>PJTQ01000550.1_pt1 | contig 18505 bp, 14 predicted proteins | sample 1512231 | NCBI WGS metagenome assembly PJTQ01 (sample SAMN08177688, study PRJNA422409) | Soil metagenome, whole genome shotgun sequencing project. | isolation source: Soil (3) enriched on wood chips | place: USA: Madison | collected 2015-01-15 | reverse complement strand
TCAGCCACCACGGAACCGCTGGTGCTGACCGACACCCTGGGTGCTGGCCTGACGTTCGTCGGCGTGACCGATGCGGGCGCGTTCGCCTGCACGGGCGAGCTGATCTGCACCCTGCCGGCCGGGACGCTGCCGGGCACCTATACGGTGGCCTACACCGCGACGGTGAACCCGGACGCGACAGGCAGCGTGGGCAACAGCGTCGTCGCCACCGGCGGTGGCGGTGATACGGATCCCGACTGCACCGCGTGCAGCACCGAGCACGAGATCGAAGCCACGACCGTTACCGTGGTCAAGAGCGCCGATCCTGCCAACGGCAGCGAAGTGCAGCCAAACCAGACGCTGACCTACACGTTGACGGCGACCGTGGGCACGTCGGCGACGACAGCACCGCTGGTGCTGACCGACACCCTGGGTGCTGGCCTGACGTTCGTCGGTATGACCGACGCGGGCGCGTTCGCCTGCACCGGCGAGCTGATCTGCACCCTGCCGGCCGGGACCCTGCCGGGCACCTATGCGGTGACTTACACCGCGACGGTGAACGCCGATGCCACCGGTTCTGTAGGCAACAGCGTCACCGCCACCGGCGGTGGCGGTGACACGGATCCGGACTGCACCGCCTGCAGCACCGACCATGACGTGGCGGCCACGACCATCACGATCGCGAAGACCGCCGATCCGGCAACGGGCAGCGAGGTCCGGGCTGGCGACATCCTCACCTACACCGTCACCGCGACGGTCGCGGTATCGGCCACCACCGAACCGTTGACACTGACCGACACCCTCAGTGGCGGCCAGACACTGCTGGCCGACTCCGTCGTCGCGCCGGCTGGTGGCAGCTGCGAGGCGGTGGCCGAGGGCCTGGTCTGCACACTGGCCTCAGGTTCGCTGCCGGGCAGCTATGCCTTCCTTTACCAGACGCAGGTGGATCCGGGTGCAACCGGGATGCTGGGCAACAGCGTGGCCGCGAACGGTGGCGGCGGCAATCCGCCCGAATGCGCCGGTTGCAGCACCGAGCATCCGCTGGCCGAACCGCTGGTGACGATCGCCAAGAGCGCCGATCCGGGCGATGGTGCCCAGGTGGGCGTCGGCGACACCATCGCGTACACGCTCACGGTAACCGTCGAGAACTCGGCGATCATCACGCCGGTGCGCCTGGTCGACACCCCCGGTCCGGGGCTGACGGTGGGCAACCTGCCCGCGGAATGCAGCGGGGGCTCCGGCCAGATCGTCTGCGAACTGGGCGCGGGCACGGTGCCGGGCGTCTACGCCTTCACCTATCCGGCCACCGTCAACGCCGATGCGAATGGGCAAGTGGCCAACGTCGTGGTCGGCGAGTACACCGGCAGCAACGATCCGGTCTGCGAGACCTGCACGACCTCGCACAAGGTCGTTGACGACGCCGAGCTGCGGATCGTGAAGACCGCGGGCGTGCGCACGGCGAAGATCGGGGACCTGATCCGCTACACGCTGGTGGTGGAGAACGTCGGCACGGTCAACCTGGTCGGTGGCTCGGTGGTCGACACGCCGCCGGCGGGCTTCAGCTACGTCGAAGGATCGATGGCGGTGGCCGATGGCGACGGTGAGTTCACCCTGTCGCCGGGCCGTCACCCGTTGCGCATCGAAGGCCTGGACATCGCCGTGGGCGAGCGGGCGACGATCGCGTACATGCTGCGCGTCGGTGCCGGCGTGCGCCATGGCACGCAGGTCAACGAGGCAGTGGGCCACGACGCGGGCGGCGATCCGATCTCCAATGTCGCCACGGCGCAGGTCACGGTCGAGTCCGACCCGCTGCTCGATGACAGCCTCATCTTCGGTACCGTGTTCAACGATGCCGACGGCGACGGCTGGCAGGACAGCGCCGCGCTGGGCGGGGTGCGGGTGCAGGGCGGTTTTGCGCCGGGTGCCTACATCGCAGGCTCGACGGTCATCGACCGCGGCCACGGCCCGGAGTCGGTGGCCGATGCCAGCGCGCCGCTGCTGCACGGCATTGCCGTGGGCGCGCTCGCCGGGCGCCAGTCCGAGGCCGATCCGGCCCCGCGGGTGGTGATCCGCCAGCGCCTGCGCGAGGCGGCGTTCACCGACGACTTCGTGCTGACCAGCGACCAGGGCGTGACCGTGCGCATGGATGCGGCCGGCAACACCACCGTGGAAAAGAGCGGAGAGGCGGCCGGCGGCATGAACGCCGCGGCACCGACCGTGGAGCGGCGGATCGCGCAGGGCGAAGGCGGGATCGTGGTCGATTACGTGATCGGCAATGCCGGCATCGACGAACGCGGTATTCCGGGCGTGCGCATCGCTTCGGTGGAAGGCCTGCTGATCGAGACCGACCAGTACGGCCGCTACCACCTGGCGGATGTCCCGGGTGGCGAGCGGGGCCATCGCAACTTCATCCTCAAGGTGGACCCGGCGACCTTGCCGCCGGGAGCGGAGTTCACCACCGACAACCCGCGGGTGCGGCGGATCACGCCGGGCGTGCCGGTGCGGTTCGACTTCGGGGTGAGGCTGCCGGTGCAGTTGGTGTCCGGCGGCGAACAGCAGGTCGAGCTGGAACTGGGCGAGGTGATCTTCGCCCCGGGCAGCGCCGAACTGCGCGACAACTACGCGGCGGTGGTGGCGCGGATGGCCGAGCAGCTCAATGCCCATCGCGGTGGCGAAGTGGTGATCACCGCCGATGGCGACGAGCAGGCACTCGCCTTTGCCCGTGCCGCGGCGGTACGCGACGCGCTGGTGGCGCAGGTCGATGCCGAAAGCGCGCAGGCGCTGACGGTGACCACCCGCCATGGCCAGGGCGATCCGGACGCGCTGCTGGCCGGGGTCGATGGCGACGGCGCGTTGTTGGGGACTGTCCTGTTCGATACCGACAGCGAGCGGATACGGCCCGGGTTCGGTCCGTTGCTCGATGAAGTGGCCGCGGCGCTGGAACGGCGCGGTGGCGGGGTCGTGGCGATCGTCGGGCACGCCGACAGGCGCGGCCGCGATGCCTACAACGTGGCGCTCGGCATGCGGCGGGCGCGGGCGGTGTTCGAGGCGATCGCCGAACGTTTGAGCCCGGAGGTGCGCAGCCAGGTGCGTGTGGAATCCAGCAACGATCCGACAGCCCCTGTCGGCACGAAGCGGAAGTGAGGGGGGACGGATCATGAAGAAGAAACTGCTCGACGCCGCGCTGGTCGGCATCCTGGCCGGGATGGCCCCGCTTGCGCTTGCACAGGAGAAGGGCAAGGCCTCCGACCTTGTCAACACGACGCCTGTCACGTCCGGGAGCGAAGCCCGTCCGCTGTGGCCGGCGCCGGAGGCGACGCCGGCCGAACTGCCGGCCGATGTCGATTGCGACACCGGGGGCTGCAATTCCGAGGAGGGACTGCTGTTCCGGCTGCGCACGCGTGGCGAACGCGAGCCCCTGACCGAACCGGTAACAACGGAGTCCACGTCCGAGGCCCTGCAGCCCGACCGCCGCGTGACGATCGGCATGGAGCAGCCGGGCAGGGCGGTGGCGCGGGGCCGGTTCTCGGTGGACCTGCCCGGTGGCGGCGTGATCTGGGCGACCGAAGATCCCACCCTGGGCCAGCCGGAGCTGTCGGTATCGGCGCCGACCATGGTGCCGTTCGACGATGGCCGCATTGCCAAGCCGGTGCGGTTCTTCGTGCGCGGCAACTACATGGACTTCGTCGACCGCATGGAGCTGGCCGTGTTCCGCGCCAGCGACGGCGACCTGGTGAAGCCGCTGGCCCACGTGCCGATCGAGGTTGCGCCGGTGTCGCAGGCGGAATGGGACGGCGCGTTGCCGTCGGGCATCCGCTTCCGTGCCGGCGACGAACTGGTCTACGTGCTGCGCGCCTTCGATGCCGAAGGCAACATCGACGAGACCCAGCCGCGCACGTTGCAGCTGGTGCGTCCCGAGGAAGCCGAGCGCGGCCGCCAGCTGCTGCGCGACGGCACCGAGCGCGCGCATGGCCTGGGGTTGAGCGCGGAGCAGGCCGAAACCCAGCGCCTGGTCGACGACGTGTTCGGCGAGAGCGCGCTGCGCTACCAGAACATCCCGATCTACGGCTCGCGCGTGCGCGTGCAGGGCCGCAACCTGCCGCCGGGCTACGCACTGAAGATCAATGGCGACAATTATCCGGTGGACCTGGAGCGCAAGTTCGTCGCCGAGTACCTGATGCCGATCGGCGAACACCGCTTCGACATCGCCCTGGCCGGCCAGGAAGGCGGCGCGCCGATCCGGCACGAGCTGCAGGTGGACGTGACCGGCCGCTACTTCTTCGGCGTGGGCATGGCCGACATCACCGTCTACGAGAACAAGGCCACCGGCCCCGGCCGCGACCTGGCCCGGGCCGGACGCGAGGACGACATCCTCAGCGACGGTCGGCTGGCGTTCTACATGAAGGCCAAGACCGGCGGCAAGTACCTGATCACCGCCCAGGCCGACACCCGGGACAGGCCGCTGGAAGACCTGTTCGACGGCTTCACCTCGGCCGACCCGCAGGACATCTTCCGCCGCCTGGACCCGGACCTGTACTACCCGACCTACGGCGACGATTCCACCACGTATCGCGACGTGGACACCATGGGCCGGTTCTACCTGCGCGCGGACTGGGACAAGAACCAGGCGCTGTGGGGCAACTTCTACACCGGCATCACCGGCACCGAATACGCGCAGTACGTGCGTTCGCTGTACGGCGCAGCGCTGACCTGGCGTTCGCGGGCGGCCAACGCCTGGGGCGACCCGGTGACCGAGCTGCGCGCGTTCGGCTCCGAGGCGCAGACCGCGCCCGGCCACAGCGAGTTCATCGGCACCGGTGGCAGCCTGTACTACCTGCGTCATACCGACGTGCTGCCCGGTTCCGACCGGGTGGTGCTGGAGGTGCGCGATCGCACCACCGGCCGGGTGGAACAGCGGATCGACCTGCTGCGCGGCGCCGACTACGAGATCGACGAACTGCAGGGCCGGCTGCTGCTGACCCGGCCGCTGGCGCAGATCACGCGGCAGAACATCCCCACCATCACCCGCGACACGCCGCTGGACGGTTTCGAGCAACGCCTGCTCGTGGACTACGAGTGGGTGCCGACCGGTTTCGACGCCGACGAGATCGCCGCCGGCGTGCGCGGCAAGCACTGGTTCGGCGACCACGTCGGCGTGGGGCTGACCTACGTCGACGAGAACCGCGCCGGCGAGGACTACACGCTGATGGCGGCCGACCTGACGTTGCAGGCCGGCAAGGGCACTTATCTGAAACTGGAGCACAGCCGCACGGAGGCGACCAGCGCGCCGGTGTTCTTCTCCGACAACGGCGGCCTGAGCTTCGTCCAGCTCAACCCGACTGGCCCGCGCGAAGGCGAGGCCAGCGCGGTCGAGGCCCGGATCAACTTCCACGAACTGGGACTGACCGAACAGGACTGGAGCGCGGGTGCGTGGTGGCGGCAGGTGGACGCCGGCTACTCGATCTCGCGCTTCGACACCGGCATGCAGATCGAGGAGCACGGCGCCGAGGTGCTGGGCCAGTTCACGCCCAACATCGGCATGTACGCCCGCTACAGCCGCGCCGAACGCGGCGGCGATGCGCTCACCCAGATGCAGCTCAACGGCGAATGGCGATTCGGCGAGAACAGCGCGCTGACGGCCGAGCTGCGCCGGGTGGAGGAAGAGCGTGGCATCGGCAACGATGTCAACGGCACGCTCGGCGCGCTGCGCTACACCCACCGGTTCGGCACCGCGTTGGACCTGTACGGTATCGCCCAGCTCACCCTGGACGACGACAACGGCCGCTACGCCGACAACGACGCCTACACCCTGGGGGCGCGCTACAACTTCACCGACCTGTCCAACGTCGGTGCGGAAGTGACCACCGGCGACCGCGGCGACGCGGCGCAGGTCAGCGGCGAGTACCGGCTCACGCCGCAGCACAGCTTCTATGGCAGTTACACCTACTCCACCGACAGCACCGAATACGACTCGCTGTTCAACCCCAACCGCCAGAACGGCTGGACGCTGGGCCAGCGTTGGCGGCTTTCGAACCAGGTGAACCTGTTCAACGAGAGCCAGTTCCTCAAGACCCGCAACGAGTCGGGACTGGCGCATACCTTCGGCATGGACTTCTATCCGGCCGTGGGCTGGAACCTGGGCTTCACCCTTTCCGACGGCGAACTGACCAACAGCGCTGGTGGCCAGGTGGACCGGCAGGCGATCAGCATCAGCGGCGGCCGTACCTCGCCGGGCACCGACTGGCAGAGCAAGCTGGAGTGGCGTCGCGACACCGGTTTCGAACAGCGCACGCAGTGGGTGAGCACCAACCGGCTCACGCACAAGCTCAACGAGAGCTGGCGCATCGCGGCGCGTTTCAACTACGCCGACACCGACGACGAGCTCAACCCGGCGGCGGGCGCGAAGTTCATCGAAGGCAACTTCGGCTTCGCCTACCGGCCGTGGGACAGCAGCCGCTGGGGCCTGTTCGGGCGCTACACGTACCTGTACGACCTGGCCACGCTGGGCCAGCTGGGGGGCGTGGATTACGATCAGCGGACGCAGATCCTCGCGCTTGAAGGCGTGTACCGGCTCAACCATCACTGGGAGCTGGCCGGCAAGCTGGCGCGGCGCGAGGGCGAGGCGCGGTTCGGCCGCGGCACCGGCGAGTGGTTCGACTCGGCGACCACCTTCGCCGCGGGCCAGGTGCGCTACGAACTGCTGCAGAAGTGGCACGCACTGGCCGAGTACCGCCGGCTGGACGTCGACGACGGCGGCACCCGGCAGGGGTTCCTGGTCGGCGTGGACCGTGACATCAACAAGTACTTCAGGATCGGCGCCGGCTACAACTTCACCGAGTTCAGCGACGACCTGACCGACTTCGACTACGACCACAAAGGGTGGTTCATCAACTTCGTGGGGAGCTATTGATCATGTATCCGAACACCCTGAAGGCCGGCACATCCTTGTGGCGTCGTGCCGGGCTCGCGCTCGCCGCCATGCTGGCGCTGGCCTGGGCGGGCGGTGCGCTGGCCAGTGGCGCCGCCACCCAGCGTGATGTCAATCCCACCGGTGGCGTGCAGCCAGACGCTTCCGACGGCCTGCGCTGGTGGCTGGGCAGCAACAGCCAGATCCAGGTGAATCTCGGCGGCAGCGGACAGGTCTACAGCCCGTCGGCGAGGCCGAACTCCGGCAGTATATTCAACAGCGTCTACCTGCGCGTGGACCGAGGTACGGACGGCACCACCCGCGTGTACCACAACTCGAACAACGGCTCCGGCAACACGGGAACGTTGGCGTTCGAGCAGGTTTCGCAATCGGCGATCAGCGGCAACGGCAGCGCGGCCGCGCCCTGGCAGGTGACGACCGTCATGCGGCCATCCAGTAGCGCCGACAGCGGCATCACCGTGACCATCGTGGACAGCTACATCCGTCCGCAGTCCTGGCTTACCCGGCGCGTGACCGTGAGCGGGATGCCCGCAAGCGGTGCTTCCATCAAGCTCTACCAGAACATCGACACGTACCTGCAGGGCGGCGACAACGGCGCGGGGTTCAGCCGCACATCGGCATGGAACACGACCAGCACGCCCGACATCGTCGGTGTCATCAAGGGCACGCAGTTCGAGGCACTGTGGTACGAGCCGTCCTCCGGGACGCCGCATTGGGATCGCTTCTTCAGCGGCAACTATCTGTTCCCGGGCCGCCAGATATGTCGCGGCGCAGACACTACCGGCACCTGCTTGACGGGCACCGGCAACCTGTCCAATGCCATCGACACCAACCCTGCGACCGACAATGGCATGGCCGCGCAGTGGACGGTGCCCGCGGGTGCCTCCACGTTCACCGCCGAGTACCGCATCACCTTCGCCATGGCCGCGGTCGACCTGACCAAGGCGTTCGCCCCGGCCACGATCAATGCCGGCGACGTGTCCACGCTGACCTTCAACCTGAACAACCGCACGGTCAATGCGGTGGCGAGCATCAACTTCACCGACAGCCTGCCGGCAGACGTGCGGGTGGCGCAGGTACCGAACATCCGGACCAGCTGTCCGGCAGGCGGCAGCCTGGGGAGCTCGTTGCCGGCCGGCATGAGCGTGACCGCGGCACCCGGCAGTTCCACGATCCAGGTGACCGGCGCCAGGGTCAACGGTGCGTCCGGCGGTGGCGAGCTCTCGTGCCAGGTCACGGTGGACGTGACTTCGGATGTCGTTGGCCAGCATCACAACACCAATGCCAGCATCAGCGGCATCAACAACCTGGTGAACCTGGTCGGCGACGAGGTCCTGACGGTGGTGCAGCCGCAGCTGGTTGCCGGCAAGTCGGTCCAGGGCGCGCTGGTGGCCGGACAGTCGGGCGTGGCCGACGACGGTCACTACCTGATCGGCATCGACAATACGGGCAGCGGGCCGACGGACGGTGCGATCGATCTGGTCGATACGCTGCCAGCCGGCTTCAGTGCGGTCGCCGTGTCCAGCGCCGAAGGCGTGGTGGACTGCGGCACCCTGCCGGCGACCGGCACGCTGACCTGCAGCTTCACGCCTTCGGCACCAATCGCGCCGGGCGCGAGCGCCACGGTACGGATCAACGTTGCGATCGAATCCTCGGCCAGCGGTTCGGCGACCAACATCGTGGCCATTGGCGGCGGCGGTGACCCGGATCCGCTGCCCGCCTGCCCGGATGCCGGCAACGCGCGGTGCGCCGAGGTCACCACGCCGCTGTCGCAGACCGCCGACCTGCAGATCACCAAGGACAACGACGCCGATGCGGTGCAGCGCGGCGAGGAAACCATCTATCAGATCGTGGTGAGCAACCTCGGCCCCAGCGATGCCGACGGCGCCGTGGTGCAGGATCCTGCGCCGCCCGGGCTGACCTGCACGGCCGTTGCGTGTGGCAGCCCCACCGGTGGCGCTGTCTGCCCCGCGGTGTCCGTGGCTGCACTGCAGTCGGCCGCAGGCGTGACCATCGCCACGATGCCGGTGGACTCTTCACTGACGTTCAGCCTGACCTGTACCGTCGATTGACACCGGGGGCGCGCAGTGCGCGCCCCCGGGGCGAGTGAGCCGGGGGCTTGCCACCGACGGTGGAGCTGCCCGCGTTGCTAGAGTCCCCAGCTGAACTCGCCGGTCATGATGGCTTCCTGCTGGTCCTTCTTCTTGTTGTAACCGGGATGGAAGACCGGGCCACCGAGCACCGTGATGTCGAAATGGCCCTTCACCGGCCAGCCCAGGCCCGGCACGGCATCGCCGATGTCGGTGATGGTGACCGTGCCGCGGCTGCCTTTCTCGTCGACGCCGGCGGCCCAGCCCAGCACGTTCTCCCAGTTGGCCATGCCGCGGCTGGCATCGCTGTACACGATGACGCCGCCGTGCTCGAGGATGTCGTAGGTGCCCGGGCCATCGACGCCGGCCAGGCTGATGGTGAGCGACTTGCGCTTGCCCATGGTCATGTCGATGTGCGCCATGCCGGTGATGCTCAGGGTGTTGGCCGGCAGCACGGTACCATCGGGTCCGGTGCTGTCGACCGCGGTGATGTAGGCGACCACCGGGGTGAAGTCATGCGTGCCCCGCTCGATGGTCAGGTTGAGCTGCAGCGAGCCGTTGAGGTGCATGCGCAGGTAGCTGTCTCCCACGTCCCGCGCCTGCAGCGGGTTGCCGGTGGTGAGCAACAGGGCAAGGGTGGCCAGCAGGGTCCAGGCGGCGCTTGTCTTCATCGTGCGTCCTTCCGTCCCGGGATGGGGCGTTGGCCTGGAGGTATTCGTCAGGGCGGCGCCGGAAGTGCCATGCCGCGCGAACGAGGTGGTTCAGCGCTCAACAAAGGCCTTCAGGCGGCCCAGTGCGTCGTCCCACTGGCTCGACACCAGCGCGAGGTATGCCTGCAGGCCGAGGATCGCCTTGGGGTTCAGCGTGTAGAGGCTTTCGCGCCCCTGGCGCCGGCTGCGCACCACGCCGGCCTCCTCGAGCACGCGCAGGTGCTTGCTGATCGCCTGGCGGGTGAGTGCGCTGTCCTGTCCCAGCTGGGTGATCGAGCGTTGGCTGCCGTCGCCAAGCTTGCCCACCAGCGCCAGCCGGGTGGGGTCGCCGAGGGCGGCGAACACGACCGCGACCGCCGCGGCGCGGTGCGACCATCGCGACCGCGCGTTGCGCAGCCCCGGGTTACCCGACATGGCGCTTGATGTTCCGCATTTGCTCGGCCCAGCCGCCTTCGTTCATGCGGAAGGCCTCGTCGCGGCGATGCACCGGGATGCGGTCGAAGCCGGACTCGGTCACCGTCAGCAGCGTGCCGTCGCCGCGGGCTTCAAGGCGGAATTCGACCAGCGTCGGTGGTTCGTCCGAATAGTCCACGCCGGGATCGATCGCGTTGGGGTGCCAGGTGAACGAGAACAGCCGCTCGGGCACCCTCTCCCGGACCACGGCGCGCCACTGGATGTGCTCGTAGCCGGGATAGGTGATGTGGCCACGGGATTCCTGGCCGGGGACGAAGGGGGTTTCCAGCGCGACCCGGAACCATTCGCCGAATTCGTGGTGATCGGTCAAGGCGCGCCAGACGCGGGACACCGGTGCCGCCAACTCGATCTTCTTCTCGATGCGATCGTTCATGTGCCACCTCCCGGTTGCGTATCTGGGAAGGTAGCGCGGCGCCCTTTATAACGCAACCAACAGGTTGCGGGTTGGGGTTCCCGGTCCGCGGCCGGCGGTGGCGCCGGGGGAATGCCTGATCCGCTTCCCGCGCGAATAACGCGTTGCGGCATGCCGGGCCATGTACGGCGTCACGAAAACGGAAATGCCGTGTCCGCCTGTTCATGGCAAGGCAAGAAGCGCTGTTCCAGCATCGGCCGGCGGTCATCCCCCGGCAGCCTCGATGCTGCATCGGCCGCGGTTCCACGTGCTTCGTCTTCCTTTCCCTGTTCAGGAGACCTTTCCCATGGCAACACGACTTTCCCGCCAGGCGGGCCTTGCGGTGCTTGCCGCGACGGCCGTGCTCGCGGGCTGCACCAATTACATCAAGCGTGACGAATTCGACGCCACCATCGCCGAGCTGCGTGCGACCGACCAGCAGCTGGCCGCGCAGATCCAGGGCCTGTCCGACAAGCACGACGCATTGGTGACCCAGCTTGCCGGCCGCACGCGGCTGGATACGGCCGCCTACTTCGACTTCGGCAGCTCGACGCTGCGCGGGGACGCGCTGCCACTGCTCGACGACTTCGCCAACGTGATCGGCAACAGCCACTCGCAGGCGCTGATCACCGTGGAGGGCTTTACCGATCCGGCCGGTTCGAGTGCATACAACAAGCGCCTCGGGCAGGCCCGCGCCGAAGCGGTGCGCGACTACCTGGTCGGCACGGCCGGCCTCCCCGGCGACCAGGTGCGCGCGGTGAGCTACGGCGAGGACGAGAACCGCCAGGTGACGCCGGGTGCGTTCGGCGATGCGGGGCAGGACAACCGCCGCGTCGGCCTCGTCGTGGACTACGCGGGTCCGCGTACGGACGGCGCACTGCAGTCGACGCCGGCCGGCTGAATCCACGCGGACTGGCGTGTCCGTGTGTCGACGGGCGGATGGCCACGGCCATCCGCCCGTTTCTTTTCGCACCGGGACATGCCCCTGTCTTGCTAGCCTAGGCGCGTCATCGAACCCGGGTGCCCGTGCATGCGACGCAGTCCCGATCCCTCCCGCATCGGGCACCGCCGCGGTGCGACCTGGCTGGCATTGCCTGCCGTCGCGCTGCTGCTTGCCGGCTGCGCGACGCGGGCGCCGCAGGTGCAGCAAACGCCGGCACAGGTGCGCGCGGAGGTCGTGGCGCGGATGCCGGTGGTCACGTCCGATCGCGACGGCTGGGCCCGCGACATCCAGGTCGCGTTCTCGGCGCAGGGCATCGCGCCCACGCCGGAGAACCTGTGCGCGGTGCTGGCGGTGACCGAGCAGGAGTCCAGCTTCACCGCCGACCCGGCGGTCCCAGGGCTGGCGAGGATCGCGCGGGAGGAGGTCGACCGGCGCGCGGCGTCGCTGCACGTGCCGCGGCGGGTGGTCGATGCCGCGCTGCGCATCCGCTCGCCGGACGGACGCAGCTACGCCGAGCGGATCGAAGGCGCACGCACCGAGCGCGAGCTGAGCGAGGCGTTCGAGGACTTCATCGACATGGCGCCGATGGGCAAGCGCCTGTTCGGCGGGCTCAATCCGGTACACACTGGCGGCCCGATGCAGGTACGCATCGATTTCGCCCAGGCGCACGCCGACGGCTATCCATACCCGGTGTCCGAGTCGATCCGGCGTGAGGTGTTCACGCGTCGCGGCGGCATGTACTTCGGCACGATGCACCTGCTCGGCTATCCCGCCGACTATCGCGAGCCGCTGTATCGCTTCGCCGACTTCAATGCCGGCTGGTACGCGAGCCGCAACGCCGCGTTCCAGGCGGCGGTGGCGGCGGCGAGCGGCATCGAGCTGGCGCTGGACGGCGACCTGCTCAGGCCCGGCGCGCCGCTCGACGACCCGGGCGCCACCGAGCGTGCGGTGCGCGCGCTGCAGGCGCAGCTGGGCATGGGCGACGCGGCGATCCGCCGCGCGCTGGGAAAGGGCGACACGCTGGCGTTCGAAGACACGCGCCTGTACGCGCGTGTCTTCGCGCTGGCCGAGGCCGCGGAAGACCGGCCGCTGCCGCGCGCGGTGCTGCCGGGCATCGACCTGCACAGCCCCAAGATCACGCGCAAGCTGACCACGGCGTGGTTCGCCAACCGCGTCGACACGCGCTGGAAGCGCTGCATGGCGCGGCGCTGAGGCCGGCGGAGGGACCGGGATGCGGACCGAAAAGGAAAAGATGCTGGCCGGCGAACTTTACGATGCCGGCGACCCCGAGCTGCAGGCCGCGCAGCTGGCCGCGCACGCGTGGCTGGCGCGCTACAACGCGGCGCTGGGCACGGCGCCCATGGCACGGCATGCGCTGCTGCGCGAGTGCATCGGCGAGGTGGGCGCGGCCGTGGACGTCCGGCCGCCGTTCCACTGCGACTACGGCTTCAACATCCGGTTCGGCGATGGCGTGTTCCTCAACTTCAACTGCGTGATCCTGGATGTGTGCGAGGTGGCGATCGGCGCCGGGACGCAGGTCGCGCCGGGGGTGCAGATCCTCACCGCCGACCATCCGCGCGATCCGCGCGCGCGTGCGCGCGGGCTCGAGTTCGGGCGTCCGGTGCGGATCGGGCGCAACGTCTGGATCGGTGCCGGCGCGCTGATCCTGCCGGGCGTGACGATCGGCGACGATGCGCTGGTCGGCGCCGGCAGCGTGGTCACGCGCGACGTGCCGGGCGGCGCCACGGTGGTCGGCAATCCCGCGCGGCCGGTGGCGCGCGGCGGCGCGTGAACGCGGACCGCGACATGGCAGCGGAACTGGACAACCCGTTCTGGGCTTCGCTGGGCAGCCGCCATCGCGACATCGCGCAGCGCGTCGGCGCCGTGGCGCGCTATCCCGCGGCGTTCGCGCCGTTCCTCGGCGTGGCGGATGCGGACGCGGCGACAGGCGATGCGTTCGATGCCCTGGTCGCGCCCGGCGAGCAGGTGTACCTGCTGGGCGTCGCGCCGGCGGCGGTGCCGGCGGGCTGGCGGCTGGAGGCATCCGATCCGTTGGTGCAGATGGTGTGCGACGCACCGTTGCCGGTCGTCGACGGCCCCGAAACGATCGAGCTGGGCGACGCCCACCGCGCCGACGTGCTGGCGCTGACGTCGCTGGTGTATCCGCACTACTTCCGCGAACGCACGATGGCGCTTGGCCGCTATTTCGGCCTCTATCGCGGCAACCGCCTGGCCGCGATGATCGGCGAGCGGCTGGGCACGGACGCGGCGCAGGAGATGAGCGCGATCTGCACCCATCCGGATTTCACCGGCCACGGCCTTGCGCGACGCCTGACGACGATGCTGACCAACGACACCCTGCGCCGCGGCCGGCTGCCGTTCCTGCACGTGAGCCGGCACAACACGCCGGCCCTGCGACTGTACGAGCGATTGGGCTATCGCCATCGCCGCGACATCGGGTTCTGGTCGCTGGCGCGGGATTGAATGCGTCGCGGCAACGCACCGTTCGCTTGCTTCCACGCCGTGGAGGCCGCACCTTGGATCGATCCCCACTCACAGGAGCATGACGTGGCCGACCTTTCCGCATTCCCCATCGCCAGCCGCTGGCCGGCGCAGCATCCCGACCGCATCCAGCTGTATTCGCTCAACACGCCCAACGGGGTGAAGGTCTCGATCATGCTCGAGGAAACCGGGCTGCCGTACGAAGCGCACCTGGTGGACATCATGAAGGACGAGAGCCACCTGCCCGAGTTCCTCGCGCTCAACCCCAACGGCAAGATTCCCGCGATCATCGACCCCGACGGCCCCAGCGGAACGCCGCTGGGCCTGTTCGAATCCGGTGCGATCCTGCTGTACCTGGCCGACAAGACCGGCAAGTTCATGCCCGCCGATGCCGCCGCGCGCTGGGAGGCGATCCAGTGGGTGTTCTTCCAGATGGCCTCGATCGGGCCGATGTTCGGGCAGCTGGGGTTCTTCAACAAGTTCGCCGGCAAGGCGTACGAGGACAAGCGCCCGCTGCAGCGCTACGTCGACGAGTCGAAGCGGTTGCTGGGCGTGCTCGACACGCGGCTCGCAGGCCGCGACTGGATCATGGGCGACGACTACACCGTCGCCGACATCGCCACGCTGGGTTGGGTGGACAACCTGATCACCTTCTACGAGGCGCGCGAGCTGGTCGGGTATGACGGCTTCGGCAATGTCGCGGGCTGGCTCGAACGCGGGCTCGCACGCCCGGCGGTGCAGCGCGGGCTGGGGATTCCGGCGCGGGATTAATTAGCCCGTCGTTCCGTGGTCGTTTCCTTGGGCGCGGCTTCAGCTGCGGGATTTCGGAGTGCCTGCGGGTAAAAAAACTCGCGGGTGGAGCCGCTCCTGCAGGGGCGCCGGGAGACGCGTTGTCTGCTCGCCGGGGCGGGTGGATACTGCGCAAGGGCGAGGGGCGACCAGGGGGACGGCATGCGCGCTCTGCGGTGGATCCTGTGCGCGATGGCGGTGTGGCTGGCCGTCGGCGGCAGCGCCCGCGGCCAGGTCGAAGTCGAGGTGCGCGAGGCGTACCCGGCCGGCGATGCCGTGACCCTGGGCAAGAACCAGTCGTATTACCTGCGCATGGAATACCGCACCGATGCACCGGTGCGCATCTGGGCGCGGCCCTGGTTCCAGGGCCGCCAGGTCGCAGCGGGCAGCAACCCGTCGCCCCGCCATGAAGGCCGCGGCGAGGCGCTGGGCTGGTTCTTCTTCCAGGCGCCGGGGGCGCAGGTCGACGAGGTCCGCATTACCGCCGGCGACGGCAGTCGCGACGGGACGCGGCTGGTCGCGGTCCACCGCGTGCACATCACCGTCGCCGGTGCGCCGGTGGCGGCGGTCGAGCCGGCGTGGGTCGCGCGGCTGAAGGCGCAGGCGAACGAGGCCACGCAGCGCGACCGGCAGGCGGCCGCCAACCAGCCGGACACCGTGGGCGACCGGCTCCTGTTCGGCGGCATCACGCTGGCGGTGCCGCTGCTGTGCCTGCTGTCGCTGGCGGCGCCGGCCTGGGCGCTGTGGCGCTGGCGCGGAGGGTGGCGCATCGCGGCGGCGGTGCCGGCGGCGATGATGGCCTTCGTGGTGCTGCGCATCGTGGTCGGGACGGCCATCGATCCGACGTCGCACAACCTGTGGCCGTTCGAGCTCCTGATGGCCGGCGTGCTGGGGTTGGCGGTGCTGCTGGTGCTGTGGCTGGTGCGGAAGATGACGGGCGCGGGTGTCGTGCGATGAGCGGCCTGGACCTGCTGGGCTGCCTGTTCCTGATCGGCATGGGCGCGGGCGTGCTCGTGGTGGCGTGGCAGGGCTGGCAGGCCGGCGAGTTGCGGGCGGGGCCGGGCCTGTTTGGTGGTGGCCGCCCGACCCGCGAGGACAACCCGCTGGCTTTCCACTTCTTTTTCGTGGTGTACCTGTGCGGGGGCGCGGCGCTCGCGGTGTGGGGCCTGCTGGCCCTGGTCGGGATGGCGCCGCCGCCGAAGTGGTAGTGCGGGTTACGCCAGCAGCCAGCCAAAGGCCCGTCGCAGTTCCGCGGCGCCGTGGCATTCGTACCAGCGGCCGTGGGCGAGCACGATGCGCTCGGGCTGCCACGCCAGCATGCGTTCGACCGCCGCCTTGAGCTGCGCGCGCTGGCGCACGAAGGTGCGGCGCATGTCGCGCGGCATGGCGCCGTGGGGATCCTGCACGCCGCCCAGGCGGGTCAGCCAGTGCATCCACCAGGTGCCGAGCTTGCCGGGCTCGAAGTTCTCGATGAAGTCGGTGAGCACCAGCGTGCGGCTGGCGTGGTGGAAGAATTCCACCTCGGTCATGAAGCTGCCGGCGACCGGCAGGGTGGAGATCGCGCCGTCCCACGGATAGCCGGTTTCGGACGCCAGGGGGTGGCCGTCGAAGTCGATGCGCGCGCCGGCCTGCTCGCGGATGCGCGGCGCCAGCCAGATGCCGGCATCGGGGTAGGCCTGCTTCCAGTCCGGTATCCACCAGTAGTGGATGCGGTTGGGACCGATGATCCAGCGCGGCCTGCCGATGGCGGACAACTCGTCGCGCAGCGCGGCCGTGAGCGGGGTGGGCGAGTGCACGAACAGGTCGCCGTCGATCCGCAGCAGCGTCATCCGCGTGGGGAAGCGCATCTTCGGCCACGGCCTGCCGAAGCGGATGACCGGGCCGTCGACGATCCAGACGTCTTCGGTGACCGGCTTGAGGGTGTTGAGCGGCGGGTAGCAGGCGACCGGGTCGTGCGGCATCGGCCTCTCGGGTTCCAGATGCGGATCATCGTGCCGCGTGCGGCGTGGACGTTGCGTCTGTGCCCGCTTGCCGCGGGCGCCGGTCGCCCGGTGCGGGCGGGCATATTCATCGCGCATTCGGTCGCGGCCGCGGGTGGGACATAGACTAGGGTGCCGATCCTCCTGCAGAGTCCCGCATCGTGATCTCCGTCCGGTTCCGCCCCTTGTCGCAGCGGACCCTGCTGTCCAGCCTCGCCATCGCCTGCCTGCTGCCGGCCGCCTGCCGCCAGGCGCCGCCGCCGCCGCCGCCGCCCGAGGCGCCCAAGACCGTGGTGGCCAGCGGCAGCGAGGACGCCGGTGCGGTCAGCAGCGACGAAGCCAAGCCGCCCAAGGTGAGCCAGGCCGAACTGCTCAAGGGCACCGACTGGCCTGCGCTGCGGCTGGTCTCCGGCGACGCGTGGCTGGACTGCGACCAGTTCGGCGCCCCGCCGCCGGGCACGGTGGTGCTGGCGCCCGGATTGCCGTCGCACGGGAACGTTGCCGCCGCCGCGTTGGAACTGGCCGACGCCGCGACCGGGGCGGCGCCGCAGGAACAGGAGCAGCAGGCGTCGCAAGAGCCGCCACCGCAAGAGCAGGCGCAGGCGTCGCAAGGGCAGGCAGTGGAAGCGGGCGAGCCGGAACCGGACGCCGAGGCGCCCGCGATGGCCAATGCGGAAGACGCACCGCCGGTCGACGCGATTGCCGACGCGCCCGTCGACGCGCCCAGGCAGCTGGTTGACCTGGGCTTCGAGGACGTCGAGGCCGCGATGTCGCCGTGCCGCGAGCGTGGTGCCGTGCGGCTACGCTACGAGGGCAAGATCAGCAGCGACTTCACCGCGCTGGTGCAGCGCACCGCGGCCATGGCCGACCGCATGGACATCCCGGTGCGCATCCTCGACATCCGCTCGACCGGCGGCCGCGTGGAAGACGCGATGCCCGCCGGCGACGCGATGGCCGGATCGCACTGGACCATCCGCGTGCGCGCCGATTCGATCTGCCACAGCGCCTGCGTGCTGGTGCTGGCGGCCGGCGACGATCGCAGGATCGACGGCAAGGTCGGCATCCACCGCATGGTGCGGGTCGGTTCGCAGGCCACCACGCGCGCCGAGCTCAGCCAGGAACTGCGCGAGGTCTACGGCGAGATCAAGGAATACCTGGAGCGCAACGGTGCTTCGGCGGCGGTGGCCGACCTGATGATGACCGTGCCCAACCGCCGCCTGCGCCTGCTGGATGCCAACGAGCTGCGCGAATACGGCCTGTCCGGGACCAATGCGGTGCAGGACGACCTGGACCGCATCATCCTGGCGCGCAAGTGCGGCGACGATTTCGTCAAGCGCCGCGACGCCTTCATGCGCAGCTACGCCAGCCGATGCAAGGTGGCGGGCGATCCGGTCGCCGAGTACGCCTGCGGGATGTCGCTGCGCGGCGAGTACGGGTTCCCGGACGAGAAGTGCGAGGCGGACGGTCCGCTGGCACGCATGCGCGTGCCGACCGGGATGCCGGCGTCCCCGGTCCCCGCCTCCGCCCCCGTCTCTTCTTCCGCCCCTGTCCCGTCCGCCTCCGCCTCGGCCGCGTCCGAGAACAGCGCGCCTCCCGGCGCCGGAGGGACCGCCGGGCGGGGAGGCTGACGAGGCGAGCGCTGGCACCCGCGGCAGGCCCGATCCGGGCCTCGCCTCGCCAGCCTGTCGAAGGCCGGGAGCCGCGTCACGGCCATGGCCGG
>PJTQ01000549.1_pt1 | contig 18576 bp, 15 predicted proteins | sample 1512231 | NCBI WGS metagenome assembly PJTQ01 (sample SAMN08177688, study PRJNA422409) | Soil metagenome, whole genome shotgun sequencing project. | isolation source: Soil (3) enriched on wood chips | place: USA: Madison | collected 2015-01-15 | reverse complement strand
TGAGGTGGTAGGCGACGCGGTCGGTGCCGTAGACCTCGCCGAGCAGCGGGCCGAGCGCGATGCCCGACTGGTAGGCGTTGAAGAAGTGGCGGAAGCCGTAGCGCTTCTTGTCCTTGCCCGTGGTGTCGTTGGAGTGGGTGAGGCCGGCCATGTAGAGCACGCCCATTTCCTGGCAGAGCGCCTGCTCGGCAATGGCCACGCCCGAGGACGAGGAGCCGCTGATCATGATGGCGCCGTCGCGCTCGATCATGCGGCGGGCGGACTCGCGGCCGGCGTCGGTGCTGGTCTGGTCGTCGCCGGTGACATAGGCCACCTTCTTGCCCAGGATGCCGCTTCCCTTCAGCGCCTTGGACGAGAAGGTGGGGATCATGCCGCCATCGCCTTCGCCGTTGAGATGGTCGACGGCGAGCAGGAAGGCGCGCTGCTGGTCGGCGCCCTCGTCGGCATAGGCGCCGGTCAGCGGCATGTTGAAGCCCAGCGTCACGGTGTCGCCGGTGGGGGCGTTGCAGAACTCCTGGGCATAGGCGCCCCGGGTGAAGATCAGGGGCGAAACGCCCGTCGCCAGAATGCCGGCGAGTCCGCCTTGCAGCACGCCGCGGCGGCTGAAGCCTTTCGACTTTGTCATATGCTCTCCTCCTCATGAGCGAAGGGAGCTGGTGCATTGCCAGGTCCTCGACGCGAGGCCGCACTATCGGGCTGGCTGCAAAGGCTCGCAATATCTCTCTGATATACAACGCGAATTCTGTAAATCGTTGGACTTGCAGCGGTGGAATTCTGTCAATAGATTGACAGACGGGAGCCAGCGGGGAGGGATGGATGCGCGCGCCGATCGGCCTCAAGGTCGCCTCGCGGCGGCGGGCGCAGGGCATTTCGCAGGCCGCTCTGGCGCGGCGTGCGGGGATTTCGGCGAGCTATCTCAACCTCATCGAGCGCAACAAGCGCCATGTCGGCGGTTCGCTGCTGATCCGGCTGGCGGAGGAGCTGGGCGTCGAGGTGGGCGAGCTCAGCGGCGATGCCGAGCACCGGCTCATCGCCGAGGTCGAGGAGATTTTCGCCGATCCGGTGCTGGCGGGCGCCGCGCTGCCCTCGGCGCACGATCTCGTGGCGCAGCAGCCGGCCGCGGCCCAGGCGGTCGTCAGGCTGCACCGGGCCTATCTGGGCGCCACCGCCAGTGCCGACGACTATGCCGACAGGCTGCGCTCCGATCCGCTGCTGGCGCAATTGCTGCACCAGATCCTGTCCGGCATCACGGCGGTGCGCTCGAGCGCCGAGATCCTCGAGGACGTCGCCGATCTCGACGATGCCGAGCGCGGCCGGTTCGTTGCCGATATCGGCGCCGAGATGCGCCGGCTCTCCGACGTGGCGCGCGGGCTGATCGCACAATTCGACGTGGATGCGCGGGCGCGGCGGTTCTCGCCCATGCGCGAGCTCGACGACATGATCTTCGAAAGCGACAACTACTTCGCCGGGCTCGAGGCCGCGGCCGACGCGCTGCGGGCCGAAATCGAAGCGGAGGGCGCATTCGGCGAGGCGGCGCTCGCCGCCCGGCTGGCTGGCGGCTTCGGCGTGACGATAACGCGGACGGCCCGGCGCGAGCCCGACGCGGCCGGCTTTCCCGGCCATTATCGCTTCGATCCGGAGCGGCGCGTCATGGCGTTCCACGCCAGCGCCACGGCCGCCACGCGGCAGTTCCAGCTGGCGCGGCTCTATGCCGAGCTCAGCGCCGCCGACGTGCTCGAACGCGAGGTGGCGGCGGCGCAGCTGACCTCGGGCATTTCGCGCCGGCTCGCCTATCGGGCGCTGGGCTCCTATCTCGCCGGGGCGATCGTCTTTCCCTACGCGCGCTTTCTTGCCGATGCCGAGGCGCAGCACTACGACATCGAGGCGCTGCGGCAGGCCTATGTGGCGAGCTTCGAGCAGGTGGCGCACCGGCTCGTGACGCTGCGCCGTCCCGGCGCGCAGGGGCTGCCCTTCGGGTTCCTGCGCTCCGATCCGGCGGGGCGGCTCACCAAGCATTTTCCGTTGCCCGGCCTGCCGCTGCCCAGTTCGGGGCATGCCTGCCCGCGCTGGGTGATCTATGGCGCGTTCGGGGCGCCGGGCACCGTGCAGCGCCAGATCGTGCAGTTCGCCGACGGCTCGCGCTACCTGTTCGTCGCGCGGGCGCAGGCGCGGCCGGGCGGCGGCTATACCGACAGGGCGATCCCCACCTCGATCATGCTCGCCTGCGACGTGCTGCATGCCGATCGCACCGTCTATGGCGCGGGGCTCGAGCTGGGCGATCCGGCGCATGACGTGCGTGTCGGCCCGAGCTGCCGGCTGTGCCTCCGGCGCGACTGCACCGACCGCCAGGAGGAGGCGTATCTGGCCGGCGGCGAGCCCGCCGCGGTGCGGGCGCCGCTGGTGCCGCGCCGTTTCGATATTGGCGAGGACGGGTGAGTCTGCCTAATCTGGGCGATCCCGCCGGGGAGGCCGGGGAAGAGGGGGAGCCTGTGACCGTCGATGTTCTCATCGCCGAAGACGAACCGAGCATATTGAAATCGCTGGATTTCATCCTGCGCCGGGCCGGCTGGACCATCGAATCCGCGACCGATGGCGACGCCGCGCTCAGCGCCGTGCGCCGCAACCGGCCGCGCGTGCTGGTGCTCGATGTGATGCTGCCCAAGCGTTCGGGCTTCGACGTGCTCAAGCAGATTCGGGCCGACGCGCTGCTCAGCGGGTTGCCGGTGCTGATCCTCACCGCCAAGGGCCAGGCGCAGGACCGCCGCATCGCCGAGGATCTCGGGGCCGATGGCTTCGTCACCAAGCCCTACGCCAATGCCGAGGTGGTGGATGCCGTGCGGGCGCTGATGCAGCGATCGGGCGCGGGGGCCTGAACATGGAGCGCCGGAAGCTCGAAAGCGCGGCGCTGTTCCTCAGCATCCTGGGGGTGATGCTCATCCTGCCGCCGCTGGCGGTGCTGTTCCAGATCCGGCACCGCGTTTTCGGCGTGCCGCTCGAGATCATCTATCTGTTCGTGTGCTGGGCCGGGCTCATCGCGGGCACCTGGTGGCTCAGCCGGCGCCTGCCGCGCGAGCCCGAGGCCGTGCCCGACGCCGAGGACGAGCGCTGATGCTCACCTCCGATTTCGTCATCGCCACCGCCGTCTGCTATGTCGGGCTGCTGTTTCTCATCGCCTATGTGAGCGACCGGCGCGCCCGGCACAACAAGGCCGGGTTCCTGCGCTCGCCCATCGTCTACACGCTCGCCATCTCGGTCTACTGCACGAGCTGGACCTTCTACGGTGCGGTCGGCGCGGCGGCGCGCGACGGGCTCGAATATCTCGCCATCTATCTCGGCCCGACGCTCGTCTTCGTGGGCTGGTGGTTCATCCTGCGCCGGCTCGTGCGCATCAGCCACAACCAGCGGCTGACATCGGTCGCCGACCTGCTGTCGTCGCGTTTCGGCAAGTCGAGCCGGCTGGCCGTGCTGGTCACGGTCATCGCCGTCGTCGGCATCGCGCCCTATATCGCGCTGCAGCTCAAGGCCGTCACCTCGTCGATCCAGGCCGTCGCCGGCGCCTCCGAGTTCGGCCGGGGCAGCCTCGCGGGCGTCGACGAGGTGGCCCTCGCCTTCGGCGTCGCCGCCGCGATGGCGCTGTTCACCATCCTGTTCGGCACGCGCAACGTCGATGCCAAGGAGCAGCATCTGGGCGTCGTCGCCGCCGTCGCCTTCGAGGCGCTGGTCAAGCTCGCCGCGCTGCTCGCCGTCGGCATCTTCGTCGTCTATGCGGGGGGCGGGTTCGAGGCGATCTTCGCGCGCGCCGAGGCGCAGGGCATCGACATCTACTCGACCGAGACCTTCGGCGACCGCTGGATCGCCATGAACGTCCTCGCCGTGTCGGCCATCATCTGCCTGCCGCGCCAGTTCCAGGTAACGGTGGTCGAGAACTCCGACGAGAACCATTTGCGCACCGCGAGCTGGGCCTTCCCCGCCTATATGCTGCTGATGAGCCTGTTCACGCTGCCCATCGCGATGTTCGGGCTGACGTCGATGCCCGCCGGTTCGAGCCCCGACATGTTCACGCTCACCGTGCCGCTGGCCGCCAACCAGCAGGGGCTGGCGCTGTTCGCCTTCGTCGGCGGCTTTTCGTCGGCGACCTCGATGATCATCCTCGAATCCATCGCGCTGTCGATCATGGTGTCCAACCATATCGTCATTCCACTGGTGCTGCGCTTCACCGCCGGGCGCGGCGTCGGCGACGGCACCGGGGTGACGCGTGTGCTGCTCAATTCGCGGCGCTTCTCCATCATCCTCATCCTGTTCCTCGGCTTTTTCTATTTCTCGCTGACGCGCGATTCCGATGCGCTGGCGCCGATCGGGCTGATCTCGTTCGCCGGCATCGCGCAGTTCATGCCGGCGCTGATGGCGGCGCTGTTCTGGCGCGTGGCCTCGCGGGCCGGGGCGACGGCGGGCATCGCCGTGGGCTTCGTCACCTGGGCGTGGACGACGTTCATGCCCAGCTTCCAGTCGTCGAGCCCGCTGGTTGCCATGCTGATGGCGGAAGGGCCGTGGGGCATCGGCTGGCTCAGGCCGCAGGCGCTGTTCGGGCTCGAGGGGCTCGACCCGCTGGTGCACTCGGTGTTCTGGAGCCTGTTCCTCAACTCGGCGGTGCTGGTCGTGGTGTCGCTGCTCACCACCCAGTCGGCGCTGGAGCGGGTGCAGGCGACGCTGTTCGTCGACGTGTTCCGCCGCGACGGGCGCTCGGATGCCAATTTCATCCGCGGCTCGGCCACGGCCGACGATCTGTTCTTCGTGGCGCAGCGCGTGCTCGGCGCCGGCCGGGCGGCGACGCTGTTCGCGGCGCTGCCCGACAAGGGCAGCGAGCCGTCGCCAGAATTCATCGGTCGGCTGGAGCGCGAGCTTGCCGGCTCGATCGGCGCCGCCTCGGCGCATGTGATGCTCTCCAAGGTCGTCTCGGGCACGGCGGTGTCGCTCGAGGAAGTGATGCAGATGGCCGACGAGACGCAGCAGGTCATCGAATATTCGCAGGAGCTGGAGCGCACCTCGGAAGAACTCCGTTCCACGGCCCAGAAGCTCGAGGAGGCCAATGCCCAGCTGCGCGAGATCGACAGCGAGAAGGACGAGTTCCTGAGCCAGGTGAGCCACGAGGTGCGCACGCCCATGACCTCCATCCGCTCCTTCTCCGAGATCCTGCTCGACGAGGCGCGGCTCACCGCCGACGAGCAGCGGCGCTTCGTGCGCACCATCCACCAGGAGAGCCTCAGGCTCACCAAGCTGCTCGACGACATTCTGGGGCTGAGCGCGCTGGAGCATGGCGAGCCCGACTGGGAGAACGTGCCCATCGACGCCGAGATGGCGATCGACAGGGCGATGGAGGTCTGCTCGGCGCTGGCGCGCCAGCGCGACATGCGGGTGGTGGCCGGCGACAGGGCGGGGCGGGCGGTGGTTGCGGGGGAGACCGACAGGCTCTGCCAGGTGCTCATCAACCTCGTCTCGAACGCCATCAAGTACAACGACTCGCCCGAGCCGATGGTCGAGGTGCGCTCGCGGTCCGGGCGCGGGCGCTACGTCATCGAGGTGGCCGACAACGGCCCGGGCATCGCGCGGTCCGAGCGCAAGCTCATCTTCGAGAAGTTCGCGCGCGGGCGCCGCGGCGCGGCGGCGGCGGGCGCCGGGCTGGGGCTCGCCATCTCGCGCCAGATCATCGCGCGCATGAACGGCAAGCTGGAACTGGTGCCCGGCGGCGAGCGCGGCGCCTGCTTCCGCGTCACCCTGCCGCTGCTGCCGCAGCCGGCGAAGGGGCTACGGAGCTGACAGGCGCGGCCAGTCGGGGAAAGCGACGACGCTGTGGATGCGGCGGCGGTCCGGATGTTCCTCGCCGAAGGGCGCCACGGCCCACAGCCACCGGCTTTCCGGGCGGGGCAGGGGGCGGCCGCGCATGAGGTCGGCTTCCTCGAGCAGGGTGCCGTCGCGGTCGAAGACGCGGTAGTCGATGTCGGTGACGAGTGTCGCGGGCATGCGGAGGCGGCCGAGCCCGTCGAGGTGGGCGTCGATGGCGCGGCGCGCCTCGCCCGCGGGCGCGGTGCGGCCGATCTGGCTCGCGAGGTTGACGGAGATCACCCAGTCGAGGTCGGCGACGTCGTTCAGGAAGGCGAGCGGGCGTGCCTCGCCGGGCGGTGCCAGATCGCGCCAGATGTGCGAAACATTGCCATATCTTCGCGTTCTTTCGTCGGTTATTGCGAGATGCGCGACATCGATCAGCAGCACCGTATCGAAGGTCCGCGCGAGGCTTTCGAGCGGCACGTCGAAGAGCGGGCCCGCCCCCAGAACGGCGACCTTGCGGCGCGGTGCGATGTCGTCGATCGTCGTGTCGATGACCGTGCGGGTCTTGTTGAGATGCGGCGTCCAGGCGCGGAACTGCCGCTCGCCCCGGGCCCACAGCCCCACGGCATCGACAAGGAACGGGCGGAACGGCGGCGGGGTGCGCCAAAAGCTGCGCGCGTAGACAAGGCTTTCGGCCAGCATGCTGCGGGCATAGCAGCGCATGTGGCAGGAGCGCAACAGCGGCGGCGAGACCGCCCGCATAGCGGGAATTTCGCCGCAATTTCCTGCATTGTCGGAGGCAGTTGTGGTGGGGCCGGTTTTGCTCGCAAGACATGCGGTTTTGGGCGCTGTGGCCGCTTCGTTGATTTCGACCGCGGCCGCACCGGCTTGCGAGGGGCTGCGCGACGGCCCGCGCGGCACCGTGACCGAAATCGTCGACGGCGACACGCTGCTGCTCGATACGGGCCTCGTCGTGCGGCTGATCGGCATCCAGGCGCCCAAGCTCGCGCTCGGCCGGGCCGACATTTCCGACTGGCCGCGGGGCAACGAGGCCATGGCGGCGCTGATCGCGCTGACGCTGAAGCGCCCGGTATTGCTGCGTTACGGCGGCGAAGAGATCGACCGGCACGGGCGCACGCTGGCACAGGTCCAGGTCACGGGTCCCGAGCCCGTCTGGGTACAGCAGGCCATGCTGGCGGCGGGCGAGGCGCGCGTCTATTCGTTCCCCGACAACCGCGCCTGCCTGCCCGACCTGTTCGCGGCCGAGACGAGCGCACGCACGGCAGGCCTTGGCATCTGGGCCGATTCTTACTACAGGGTGCGGCGCGCCGACCGGCCGGCCGATCTGCTGCCCCTTGCTGGACATTACGAGCTCGTCGAAGGCCGGGTACTGCTGGCCGAGCGGGTCGGCGGGCAGGTCTACCTGAATTTCGGGCGTTACTTCAAAGAGGACTTCACTGCCGTGATCGATGCGCGCGCGCTGCGCCTGTTCGCCGATGAGGGCCGCGACCCGCTGAAGCTGGGCGGCGCGCTGGTCCGCGTGCGCGGCTGGATCGACGAGCATGACGGCCCGCGCGTCGCCGTCACCCATCCCGAACAGATCGAAGTGCTGGCGATGCCATGATGCTGCCCCTCGCCAGAGCCACGATCGCCGCCCTGCTGCTGGTGCTGCTCGCCGCCTGCTCGAGCGTGCTCGGCCCCGGCGTCCAGGTGACGACGACGGGCGACAACGCCGCCCCGCCGGTGGCCGGCAGCGGCGATCCCGAAGAGGACATGATCGGCGCGCGCGAGAATCCGCGCATCGTCGCGCAATATGGCGGCATCTATTCCGACCGGCCGGCCGAGATCATGCTGGTGCAGATCGTCTCCAAGCTGCTGGCGGCGGCCGACCAGCCCAACACGCGCTTCAGCGTCACCATCCTCGACAGCGCCGAGGTCAACGCCTTCGCTCTGCCGGGCGGCTATATCTACGTGACGCGGGGCATCCTGGCGCTCGCCAACGACCAGAGCGAGCTGGCCGCGGTGCTCGCGCACGAGATCGCGCATGTGGTGCTCAAGCACGCCCGGGCGCGCACCAATCGCATCCGCACCACCGAGATCGTCGACAAGGTGGTGACCGGGGTGTTCGGGGCCGATCCCAGCACCGACCAGTCGTCCAACCGGGCGCGGCTGTCGCTCGCCGCCTTCAGCCAGGCGCAGGAGCTCGCCGCCGACAAGGAGGGCATCCTCATCGCCGGCAAGGCCGGGTTCGATCCGCATGCCGCCGCGCGCTTTCTCGGCGCCATGGGGCGGTTCGCCCAGTTCACCGCCAGCGATGCCGACCAGGGCGACGACTTCCTGAGCTCGCACCCCTCGACGCCCGACCGCATCCAGAAGGCGACGGAGAACGCGCGCGCCTTCTTCGGCGCGCCGGGGCTGGGCGAGCAGGGACGCGCCGAATACATGGCGGCGATCTCCGGCCTCACCTATGGCGACAGCCCGTCCCAGGGCGCCATCGTCGGGCGCAAGTTCATCCATCCCGGGCTGAAATTCACCTTCAGCGTGCCCGACGGCTATGCCCTGCAGATCTCGCGCGGCGCGGTGGTGGGGGTGGCCGGCGACGGCGAGGCGGTGCGCTTCGACAGTGCCGAGGTGGCGGCCAATGTGTCGCTGGGCGACTATCTCAAATCGGGCTGGATCGCCGGGCTCAAGCCGGAGACCGTGCGGGTGGGCAGCCAGAACGGCTTCGACACGGCGTCGGGCGTGGCCGCCACCGAGCAGTGGAACTTCCGCGTCGAGGTGGTGCGCTTCAAGGGACGCGTCTATCGCTTCATCTTCGCGGCGCGCATCGACAGCGAGCTGTTCGCGCGCGGGGCCGCCGAGACGCTGCGCAGCTTCCGCGATGCCAGCGCCGCCGACCTCCGGGAGGTGAAGACCACGACGGTGCGCACCGTCGCCGCCGGCCCCGTCGATTCGGCGGATTCGCTGGCGCGCCGCATGGCCGCCCTGCCGGGCGCCACCAACCTCTTCTACATCCTCAACAATCTCTATCCGGGCGATCCGGTGACGCCGGGCGCGGCCTACAAGATCGTCGCGGTGCAATAGGAACGAAAAAGGCCGGCATTGCTGCCGGCCTTTTCGAGGGGTGTCCGAAAGCGCGCGACTCAGGCGGCGGCTTCCTCGGCGTCGGGCTCGGTCTTGGGGCCGCGGCGCGGGGATTTCTGGAGCTGCTTTTCGATGAGCTGCACGGCCTCGGTCAGGGTCAGCTTGTTGACCGCGGCGATCTCGCGGCTCATGCGATCCATGGCCTGCTCGAAGAGCTGGCGCTCGGAATAGCTCTGCTCGGGCTGGTCGTCCGACCGGTAGAGGTCGCGAACGACTTCGGAGATGGCGATCAGGTCGCCCGAGTTGATCTTGGCTTCGTATTCCTGGGCGCGGCGCGACCACATCGTGCGCTTGACGCGCGCGCGGCCGGTGACAGTATCGAGCGCCTTGTTGACAACATCTTCCTCGGCGAGCTTGCGCATTCCGACGGATTTGATCTTGGCGGTCGGCACCCGCAATGTCAGCTTGTCCTGCTCGAAGGAAATCACGAACAGCTCGAGCTTGATCCCGGCGACTTCCTGTTCGTCGACAGCCGTAATCATGCCGACGCCATGGGCCGGGTAGACGATATACTCGCCGGTCTTGAATCCAAGGCGCTGCACTGACTTCTTGGTTACCATGAAATACTCCTTTGACGCCGCCGCCGGACCGGTTCTTTGCGGAAGACCGTCCTTGTTACTTGTGATGCAGTAAAGCCCCGCCACCGTCCGGCCCCGCTAGACCGTCCGTTGGGTCAGATCATCAAACCTGTCAAAAAAAGAGTGCCTTGCGGCACGGGGTGGACTCTGCATCGTTGTTTTGAACCATAGCACAATTTTCCGGCAAAATCAAAGTTGCCGAATCAATCGGGTTAATGGGTGCCGGCCAGGGGCGTTTCGCGTTGATGGACATGCCCGTAAAATGGGCACCGGGCGCGCCCGGTTCAACGGCAGCGGCGATCAGTCGCCCTCGCCGGGGGCTTCGGAGAAATACTTCTCGAACTTGCCCTCGACGCCGTCCATCTCCTTGGCATCGTCGGGCGGGTCACGCTTTTCGGTGATATTGGGCCAGACCGATGCGTATTTCGCATTGAGTTCCAGCCAGTTGTCGAGGCCGGGCTCGGTATCGGGCTTGATCGCCTCGGCGGGGCATTCGGGCTCGCACACGCCGCAGTCGATGCATTCGTCCGGATGGATGACGAGCATGTTCTCGCCCTCGTAGAAGCAGTCGACGGGACAGACTTCGACGCAGTCCATGTATTTGCAGCGAATGCAGTTGTCCGTGACGATGTAGGTCATTGGGTGCTAGCAGGTCCCGGAAAGCGAGGGACTCGGCCGGACGGGGAGGCGTCCGGGAGGTCGGCACGGTGCTAACGCGTTTTCGCGCGGCTCGCAAGCCGAGCGCGGGGCAGGGATTTGCGGCCCGGGGCCGCGGCGCGCAAGGGGATTTCAGGCGTGCATGGGCGCTGCCGGCCGCCGCAGTTTCGCCATGTTACGGCAGCGGCGGCGAGAGGTCCTCGTAGAGCGTCTGGGCTTCGGCCGGCGGGCCGCGGCGCGCACCGGGGGCGATGATCCGCCAGACGAGCAGATGGGCGTGGATTGTCATCGTCAGCACGTCGCCCGGGCCGACCTGCCTGTCGGTGCGGGTGGTGCGCTCGGAATTGACGCGGACGGCGCCGGCCTCGACGAGCTTTTGCGCCAGCGTGCGCGACTTCACCGCACGGGCGAAGAACAGCCACCGGTCGAGCCGCTGCGTCGCCAAGCCTCAGTCTTGCTTGGGCGTCCTGAGCGCGGCGAGCGCCGCCCAGGGCGAATCCGGATCGAGCGGCACGTCGCGCTTCTCGCGCGGGCGGTGTTCCTTCCAGTCCGTGCGCTCGCGCTTGCCGTTGAAGCGCGGCTTGCTGCCCGCCTTGTCGCGCTCCGGGCGACGGGCGGGACGCGGCCTGCCGTCGGCATCGGCCGGGGCCTCGGCTGCCGGCGTCGTGCCGGCGGCCGGCGGGCGCTGATGGCGCTGGCGCTTCTCATGGCGCGGATTGTCCGGCCGGCGGCCGCCAGGGAACCAGATTTCGTCGAATTCGGGCTCGGCGGGGCTCGCCGCTGCGTCCACTGTCTCCGGATCGGTCGGCGAAGCGTCGGACGGGGGTGCCGTGGCGCCGAGATCGGCGGTCGCCGCTTCGACGGCCGCGGCCTCCTCTGCGGCGGGGGCTTCTTCGCTGGTGGCAGCTGCTTGGGGCGGCGGCGGTTCCGCGACGGGCGTGCTTTCGACAGCTTCGCTCGCAGCGACGTCCGTCGTTGCCGCCGCATCGGCCGCCGCGGGCGTTTCCGTTGCATCGACGCTGGGAGCGGGTGGCTTGGGCGTGCGCCGCAGACGATAGCCGAGCGAGGTCAGGATGGACGCGAAATCCTCGCCGGCGGTGCCGAGCAGCGACGTCATCTCGACGGTGACGCGAAAGCCGTTGGCCTCGGCGGCGCCGACCGGCAGCTCGCCCGCATGCGTCCGCGCGTCGAGCGCGATCAGCGGGCGGATGATGTCGGCAAGCCGCTCGAGGATGTCGACGCGTACCGCGCGGCGGCCGGCGACCTTGAAGCCAGCGATCTCGTAGAGCTTGGGCGCGACCTCGGGGTCGATCTGGAACGACGTTCGTCCGCTGAGCACGATATGGGGCAGCTCGCCGACGCCCGGCTGGCGCACGCCGCCATGCCTCAGGCCATAGAGGATGAGAGCGAGTTCGCGCGGCGCCGGCTTCAGCGCCAGCGGGACATAGATGTGGTAGGCGCCGAACTTGACGCCGAGCTTGCGCAGCTTAGCGCGCACGTCCTGGTCGAGGCCCTTGACCTCCTCGGCCACGGCGCCGCGCGGCATGAGGCCGAGATTCTCGTAGAGCCGGTAGGCGAGGCCGCGCGCGGTGCCCTCGAGATCGGCGGGCGCCTCGAGCGCCAGTACCGGTTCGAGCACGGTGTTGACGTGATGGCGCAGCCACAGATTGGCGCGCTCCTGCACGCGCTCGAGATCGGCGCCGGTCAGGCTTTCGTCGGCCAGCACGATGAGGCGGGGCGCGAACAGGCCGTCGCCCTCGGCGAGGCTCGCCACCACTTCGCCGCGCCAGCGCAGCTGGCCGTCGGTGGACAGCACGAACTCTTCGTTGGGCGCGCCCGCGAGCCTGTCGGCACGGCGCGCGATCTCCGGCGCGATCACCTCGCGCGCGGCACCGGCGAGCGACTTGGCGTCGGTCTCGCCGTCGGAGCGCGCGAGCGTGAAGCGAAAGCCCTGGATCGAGCCGATGAGATGACCTTCGAGACTGATCTCGCCGCGGTCATTGATTTCGGGGGTGGCCATGGATCTGTCTCGCAAGTGGCGCATCAGCACGCTGGTACGCCGGTCCACAAAGCGCTGAGTGAGCCGCTCATGCAGGGCGTCGCTCAGCCGGTCCTCGATGTCACGGGTCTTTTCGCGCCAATGGGCGGGGTCTTCAAGCCAGTTTCTCCGGTTGGCGACAAAGGTCCAGGTGCGAATCTGGCGGATCCGGTTGCTGAGCGTGTCGATATCGCCGGCGACGTTGTCGCAGAAACGCACCTGCTCGGCAATCCAGTCGGTCGCCACGGCCCCGTGGCGCCTGAGGTCCGTATAGATGCGCGTGATGATCTCGCCGTGCTGGGCGGGCGAGATGTCGCGGTAGTCGGGCAGGCTGCAGCACTGCCAGAGCAGTTCCACCGCCTCGCGGCCGATGGCGAGGTCGCCCGCTTCGTTGCGCGACAGGAAGTCCAGCGCCTGCTGGTCGGTGGCGATGGGCACGCGGGTCAGCGCCCTGTCGGTCGGCGCCGCATCGAGGCTGGCGCGCAGCGCCGCCAGCGAGGCGAAGTCGAGGTCGGAATTGCGCCACTGGATCTGGCGCACGGGCTCGAAATCATGGGTCTCGAGCGCGACCACGAGATCCTGCTCGAGCGGGGCGGCGTTGCCGGTGACGCCGAAGGTGCCGTTGTGCATGTGCCGGCCGGCGCGCCCGGCGATCTGGCCCATCTCGGCAGGCGTCAGCGGACGTGTCTGGTGGCCGTCGAACTTGGTGTCGTCGGCGAAGGCGACGTGGTGCACGTCGAGATTGAGGCCCATGCCGATGGCATCGGTGGCGACGAGGAAATCGACGTCGCCGTTCTGGTACATGTCGACCTGCGCGTTGCGCGTGCGCGGCGACAGCGCGCCCATCACCACGGCGGCGCCGCCGCGTTCGCGGCGGATGAGCTCGGCGATAGCGTAGACCTCGCGCGCCGAGAAGGCGACGATGGCCGAGCGCGCCGGCTGGCGCGAGATCTTGCGGCTGCCCGCATAGCTCAGCGTCGAAAAGCGCGGCCGGTGGATGATCTCCGCATGGGGCAGCAGGCCGCGGACGATCGGCGCCATCGTCGCGGCGCCCAGCAGCAGCGTCTCGGAGAGGCCGCGCGCCTTGAGGATGCGCTCGGTGAAGACGTGCCCGCGGTCGAAATCTGTCGCCACCTGGATCTCGTCGACGGCGAGGCAGTCGACGGGAATGTCGAGCGGCATCGCCTCGACGGTGGCGACCCAGTAGCGGGCGCGGGCCGGCACGATGCGCTCCTCGCCCGTCACCAGCGCCACGGCATCCTTGCCGACGCGGTCGGCCATGCGCCCGTAGACCTCGCGCGCGAGCAGCCGGAGCGGCAGGCCGATCATGCCCGTGCGATGGGCGAGCAGGCGATCGATGGCAAAGAACGTCTTGCCGGTGTTTGTCGGCCCGAGGATGGCCTTGAGCGAGGAGAAGGCGGTCATCTGGCGCCTATGTAGGGGAGGCGGGCGCCGCCGCATAGGGCTTTGCCGTTAACCATTGGCACAAAGTGAGAACGAACAGGGGGAGAATCGGCGGCGAGCCCCAAATGCCGGTTTGTTCCCTACTGCATGTTGTGGGGCGGCACCGGTGATTCCGGCTAGCAAGCGGAATATGGCCTCCGTGGCGGCGCTCTGACCGTCCAAGCCGTTCATAATGCTTGAGAATTGGTTGATTTCGGCCGGTGCGCCGACCGAATCGGCAAGAGGTAAAGCCAACGTCAACGCACCGGCCTGCGAAAAATCTGCGGCGCTCACGCCTGAGGGGCCGGCTGGCGGGGACGTTGCGGCGCCGTGTTGACGAAAAAGCCGTTGACCGTCCCGGAACGGCACGGCCGCAATCTTTACTGCCGGTTAACCATAAATGCGCGGCAGGGCACCGGAACAGGCCCGCGTCGTCGCCCATTGCGCCGTTTCGGCACGGCTGCCCGCCTCACTCGAGGCTGGTGAGCACCATGGAGAGGTCGCCCATCGAGGTGGTGAGCAGCACCCGATAGGGGACGACATAGCCGGTGTCGCGCAACGGCGCGTACCAGATGAGGATGCGGTCCTGCTCGGCGAGCGAGCGGGTGATCTCGGAGGTCGTGTAGTGACCGGAGATGGGCCTGTACTTCACGCTGCACAGCACCACCGGCCCCTGGTAGCCGGTGCGCTTGCTGGTCGCGACGTCGTCGCGCGCATAGGTGAAATCGAGGTCGAAGCGCTCGACGCCGGTGAACACCTTTGCCCTGGCGTCGCATACGGACCGGTCGAGGCCGCTGCGCAGGATAAAGCTCGCGAGGAAGTCGTTGACGCCGCTGAGCTGCTTGCGCTCGAGGGGAACCCTGTCGATGTTGTTGACGATGGGCGGCTCGATCACGAAGGCGCTGACGCTGCCCTTGAGGTAGTTCACCTTGATGGTGAAATCCTCGCCATTGGCGCGCGTCAGCAGGTCGAAACGCTGCGAGGCGAGCCCGGACGGCGTCACGGTGCCGGTCGATTCCACATGGGCGATGCCGCTGGCCACGAGCTGCGCGACGCCGGAGACATTGGCGTCGAGCACCAGCGAATAGGCGCTGCCATCGTCCTCGAAGCGGAACTTCGCCGTGGCAATGATCGTGCCGCCGAGATTCACCACATAGGCGGCGCTGGCGGCGGTTGCTGCCTGCGCGACGGGGGCGGTACCGAAGACCGCCAGGAGAAGCGGCAAGGCCTTGAGGAGGCGGAATCGAGCCAATCGGACCCTCGGGTTCGAGCTGCCCTTTGGGGGCGAATCGCGGCAGGCTTCCAAATTGCCCATGCTGCGTGGCGCTGGCAAGGCAATCGCGCATGCGGCTTCTCTTGACGGCAAGGCCCGGTTTCTCTATGGAACCGCCTCGATCAACTAAGACCCCGGACCCGACGCGGGACTTCCTGCAGCCGGGCCGTTTTGACAGGATTTTACGATGGCGCGCCGCTGCGAACTGACCGGCAAGGGTGTGATGACCGGCAATAGTGTGAGCCATGCCGTGAACCGCACGCGGCGGCGGTTCCTTCCCAATCTGCTCAATGTGTCGCTGATCTCCGATGCGCTGGGGCGCACGGTGAAGCTGCGTATCTCGGCGCATGCGCTGCGCTCGGTCGAGCATCGCGGCGGGCTCGACGGCTTCCTGCTGAAGGCCAAGGACGACGAGCTGTCGCGCAATGCGCTGGCGCTCAAGAAGGAAGTTCGGGCAGCCTCGGCGACGCCGGCCGCCTGAGCCTTCCGGTTTTTCCGCACTCTGCAATGCCCGCCCCTGGCGGGCATTTTCGTTTGCCGCTTTGCAGCGGCGGGCCGGGGCGCTAGAACCTCCCCGCGCGCCGGTCTGATGCCGGAGGGCGCAGTGAGAAAGGTGCGATATGTTCGCTCGCTTCGCCGTGGCCGTCGCCGCGATGGTGGTGGTCGTCACCGCCTCCAACATCCTCGTGCAATTTCCCGTCGAGGCCGATTTCGGGCCGCTTCATCTGGGCGAGATTCTCACGTGGGGTGCCTTCACCTATCCGTTCGCCTTCCTCGTCTCCGATCTGACCAACCGGCATGACGGGCCGCGCGTCGCGCGCATCGTGGTGGTGATCGGCTTTGCCTTCGCGCTGGGGCTTTCGGCCTATCTCGCGACGCCGCGCATCGCCATTGCCTCGGGCAGCGCTTTTCTCATCGGCCAATTGCTCGACATCGCCGTGTTCCAGCGGCTGCGCAATCGCTACTGGCTGCTGCCGCCGCTCAGCGCGTCGCTGTTCGGTTCGCTGATCGATACGGCGATCTTCTTCAGCCTCGCCTTCGCACCGGTGTTCGGCGTCATCGACATCGCCTTCGGCATGGAGGACGGTTCGCTCGGCTTCGGGGCGCCGTGGCTCGGGCTCGGTCCCCAGGTGCCGTTGTGGCTGTCGCTCGCCAGCGGCGACTTCAGCGTGAAGTTCCTCGCCGCACTGGTATTGCTCGCCCCATACCGGCTGCTGATGGGCGCGGTGCTGCCGGCGCGTCCGGCGCCGGCATAGCGACCGGCCGTCAGTCGGCCAGCGTGAACTCGAGCAGCAGGGTGCGCTGCCAGTCGTTGAAATTGTCGTCCGAGATGAGGGTGATGCGGGTTTCGCCGGTCGGCAGCGTATGCACGGCGACACCCTCCATGTTGTCGAGGTCGCCGCCCACGGCTTCGAACAGGATGTCGCCCTGCATCTGCGCCTGGGGCTTCACGTCGGCGGCCCTGACGCGGACGAGTCTTGCCGCGAAGTTGACGAGGGTGATGCCGCGCTCGAGCACCAGCAGGTCGCCATTGGGCAGGAAGGCGCAGTCGGAGGGATTCGTGCCGCCCTCCGAGCGGTAGCTGAGCGGCCCCCTGTCGTTCTTGCCCAGCAGATAGGCCGCATGCGCGCCATCCTCGGTGAACACGCCTTCGGTCAGCAGCAGGGTCGAGCCGGCGATGGGCGAGGCGGGCGGCGCCACGCAGACGGATTCGAGCGTCTCGTTGGTGCGGGTGTCCGACAGCCAGTCGGGGATCGCCACCTCGCGTGCAGGCCCCTTCGGAACCCCGTTCACGAGCTCGAAATCGGCGACGCGGGTGAGGTTCTCGAAGCCGACGCGGACGGCGGCGGGCACGCCGTTCCGTTCGATCACCGCCAGCGCTTCGGCGTCGCGTGCATAGGCGCGCGGCAGCTCCGCGCCCTTCGAGTTCTGGATCGGCTCGATGACGACGCCGACCAGCGAGAGCGGTGCCCCGGCCTCGTCGTAAATGAGCTGGCCGGAGACGAAATTGCCGCGGTCCGAGACCATCGCCAGGCGACCGTCGGGACCGGTAAAGCCGATGCCCGAGAGCCCGCCGAAAGTGTCGTGCACGCTGGTGAGCTGCAGCCCGCCGCGAAAGACGAGGCCCTGCACCACCCCGCCGACCGGCGCGTTCTGGAAGCTGGTTATCGGTATGGCGTTGACGGTGACGTCCTCGACGGCGAGGACGGAAGGCGTGGCGAGGAACGCCGCCGCTGCTGCCGTCGCCGCAAGGCGCCCGATCATCCGAACCTGGCCCGGCGATGCTCGCCGGGAGGCTCCTCGTCGAACAGCGCCGCAAGCTCGTCGGTCAGCGCACCCGCCAGCTCCTCGGCGTCGAGCAGCGTCACCGCGCGCCGATAGTAGCGCGTCACGTCGTGGCCGATGCCGACAGCGACGAGCTGGATCGGCGAGCGTGTCTCGATATCCTCGATGACCTGCCGCAAATGCGCCTCAAGATAGTTGCCGGCGTTCACGCTCTGGGTGGAATCGTCCACCGGCGCGCCGTCGGAAATGACCATCAGGATGCGGCGGTTTTCGGGCCGCGCCATCAGGCGCTTACGCGCCCATTCGAGCGCCTCGCCGTCGATGTTCTCCTTGAGCAGGCCCTCGCGCATCATCAGCCCGAGATTGCGCCGCGCGTGGCGCCAGGGCTCGTCGGCCGCCTTGTAGACGATGTGGCGGATATCGTTGACGCGGCCGGGATTGGGCGGGCGCCCCGCCTCGAGCCAGGCTTCGCGCGACTTGCCGCCCTTCCAGGCGCGCGTGGTGAAGCCGAGGATCTCGACCTTGACGCCGCACCGCTCGAGCGTGCGCGCGAGGATGTCGCCGCAGATCGCCGCGATGGTGATCGGGCGGCCGCGCATCGAGCCGGAATTGTCGATCAGCAGCGTCACCACGGTGTCGCGGAAATCGGTGTCGCGCTCGACCTTGAAGCTCAGCGCCTGCAACGGGTCGGTCACCACCCGGGTGAGGCGCGCCGTGTCGAGCACGCCTTCGTCGAGGTCGAACTCCCAGCTGCGCGACTGCTGCGCCATCAGCCGGCGCTGCAGCTTGTTGGCGAGCCGCGCCACGGCGCCGGCAAGGTGCTCGAGCTGCTTGTCGAGCAGGGCACGAAGCTGGTCGAGCTCCTCCGGCGGGCAGAGTTCGGCCGCCTTGACGATCTCGTCGAACTTCTGGGTGAAGATCTTGTAGGCGAACTGGTTGGACAGGTCCCTGGCGTTGGCGCCGGGCGGCGGCAGGGGCGCCTCGTCGCCGGCCTCGCCGGGGGTGTCGTCCTCGGTGTCCTGGAAATCCTGCTCGGAGCCTTCGGTCTCGCCCGTCTCGTCGCTGTCGCCGGGGGACTGCTCCTCCTGGCTCTCGGAATCCTCGCCCTCGCCTTCGCCCTGGTCGGGCGCCTTGTCGGCATCCTCGCCCTTTTCGGGCTCCTGGTCGTCGCCCTGGTCTTCTTCATCGCCGTCGACATCGTCGAGGTCGCCCTCGGGCACGAGGTCGAGGTCGCGTAGCAGGTGCCGCGCGGCGCGCGCGAAAAGGTCCTGATTCTCGTATTGCGACAGCAGGCTGGTCAACGACAGGCCGGCCTTCTGTTCGATCTCCTTCTT
>PJTQ01000541.1_pt1 | contig 18900 bp, 24 predicted proteins | sample 1512231 | NCBI WGS metagenome assembly PJTQ01 (sample SAMN08177688, study PRJNA422409) | Soil metagenome, whole genome shotgun sequencing project. | isolation source: Soil (3) enriched on wood chips | place: USA: Madison | collected 2015-01-15 | reverse complement strand
GGATTGACCAGCAGCACGCAGCTTTCGGCGCGTCCGCGCGTGCGCGAGATCATCTCGCCGATGGGATCGAGCTCGAGATGGCGCGGCGAGCGGGCGAAATGCACGAAGCCGACCATCTCGGCGCCGGCCTCGATGGCGGCATCGAGGATGGCGTCGGTCTTGATGCCGCAAATCTTGATAATGAGGGGATCGCTCATCAGGCGGTGCTACTCAGGGCTTGGCCAAATCGTCGACGGCGGGCAGATGCGGGGCGCGGCGCATGGCGTCGGCTTCGCGCGCCAGCCGCTCGGCCTCGCGCCGCCAGTTGCGCTCGTCGCGCCGGTGCGGGGCCTGCGCGAACCAGGTGGCGATGCCGCCCAGCAGCACGCCGAACAGCAGCACCGCGAACAGCACGAGAAAGAGCGGGACGCCGACGCCCGGCGTCGTCAGCGCCTCGGAGGGCACGAAGGGGTTGAAGTTGACGACGACGAGCTGGCGGTTGGCGAGCGCGAAGACGATCAGCACGAGGCAGAGCGGCACCAGCACGACCCAACCAACGATGCGTCTCAACATGTCGCTCTGTTCCGGATGGCCGGCTCAACCCCGATGGTTGAGCCGCTCGCGGATTTCCTTGCCCGCCTTGAATTGCGGCACGTATTTCTCGCCCACATCGACCTGCTCGCCGGTGCGCGGGTTGCGCCCCACGCGGGCCGGCCGGTTCTTGACGGCGAAGGCGCCGAAGCCGCGCAGCTCGACCCTGTCGCCGCGCGCCATGGCGTTGCCGATCTCATCGAGAATCGCGTTGACGATGTTCTCGATATCGCGCTGGAACAGGTGGGGATTCTCGTCCGCAAGCTTTTCAACCAGTTCAGACTTGATCATCTCGCCCCCCGGGCGTCGGTTCGTCGCGCTGCGGCCATAGGATAATCAATGTTCCTCAGTGCGGGCCAACCTGCCAAAGCGAGACCAGCCCGTCAAGCAGCACCGGTCCGTCGGCCGGCAGCCCGAGGGCGGCGCGGACTTCGCTGCCCAGCCATTTGCCGATGTTCATCCAGCCCGGCTCGCTGGTCGGATACCAGGTGAGCACGGGCAGATCGGCGGCCACGGACCTGTCGGCCTCGAGCCAGGCGATGGCTTCCGCCTCCCCGCCCACCGCGTCGACGAGCCGCGCCGCGATGGCCTGGTTGCCGGTGAGGATGCGCCCGTCGGCGAGCGGCAGCACCTCGGCGCGGCCGAGGCCGCGGCGCTCGGCGACGATGTCGACGAACCACGAGAAGCTGTCGTCGACGAGCGCCTGCAGGGCGGCGCGCACCTCGGGGGACATGGGCGCGTCGATCGAGGGCTCGGCCTTGAGCGGGCCGGAGGCGACCTTGTCGAGATCGACGCCGATGGTGCGGAACAGCTTGCTCGCATCCGTCGTCTGGAACAGCACGCCGATGGAGCCGACGATCGACAGCCGGCGCACGAAGATCCTGTCGGTGGCGATGGCGGCCATGTAGGCGGCCGAGGCGCCCAGTTCCTTGACATAGGCGACGACGGGCTTTGTCTCGCGCAGCTTGCCGATGGCGTCGTAGAGTTCCTCGCCGCCCGCCGTGGTGCCGCCCGGCGAGTTGATGGCGATCAGCACCGCCTTGACCTCGTCGGCCTCGGCGAGGGCCTTGAAGACCCTGAGCCGCGCGGGGTCGGAGGCGATGGTGCCGTCGATGACGATGCGGGCGATGGAGTCGCCCGACAGCCCCGTCTCGGTGACGAAGCGCGCCGTGCCGGCGAGCACCGCAATGACGAGCGCGACGAAGGCGACGATGCGCCAGCGAAAGCGCGAGCGGCGCAGCTGGCTCGCCGCGGGAATCGCGTGGGCGGGGTCGATGACGGGATCGGACATGGCTGGCCCTCGAGCAAGGCAAGCGGCTTACCGGCCCCCCGCGGCCTTGGCAAGGCGGGCGGATCAGCCGGTCTTCTTGCGCTGCTGCGCCACATAGTCCGCCAGCACGCGATTGATGTCGGTCTGATAGCCTCTGGGCGTATTCTGCCTGAACCAGTCGAGCACATTGGCATCGAGCCGCAATGTGATCTGCTGCTTGGTCGGACGAAAGAAGCGGCCACGCTCGGCCTGCTTGAAAGCCTCCGGCGGAATCGGCGGAATATCGGAGAAATCGATCGGCTCCCCTGCCTGCTCCATCTCGCGGAAGCGTCTGCGCTCCGCTTCGGTGATGGGCGGCAGATCGTCTGCGCTTATCGTTACGGTCTTACCCATTCTCGTAGGCCCTTCTTTCGTGCGGCTCCGCCCGGCGCGCCGAAATGATCCGTATGGTCTCAACGTCGTCGTCCGACCACGCATGAGCGACGACCACCAAGCCGAGGCCTTCGACATACCCCGTCGTCTGCCATCGCTCCTCACCGTCGACATGGCGGTCCTGCACCGGGAGATGAAAGCGATCGCGGAACACCCACGCTGCGGCCGCAAAGGTGATCCCGTGCTTGCGCCAGTTGTTGGCCGCCTTGGTCTCGTCCCACTCGAACTGCACGCGTCGCCCCCTCCGCGTGCCGGTAATGTAACTACAAATCTGTCGTTACACAAGGCTCACAGCTGCCGCACCATGAGGCAGGCGGCGGGCGCGTAGCTTTGCAGCTTGCCGGCAAGGCCGGGCGCCTCGGCCACGACGAAGTCGTGGCGTTCCCAGAAGCTGCGGGAGTTGTTGACGGCGACGAGGCTCATGGTGGGATAGCCCTCGGCACGGGCGTGCTTGGCGAGCGCGGCGGTGATGAAGCTCGCCGCCCCGACGCGGCGGGCGACCGGCAGCAGGGCGAGGTCGTGGAGATAATAGGTGTCGGCATCGGCCGGCAGCGCGCCGAGCAGGCTGTCGAGCGCCGGCGGGGCGCCCAGCCGCCAGGGATGGCTCAGCACATAGCCGGCGGGGCGCTCGTTGATCTCGAGCAGATAGGCGCCGTTGCGGTAGAGCCGCTGGCGCTCGGCGAGAACCTCCGGGGCCTCGAAGAAGTCCGGGTGCACGGCGGCGGCGATGCGCTCGACCGCCTGCATGTCGTAGCCGGTCATGGCGCGCCAGGCGACGCCGGGAAGCTTCATCGGTGTCCCCCGAAAGCAAAAGGCCCGCACGGCTAGCGCGCGGGCCTCGATTAGGCAATGTGCGGCCGCTACTTCTTCTCGCGGTCCTTGAGCGCGGCGCCCAGGATGTCGCCGAGCGAGGCGCCCGAGTCGGACGAGCCGTACTGGGCCACCGCCTCCTTCTCCTCGGCGATTTCCAGCGCCTTGATGGAGAGGGCGATCTTGCCGGTCTTCCTGTCGTACTGGGTGACGCGGGCATCGACCTTGTCGCCCTTGGCGAAGCGCTCGGGGCGCTGGTCGTTGCGGTCGCGGCTGAGATCGGCGCGGCGGATGAACGCGGTCATCTCCGAGCCCTCGATCTTGACCTCGATGCCGCCGTCATTGACCTCGGTGACGATGCCGGTGACGACCGAGCCCTTGCGCAGGCCCTCGCCGGACTGGTCCTTCTCGTCGCCGGTGGCGAGCTGCTTGATGCCGAGGCTGATGCGCTCCTTGTCGACATCGACGTCGAGCACCTTGGCCTTGACGATATCGCCGCGGTTGTACTCGTCGAGCGCCTGCTCGCCGGGCTTGGACCAGTCGAGATCGCTGAGGTGCACCATGCCGTCCACGTCGCCGTCGAGGCCGACGAACAGGCCGAACTCGGTCTTGTTCTTGACCTCGCCCTCGACGACCGCCCCGATCGGGTACTTGTCGGCGAAGGTCTCCCACGGATTGGCGAGGGTCTGCTTCAGGCCGAGCGAGATGCGGCGCTTGTCGGGATCGACCTCGAGCACCATGACCTCGACCTCCTGGGAGGTGGAGACGATCTTGCCGGGATGGACGTTCTTTTTGGTCCAGCTCATCTCGGAGACGTGGATCAGCCCCTCGATGCCCGGCTCGAGCTCGACGAACGCACCGTAGTCGGTGATGTTGGTCACGCGGCCGGTGAACTTCGCATCGACCGGATACTTGGCCTCGATGCCTTCCCACGGGTCGGCCTGGAGCTGCTTCATGCCCAGGCTGATGCGGTGGCTCTCGTGGTTGATGCGGATGATCTGGACCTTGATGGTCTCGCCGATCGACAGCACCTCGGAGGGGTGGTTGACGCGCCGCCAGGCGATGTCGGTGACGTGCAGCAGCCCGTCGATGCCGCCGAGATCGACGAACGCACCGTAATCGGTGATGTTCTTGACCACGCCGTCGACGATCTGGCCTTCCTCGAGCTGCTGGACGATCTCCGAGCGCTGCTCGGCGCGGCTCTCCTCGAGAATGGCGCGGCGCGACACGACGATGTTGCCGCGGCGCTTGTCCATCTTGAGGATCTGGAAGGGCTGCGGCACGTTCATCAGCGGGCCGATGTCGCGGATGGGACGGATGTCCACCTGCGAGCGCGGCAGGAACGCCACGGCGCCTTCGAGGTCGACCGTGAAGCCGCCCTTGACCTGGTTGAAGATGATGCCTTCGACGCGCTCGTTCTTGTTGTAGAACTCCTCGAGCTTGACCCAGCTCTCCTCGCGGCGGGCCTTCTCGCGGCTGAGCACCGCCTCGCCCACGGCGTTCTCGACGCGGTCGACATAGACCTCGACGTCCGAGCCCACCTGGATGGTGCCGTCACGGCCGGCCTGGCCGAATTCCTTGAGCGCGACGCGCCCCTCGGTCTTCAGACCGACATCGATGATCGCCAGATCCTTCTCGATGGCGACGACCTTTCCCTTGACGACGGTCCCTTCCAGGGGCTCGTTGTCGAGGAAGGAGTCCATCAGCATGGACTCGAAATCTTCTTTCTGCACGGTTTGCGTAGCCAAAAATCTCTCCAATGCGCCCGGTGGCTGGTGGTGAAGGAAGGGCGGCCCATGGCCTGCAAAGGCCATCCGGTGCGCGAGGGCGCCGCTCCAACCATGTACGATGATGCCGCGGCCGCATCCTGAGGCGATGGCGAAGGGGCGAGACGGCGGAAGCTTGGATTAGGCGTGTCCCGGATGGAGTGGCCGGTCGAGATGCAGGACCCTAGGGATCTTGCGGACCAGCCTCCGAGGACGCCGACTTCCCGGCCATGACCCCGTCGACAATGGCGACGGCTGCGCGGAGTGCGGCGTCTATATCCAATCGCGTCGTATCCAGCAAGTGGGCATCGGGCGCCGGGTAGAAGCCGCCATGGGGATTGGCGCGGTCGCGCGCGTCCCGTTCCTCTATCTGGTGATAGAGCGCGTAGCGGTCAACCGGCAGGCCGCGCGCCTCGAGCTGGCGCGCCCGGCGCTCCATGCGCGCCTTGGAATCGGCCTCGATGAACAGCTTCACGTCGGCCTCGGGGCAGATGACGGTGCCGATGTCGCGCCCGTCGAGCACGGCGCCGCCCGGCCGGGCGGCGAAATCGCGCTGATATTGCCGCATGGCGCGGCGCACCGGCTCGAGCACGGCGACCTTGCTCGCCAGCACGCCCGCCTCGGCGCCGGTCAGCGTGTCGAGGTCGCGCAGATGCGCCGCATCGAGCGCCCGGGCGGCGGCGATGGCGGTGGCCTCGAAAGCGGGGGTGTCGAGGGCGTCGCGGGCCGCGAGCCCGACAGCGCGGTAGAGCAGGCCGGTATCGAGATGGGCGAGGCGATAATGGCGCGCCAGGCCGAGGGCCAGCGTGCCCTTGCCCGAGGCCGCCGGACCGTCGACGGCGATGATCACTGCGAGAAGCTCGCGCCGATATGCTCGAACGCGGCGACGAAATCGGGAAAAATGTCGTCCATCACCCCTCCATCGTCGATCGTGACGGGCTGGCGGGCGGCCATGCCGAGCACGAGGAAGCCCATCGCCAGCTTGGGGTCAAGGCGGGTCGCGACCTTTCCCCCGCCGGGCACGGCCGGCTGGCCGCGCACGAGCAGGCCGCCTTCGCGCTCCTCGCAGTCGACGCCGTTGTCGCGCAGGCCGCGGGTCAGCGCCAGCCGGTGATGGCCCTCGGCCATGCCCTCGATCAGCGTCTCGCCCTCCGCGAAGGCGGCGGCGATGGCGAGCAGCGTGCGGTCCTCGGGGGCGATGTCGAGGGCGGCGGGCAGCGTCGTGCCGACGAGGCGCGAATAGCGCACCTCGATATCGGCGATGCCCGGCCGGCCGCCCGGCGCCAGCCTGATGTCGCCGCCCAGTTGGGCGAGCGCCGCAAAGAGGCCGGGGCGCTCGGGGGCGTGCGCCACATCGGCGATCGTCACCTCGGAATCGGGGGCGACCAGCGCCGCGACGGCGGCAAAGGCGGCGAGCGCCGGATCGCCCGGGGCGGCGTAGCTCTGCGGGCGCAGCGGCGCGAGCCCGGCGATCTCGAGGCGCCGGCCGTCCCCCGCCGCGGCCTCGGCGAGGCGCGCGCCGAAGCCGGCCAGCAACAGTTCGAGGGCGTCGGCACGCCCGTCCGGCACCTGCAGGATGCTGGTGCCGGCGGCGAGCAGCGCCTGGAGCAGCAGCGGCTCCTTGAGCGCCAGCGCCTCGGCGGGCAGCGTCAGATCGAGCGGGACGGCAAAGCGGGCGCCGCGCAGCACCAGCGTGTCGCCCTCCTCCCAGGCCACGCCGATGCCGTTGCGCGCGAGAAAATCGAGCAGCACGCCGGTGAGCGGGTCGGCGGCGAGCCCGGTCACCCGGCTCTCGAACGCATGCGCGCCGAGGAGCGCGAGGAGCAATGGCGCGGCCGCACCGGCGCCGGCGAGATCGAGCGGCGCGAGCGGTCCCAGCAGCCCGCCCATGCCGATGCCCTGCACGTGCCAGCGGCCGGCGCGTTCCGCAACGCCGACGCCGAGCGCCGCGAGGGTGCGCGCGACGGCGGCGGTCTGGGGACCGCCGCCGAGCCGCTCGAGCACGCTCTCGCCGCGGGCGAGGGCGGCGAGCACGAGCGCGAGGCGCGACAGCGCCGGTTCGCCCGGCACGCGCACCGGGCCGCGCAGCCAGGGCGAGCGTTCGGCGGTGAGCGGGCTGGGCGGGGTCGGGGTGGAGAAAATCAGCATCACGCAACGCCTGCACCGGGGACGGCCGAGGGCTAGCATCCTGGGCGCGCCGGAGGCAATCCGCGACAAAATCTGCTAGGGCAGGCCGCCGCCGGCCCGCGCCGCTTTTGCGTTTGACAGGGCGAAACTTTCCTCATAACCGGACGATCCCGGGCGGGAGGCCCTGTGTTTTCGAACCAAAGGAAGCAGCATTGGCCAGTCAAGATCGCGGTACCAAGCGCGAAGACCCGGATACCGGGAAGAAATTCTATGATCTGAACCGGGATCCGATCGTCTCGCCCTATACCGGAAAGTCCTATCCGCGCTCCTATTTCGAGCAGACCGCGCCGAGCCGCAAGGTCGGCCGGGACGAGGAGCCGGCGGACGAGGAAGAGGCGGAGGTCGAGGAAGTCGACACCGTCGCGCCCGACAAGCCCGAAGTCATCTCGCTCGACGACGCCGAAGCCGAGGAGGCCGGCGACGAGGGCGAGGACATCCCCGATGTCGAGGGTGTCGAAGACGTCGAGGATATCGGCGAGGACGATGCCGACGTGTTTCTCGAGGAAGACGAGGAAGCCGAGGACGGGCTCGATTTCGACGTGGGCAGCAGCGACGAGCGCTGAGTCGGGTCCGCCGATTTTCAAGCTTGCGTCGGTCGAAGCGCTCGACTAGACAACACCCGCGCTTCGGCAGGCCGCCTGCCGCAGCGTCCCAAAGGGACGGAATGGGGCCATAGCTCAGTTGGGAGAGCGTCTGAATGGCATTCAGAAGGTCGTCGGTTCGATTCCGATTGGCTCCACCACCCGCCCGCTAAGCCGCTGATTTCATCGAGGTTCGCCAACCGGCTCCGGCCGGCCGGCGGGGCTTCGGCGCGCCGGCCCTTGCGGGGATGGCGGCGCCATGCATGAGTGGCGGCATGCGCCGCGTTGCGATCGTCATCGTCCTGCTGCTTTCCGCTGCGCTGCCGGGCGCGGCGAAGGAACAGGTGTTCACGGCGGCGCCGAACGGGCAGATCAGCTTCGTCATGCCCTCGGGCAATATCGGGTGCGTCTACACCCCCCGGGGCGGAACCGACGTCTATGCGCCGGCCGATGGCGGCCCCGAGCTCAGCTGCGACAGGATCGCGCCGGACTATGTGAACATAAGGCTCGGCCCGCGCGGGCCGGCGGTGCTGACCGAGGCGCCGGGCGAGCAGGCCTGCTGCGGCGGCGACAATGTCTTCGCCTATGGCAACACGGCGCATCTCGAGGGGTTCGTGTGCTCCTCCTCGACGGCCGGGCTGATCTGCGAGACGCCGGACCGGCGGCACGGGCTGTGCCTGTCGCGCAGCCGCACGCTGCATTACTGAGCCGCCGATGGCCTCGCCCCCGATCGAGATCTGCGTCGAGGGCATTGACGGGCTCGCCGCCGCCCAGGCGGCCGGCGCCGACCGGGTGGAGCTCTGCGCGAGCCTCGTCGAAGGCGGCATCACCCCGAGCCTCGGCGTCATCCGGCAGGCGCTCGCCATCGCCACCCTGCCCGTCCATGTCATCGTCCGGCCGCGCGGCGGCGACTTCCTCTATTCGGCGCGCGAGTACCGCACGATGCTCGAGGACGTGCGCGCCTGCCGCGCGCTGGGCGTGGCCGGCGTGGTCTTCGGCTGTCTCGGCGCCGACGGGCGCATCGACGAGGCGCGCATGGCTGAGCTGACGGCGGCGGCGCGGCCGCTGGCCGTCACCTGCCATCGCGCCTTCGACATGACGCGCGACCCCGAGGAGGCCGTCGAGGCGCTTGTCCGCTGCGGCGTGGACCGGGTGCTGACCAGCGGCCAGCGGGCCAGCGCGCTCGAAGGACTCGCCGGGCTGAAGCGCACCGTCGCGGCGGCGCGCGGGCGGCTCGCCGTCATGGCCTGCGGCGGGCTGGACGAAACCAATATCGCCGAGGTGCTGGCCCGCTCGGGGGCCGACGAGCTGCATTTCGCGGCGCTCGTCACGGGGCCGAGTGGAATGACGTTTCGCAATCCGCATGTCGGGATGGGCGGCACGGCGCCGGCGCGCGAGTTCGAGCTGACGCTGACCGATGCCGAGGCGGTGCGGCGGACGATCGCGGCGGCGCGGGCTCAGACGGCGTAGAACGCCGCGAGGCGGCGGGCGATGGCGGCCATGCGGGCGCGCAGCGTCGGCGGCGCGAGCACCTCGATCTCGGCGCCGATGCGGGTCATCTCGCGCGTCGCCCAGCCCTCCTCCTCGATGGGCACGGCCAGCGTCGCAAAGCCCTCCTCGTCGAAGACGATCTCCTGCGCCTCGATCGCCTCGCGCACATGCCGGCTGATCTCCTTCAGCCGGCCGACGCCGCGCCGGGTCGCGCGCAGCGTCGCCGTCGCGACATAGATCTCGCGCTCGAAGCTCGCCGTCGCCTCGCGCCAGTGCGCCGGCAGGTCGAAATCGGCGGGGCGCTCGAACCGCTCCTCATGCGGGGTGAGCGCCAGGATCTGGCTCAGCCTGTAGGTGCGCAGGCCCGTCTCGCGGCGGGCGACGAGGTACCACACGCCACCCTTGAGCACGAGGCCGAGCGGCTCGACGCGGCGCTCGCTGACCTGCGTCCAGCTGTCGTAGCGGATGGTGAGGCAGCGCTCGGTCCACACCGCCTCGGCCACGGCCTTGAGGAATTCGGGGCGCGGGCCGGTCGAGAACCAGCCCTTGGGGTCGAGATGGAAGCGCGAGGCCATGCGCGTCGCTTCGCTCTGCCAGTCGGCGGGCAGCGCCGCGAGCAGCTTCAGCTCGGCGGCCGCCACCTCGTCGCCGAGCCCGAGTTCCCCCGCCGGGCCGGGCAGGCCCGACAGGAACAGCGCCCGCGCCTCGGGGGCGGTGAGGCCGGTGAGGCGGGTGCGCCAGCCGTCGAGCAGGGCGAAGCCGCCATTGCGGCCGATATCGGCATAGACGGGCACGCCCGCGGCGCTGAGCTGGTCGATGTCGCGATAGATGGTGCGCACCGACACTTCGAGCTCGCGCGCCAGCGCCTCGGCGCTCATCCGGCCGCGCGCCTGGAGCAGCATCATTATCGACAGCAGCCGGCTGGCGCGCATTTTTCCGGGGGCCTCCGATAAACACTGACATCAGGTGGCAGGCATCGAGTCGTACCGTCTTTTTCCACGACGCGGAAGAGGCGGGAGACGGACGATGAGCTACCATTGGGCGGAGCGCGCGCGGGCGCTGCCGATCGTCGAATTCCACGATGTGCGGGCCGAGCCGGGCGCCGGTGGCCGCTATCTGGGGCTGCAGGAGAGGCTCGCGCCAGCGCTGGCGGCCAGCGGCGGCACGCCGCTCGGCCAGTTCGCCATTGCCGGCCATCCCGAGCGGCTGCTTGTGCTGCGCGGCTTTCCGAGCCTTGCCGACCGGCGCCGGGCGCTGCTGGCCTTCCACGAGGGCACGGCCTGGGCGACCGAGCGGGCGGCGGCGGCCGATCTCACCCGCGCCGCGCGCGTCATGCTGACGCGCACCGTGGCGCCGCCCGACGGGCTGCGGCCGATTCGGGCCGGCGCGGGCGTCGTGGCGCTCGTTTCCGAACTGCGCTTTGCCGAGCAGATCGGCAGCTACCACCTGTGGCTGCGGCTGCTGCTGCGCAAGGCGGGGCTCGACCCGCTCGCCGCCTTCGCGACGCTGGAGGCGGCGAACGACGTGCCGGCGGTGCCGGTGGTGCGCAACCGCACGCAGCATATCGCGCTGCTGCCGCGGGGCGATCCGCCGCCGGCGCTGCCGCCCGAGCTGCGCGACATGGTGCGTTTTCCCCCGGAGGCGCTGACGCTTGCACCGGCGGCGCAGTTCGTCTGGTGACAAACGCGGCGGCGTTGACCATTATGCCCGTCCCGGAAACGGCGGCGGGGATTGCGGGTGAGCGACGAGGCCAATCTCGACGCCTATCTCAAGCGGATCAATTATGCGGGGTCGATCGCACCGACCCTCGAGACGCTCGAGATGGTGCACAAACTGCATCCGGCGGCGATTCCGTTCGAGAATCTCAATCCGCTGATGGAGCTGCCGGTGCGGCTGCAGCTGTCGGACATCGAGCAGAAGCTCGTGGTCGAGCGGCGCGGCGGCTACTGCTTCGAGCAGAACATGCTGCTCAAGGCGGCGCTCGAAGCGATGGACTTCACCGTGACGCCGCTGGCGGCGGGCGTGCTGTGGGGCCAGCCCGAAGGCCACGAGCCGCCCCTCAGCCATATGGTGCTGAACGTCGATGTGGGGGGCGTGCCCTATCTCGCCGATGTCGGCTTCGGCGGCCAGGCGCCGACGGCGCCGCTGCGGCTCAAGGCCGATCTCGAGCAGCAGACGCCCAATGAGCGCTACCGGCTCAGCGGCGGCTATCCCAAATGGCGGCTCGACATCGAGATCGGCACCACGTGGCGGCCGCTCTACGAGTTCACCCTCGCCCCGCACGGCTTCGAGGATTATGTGGCGATGAACGATGCGGCGATGGCGATGTTCAAGCGCGACCTGCGGGTGGCGCGCGCCGAGGGCGGGCGGCGCCACGCGCTGCGCAATGCGCGCCTCAACACGCATGAGAACGGCGAGACGACGACGCGCCTGCTGACGAGCCTCATCGAGATCCGCGACGTGCTGACCAACGTCTTCGGCATCGCCCTGCCCGAGACCGACAGGCTCGACCCCGCGCTGGAGAAGGCGTTGCGTCCGGTGGCAGCCGCCTGATGGCGCCGGTGATCGTCGATCCCGACGCGATCCGCGCCTTCGGCAGCGCTGCCGCGCTCGAAGCCTGGTACCGGCGCCACCACGACAGCGCCGCCGAACTCTGGCTGCGCGTCTACAAGAAGGGCTCGGGCATCGCCTCGGTCAGCACGGCGGAGGCGCTGGATGTGGCGCTCTGCTGGGGCTGGATCGACGCCATCCGCAAATCCTACGACGCCGAGAGCTTCCTGCAGCGCTATACGCCGCGCAAGAAGAATTCGATCTGGAGCAAGATCAATATCGGCCATGTCGCGCGGCTGCGCGCGGCGGGTCGCATGCAGCCCGCCGGCGAGGCGCAGGTGACGCTGGCGCAGCAGGACGGGCGCTGGGCGAACGCCTATGGCGGCTTCAAGGCCGACGATTTTCCCGCCGATCTGCTGGCCGCGATCGAAGCCGAGCCCGAGGCGCTGGCGCTGTTCGAGCGGCTCACCGCGCAGAACCGCTTCTCCCTCGCCTTTCGCACGCACAACATGAAGACGGCCGCCGGGCGGGCCCGCAAGATCGCCGAACTGGTCGCCATGCTGGCGCGCGGCGAGACGATCCATCCGAACGGCAAGGCGAGATGACGCGCTTCGCCGCCTTCCTGCGCGGGGTCAATCTGGGCAAGCGCACGGTGCGCAGCGCCGAGCTCAGGGCCGCCTTCGAGGCGATGGGCTTTAGCGGCGTCAAGACGCTGCTGGCGAGCGGCAACGTGCTGTTCGACGCGCCCTCCGCCCGCGGCCTCAAGGCCAGGATCGAAGCCGGGCTCGCGGCGCAGTTCGGCTTTGCCGTCGGCGTCGTGCTGCGGTCCGTCGCGGAGCTGCGTGCGCTCGTCGCCACCGACCCGTTCGGGCGCGCGGAGGGCGAGGACGCCAAGCTGCACGTCATGCTGTTCGATGCCCCGATACCCGATGGCTTCGTGCAGGCGGGCGTGGCGGGCGATTTCGACGTCGCGCGGATCGATGCGCGCGCCATCTTCCTCATCTTCTACCGCAAGGCGGACGGCACCTATCTGGGCAATTCGAGCCTCGATACGGAAAAGCGCCTGCCCAGGGGCACGCTGGTCACCACGCGCAACTGGAACACGATTCTCAAGGCCATCGCATGATCGTCGTCTTCGGCTCGATCAATCTCGACCTGATCGGCCGGGTGAGCCGCATCCCGGCGCCCGGCGAGACGGTGCCCGGCACCGACTTCTCGACCGCGCCGGGCGGCAAGGGCGCCAACCAGGCGCTGGCGGCGCGCCGCGCCGGGGCATCGGTCCGGCTCATCGGCGCCGCCGGCCGCGACGCCATGGGCGACGAGGCGCTGGCGCTGCTCGAGGCGGGCGGCGTCGATCTCGGCGCCGTCAGGCGGCTCGACATGGCGCAGGGCGTCGCCATGATCCTCGTCGCCGCGGATGGCGAGAACGTCATCGGCATCCTGCCCGGCGCCAATGGCGCCGTCAGCATCGCGGACGCGGAGCGCGACCTCGCCGCTCTCGGGCCGGACGACGTGCTGGTCGTGCAGCAGGAGATCGGCGCCGGCGCGACGATACGGGCGCTGGCCATGGCGCGCGAACGCGGCGCGCGCAGCCTCCTCAACACGGCGCCGTTCCTGCCGACGACGCGCGAGGCGGCGCGGCGCGCCGACATCGTCGTCGCCAACGAGACCGAGTTCGCGCTGCTCGCGGGCGCCGGCGAGCTCGAGGCGAAGATGGAAGGCTACGCCGTCGCGACGGGCCGCACCATCGTCGTCACGCTCGGCCCGGACGGCGCACGGGCGGTGTCGCCGGAGGGGCGGTTCAGCGTACCGGCGCTCAAGGTGACGCCGCTCGACACGGTCGGCGCGGGCGACACCTTCGTCGGCTATCTCGCGGCGGGGCTGGGCGACGGTCTCGGGCTCGAGGCGGCCCTGCGGCGCGCCGGCGTCGCGGCGAGCCTCGCCTGCCTCAAGCCGGGCGCGCAGCCGGCCATTCCTCATGCCGGCGAGGTCGACGCCGCCCTCAGCAGCGGTTCGAGGTGATCCTCGAAGAGGAGGCCCGACCGTGCCGCCAGCGCCTCGGGATAGCTCGCCTCGGCCGCCAGCGACAGGCGCAGAAAATGCGCCATGCCTTCGGGACCGGCCGGATCGGCCATCGGGTAGACTCCCGTTTCGAGCCGGCGCAGCAGCTCGCGCTTGGCGCGCAGCATCTTTTCGGTGACGCCCGGGCCGTTGCTCATCGACACGGCGAGCTTCAGATAATCGTGGAGCGGCGTTCCGATGTGCCAGCTCTCGGGCACCGATCCGTAGAGCTGCAGCAGCAGCTCGAGATCGGTCATGTTGGTGAGCTCGAGATCGTAGCGCGCATCGGTGCGGCGGCGGTCCCAGACAAGCATCGAATCCATCGACAGGCAGGTCCATTTGTAGCGGGCCGGCGACAGCGCGCCGTCGGGACCGGCGCCGACGAGGCGCAGCCGGCGGCCGGCCTCGTCATATTCGTCGAGCGCCACCGAGACGATGGCGTGATGCGCCAGCGCCGCCACGGCGCGGGCCAGCTTTTCGGGCTTGAAGCGGTCGTCGGCGTCGAGGATCGCCACATAGGGGGCCGTTATGCGTTCGAGCGCCACGTTGCGCGCCCGCGAGGCGCCGCCGCCCACGGCGCCCGAGGACACGAAGACCTGCCGCGGGTCGCGCAACCCCTCGGCGGCCAGCAGGGCCTCGTAATCCGCGTCGTCGTCGGCGACGATCCAGTGTTCCCAGGCGCCCCAGCTCTGGGCCCGCACCGAGCGCACGGCGGCGCCGATAAAGCGCTCGGCCCGGTGGCAGGGGGTGATTATCGCGACGGTTTCAGCCATTTTGTGCCAATCTTGAAGGCGGGAGGGTGCGGCCCCATATCTGGCCGGTCCGGCGGTGCCGCTCGAAAGTTCGCTGAAACTTGGGCCGCCGGGCAGCGTTGCTTTTCGAAGGACGGACACGATGCGCGTCTCGATGTTTTCGGCCCCGTTTCTCCTAAGTTTCGATGCCTATGAGGAGCGGATCGACCGGCTCAGCCGGGCCGCCGACGGCTATCCGCCCTACAATATCGAACGTACGCTCGAGGCCGACGGCAGCGAGATCTTCGTCATCTCCATCGCTGTCGCCGGATTCGGCCGCAACGAGCTCGAGATCGTCCAGGAGGACAATCAGCTGGTCGTGCGCGGCAAGCAGAAGGACGAGCCCGGCCGGCACTATCTGCATCGCGGCATCGCCGCCCGGCAGTTTCAACGGAGCTTCCTTCTGGCCGACAGCGTTGAGGTGAGGGATGCCGTGCTCGAACACGGCATGCTGGTCATCTCGGTCATCAGGCCGCAGGCGGACAAGCTCTGCCGCCGCATCGACATCCGTTCTGCCTAGAGAGGGGAACATCATGCAAGACAGACCAGAAGAACGCGTTTTCGACAATCCGCTGCGGCACCTGACGGCCGCCCAGTTCATGGCGCTCGGCGGCAACGCCGTCGTCTATGTGCGCGCCATCACGGGCGAGAAGCTGTCGGAATTCATGTCCGATGTCGAGGACGAGGACGCCCAGCAGGAATTCCACATGGTGGTGTCCGCCGACGGCTCGCCGCTGCTCGTCGCCGACAGCCAGGAAGCCGTGGCCGAATGGCTCGCGGACAAGAATTTCGGGATCGTCGCGCTGCATTAGGGCGCGCCGGCGAGGCGCTCCCCGGTCAGGCGGCCTTGGTCGCTTCGAGCGGCTGGGTCAGGATGGCATAGAGCCGGGCCGGATCGGCGGCGTGGCGCAGGCTCTCGGCGATGGCATCGGTGCGCAGCACGCGCGCCACCCGCGCCAGGGCCTTGAGGTGGTCGGCGCCCGCGCCCATCGGGGCGAGCAGCATCATCACCAGGTCGACCGGCTGGTCGTCCACCGCCTCGAAATCGACGGGGGGCGTGAGCTTCATGAACACCGCGATGACGCCCTTCAGCCCGGCGAACTTGCCGTGCGGCACGGCGATGCCGTTGCCCAGCCCGGTCGAGCCCAGCGATTCACGGTCGTCGAGCGCCTCGAAGATCTCGTCGGCAGGGTGGCCCGTGAGCGCCGAGACCTTGCCGGCCAGTGTCTTCAGAACGTCGCGCTTGGTCTTGATGTCTGTGCAAATAAGCACGGACTCCTCGGAGAGGATGTCGGCCAGTTCCATTCAGGTGAACCCTAGATATTGTCCCGGCTTGTCGTGGCCTAGTTGGCCCTGAGGGCCGGATCGATCCAGCCTATGTTGCCGTCGGCGCGGCGGTAGACCACATTTAGTCCGCCGTGTCCAGCATGGCGGAACATGACGACATCTGCCTGGGTAAGATCAAGCTCCATGACCGCCTCTTCCACACTCATCTGGCGCAGGTTGGATGTCGTCTCGGCGATGACGGGGGGCGAATAGTCGTCGGCCCACTCGTCGGCGTCGTCGGGCGCGGCGAGCACATAGCTCTGCGCCTCGAGCACGTCCTCGCCATTGGCGGGGCGCCGATGCGTCTTGAGGCGCCGGTTGTAGCGGCGCAGGCGCTTGGCGATGGTTTCGGTGAGAAGTTCATAGGCCGAGATGGCGTCGCCGCCATAGGCGCTGGCCCTGAGCGCCGCCCCGGAATCGAGATGCACCATGCATTGGGCGGTAAAGCCCGACCCCTCCGGCTCGAGGGTCAGATGGCCGGAATAGCCGCCATCGAAGTACTTCTTGACGACTGTGTCGAAATGTCCTTCCGCCTTGGTCCTGAGTGCGTCGCCTACGTCCATGTTCTTGCCTGAGACGCGTAGGGTCATGGAATTCCTCTAGGGTCGTTGAACCTCCGCCGGCCGGCGCCCGCCGGGCGCCGCCGGGCACGCCGACACTAGCCTTCGGGGTGCAAAGGGGCAATGCGTACGGGCGGGTTCGGTTTCATCGCGGCGCCGCGGCGGCGGCGGGCTCAGGACCGCGCCCCGACGGCGTCGGCGAGGCGCTTGCGGCGGCGCCGCGTCACCGAGGAGGGAATGTTCATCGCCTCGCGATATTTCGCCACCGTGCGGCGCGCGACCTCGATGCCCTGCTCGCTGTGCAGCGTCGCGGCGATGGTGTCGTCCGACAGGATGGCGTCGGCCGGTTCGGCATCGATGAGCTGGCGGATGCGGTGGCGCACGGCCTCGGCCGAATGGTCCGTCGCCCCGCTCGAGGAGGCGAGCGCGGTGGTGAAGAAGTATTTCATCTCGAACAGGCCGCGCGGGGTCGCCACGTATTTGTTGGAGGTGACGCGGCTCACCGTCGATTCGTGCATGTCGATGGCGTCGGCGACGAGCTTCAGCGTCATCGGCCGCAGGAAGGCGACGCCGTGCGCGAGAAAGCCGTCCTGCTGGCGCACGATCTCGGTCGCCACCTTGAGGATCGTCTGGGCGCGCTGGTCGAGGCTGCGCGTCAGCCAGTTCGCGGTCTGCAGGCAATCGACGAGGAAGCTCTTTTCGCCGGCATTGCGCGCCTTGGCCGAAACGCTCGCATAATAGGCGCGGTTGACCAGCACGCGGGGCAGCACGTCGGTGTTGAGCTCGAGCAGCCAGCCGGCCGGGCCGCGGCGCACGAACACGTCCGGCACGACGGCCTCGACCGGGTCGCGCTCGAAGCCCCGGCCGGGCTTGGGGTCGAGCGCCCGCAATTCGGCCAGCATGTCCATCAGGTCCTCGCGGTCGCAGCCGACGGCCCGGGCGAGCGCGGCGAGGTCGTGGCCGGCGACGAGGTCGAGATGGTCCAGCAGCCGCGCCATCATCGGGTCGAGCCGGTCGCGCTCGCGCAGTTGCAGTGCAAGGCATTCGGCGACCGAGCGCGCGAAGATGCCGACCGGCTCCAGCGTCTGGAGCTGTGCCAGCACCGCTTCGACGGCGGCGTCGGTGGTGCCGAGCTGGGCCGCCACGGCCCCGATCTCGATGGCGAGATAGCCGGCCTCGTTGAGCCCGTCGGCGAGAAAGCGCGCGATGAGCCGCTCGGCGGGGTCGTCGAGCAGCAGGCCGATCTGCGCATCGAGATGCTCACCCAGCGTTGGGCGCGCCGCCACATACTGGTCGATGTCGGGCGCTTCGCCGGCGCTCCAGCCGGAGGCCAGGCGGTCCTCGCCGCGCTGCTCGGGAAAGACGTTGTCGATTTCGGTGTCGTAGGCGCCGGCGATGGCGTCGGCCGTCCTGTCGGGGCCGCGCGCCGGCTCGGCCTCGAAGGGGCTCATGGCGAGCGGCGCCTCGGCCGGCTCCGCGGCTTCGCCGGCCTCGTCGCGCTCGAGCAGCGGATTGCGCAGCAATTCGGCATCGACGAAGGCGCCGAGCTCGAGATGGCCGAGCTGCAGCAGCTTTATCGACTGCATGAGCTGCGGCGTCAGTGTCAGGCTCTGCGACTGCCGGAACTCGAGCCGCGGCGAAAGCGCCATTCCTGTCCTTCCACGAATCCCGCATGCGCCGGGGAGGCGGCGCAGCGGGACCATGCCGCATCCGGCCCGCGAGGGCAAGAAGCGTGCCAGACGGGAGGGCGGCAGTAGGCAGTCGGCAATCGGGATACTGCCCCACTGCCGACTGCCGACTGCCGACTTCGACTACACCTCGAAGCTCTCGCCCAGATAGACCCGGCGGGCCTCGGGATCGGCGGCGATGAGCTCGGGCTTGCCCTGGATCATCACGCGGCCGTCATGGATGAGATAGGCCCGGTCGACGAGCGACAGCGTCTCGCGCACCGCGTGGTCGGTGATGAGCACGCCGATGCCGCGCGCCGTCAGCTGGCGCACGAGCGCCTTCACGTCGGCGACGGCGATCGGATCGACCCCGGCGAAGGGCTCGTCGAGCAGCATGAAGACGGGGTCGCTGGCGACGGCACGGGCGATCTCGACGCGCCGCCGCTCGCCCCCCGACAGCGCCAGCGCACTGGCCTGGGCGAGATGGGCGAGCCCGAACTCGTCGAGCAGCGTCGCGAGGCGGGCGCGGCGCTCCCGGCCCGAGCGCACATGCGTTTCGAGCACGGCGAGGATGTTGCCGCGCACGCTGAGGCCGCGAAAGATCGACGGCTCCTGCGGCAGATAGCCGATGCCGAGCCGGCCGCGCTGGAACAGCGGCAGGCGGGTGATGGGCACGCCGTCGAGCCGCACCTCGCCGCCATCGGGCCGCACGAGGCCCATGATGATGGTGAAGACCGTCGTCTTGCCCGCACCGTTGGGGCCGAGCAGGCCCACCGCCTCGCCGCGCCGCACGGCGATCGACACGTCGTGCACCACTGTCTTGGAGCCGAACCGCTTG
>PJTQ01000539.1_pt1 | contig 19005 bp, 17 predicted proteins | sample 1512231 | NCBI WGS metagenome assembly PJTQ01 (sample SAMN08177688, study PRJNA422409) | Soil metagenome, whole genome shotgun sequencing project. | isolation source: Soil (3) enriched on wood chips | place: USA: Madison | collected 2015-01-15 | reverse complement strand
GTTTCAGCGCGTACGAGGAAGGAAACAGAGAAATACCAAATGTGAAAGTAAATGTCTTATGGTAGGAGTAATTGCGTTACAAACGCACCTAAATCAGACACGCGTTGCAAACGCGCGCCAGAGAAAAGAAAACCTCACAGAAATTGAGTCCTGTGAGGTTTTTAATTTACATTTAGCTTATAAATTATTATTTAAACCCCTTATCCTCCAAAATAGCATCCACACTTGGGTCGCTTCCTCTGAAAGCTTTGTAGGCTTCTTTATACTCCAATGTATTTCCTCTTGAGAGAATCATATCACGGTAACGTTGGCCGTTTTCACGTTTCAGTCCGCCATTTTCATCGAACCATTTTCCGGTGTCGAGCGCCAGCATTTCGGTCCATAAATAAGCATAATAACTCGCGGCATATCCGCCTCCAAAAACATGATTGAAATAAGTAGCCCGGTATCTTGGCGGCACATTTTCCATCCACAGATTGTCTTCTGTCAATGATTCTTTTTCAAAATTATTCACATTGAAATTCTTATCCACAGCGTTCAGTGTGTGAAAATTGAAGTCCAGAACTGCAGCGGCCAGCGTTTCACCAAAAGCAAATCCCTGATTAAATTTCGAAGCGTTTTTGATCTTATCTATTAAGGCCTGTGGAATCTGTTCTCCTGTTTGATAATGGATGGCGTAATTCTTCAAAACCTCAGGATTCAATGTCCAGTGTTCGTTGGCTTGTGACGGATATTCCACAAAATCACGTGCAACTGAAGTGCCCGAAATAGATGGGTACTTTTGGTCGGCAAAAAATCCGTGCAGAGCGTGCCCGAATTCATGGAACATAGTTTCCACTTCATCAAATGTCAGCAGAGCAGGTTCGCTTTCGGCAGGTTTTGTGAAATTGCATACATTGAAAATGACCGGTTTTTTATTTAGCAAATGAGATTGGGTAACAAAATTACTCATCCAGGCACCTCCTTGTTTGCTTGGTCTCGCGAAATAATCCCCGTAAAATAATCCGAGCGGCGTACCATCTTCTTCAAAAAGTTCGTACACCAACACATCAGGGTGATAGGTAGGAATATCGGTTCGGGGTTTGAACGTGATTCCGTATAATTTAGTTGCCGCAAAGAACACACCTTTTTCCAGTACATTTTTTAATTCAAAGTAAGGTTTCAGCTGCCCTTCATCTAAATCGTATTTTTCTTTCCTGACTTGTTCTGCATAATAAGTCCAGTCCCAAGGCTTCAATTCGAAATCATTTCCTTCAGCTTTGATTTTGTCCTGGAGCACTTTTGCTTCTTCACTAACTGCTTTTACTGTTCCAGGCACCAATTGTGCAAAGAAATCATCAACGGTTTCAGAGGTCTTCACCATGGTGTCTTGTAAGTTCCATGCAGCATAGGTAGGATAGTCCAAAAGATTGGCTTTTTTAATCCTTAATTTAACAATTTCTTTGATGATGTCCAGAGTAGAATAACTTCCTCCGTCTGTACGATTCCATGATTTTTTGAATAAATTTTCACGCGTCTGCCGGTCTTCAATTGACTGCATCAGGGGTTGTTGTGTTGTATTTTGAATCGGAATTTTCCATTCGGTTTTTCCGTCCACCTTCAAAGAATTAATTTCATTTGAAGCCAATCCTTTCAATTTCACCGTATCTCTTACAATGAAAGCCGAATTATTGCTCGCCTCCAAAAGTGTCTGCCCAAATTGATTTTCAAGCGATGCCAGCTTGCTGTTGACTTCCTTCAAAGTTTTCTTGTCATCTTCAGATAAATTGGCACCGGCCTTGATGAAATCCTGGTATTTTACTTCCAGTAACTTCAGGTCTTCACCTTCCAATCCTAACTCGGCGCGTTTTTCATATAGCGTTTTGATTCGTTGAAAAAGCTTGTCATTCAGCAAAATATTATCAAAATGAGCCGCGAACTTTGGTGCCATATCAGTTTCCAATTTCTTTAAAGTTTCATTTGTATTGGCTCCGGTCAACGCATAAAAAACATTGGAAACACGATCAATGAGTTCATGCGCCTTTTCCATTTCCACCAACGTGTTTTCAAAAGTTGGCGCATCCGGATTATTGGCGATTTTTTCAACGGCCTCTGTTTCAGCTTGTAAAGCATATTCCAGAGCGGGCTGAAAATCTTCATCTTTGATTTGTGTAAAATCAGGCGCTCCATAAGGCAACGCACTTTCCATTATGAGTGGATTATCTTTCATTTCTTCTGCAGTGTAATTTTGAGATGAGGCTTCGGTTTTGCTTTTACAGTTCCAAAGTGCAAAAACAGCCAGGCTCATCAGGGCAATGTGTTTTAAATTCATATTGTGTTGTTTGTTTTTTGTGGATTTTTCAAATTTAAGAAATAAAAGATTCATTTTAAAGTCTCTAATAAAAAAACCAGAAAGGTTTGCTTAATTCATACGAAAAGCCTTGTCAAGGTTTTAAACCTTGACAAAATTTGATTTAGATAACGCACTAGGGTTATATTAATAGCTTAATTTAAAGTCCTAATTAAATTGGAACTGTGTAAAATGGTATATATTTAGCTTAATTAATATTACTAAATCTCCTTATTACAAAAATTATGGACACAATTTTCTGGATATGCGTCAAAATCATGCAATTGGTAAGTTCTTTTTTAGGAATCACGTATCAGCAGTTAAATGTCATTCTGTTTGTGTTTTTGCACCCTGCCATCACCTTATTTTTCATTTATAAATACCTGAAATACAAAAGACTTTACAAATCCAAAGATTAATTTTCAGCTTTGTGAGTAAAAAATAATTAAATAATTCGTACTTTTGAACTGCTATGACATAATCTCAATCCCACATACTTTTTAATTGTAATCGGCATCTGAAAGCCGATGGTTTGTTTCATTTTAAAATTAAAAAGTATGTATGCAAATTCCAAGTTTTATGTAAGGTTAACCCACGCTGAGCATGGTTTTATTTTTTATAAAGTAAAATACGGCTCTCTCTGTTTTGAAAATGAGTTTGATTTTGTGTTTTATCCTATGGAAAGTTTAAAATCTTGGCTGGAGGAACTAGTTTCATCCCAGAAAGTATTTACCCAATGTACAATAGAAAATGGCTCTGAAGCTTTAAGATTTACTTTTCTTGAAGCAAAAGACCAATCTGTTTTCAAAATTATGGATTTTTATACTGGACAATCATTCCTGATTGTTCCGGTGGAAAGAATGCAATTGGTTCGTACATTTTACGAAGCCGTTACCCAATTTGCTGTTTCGCCGGAATATTTCCCGGAACATTGGGAGGAAGTCTTTCTGAAAGATAAACTTAGCTATCATTTTGGTGGTGTAACCGAAGAGATTCTACTGGAGATGCTCTTGCCGGTAAATCGGGATTGCCTGATTGAAATACTGTTTAAAAAGGTTGAATGGTATATATTGAAGCAATACAAAAACCGTGATTTGCATTTCTACAACTCATTTGAGTTCGCAAAAAACAATTCCCAGTCTCTTCCTTTGGATTATGACGAATGGAGCCCTAAACAAAGAAGCGAATTAATTCAAAACTGGCTGAATTTTATGGTTAATAGTGAAGCGATGTACCGGGGAATGCCGTTAAAGGAGTTTCGTTCAGACCGTGTGGAGAAATTCCTTGGAATAGAAAGATTGGATTAAACGGGATGTTTATGAAAATAAATTTAGGAGTTTCGAGGCGGAGAAAAAGCCTTGTCAAGGTTTCAAACCTTGACAGGGCTTTTTTATTTATAAACTGAACTAACCAATATTCACCCCATTTGCCGTTTTCTCTTCCGGCACGAGGAAAGTCAGTTTTCCGTCTTCTTTGTCTGTCAATAAAAGCATTCCCTGGCTTTCAATCCCACGAATTTTTCTTGGAGCCAGATTTACCAAAACCGTCACTTGTTTCCCTACGATTTCTTCCGGCGTAAAACTTTCTGCAATTCCTGAAACGATAGTCCGCACGTCAATTCCTGTATCGACTTTCAGTTTCAGTAGTTTGTCGGCTTTTTCCACTTTTTCGGCTTCCAGAATCGTTCCTACCCGCATATCTATTTTGGTAAAATCATCAAATTGTATGGTTTCTCTCTGCGGTTCTGCGTTTGGATTTGTCATAAGATTTTGGGTTTTGCTTTTTTGTAACTTATTGATTTGAAAATCGATGGTTTCATCTTCTATTTTGGCGAAGATCAATTCCGAAGGATTTAACTGGTGTCCGCCGGGAATGATTTCTTCAATCGTCTCCAGTTCGTTCCAATCAAGCGGAGAAATATTCAGCATTTTGTATAACTTTTCCGAAGTGAACGGCATAAAGGGCTCACCCAATTGTGCCAGCATTCCAGCAATTTGAGCGGCAGCATACATGATTCCTTTTACTTCTTCCGGATTATCCTGTTTTTTCCAAGGCTCCTGGCTTTGCAGAAATTGGTTTCCCAAACGCGCCAGGTTCATGTATTCCATCAGCGCATTTCGGTATTCGAATTTATCCAAATAAGAACCGATGTTTTTGGCGAATTCTTTTAATTGATTTAATTCTTCAAATTCAAGCGTTTTTTCGGGAACAATTCCATCATAATATTTATGAGTCAGGACCATCACACGGTTGATGAAATTTCCCAAAATTCCAACTAACTCCGAATTATTCTTGGTTTGAAAATCTTTCCAGGTGAAATTATTGTCTTTGTTTTCCGGCAAATTTGCAGTCAATACATAGCGCAAAACATCTTCCTGTCCGGGGAATTCATCTAGGTATTCATTTCCCCAAACCGCCCAGTTTCTCGAAGTCGAAATTTTATCATCTTCCAGGTTCATGAATTCATTTGCCGGAACATTTTCAGGCAAAATGTAATCTCCGTGCGCTTTTAACATCGCCGGAAAAATGATACAATGGAAAACGATATTGTCTTTCCCGATGAAGTGGATGAGTTTGGTGTCAGGATTTTGCCAGTAATCCTTCCAGTTTTTCCCATTGGCTTCCGCCCATTCGATGGTTGAAGTAATGTAGCCGATAGGCGCGTCAAACCAAACATAAAGCACTTTTCCTTCCGCCTCCGGCAAAGGAACTTTCACACCCCAATTCAGGTCACGTGTCATGGCGCGCGGTTTCAATCCGTCATCTAACCATGATTTTACTTGTCCGTAAACATTGGTTTTCCAGTCGTTTTTATGACCTTCCAAAATCCATTCTTTCAGAAAATCTTCGTATTCATTCAGGGGTAAATACCAATTTTTGGTTTCTTTTAAAATGGGCGTATTCCCACTTAAAGCTGAACGAGGATTGATCAGTTCAGCAGGACTTAAAGTAGAACCACAGTTTTCACACTGATCACCGTAAGCATTAGGATTATGACAGCGTGGGCATTCGCCCACAATATATCGGTCCGCCAAAAACTCTTTGGCATCTTCGTCATAAAATTGTTCAGAAACTTCTTCGGTGAATTTCCCATTGTTGTACAAATTCAAAAAGAAATCAGACGAAACTTCATGGTGTTTCGGATTGGAAGTACGTGAATAATGGTCAAATGAAACCCCGAATCTTTCCAGTGTTTCTTTGATCAGTTTATGGTATTGATCCACAATTGCCTGCGGCGTTGTATTTTCTTTTTTTGCCCGAATCGTAATCGGAATCCCGTGCTCGTCCGAACCACCTATGAAGGCAACGTCCATCCCTTTTCTACGAAGGTATCGGGCATAAATATCAGCCGGAATGTAAACACCGGCCAGGTGCCCGATGTGGATTGGGCCATTGGCATAAGGAAGCGCGGCGGTTAATGTATAGCGATTCTGATTACTCATTTTGAATTAAATTTTGGATTGCAAAGATACGTAGAGACGAATAATTATTCGTCTCTACGGTTAAATTAAAATTCAATCGACGTATTCAACCATTCGCCATCAAATTTTGCATTGTATTTTTTGTAGAAATGGATGGCAGGTTCGTTCCAGTCCAGTACTTGCCAGAGCATTCCTGAGTATCCTTTCTCTTTTCCGTATTCGATGGTTTTGTCGAACAATATTTTGCCCAAACCTTTTCCGCGGAATTCCTCTGTGACAATTAAATCTTCCAGGTACAATCGTTTTCCTTTCCAGGTCGAATAACGAATATAAAACAATGATATTCCGATGATTTTTTTATTTTCTTCCACCACAAAAGCTTCCCAAACCGGTTCTGTTCCAAAACCCGATTCGATGAAATGCTCCATGGGAACGGTCACTTCATCGGGTGCTTTTTCATACATCGCCAACTCTTTGATGAGTTGCATCATCTGTTCACAGTCTTCTTTTTGGGCTTTCCTGAGTTCGAAATTTTGCATTTATTTTTAGTTTTAGCCCTGTTAGGGTTACAAACCCTAACAGGGTCGATTTAATCCTATTTTTTCACTTTAAACAATAACATCCGTTTCCGGTCCACATGGTTTTTGGTTCCGGGTTTTTCTTCGTTGTCATCAAATCTTTCTATGAATTCGGCCGAGAAACCTAAATTCCTTAATTGCTTTGTGATGGATTCTTTCGACTCATTGTCCGAAGAAATTAAATAAAATTCGTTTTCTTGTGGAAAAGATTCGGGATTATTTGGGTAAATTTCAGGAATGATTTCTCCATATTTGAACCAGATCTCCGGCGAATAAGCATCCAATCCGTATAATCTCAATCCTGATTTTTCAATCTCTTCTTTTTGTGTCAGAAGCGAATGATAGCCCGGATTGCTGTTAAACATTTGGTCAATAACCGGAATGCCCAGCAACATTGCTGAAGCCACAAAAAATACGGTTCCCAAAAACGCGTTTTTTACATTGAAATCTTTGAGAATTTCTTTTAAAATATAGATCCCGATTAAAATTCCGGAAATGGAAAGAGCAATCGAATAAAAACCCAAATTGATTTTCAGGACAGCAAATAGAATAAGCGGAAGTATAATCCCGATTAATCCCACGAGTCCGAATGAAAACTTAACCAGGTATTTCTCCCATTTTTTCCAGTTTTGATTTTGAATTAAATACTGCATATAGAATCCGGTTGTGGCAGCCAACGGAACTAGTAACGGGAATAAATATCGTTCCTTTTTTGAAGGAATTAAGGACAAGAGGATAAAACAAATGATGGTCCACCAAAAAAAGAATTGATACGATTTGGGAAGTTCAACTTTCCTTTTCACATAGGGAAAAGCCAGTGAACCCAAAGCGAAAATTGCCCAAACGCCCATTTGTACCGGAAAACTGAAATAACGTGTAACGGGTCTTACCTCACGATTGGTTCGGGCGGTGGATTCTATTTCCAATGTCTGAATTAAAGTTTGTTTGTCAAAAACATAAATGTAGCCGTACCATGAAAATCCGATTAGTACAGTTAAAATTCCCATCCATATCCAGCCCGTCCATTTGATTTTTGGGAATCCGTACGTAATCCAGTAACCCAGAAAGAAAGGCGCTGCCATCACATAAAATCCGGTCGGGCCTTTGCTCAGGATTGAAAACCCAAGAAATAATCCGGCCAAAGTGAAGTGCAGAAAATTATTCTTTCCGGATTTGAAAGTCAGATAGAAATAATAAATGCCGATCAGTGTGAAACTGTAACAGAAAATATCCCAGGTTCCACGTTTCCCGACAAAAAGTACCAGAAATGCAGTTGTCAGAATCAATCCGGAAATCAACGCAAGATTTTTATCGTTTGTTTCTTTTTTAAGGAATTCATAAAAAAACAAAATCATGACTACACATGATAAAGCCGCCGGAAATCGCAATGCCCAAATACTCTGTGTCCCAAAAATTTCGGCCATTCCGGCGCTCAGCCAGGTTGGCAATGGGGGTTTTTGATAACGCGGCTCACCGTTCAGGGTGGTGAAAATCCAGTTGCCATTATCTATCATTTCGCGTACCGTTACGAAATTCCTCGCTTCCATAATATCGACAAAAAGATAGTTCAAATGCAGCAGAAATAAGGCCAGGCAAAGGAACAACAGAAGTTTGTAGGAAATTTTCATTTTTGGATATAATCTTTCAAAGATAAAAAATAGGAGTTAACATTTTTAGATTAAATTTATAGAATGAACGAAGAGGTAGAAAAAACGATTTCCAATTCCTTGCAGGGATTTCAGTGGATTCTGTTGGCGATTGTAATTGGGTTGATTTTATATTTGATATTCAGCACTTTAAAAAAAAATAATTAAATTTGGACTGAACTCAAAAACGACCAGAATGAAAAACATTTTTACTTTATTATTTATCAGCTGTTTAACACAATCAACTTTTTGTCAACTTAATCCGGTGCAGAACCTGGAATGGAGTGATGGTCATGTTGATGTATATACCATTTTTGTATTATATTGGGATGAACCTGAATTGCCACACGACGAATTAATTGGTTACAATATTTACGCTGAAGACCAATTGTATAAATTTCAAGTTGGAACATCGATGAATTGTTATCCGGATTTTGGTGCTTATGAAGATTGTGATTTTGTTAGTTCGAATGGAGGTAATCCATTTATAGGTTATGTAGCGGCAGTTTATGAAGGCGGCATGGAGTCAGAATATGTTTCGTTTGAGGTAGAAGGAGAACTTCTAAATATAAAAGAATCCCGGTCAGCACAAGTCAAAATCTACCCCAATCCGGTTCAAAAAACGCTTCATTTCGGAGAAAAAGTTTTCGAAATTTCTCTTTTTGATTTAAATGGAAAAATAATTAAATCTGTATCGAAAGCAGATTTCATTGATGTAAGTGATTTGCCGAACGGAAATTACACCATTCATTATACTAATTCAAAAGGCGAAAAAATTGAAGATAGATTTATAAAAAAATAAAAGTCACTTAAAATCTCTAATCATAAAATCTAATTTCTAAAATCTAACTTCTAAGTAGTACCTTTGCCAAAAAATTGGGCTCAAAAGAGTTACCCATTAATAATCGTCATCCTGAGCTTGTCGAAGGATTATTAAACATTTTTTATGGCAAATATAGTTGCAATTGTAGGCCGGCCCAACGTCGGGAAATCCACTTTATTTAATCGTTTAGTCCAAAAACGCCAGGCCATCGTAGATGATGTTTCGGGTGTTACGCGTGACCGTCATTACGGAAAAAGTGACTGGAATGGAAGTGAATTTACGGTAATCGATACCGGTGGATATATAGTAGGTTCTGAAGACACCTTTGAAGTAGAAATCCGCAAACAAGTGGAATTGGCCATTGATGAAGCCAATGTTATCCTTTTTATGGTGGACAACCAGGTAGGGCTGACCGATATGGACAAAGAGGTAGCGCAATTGCTCCGAAAAAGCAAAAAACCGGTTTTGGTGGTGGTCAATAAAGTTGATACCAATAAAAACCTGAGCGATTCTTATGAATTTTACAATTTAGGGATAGAAAAATTTTTCACCATTTCTTCCCAAAGTGGAAGCGGAACGGGAGAATTACTCGACGAAGTAGTAGCGCATTTTGATGAAACCGATCACAAAGATCCGTTTGAGGGATTACCGAGAGTTGCCATTGTGGGTCGTCCGAATGCCGGAAAATCAACTTTGACAAATGCTTTATTGGGCGAGGAACGAAACATCGTAACCGAGATTGCCGGAACCACACGTGATTCCATCGAAACGCTTTATAACAAATTCGGACAGGAATTTGTGCTAATCGATACCGCCGGAATGCGGAAAAAAGGAAAAGTCAGTGAAGATCTGGAGTTTTATTCAGTGATGCGTGCCGTTCGGGCGGTGGAAGAATGTGATGTTTGCGTTTTGATGATTGACGCAACAAGAGGAATTGAAGCCCAGGATCTGAATATTTTATTTCTTGCCGAACGAAACCGAAAGGGTGTTGTTATTTTGGTTAATAAATGGGATTTGGTCGAAAAAGAAACCAATACCATAAAAGAATACGAGAAGCAAATCCGTGATAAAATTGCGCCGTTTAACGATGTTCCGATTCTTTTTATCTCCGCCTTGACCAAACAGCGTGTGCATAAAACGATTGAAACCGTTATGCAGGTTAATGAAAACCGGAACCAAAGAATCAAAACAAGCAAACTCAATGAGCTGATGTTACCCATTATAGAAATTACACCGCCACCGGCTATCAAAGGAAAATACATCAAAATCAAATACGTCACCCAATTGCCGACACGAACTCCGCAATTTGCTTTTTTCGCCAATTTACCGCAATACGTGAAGGAACCCTATAAACGCTTTATCGAAAATCAATTACGCAAACATTTTGATTTTTCGGGCGTCCCGATTGAGATTTATTTCAGGCAGAAGTGATTTTGCAGGAAGATGCTTTTCTATTTTGAATGTTAAATTTTAAAATTTAAATGGGTCGTTCATAGTGAAAAATCAAGAAATTATTATTGAAAGAAAGATGAAAATGACTCGTGAGAAGTGACGAGTTCTATGAATCTAGCCGTAAACTTAGCGTTTCAAAACCTTTGAGATAACGAAATATTTACAAAGCGCACAAAATCAAACACTTTGTGTCCATTGTGTATAATGCCTTGTACATTTTGTGTTAAAAAGAATCCAAAATTTAACAGAATGGATCAATACCCTTTCACATTCTGCAAAATGATTTTGTCTTTTTCCTGCGGACTTAATTTGGAATCATAGCCCGGCAAAGTTGATTCCCAGTCGCCATATCCCGAATTGGGTAAAACAATGAATTTTGAACCGAATGCTTCAGATAATTCCTCCACTTTTTGATTTCGTTCTTGTTGATTCTTCTTGTAAAAGACCTCCGAAAAATCAGTGAGGTTGTCACCCAGGTACATAAACACCTCAAATTTTTTCAAAACCTCATTCCGTCTTGCTTCTTTGTTGGAAGTATCTTTCATCACGAGCAAATGCGCTTCGTCAGCAAAAGGAAATCCAAGCTCTTTCAGGTTTTTGAGCGTGCCGGCCTTATCGTTTTCATTCCGGTTGGAAACATAGAAAACATGAACATTTCGCGAAGCGGCATAATTGAAAAATTCTACTGCGCCGGGATAGGCAACAGCCTCTCCTTTGGAAGTCCATTCCAACCAGGAATCAACATCGAATTCCTTTCCTTTTTGCGCTTGTGTAACGGCATAAGGTGAATTGTCCAGAATCGTTTCATCTATATCGGTCACAATGGCAATGGGTCGTAAATGCTGTAAGTTGGATTTTTGCTCCACAATCAAAGTCGCCATATTAAATGCCTGATAACAAAGCGCCCGGAACTCTCCTGCATTTTGCTGCCACAAAGCGGAATAAACTTTTCCGTTTAGCGCAATGTCATTTAGTTGTCGTTGTGTTTGTTTTTGTGGGATTTCTGTTTGGGTTGCACAAGAAATTGTAATCAGAAAGGCGAAAAGAAGAACACTTGATTTTTTCATTTTTTGTTGAATTGAATAGGACAAATGTAATTTAATTTGAAAATTTTATAATGTGTAATTTTGAAAATTATACATTTATGACTGATTTATCTTCAAAAGAATTCAAAATTGGAATACAAAATCTTAACCGGGTCTGATGTTGATTTTTTTCAAAATCTGATTGGAAAAGAACAAGTTTTACTGTCGGACATAGAAGTCTATGCTTCTGATTCAACGGAAAAGCTTCGGTTTTTTCCTGATGTCGTTTTAAAGCCCACATCGACAAAAGAAGTCTCTGAAATCGTAAAATACTGTAACGAAAACCTATTGCCCGTCACACCGCGCGGTGCCGGAACCGGTTTGGCAGGTGGCTCGTTGCCTGTAAAAGGCGGCATTTTGCTCTCGCTGGAAAAACTAAATCAAATCATAGAAATAGACGAGAAAAATTTTCAGGTTACAGTTGAAGCAGGTGTAATTAATTATAATCTACAGCAGGCTTTGGGAAAAAAGAATTTGTTTTATCCGCCTGACCCGAGCAGCTGGCAAAGTTCCTTTATAGGCGGGAATATTTCGACCAATGCCGGTGGCCCGAAAGCGGTAAAATATGGTGTAACCGCACAATATGTTTTAAATCTGGAAGTAGTTCTGCCTAACGGAGAAATCATCTGGACGGGTGCCAATACGTTAAAGAACAGTACCGGGTTGAACCTTACCCAACTTTTTGTCGGGAGTGAAGGAACGCTGGGAATTATTACAAAAGCAGTATTGAAAGTATTACCAAAGCCCACCCGGGACGTTTCCTTACTGATTCCTTTCCGGAATGTTTACGAAGCCTGCGATGCGGTTTCGGCGATTTTTCATGCAGGGGTACATCCGGCTGCATTGGAATTTATGGAAAAAAGAGCGATTGATGCCACGGTCGAGTATTTGGGTGAGATTTATATTCCCATTGAAGAAGAATCCGTAGCACATTTATTGGTTTCGCTGGATGAAAATATAGAAATCGAATTGCAAGATTGTGTAGAAGCTGTGTCAAAATTTGATATTGGCGAAATTTTATTTGCCGAGAACCAGACGGAAAAAGAACGAATTTGGCAAATCCGCAGAAGGGTAGCTGAAATTGTGAAAATGAATGGCTATACCATAGAAGAAGATACAGTTGTTCCGCGTGCAAACCTTGCTAAATTGGTAGAAGAAATGCATGAGTTAGCCGATGAAAATCATTTCAAAGTGGTTTGTTACGGTCATGCGGGAGATGGAAATTTACACGTAAGAATTAATCACCCCGAACATAAAAATTCCTACAATGTTCCTGAGATTCAATTGATTTTAAATCAATTATTTCAAATCGTAAAGGACTTGGGTGGAACGATTTCGGGAGAACACGGAATCGGATTGGTTCAGAAAACGTATCTCCCGATTGTATTTTCCAAGGCCAATCTGGAATTACAAAAATCCATCAAAAAAACAATTGACCCGAGAAACATCATGAATCCGGGGAAGATATTTTGAGTTTAGAAAGTTAAAAAGTTCATAAAGTATCAAAGATTGGATCGCTTTGCCATTTCGGCGGAGAAGAAATCTTTAATTTTACATTCAAATAAAAATAGATAAATGCATTTCTTTTTCAATTTCAACGAAGATATTCCTGAACAATTTTATTCATCAGACACGCATCTGCCACATACCGAATGTTCGGTTTGTGGAAACGGATTTGGAAACGGACATTATTTTATAGAAAAAGCTTTTCAGAAAACCCATGATCATTCAGAATACCAAATGACCTTTGAATACGCCGTATGTGAAAGATGCAAGACCGATATGATGCAGAGTATTTCCAAAGAATCGATGAAAAACATTCAGGAATTTGCCATGACAATGGGTGGAATGCCGGAATTGGAAAATTCAAAAGACGTGGAAATTGATTTGAACTATATGCTCAATCATTGTATTGCGACGGGAAAATCAATTGATGAACTGGAAGAATATCATTTAGTAGGAATTTGCAAAAACGGGAAACTGGTTCAGCTTCCTATGTTGTATGGCGAAAGTTTTATTGAAGAATATTCCGAATTATTGTCAGAAGAAACCAAAGGGTTCTTTGATGATTTCTTTAATAACATTACCGTTTTACCGCCAACATTGGCCAAGATTTTGGAAGACGAGAAGCCTAAACGTCCGGTATTGATTTGATGGATCTTGATTCTGAAATCAAAATTCTAAAATCTGAAATCTAACCTTTATCTTAGCCGAATGGTTTTTGTCACGGGTGCAACAGGATTAATCGGGAGTTATCTTTTATTGGAATTGTCCAAACGAGAGAAGAAAATTCGTGCCCTGAAGCGGAAAAACGCAGATTTGACCGGAGTAAAAAATCTTTTCTCAGAATTTTCAGATTTAGAAACATTTGAAAAAATCGAATGGATTGAAGCCGATTTGCTCGATATTCCCTCTTTGGAAAATTCATTTCAAGGAATCAAAACCATTTTTCATACAGCAGGATGTGTCGGGTTTGATGACCGTGAAAAAGAAATGATTCATCAAATCAATGTAGAAGGAACCGAGAATTTAATCAATCTGGCCCTATCTGAAAAGGTTCCCGAATTTGTCTTTACAAGCTCCATTGCTGTTTTGGATGAATTGCCCGATAAAACAATCATAGATGAAAACTCAAAATTTGATGCTGAAAAAGTTCACTCAGAATATGCGATTTCCAAAAAGAAAGCCGAAATGGCGGTTTGGCGAGGTTCACAGGAAGGCCTGAATGTGATTGTCGTTCATCCTTCTGTGGTTGTAGGGAGTCTAGACGGAAAACGAGCAAGTGAGAAAATTTTTAAACTGGCTACCAAAAAGAAAATGTTTGCCACAAAAGGGATAACGGGGTATGTGGATGTTCGCGATGTAGCGTTTTGTTTGATTGAATTGACCGAGCATAAAAAATGGAATGATCACTTTATTTTAACATCAGAGAGTAAATCGTTTTTTGAAATATTTCGATATTTGAGAGCCAAAGAAAATTTGCATGAACCCGTTTTGTTGTCTGAGATGAAATTGAAATGGATAAAAGGAATTTCTCAATTCAGCAGGCTTTTCGGAGGCCCTTATATGAGCGGGTCAAGCTATCAGGCGCTTACGGGAAAAGCAAAGTATTCAAATGAAAGAATTAGAAATGAAATTGGAATTAAGTTGATACCGGTTAACGAATCACTTGATTTCCATTTCGAGAGATATAAAAAAATGATGAATTCATCAAATTAAAATTATAACACACAAAATAGATAAAATGAATCAGTTTCATTCCAAACTAAATGTTCAGGATTTTAAAACGGAAGGCAAGGTGTCAGCAAAATGCTCATCTAACATCGCATTGATTAAATATTGGGGAAAAAAAGATGTGCAGATTCCTATGAATCCTTCGCTAAGTTTTACATTGAATAATAGTTATACCTCATCTGAATTGATTTTTAAACCTAAGAATTCAGAAGAATTTTTGGTAAATGTCTATTTAGACAATCAGTTGAATGAGCTTTTTGTGCCGAGAATTTATACATTTTTTGACCGGATTGAAGAATTCATTCCTTTTTTAAGAAATTATGAATTTGATATTATCACGCATAATACATTTCCGCACAGCAGTGGCATTGCTTCCTCGGCATCAGGAATGGGCGCTTTGGCGTTGTGCCTTGTGGAAATGGAAGAAAAATTTGGCACGAATTTTACCAAAGAAGAAAAATTGAAAAAAGCATCTTTTTTGGCAAGATTGGGTTCAGGTAGCGCGTGCCGGTCACTTTATCCCGGACTTTCAGTTTGGGGTGAATCAGAATTTGTTGAAGGAAGCTCGGACTTGTATGCCATTCCTTATCCGTATGAAATTCATGAAATATTTAGAAATTTTCAGGACACAATTTTATTGATTGACGAAGGACAGAAAAAAGTATCAAGTTCTGTAGGGCATAAACTGATGGAAAATCATCCTTATGCTAAGCAACGTTTTTCTTCGGCCAATGAGAATTTAAGCAAGATAATTCACGCCATTGAAAAAGGAGATTTAAAAGAATTTGGAGCAATTGTGGAACACGAAGCACTGAGCTTGCATGCCATGATGTTTACCTCATTCCCGTCTTTTATATTAATGAAACCCGGTACCATTGCAGTAATTGAAAAGGTAAGGGATTTTCGCGCACAAACTTCGGCCAATTTGTATTTTACGTTGGACGCCGGTGCAAATGTCCATTTATTATATCCGGAAAATGAGAAGAAATTATGTATGGATTATATAGAAAATGAGCTGAAACCCTTCTGTGCAAAAGGGAAAGTTATAAATGATTTCTCATTTTAACTTTTTTAGTCGAGGGAATTAATTACATTTGAAAAATTTAAAAAATATCTAACAATTAAAAGTTTAAAAATGAAAAAAATTTCTATTCTGTTAACAGGTTTGATTTTTTCTTTTGGATTTTCTCAAGAGGGATTCTCATCTCAGGTTAATGTTACTCCAAGCCTTTCAACAAATGGCGTGAATGAAGTGATTTTAGAGCAAGTTGATTTTGGAACATCAGGAATTGTATCAGATAGTCAGTTGGACGGCGCATATGTAGCTTCTGCAGATGATTTTGATTTAACGTACGATAACACAAAATTAACTAAATTAAGTGCATTTGGATTTTCAAATACTTCTGATTTAGCAACTACGTTAACAGGTGTAAGTTTCTACATTATTGCTGATGACGAATGGATCCCACTCGGTAATGACCCAGTTATGGATGCCATGTATAAATTTGAAATGTCTATTGGTGATACAGGGTTTGAATTTGTAGACAATGGAGATTCTTCTTATGAATTTACACTTGATTTAACTGCTTTAGATGAAGAAGTTATTTTACCAGCAGGAAAATATTGGTTGTCTGTGGTCGCGAATTCGGAAGTTGATGGATTTATCATGGCAGAAGGAAGATGGAACTGGTACCAGTCATTAACTACAAATGGTTCAGGTTCATATTTGATTGACCCATTTGATCTTTTTGGTGCCGGGGCAACATCTTGGACTGATATTGCCGGATTAACAGGTTGGGCACAAAGCGATTTAGCTATGAGAATAGAAGGTGAAGAAGCTCTTATGGCTGTATCTGATGTAAATGCTAATTCATTGTCAGTTTATCCAAATCCTGCTAAAGATGTGGTAAACGTTTCTTTGAAAAATTCAGAAGTAAAAGAAATTGTTTTAACCAATCTTTCAGGACAAGTTGTTGCAACTTCTAAAAATGCAAGTGTAAACGTTTCTGCACTTCCTGCAGGGGTTTATGTTGTAAAAGTTGTGGACATAAAAGGTGCGGTTAGTACCTCAAAAGTAGTTGTGAAATAATTTTATACACTATAAAAAATAGGAAACCACTCCCGACGGAGTGGTTTTTTTATACAACTTTTTTATTGATTTAATTTTGAGCCTTTCGGTTTTTTGCATAGTGTATGGCTGCGTTCAGTTCAAAGCCAATCATGATTAAAAGCACATTGATATAAATGAAAATCATCATGATCATCACCAAACCCACCGAGCCGTAAAGCAGATCATAGCGGTTAAATGCTTTGATATAAAATTGAAATCCCAATAAGGTAATAAAGAACAAAACCGTCGCCATTAGTGCACCGGGTGCTACAAACCGCAGGCGTTGTTTGATGTTGGTTCCGTAATAATAAAGCATTAGCAGCGAAGTGAAATAAAATAAGGTTGCAGACACGAAATTAAGTATATTCAACATAGTCGGAACCTCTATAAAAGCTTCGTATTCCTCAATATACGTCCAGATGAAATTAGTATAGTATGTCAGAATCAACTGTACAATAATGAAAAATACAAAAAAAAGTGTCAGAATAATAGATACACCCCTATTGTTAATTCCTTTTCTTTTTTTTGCGTAGCCGTAGTGTGAAATATTGAATCCGTTAATCATGACTGTAATTCCATTTGAAGAAAGGAGAATGGTCAATAAGATAAAAAGCCACCCCCCGGGAATTTTGTCCTTTGTATGCGCTGTTTCAGAAACATAATTAATCACCTCGGCTGTAATTCTTTCGGGCAAAAGACGAGGAATGAATTCGGAGAATAATAATTTTTCAATTTCATCATAAAGCGGCGCATAAGGCAAAATGCTAAAAAGAAATAACAAAAAAGGAAACAAACTAAAAAAGAATGCCCAGGAAACCGCTCCTACACGCATTCCAAAAATGCCTTTGGAAATTCCGCGAAAAAGAATGGAAATAAGTTCGTGAAGAGAAATGCCGTTCAGGCTTTTGATTTTTAGATTTTTCGTAGCATTTACAACCGGATTGTCGTCAAGGAAATGTTTCAATTTTGTTTTAATACTCATAATTTTGTATCCTCATATTTAGAAAATGAACCTGACGACCATCTGCATAGGCAAGACAGACGAAAAACCGCTGGAAGAACTGATTTTGAAATACGAAAAAAGGCTTCCGCAGCATTGGAATTATCAACGGATTGAAATTCCCGATATCAAAAATCGGAAAAACCTTTCGGAATCACAACAAAAAGATAAAGAAGCCGAATTAATTCTTTCCAAAATCCAACCCACAGATTATGTGATATTACTTGATGAGAAAGGAAAACAGATGAATTCAAGCCTGTTTGCGCAGGAATTGCAAAATTTGATGAATCAATCATTTAAACAAATTATTTTTTTAATCGGCGGACCTTACGGCTTTTCGGATGAAGTTTACAAAAGATCCAACAAAAAAATGTCACTCTCCGAATTGACCTTTACCCACCAGATGGTAAGGTTATTTTTGGCAGAACAAATCTACCGCGCATTTACTATCTTGCAGGGCAAACCCTACCATCATGAATGATCGCTTTTCGGAAAATGAATTTTTAGCAGAAAAACACAGTTCTCAATTCAGTTTTTCTATTGGAAAGGCATTTGTTGTGGCATTTATCATTATCATTTGTTTGCAGTTTGTAGCCTCGGTAATCAATCTTCCGGCTTTTTTTGAACCGGCCTTTTATCATGTAACATTACCTCTTTCCTTTCTCGTTGGCGGTTTATTATCCGTTTTTGTGTTAATTCCCTTTGTAAAAACAAATTGGAAAGACATTCTGGCACATATAAAAATGCCTGTAGAATGGGTAGTGGTAGGATTAAGCATATTGCTTTATTTTCTGATTTTGCCTTTCGCAGAATTTTCAGCCTCATTGATTCCAACAACCGGAAATGAATTACTGGAAATGTTTTATAAAGAAATCATCAAAGGTTTTGAAATGATGCTCGATTACAAAGTAGCGGGTTTCATTACAGTTTGTATCCTCGCGCCGTTTTTTGAAGAAATCCTGTTCAGAGGGATTTTGCTTCGCGGATTATTGCAGCACAACATTCACCCTGTCATCGCAATTACCTTCAGTGCTTTTTTATTTGGAATGGCCCATTTAAATCCATGGCAGTTTATGGGAGCAGGAATGTTGGGCGCTGTTTTCGGATTTGTTTATTACCGAACAAAATCTTTATGGATTTGTGTTTTTCTCCATGCGCTGAACAATACCATTTCTTTTCTGATGATGATTAAATATGGGACGATGGAAGAAAGCGTAACCAACTCAAACCAATTATTCATAGTGCTTGGCGGACTTTTGTTGGCACTTATAGTAGGGTGGGGAATTTTTAAATTAACAAAAAACAAAGCAATATGGAATTGATTTT
>PJTQ01000536.1_pt1 | contig 19082 bp, 12 predicted proteins | sample 1512231 | NCBI WGS metagenome assembly PJTQ01 (sample SAMN08177688, study PRJNA422409) | Soil metagenome, whole genome shotgun sequencing project. | isolation source: Soil (3) enriched on wood chips | place: USA: Madison | collected 2015-01-15 | reverse complement strand
TTGGCGAACCAATCCCACCTTAAATGAAAGACTGTAATCCTTCTGAGTACGCTTTACGTACTGACTTGATTCAATTTTATCCATACGATACTTTTTGGTGTATCGCTATTTCAGGACGGGACAGTCATTAAAATAGAAATGAGGTAGTGGAAATGCTACCTCATTTTTTATGCCGCTAAAGCTTCGTTATTAGACTGAATCAGTTCGTGGATGAATTCGTTTAATTGCTTCACCACGTCCTTTACATCTGATATGGCAAGTTGCTCTGAATATTGTTTTCCCAATATCGAGGGTTCGAATCCCTTCCTCTCTGCAGTAAAAAAGCAAATCAAAATTTTGATTTGCTTTTTTGTTTTAAATCGTTTTTATCGGGAGGATTACATCGGGTTATTTTCTAAAGGAACCAGCCCCGACTTGATGGCGTAAAGCACCATACTTATCCTGCTATTGACCTGCAGCTTTTTAAAGAGGTTGTCCCGGTAGCCTTCTATACTTTTTATGGAACATTTCATTTTCCGGGCAATTTCAGCATAGGTTAGATCACTGCAGCTGTGGATGAGAAAGAGTCGCTCTCTTTCTGAAAACTTAGCGGGCTGCTTATGCTCGTATTGTGCAGCCAGGGGAATGTGTTGCAGGTAAAGATCAGAATAATACCTGCCCGTATCATAAATGGAAAGGATAGCATCTTTTATTTCTTCCGGTTCGCAGGATTTGGAGAGGTAGCCGTTCACACCCGCCCGGATCATTTTTACTACATATGGTTCTTCTTCAAAAGCGCTGAGCACCAGTATTTTTATATCCTTCCATTTCTGCCGTAGTATTGGTACTGTTTCAAAGCCGTTCAATACCGGCATTTTCAGGTCGATCAGGCATACGTCGGGTATAATGCCATCTGATTCCAGCTTTTCAATCAGTTCTTTACCATTTCCTGCCTCTGCCACTACTTCAATACCGCCCAGTTGGTTCAGGTAGGTAGTGATGGATTTTCTTACGGCTACATGGTCTTCGGCATAGGCTATCGTTACGGAATTTTTTCGGGAAGGTGCTATCATGCTATTTTAACAGGTTACGGTTGTGTTCATAGTGGTTGATTAAAAATAAGGCATTTATATTGAGCAACCCAGTACGCAGGTTTTTTATTGTTCAATTTAACAAATATTAAATCTATTAATTTTTAAGAGGTTGATGCAATTGAATTAAATCTTAATATAATCATAAGATTGATATATAAAAGGGGTAAAGCCCTGAGAAAATTCCAGGTATATATTGGCATTGATAAAAATTCTTTACAAATAAATTATTATGGCTGTTTATGAAAATTACAAATTAAAATTTGTCAATAAAAAAGTGGAAATAGGGAATGGAAGAATAGATAAATCACCACAGGGGATAGAGGAGCATAGACCTTATATAGGTTTTTTATATTCTCCACTAAGTATTTATTTATACATATGCGGCAGTTCCGGAGGACCAAAATTAATAGATGAAATTATTGTAGCATTGGATGATGCATTAAATGGAAATATTGGAGACCCTGATATATCGATTGAAATGACTAAAGCAACAATACTTAATAATACAACCGTTGAAATAAAAGAGGACAATACAAATAATGTAATAACATTGCCAATCGTTGATTTCAAAGCAATACTATTGGAATACAAAGATTTTTTGAATACACCTCCCTTAAATGGAACAATGCTGTAGGTTGCGACGTGATAAGATATTTAACTGTGGATTTTCTGTTAAATGTTGTGAGAGTGGAGCTAAGTTTTAGAACAGATTCCATCACTTTAAAAACTCACTTCGATAATATACTATTATTTCAATATTGAAAAGAACTATAAAGCTATATTAGCGGAATATAAATTGTTTTGAATACTCCACTATTGAATGGAAGTTTTGCCAAGATGATAATATGCCAAGTCGAATCACATCGTTTATTTTGATTAAGACAATAATTAATTTTTTATGACTAAAAGAGAGCAATACGGACTGATTTTTGAAAAAAGAGATATTAAAGGTATTGGTATTTTCTATTCGGCGGAGCAAAAAATACCGGGTGATGATTATTCAGTACTAACGTATATTGATAGGTTAAGTGTTCCTGAAGTGGAAGGGTTTATCGAAGATTTAAACATATCCTTAAATCAAGGTAGTAATTATGATGACGGATATTCTTCCAACAGCATTGAAGATATATCAATAATGTATGATTATCCAAATGTAAATATTGAAGATATATTAATTATTAGCATGGTTGATATGAGAGATTTATTGATAGAATGGCTGGATTTTATTACAAATAAATAGGTGTCGTTTTAATGATATTGTATGTATATATATCATGTTAATCCTAACTTCCAACAATAGTTAATGGCATTGTATGTAAGAAAAAGCCCGCCTATTTCATTATTAACCCAAACTGGAGCAACAAAAAATTGCTTGAAGAAATGGCGTTTGCTTGGGCTAAGAAAAATGCTGGAGCCCCATTGCAAAACCCGGGTAGTAATGAAAGGCTTGGGACTTTATATAAGAGTAGCTTCTCTGATGGGACTAAGATTGAAATTTCATTTAGATCTACAGGTAAAAATATTCATGGCACAATAGTGAATGACTATATTTCATTATTTGCAATTTCATTCAGACAATAAATAATTTTTTATGACTTAAAAAAGCACAATACGGCTTAACGTTTAACAAGATCTATCTAGATGGTTTGGGACTCCGCCATTATATAGACTGTCAGCCCGAAAATACTACACATTCTATGCTTGTAAGAGTTGGTAGGTTATATGAAGTAGAGCTGAATGGATTTATTAGTGATCTGAATAAGTCCATCAACCAGGGAAGTAATTATGATGAAGGGTTCTTTTCAGATAGTGTGGAGGATATAACGATCAAATATGAGTACCCCAATGTTAATTGGGATGACGTTTACACCATTAGTATGGTGGATTTAAGGGATTTGATGCTAGAATGGAAGGAATTTATTAATAAGTAATTTTATAATGAATGAAACGATAAGAATTGCATATGACATAAAGTTTGGAATGAAGTAGTTGATTTTGGAAATGCAAAAAAGTACGCTATAAATTTATTAAAGTAAACAATGAAGGTTTGGCAATATTTATAAATGAATCTTATTTCACTACAGGGCAATTGGAAGAGGAGGTGTTGCCAGAAATTAACGCAGCAATTTCAAATCCAACCGAATCGCAGGCTTTCCACTCCGGACGTGCCTGGCTCCGGGGATAAAAAAGAAAATAAGTAGCCTGAATTACTAAATGTAAACGGTACGATTCCAGCGATATGATACCAATAAAAAAACACTATGATAACTATAGCCTATGCAAATGAGTATGGGGAGCCAATTACTCCCGATCAACTAAACACCTTAAGTGACTATAATAAAGTGATTAAAGAAGATGGCGTATTGCGTATAATTGAGTGCTATATGGATAATCATTTAGGGGGTATCGAGTTTTATAAACATGATGGGATAACAATAAGTGAAATTTTTGCAAGATTAAATACCAATACAGTTACTGTAGTTGAGTTGGATCCTGTAATTGATAACTATACTGCTCATAAAAGGACAACTTTTAAAGAAGGGATAATTAAGCATATTGAAATGAGTTTGTATTTGAATAGCTCTGTTATCTGCGAACAAGGTATAAATGTTAACACACTCCTGCCTGTACTTGAAAGCACTGTTAAGTATTTGTATGATAACGATGCGATCAAAAATGAAATTGGTGATGAAAAATTCAATTTTCGTTATAACAGCGATGGTTCATTAAGGAATATGGGAGGAGAAAGGCCTTATTTTAATGAATACGATGATTCTATAACAGCAGCAGAGGTTGCTATCCGTTTCCCAAACCTTTTCATCGAGCATCCTTATTATGCCGTAGCTAATTTTTTACCTTAATGTGAAAGCTGAAATGAAGCAATAAGGATTTAAATATGATAACAACAATTGAATACAAAAATATATTTGGGAAGGGCATTACAAAGCAACAACTTCTAGTTACTGATGATTATATTGAAATAGTTAAAGTAGATGGTAATGTAAAAATAGAAAAGTCCTTTGTAAAAGGAAAATTGGGACATGTAACTTATCACAGGGAGATCAACGAAATTATACAGGATATAAATGCAAAGTTCCCAAACGATATAACTATAAATATCAGAACGCTAAATCAAAATTACGGTAACTATAAAATGATAGATGAGGAAAACTATTTTAATGGAGAACTAAGTTATGTAGGACAGATTTTAAAGGATAATAATGACAGGGAAATTTTTTTTCAGAGTTTAGATAAAACGAATAAAAGCCCTATTCCCGGAACTATTTCAAAATGTTACTATTTTAACGATGATGAGTACTATACTTTTGATTACAATATTGATGGCTCTATAAATGAAATGAATAGTACTTATCATATGAATAGAGGAAGTTGGTATCATTTTGATCTGAATGATTTAAATGGATTCAACTGGTCAGAAGTAGGGAATTATTATCTAAATGCTTATCCCATCATCCCAGGTACACCTGTTTAAACATCACAATTATTCAGACAAAATCAATAAGTGCAGAAATTGTTGAAGCAATGAACACTATCAGAGCATAAACGACCGATAGGAACATAAGGACAAGTTAATGCTGCAATAATACAACTGTTCTTATACAAGAAGAAAACACAATTAACGAAATGACTTTGCCGATTATTGACCTGAAAGCGATGTTATTAGAGTACAAAACTTTCTTGAATACACCGCCTTTTAAAGGTCATAAGTGCTGAACAGGCAATAGCATGGGGTAAAAACCTGATTTCTCAGGGGGTAAAACCCTGAGAAAATTACAGATATATATTGGTAGTGATTTTGCGTTATTTAAGAAAGAAATGGGGAACTTTATGGGACTGTTTTGAGGAAGTTAGTATTCGAATAGAGAGGACTAAATCAGGTGCAATTAAAAAGATTTACACAAATTAATTAGGATGGCAAAAACTCATTATTTTATAAATCAGGGTGGTATTTCCAATCAGTCGGCAATTCAGAGTTTTGGACCTGTAAGTGCTAATGAATTCAGGATTACCAATTCGTTCATGGTGTCCGCTGGCCAAAAAGCTTATGCGATTTGTAAAGGCAGGATCTTGGTACAACCGCAAACAGGTTCATCTGACCGGGTAAACCTAATCCTTTGTCCTTATACACAACCTTTACCTGGGATAAATATTAAGTACTTTATTTATAGAGGATTGCGAAGAGCTGACTTTTTCACTTCAGGGAGTACGGCTAATATTATCCCGGTTGCCAACGCTTCTGATTTTGTTCAGAAGATTTGGGCAGATTTTAATAATTTTTATTCCGGAAGCAATATTCCCACTTTTAGTGCGAAGTTTATAGGGTATGATGAGGCCGATCCCGGGAGTACTTTGTTATCTGATTATTTTTTCAAACAATCAGCGGGAAGTTCTTCTTCTGAAACTTTTCCCTTTGAGTTACCGATGCTGGATACCGGAAAAATGCTTGGTCAATTTGATGCAGGAGAATGCGGGATAGAGGTGGTTTTAAATTTTGGTGATTATAAGCATGATTTTGATAATAATGAATTCATTTTTGACTTAACCTACGCAAGAGCGGCTCAATGTACCATTAATTTGCCGGGGAATACTTTTGATGCAAAACAAAAAAAGGAGCATATTTTTCAATTTATAGATATTGCCGCTTTTTATGGCTCTTTTGTAAATGATGGCACTATTATAGTGGATAATGGTTCAGGGACAAAAACTAATGTAACCGGGACATCGATTTATAATGACCTGTTGACGCCGTTCTATACTAAAAACAGGTGGTATATTTATCTGCAAAGCGACAGAAACAGGAGCTACAATTTTTACGGAAATTATATATCAGATCCTCAGCTTAATACCAATATTAAAATTGGTACCAATGAAAATGCACTTGGAGCTTCTGTATATCAAACAAATGGATGGCCCATCTGGATAGATGAAAGTAGTCAACAGTCTGTCGACGGAAATAACAGGCTTTACTTGCAGCTGATTACTGATCATAATACTGGTACTGTATTATATGGTCAGGTAGGAACTATAGAGAATGCGCAGAGAAATAATTTTTCTACCATTGAGTTTCTTGGCCGGAATGATATTTCTGAAAAATGGACGCGTGCGATAACATTAAGTACTCCGGCAATTAATATAGGGAGTCAATATAAAAATATTGCCGCTTTTAGTTTATTAATATATCAGGGCGCAGTATACAATTTTATTTCAGGAGAGGAAGAGGATGAAAATTCCGTTGTGCACAATATCTATTCCCAACCTAATTTTTTTGATGATGTATTTGATCTCATTAAAGCAAGCTCTTTAATGAGGTCAGAAGATAGTGAGCACTTCTCTAAGATGACCTCTGAACGATTGAAACTGCTAAGCGTTTATAATGATAATAAGCGTTCTGGCGTGGCTGCGGTGCAGACTGTGAGGATCAATGACCGGATACAGGGCGATGATGCAGAAGAGCCTATGCTGCAACGTGTCACCTATATCACAGAAACCGTACAGGTATTAAATACACCGAATTCTTTAAATGGGACCATATCTTCCGATTATAAGAATAGCCCTTCCGGAGCAGGAGATCTGGATAGCCCCACCTACACTCTTCCTGCTCCTTTTTATTATGAGAGAAAATTATTTAGTGACAGTAGTCAAACGATAACGGGACTGTTATTGAAAACGACGGATGGCAGTAATCCATTTAAAATTATATTAGGGATGAGTGCTACTGAAAATGATACCTTGAAAAGCCTGATTACGGTGGATCATAAAAACCCAAGATTGTTTTTAATAGACCTTTTCCTGGAAGGAAAGGATCTTGTCTCAACTGAAAAAGTCATTTATCAAAAATATAAAGCAGGGCTTGTAGTAGAAGATGCCAATGGCAACTTAAGCTTATTAATGCCTGAAAATGATCTAATCGTTTATTCTATTGATCGTTTGTTCCATTTTACGAAGGTATACAGTGATAATATGCCCAATGTTTCTATTGAATTTAATTCTTCAATTAATCAAATCTTTGAACTATGAGCGACTATGTAGTAATATTAAATAGTATAGACTCGAAAGGAAAAGTAGTACTTGTAAAAGCTTCTAACTTTGGAGGATTGGATAAAATTAAATTTAGTCTTTCGGGAGGTGTTAGTGAATTCACTTATGAATCAACTCTTTATATGGATCTTTATAATGTGAATAGCAATATATTTAATAGGTATGCAGAAAAAAGCGGGTTCGAATTACTGGATACGGATAATGATAAAAAGGTTACTGTTAATGATGCTTTATTAAAAATTGAATTTAAGCAATATGGAGATCTAATTAAAGCAGAGCCGGGAGATATCATTGTTGATTATCTAATTGATACAAGTAATCCATCATCAACTACAATTTGCTACAAACTGTTCCAATGGGTTTACAGTGAGCCTTATATAGGCCCTGTTAATCCAACAGTTTATGTTAATCCTCAAACTAATTGTACAACGTTACCAAATATACCGACTAATTCTGAAGGAGCTAAATTTCACGAAAGGTTTCTGAATTACTCTTTAGGGCCTGGAGTTACGCTTGACCCGCGTTTAGTTAAAGAAATAGCTATTCTGTTGAATAGTGTTAAGAAAGAAATTATAGACTCATTTGATGGATTTATAAATACAGGCTTAGATCAAGGGATATTTAATTTTTACCAGAATGGGACAGGTAGCTTCACATTACAGGAATTTCAAAATTACAAAAGGGGATTGGAGACTTGGTTACGCATGTTTAAAGAATATAAAATCGACCTTGTAAAATTTAAAGATAATGCTGAAAAATTATACCTCATAGCCTTTTCACTAATGAGGTATAATATGCTGGAAGCATTGACAGTAGAAGAAAAAATAGCTATGCTAAAAGTTTTTGCTAAAGGAACAATTATGGGTTCTTGGACTAAAGCTTTCTCTACAACGCAATACTCTGAGGAATTAATAGTTATAGGCATTTGTAATGCTGTAACGGCTACACAGATAAACGATTTTATGGAATTGTTGATCAAGCCTTATGATGTAAATAAGCAAACGATATTTGAAGCGCTTGATCACAAAATTGATGGAGACAATAAAAAAGAACTATTCAAATTATTACTCAAGTATTGGACTTTAAGTAAATATAATCCATACTTAAGTAACGGAGATTTAGAAGATTCAAGGTTAAGTCAATACGTCTATAATGAGAAGGCACCGTACACTTTAGAATATCAGTCTTCTGAATTCTTAGGTATCTACTTAAATAATTTTAAATTTGAATTTTCAAGGAATGAAAATAAAATAATTGCCAAAGAAAGTGTCTTCGTTCCTAATACATACGGACAGACTAATTATAGCCCGGGAAAATTTGATTGGGAAGATTATGGACATTATACTATTTATCAGCCCGTTCTATTATTAGATAGAGATTTTGAAACAACCGTTAAACTACCCGTTTTAGGTAACGAAATCAATTCATTAGTTCCAATCTTTTTTATAAAATATGTAGATGATACCAATGATTGGGAATCTTTTACTGCTTCAGTGGGATTGTTTGTCGACATTGCGTTAACTTTTTCAGGAATTGGAAATCTTGCCAAGCTAAGACACCTACGTAATATGACCAGGCTTGCTATGCTTTCGACTGCTGTTGGAGCATTTGACATAATACTTGCAGCAGTAGAATTGATGTTTAGAATAGCCACAGACAATTGTAACTCGGTCCAAGGCCATGAGAACGCTTCAGATTCTGATAGTGTCAAGTTTTGTAAAAGGTTTCAAAAATATCTATTTGCATTACAAATAGCTACAGCAGTAGCAGATTTAAGAATTAATTACCTGTTAAAAAAATCGGCAAGAAGATTGCAGGAAATACAGAATTTATATCCAAATAGTCTAACACAAGAATGTAGGGAGATTATTAATGGGCATGCATCCGGTTCATATGACAACCTGGCTGAGTTCCTTGAAGCTACAAAGAAGAATATTTTAGATAGAATTCAAAGTAAAGCTTCTGAGTTTAACCGATTCCATTTTTCAAATCAGCAATTAAATGATTTAATTGACCATGCACTTGATTTAAGAATGAATCCAGCAGAAATTGAAGCATTTATTGTAGTTGCATGTAAAAATGCCCCTAAGGATAAAACAATTCTGTTTAATGATCTTAAGATTCAAATGAGCAATTGGAAGAATACAATTGAGCCGAGAAATTATCCATATAGATTTAACGATGTAGAGGAAATCGGAAGGAACCACTTTAAGATATTTAAAGAAAAGCTGAAACAACTTTTAGAAGATTTCGATTTACCAACGGATGATGTAAGAATAGGAGGTTCAAGTTTAAGGAAAACTGATGCAGGTGATATCGATTGCTATATCTTTATGACGAGAGAGCAAGCTGAAATATATACTGAAAGAATAAAAGAATATGCAAAAAAGCATGCTACAGATGCTAAAACAAGAAATTATTACAAGAATGGTTGGAGCAAACCTTTTAAACAAGATAAAATTATCTATGGTAACTACATAGTAAATGAGAAAAATGGTCAAAAAATATTAGAAGAGGCATACGCTAGGGAAATGTTAAAGGATACAAATTTCCCTTCCACGAAATTTTTTGAATCTTTTGAAATAACTATTATAATCAAAGACGAAGCTTTGGAGCTGTATCCTTATATAAAATTAAATTTTTAATTATGGCAATAACAATTGAATACAAAAATGAATTTGGCAATGAGGTGACCCTGCAGCAATTGCCTTTATTAAACGACTATATAAGAATTGAAAAAATAAATGGTATCGTCAAGTGCGAAGAGCTTTATAGTGATGGTTCAATAATCAGGGTTGATTATCAAAAAAGCAATGAGGAAAATATCCCTGATATTCTTTTAAAGTATAGTAGTGATACCGTGATCCATATAACAACACATTTTGAAAATTTTGGATTATATCAGATGGGTTATACTGAAAGCTATTTACATAGTAGTCTTTTGTCGAAAGGCAGGTTTCTAAAAAATGAAGAAAGTAATATTGTATTATCTCAGGATATTAACATAGTTACGAATGTTCCAATGTTAAATACGATAAAAAAATACTTTAATTTTTCTGAAGATGAATATTATGTTTTTGAATATAAAGAAGATGGAACTTTAAGAGGAATGAACAGTACTAGAGAGATGAATCTGGGTATTTGGAAACCATTGGATCTGAATGATTTAAATGGATTCAACTGGTCAGAAGTAGGGAATTATTATCTAAATGCTTATCCCATCATTCCAGGTACACCTGTTTAAACATCACAATTATTCAGACAAAATCAATAAGTGCAGAAATTGTTGAAGCAATGAACACTATCGGCGCATAAACGATCAACAAGAATAAGAAGAAGGCAATATAATAATAAGATCGTATTGGAATCTTTAATCATTAAATTACTATAACTATGCCAGGCAGCGTAAGTGTATTAAGATACTATCCCCCTATATCCGATTTGATAGGGATCGATATATTTAGTGACCCCGGTCACCCGCTACATTTTATTCATACCTTATTGAATGGGAGTGGTCTTTTCGGTAAGCTGCATTATAAGGATCTGCAGTTCTCAAAAAGCGCTACCGGGGATAGTGCTTTTTATAGTCTTAAACTGGTAAGCAATACCAGGATTGCTTTTGAAGTATTTAACAGTGGTATTTCACTTATTATCAATAAAGACAATTTAGATAGTAACATTTCAGCATTACCATTAATCATAGAATATGAATGGAAAGTCCTGAAACTGATTAAAGCATTCCTGGCGGCAAATCCATATGATACAGCAGAAAAGGTCCTGGATATACTGTTCGACATTTTACAGTTAAGTAAAGGAGATATTGTTGGCAATGCTATAAATAGTTACGCTTCCTACGACCCTGGAGTAGATACCATTGCGGCATTTGAAGGTCAGCTCGCCGCCAAATACCCTGCTTATACACCTATAGCCCCAGGCTCGACTAATAAACTGGACGATATTGCAGCAAATATCGAAGCAATACAACCGGGGTTTACAGTCAACCAGGCAATGTATGCATTATACATTGAAGATAATGATGTAAACGCTCAATGGGAAAATCTGAATCGATTCTTCAGGCTGCTGATCAACCAGGATGTAAAAGATTATGCCCTCGACTTCATCATACCCAAGATTAAAGTAAGATTCGATTTGACCGGGCATGTGGAAGTACCCAGGAAATGGTTGCAACCCATGCAGGAACTACCGGCAGGATCTGGAAACTGGGTATTAAAAGAAGAATATCCATCGGGCTCAGGATTACCGAAGGCTTCTTTTAGCTTTGTAAGGGCAAAATGTTTTCTGGATTCCCAGAGGGGTGGCGGCTTAGACATAGATTTCGAATTGAGCTCTGATGAGCGGGTAATGCTTGGCAAAACGGGGATTCAACTACAAATAAATACACTTAAAGTTGATGTCAGAGATGACCGGAATATCCCTGAAGCAGATCTCGACGGCCGCCCCCACACCTTTAATGGGGTATATATTAAAGAGGCCATTGTTGCCTTCCCGCAAAACTGGAATAGCCAGGCCTACACAAATTTAGTCGTATCCGGTAAAGATGTTTTAATAGGAAATGAAGGTGGGGTATCGGGAACTTTTAGTGTTGCGGGTCAGAATGTAGAAGTTTATACCCCCTTTACTATCGGAGGGATCAACGCGATACAAGTAAATGTAACAGCCGGAAATGTAGCAATAAAGGATGCTGACCAGGTTGTCCGGAAAAGTGTTTCCTATGTTTTAGGAAAAGCCTTATACATAAGGGATGAAAGCAACCATTATTATAAAGTGGATGAATTGGGAAAAGTATCTGTTGCGCCTATTCCTAATGGCGGTGCTCCGATACTTCAATTCGATTTTGCAAATGGGATGAAGATCGGTCTTTATTCTTTTCATCTCGAACTAAGTCAGAACAGGGTCGTTGCGAGTTCAATTGTAGGCCAGCTTTCAGGAGGTATCCTTGAAAATCCGGTCAGGGTCACTTTGGAATTTGATGAGGGGTTTATTATTAAGGCCTACTTACCTAATGGTCAATCTATAATCAACAACAATACCATTGAAATTAAGTTGAATGGCCTGGAATTTGGTAAAACAAATGATCAGTGGCAATTTGGTATTGCAGGAAGGGTAGATATTAAAAAAGCGGCACCTTTTGTAGACCGGTTCCTGCCTACCTATTTCCAACTCTATCGCTTATTCTACAGTGGGGCCACAGGTTTCTCGTATGACCTTGAAGCCGGCTGGAAGAACGGTATGGTAGTAAGAGGTGATGATGTAAATGGTATTGCTGCTTATATACCGATCAATCTCGGCGCAGACAGTAACAGCAGCGGCTTTAAGCTTAAAGGGATTAATTTTAAAATTAAAACCAACCCTAACCCGGAGATTGAAGCTTTAATGTCCGGAGCGGGACTTGTAATAGGGCCGGTAAGCGCCTTTGTTGAAGACTTTGGCGTGAAGCTGGCTATAAATGAAACTTCAGAAGCCAATGCGGACTTTGGCGGTGTTCGCACAGCTATATCATTTGTCGGACCCAGGGGCATAGAAATTAATGTAGACGCCGGCCCCGTCAGTGGTAGCGGCTTCCTATATATAGGTGATCATGAGTATTATGGCATGTTTACGCTTTCCATAGGCAAGTTTGGTATAGGCATTATTGGCATATTGACTACCCAGTTGCCTACCGGTAATGCCGGCTATTCCTTACTCATGATCGTAGCGGTAGAATTTGGAACTATACCTATTGGATTTGGCTTTACCCTAAATGGGGTGGGTGGACTTTTAGGTTTGCACCGCACGATGAACCCGGATGTACTACGCATCGGTATAAGAGACAACACCCTCGACTACATCCTCTTCCCCCAGGATGTCAACAAAGGAAATGTTAGTAGTTATATCAGCAACATAGGCCAGGCATTCCCGGTGAAGGAAGGCCAGTTTATGGTAGGCCCTATGGCCAAGATCGGCTGGGGTACCCCCAATATCCTTACGATTGACCTGGGAATCATTTTAGAATTCCCCGAACCCGTACGCCTGGCCATACTCGGCTTATTAAAAGCGGAATGGAAAGCGGGAGAAAAATCAATATTGAAACTGCAGGTAAATTTCCTGGGTATTATCGATTTCACGGCTAAGTACCTGTCTTTTGATGCCTCCATTTTCGATTCTAAGATACTGACCTTCCCTTTGATGGGCGATATGGCATTGCGCCTCTACTGGGGCGATAAGCCTAATTTCCTAATATCTGTGGGCGGTTTTCACCCGCGCTATACCCCGCCGCCGCTCAATCTTCCCGAACTGCGCCGTTTGTCTTTAGTTTTGGCAGACGATAAAAACCTGAAGGTTGGCATAGAAACCTATTTTGCCATCACTTCGAACTCCGTTCAGTTCGGTGCGAAAGTAATGGCGGAAGCTAAAATGTGGGACGGGAAAATAAATGTGCTCGGCGCCTTATGGTTCGATATCCTGTTTAAGTTTAACCCGTTTTATTTCGCTGCCGATATGGGCGCACAATTCGCGGTCCGGTGGAAGCAGAAAGAAATATTGTCGATTTTCATTAACCTGATGCTGGAAGGCCCCAACCCATGGCGGGCCCAGGGTAAAGGCACCTTTAAGGTGATCGGTATCGGCGTTACCGTATCTTTTGATAAGACCTTTGGTAAAGCCATTGCCGCAACCGTAGATCCGGCAGAGCTGGATGCACAATTCGCAGCACAAGTGGCGCATCAAGATAACTGGGAAGCCTTATTGCCCTCACGCAGCCATCAGCAGGTCTTATGGAAAGAGGCCGCTGCTGCTGAAGGATTGATCGTAGACACCGGAGGGCAACTCCGCTTCAGCCAAAAGCTACTGCCTTTGAATATAGAGCTGAGTAAGTTTGGCACAGCACCTATCAAAGATACCAAGCGTTTTGAGCTCACTTCCTATGAGTTGACACAATCGGGGCAAACAGAATCCTTTACAACACTGTCTCCTGCCAAAGACTTATTTGCCCGTGGTGCATACTTCAACATGACGGATGACGATAAGCTGTCCAAAGACCCTTATGAATCCTTTGAAAGTGGTGTATTTATAGGTTCGGATAAGTTCAGTTCCGACTATGCCGTGCACCGGAAAGTTGTCTACGAAGATATTGTTATAGATACCGGCTTCCGGGAAGTGAAGACAAATAAATGGGAGCTTTCACCGGAACTGATGCAGGTTCATTTGTTAGACAGTTATGTGAGTAAATCGGTATTGTCCGACTTTACTACTGTAGGTAATAGTGATGCACCGCCAAAAGTAGCAGCAGTTAATGTTACCGAGGAACGTTTTGTGGTGGTCGATAGGGATAGCCTGGCTGTTATGACCGATCCTTTCCTGAGTTCTGCTGCCGCGGAGCATTTTCTAACGACGCAAATGCAATTGACGAATACTGCCGGTAACTGGATTGTCGCCAACGAATTTGAATTAGTATAAAAATATTGACCGCTAAAAATCTATTATTATGCCTGATGCATTTTATTCCTTCCTGCCTTATTTAAGACAAGGTTTTAGTGCTTATATCTCAAATGAAGAGGACGGCGCTGTATCTCCTGGCTTGCGCCCTAAAGTTGCATTGACGCTTACGGTAAGTAAAACCCCGGCAAATGGCGGAGGGGTACAACCGGAGGATATAAATCATGAATTTTTCCTGCGCGCGCCGGTTGATGTAAAAGGGATCAATAAAAATGCGATCGTCAAAGTAAGCCCGGGCAATTGGACTACCAATTTTGAGCCCAATTACCTGCCTTATATCGAGTTTTATGATGAAGACTTTTGCTGGCGCTACACGCCCGCAAAAGCAAAAATAAGCACGGGGGATGTGGGGGCCTTAAAATTGCGCCCCTGGATCACTTTAGTGGTTTTGAAAGAGGATGAATTTACTAATGACCCCTTTAACGGGATCCTGCCTTCTATCACCCTGGCCAAGCCACCAAAGCAGGTATTCCCGGACCAGGATGATCTTTGGGCCTATGCGCATGTGCACCTCAATGGAAATGCAGGTGCAGACGAAAACCGTATTGATAGTGCAAATCCCACAGTGCTTAATGATGTCCTTAAAAAAGTAAAAGATATTTTAAATACTACACCCGATAAGGGCATTTGCCGCCTGATCAGCCCCCGGCGATTAGCACCTAATACCAACTACCATGCATTTGTGATCCCGACCTTTGAAGCCGGAAGGCTGACAGGACTGGGCATAGATGCCGGGAATACGGGTATATTGCAAGGCGCCTGGGATGCTGGTGCTCCGGTCGGTCATCAGTTTCCGGTCTACCATAGCTGGTTCTTCAAAACCGGCGCTGCAGGTGATTTCGAATCACTGGCCCGTTTACTGCAACCGCGGGTATTAGACCATACCGTAGGACAAAGGGCTATAGACCTCCAGAAAAGTAATAACCCTTTACTGGAAGCTGCACCTTTACCGGAAAACGGTAACCAGACTACGGTAAAAATGCAGGGTGCCTTGCAACCTGTTGATACGGTTGCCGAAGATTGGGATTGCAGCGAACCTTATAGTGAAGTGATCCGGGAGATTATTAATGCCCCTTCCGAAATACTGCTCAATGCTCCGGGTAGTGCAGACCCGCTGATCGCACCGCCAATATATGGCCGATGGCATGCCGCAGCCGATACGGTTGAACCGGTCTTAAATGCTACACAAAGTATCAACTGGATCCAGGAAGTAAACCTGGACCCGCGCATGCGGGTAATGGCCGGTGCCGGCGCGGAAGTGGTCCGGCGCAACCAGGAAGCGTATATGGAAGCGGCCTGGAAACAAGTTGGTGAAGTCCGGGAAGCGAATAACAAGCTCCGGCTAATGCAGCTGAGCCGGATGAACAACAAAACACTTTACGATAAACACCTGGTTCCATTAAACGATGAGCTGCTGATCAATGTAGCTTCGCCGATTCATGCCCGCATCATCAACCAGCCGCTGGACCAGACCGTTTACGCGGATATCAAAGATAGCGTTTTACCCGTTACGATGTTTACCGGTGCTTTCCGGCGGTTAACCCGAGACAATGGTATTATCGCCCGGAGTATTTTACTGGAAACCGGCAATTTAGTAACCACTACAGAATTAATTGCAGATATCAATAATGGTACGGCGGTTATCTATTCTACTTATACAGCTCCATCCGGTATGATCACCAGCTCGGTGGTGCAACAGCTACTTTCGACGAGCCTGAATGCAATCGCACCGAACGCCGGTTTTATTCCTTCAGCGCCGGGTGTATCAATGGGCTCCGCTTCACCGGGAGTCATATCCGGGTCAACGGCAAATTTTGTAGGGACGGTAAGCAATACCACTCAGTTCATCAACCAGTTCCCGCAGTCCAATTTTACGGTTAATCCTGCTATATCGATCACCAATACCAGTAATATCATATTAACGCGTACAGAACCTTATAACAATGCTTTAAACCTGGCCCGGCAAACGGTAGAGGTACGTGATGTTGCAGGACATCAAGTTACATTGACCAATCTCAACCAGGTAATGGCCCACCCGAGGATCAAGAAGCCGATGTACCAGGAGCTGGCCAAACTTTCCCCTGACTGGTTGATGCCTGGCCTGAATTCCGTTGCTATGAATTCGGTGAACCTGCTGACGCATAACCAGAAATACATTGAAGCATTTATGCTGGGCCTGAACTACGAGATGAACCGGGAATTATTGTGGCGTGGCTATCCAACTGATCAGCGGGCGACTGTATTCTCTTATTTCTGGGGCTATAATAGCTCTATGGCCTCTGTCGACCAGATTGCGGTCAGCAACGCTCCTACCGGTGTAGGCAGTGGTATTTATGATCTTTCTAGCTATAGAGATATCAATGATATTCATGAGTGGACCAGCCAGGGGGCATTATCAGCTTTAGGCAGTAATTCAGGGCGTGCTTTGTCGGGTAATATGTCTGTGCTGGTTATAAGGGGTGAATTATTACGAAAGTTCCCGGGCACGGTTATTTATCTGCAGAAGTCGGAATGGCAGAAAGACAGCAATAATAATCCCATATTTACCCAACCGAGAAAGGAAAAGGCGGCTGCGCCTGTTTACCCGGTATTTACCGGTAAGTTAGAACCCGATGTTTACCTTTTGGGCTTCGATGTACCAGCGTCTGAGATAAAAGGCGGGGTTGAAGATCCTAATAATCCCGGTTATTTCGTGGTGTTCCAGGAGCGTGTGGGGGAAGTGCGCTTCGGGGCGGATGAATATGACAGTACCGGAAACTATACAACTTCTATTCAAAATTGGAACGAGGTGAACTGGTCCCATCTGAAAGATGATCCAACGGCAGATGGGTTTATACAGCTGGATAAGGATATCAACATAGCATCGGCTGTAAATGATCCGGATCAGGTAGTGTGGCACAACAATAGTGCGACAGTGGCCTATGCTTTACTGCAGTTGCCGGTTAAACTGAGTGTACACGGGCATGGCCTGATTCCTTAAACATAAATTATTGAGTTATGAAAAAGATATTGATAAACATACTGCTGCTCTTATGCCTGCAAATAGTTGCTTGGGCGCAAACGGGAACTTTGGATCCTACGTTTGGGAATGCAGGTGTATCTGTTACTCCCGGATTTGCTACCGTATCTACACAGCAGCCGGATGGTAAAATTGTTGTGGTCAACCGGCAAATTAATATCCTGCACATACTTCGGTTTATGCCGGATGGTTCTTTGGACTCCGCATTTGGAGTAAACGGAACGGCAACCTTTGATGAGCCTGCTGGGAACCCCTGGCCTAATAGTGTTGTTGTACAGCCAGATGGCAAGATTGTCATTGCCGGAGAAGACTACGGTAGCTATTTTCGCTTGTTTTTTTGCCGTTTAAATGCGGATGGCTCCATTGACAGTTCTTTTGCCAATAATGGGAGTAGGATTTTCACTTTCCAGGCAATTGACCATGAGAATGAGGCGGTACATAATACCCTTGACGGAAAATTATTAGTATCGGGTACTGTTGGCTTTTCTCCAAGAATTCCATACTATATGAAGCTAAAGTTAGATGGAAGTATAGATAGTACGTATGGCACTAATGGCGTTGTCTTTTTATCAGGTCTAAATTATTCAGGGGGGACCTATCGAACTAAAATTCAACCTGATGGTAAGATTGTTTCGGTAACCTTAGATGTTAGTGGGAGCTCATTCTCAGTTAAACTCTTTCGGTTGAATGTAGATGGATCTTTTGATAGCTCCTTTGGAATAAATGGTCAAGCAAGCGTTAATGTACCTTATTCATTAGGTGTACCTAATATAGAAATACAATCAGACGGAAAGATAGTTTTTGTAAGTGATGCAGGGATTTCCGGTAATCCATCTCAATATGGGACTTTCCTGACAAGATTTTTATCCAACGGAACTCTGGATGCTGGTTTTGGGACAGGTGGTTTTGTTTTGTATAATCCTATTAGTTGGAGGAATGTTTTTAAATTCGATATTCAACCTAGTGATGGAAAAGTAGTTGTCTTCGGTGAAAAGCGCTTGACGTCTGGGGGTGACCTTCAGGAATATATAGCCAGGTTTAATGCTAATGGAACTTTTGATTCTGAGTTTGGTGAACCTGCGACAGTATTTCTGCCCAATAATAGAGAACAATTTATGTCCGGTCATATCGCTGCTGATGGGGGTATTATAGCCGTTGGTACGAGTACTTTGGGGACAGGACCTACAGCAACCCTATCTCGTATTCTTGCCAAATATATTAGCTGCGCGAACAGTATTACCACACAGCCCCAGGACATTAGCCGGGAAGAAGGCAGCACCGCAACTTTTACCGCAGGCAGTAGTTCCTCCTCCGCTGTTTACCAATGGCAGGTAATGGGCGCTACAGACTGGGAAAACCTAACGAACGGCGGGCAATATTCCGGCGTGCAAACCGCTACTTTAAGTATCAGCAATCTTACTGCTGCCAATAATGGT
>PJTQ01000534.1_pt1 | contig 19091 bp, 18 predicted proteins | sample 1512231 | NCBI WGS metagenome assembly PJTQ01 (sample SAMN08177688, study PRJNA422409) | Soil metagenome, whole genome shotgun sequencing project. | isolation source: Soil (3) enriched on wood chips | place: USA: Madison | collected 2015-01-15 | reverse complement strand
GAAGTCTGGGCCGCCGCATCTCAAGAATTGTATGCCGCCATGAACGAACAGCAAGGTCAGCCCAACGCAGAGGGCACAACTGAAAACAATGATAATTCAGGGTCAAATGATGGTGGGGATCAGGTAGAAGATGTGGATTTTGAAGAAGTGAAATAATTGGTACTTAACACCAATTAATAATGAGCAATAAAACGCTGTAAATGTTATGTTTACAGCGTTTTTAATTTTTATTCTTTTTTGTTTTCACTCTGTTTTAATCGTTTTTTGTCATATAATTTGTACAGAAACTTAAAAGGCGATAAAATGGCACTTATAGACACTTATGATACCTTAATGAATAAATATGGGCGATGAATAGAATGTAAAAGCAATGTCTTGTCTGTGATTAGATTATTATAATTGTGAAACAGAAAAATTAAGAGTTGAGATAGTTCCAGGAACAAAAAGAAAGCCGGCAGTTTTCGAAAATAATCCGTTGTTCTTTCAGGAGCAAAATTTTTCTCATCTAAACCTAGGTCTAATGAAACTTTAAAAATGATGTATGTTGGTTTTTCCAGACCACCACATCTTCTATGTTTTACAGTTAGAAAACAAAATATTGAACATGATTTATGGAATGGTTTATATTCTGTTTCCAAAAATTATTTTTGTCACAAATAGTTACTGTTTTTGTGACAGAATGTAATGATTAAAAAAAATATTAACAACCAAAACGTTTGTTATTTCAATCATTTTGATTATTTTTGTATGAAATAACAATCATTTTAAATGAAAAAGCAAATTCTTTTACCTAAACACACTGCTCTTTTAGAGCAAATGGGCGAGAACATAAAATTAGCTCGAAAGCGTAGAAAGCTAACGGCAATACAGGTTGCTGAGCGTGCAGGTATTGCACGTTCTACGTTGTATTTAGTAGAAAAAGGCGACAGTAGCGTGGCAATGGGTGCTTATTTTAATGTATTGCGTGTATTAGGCTTGCAAAACGATTTTTTGAAATTGGCAGCTGATGATGAATTAGGCAGAAAACTACAAGATTTAGACTTATTATAAAATGGCAACAAATAAAACCGACATCTATGTTTATGCACACTGGCTTGGATTAGCCGAACCGGTGCTATTAGGTATTTTGTCTGCACACCAAGCCAAAGGGCGAAAGGCTTTTAGTTTTGAATACGATAAAAACTGGTTAAAATCCAATGCTCAAAGACTGATTGATCCTGATATTCAATTTTATTCCGGGCAACAATTTCCGAATAATAAGGAGAATTTCGGAATTTTCTTAGACAGTATGCCCGATACTTGGGGGCGAACATTAATGAAACGTCGTGAAATTCAGTTAGCCAAAGCCGAAGGCGAAAACCCTAAAACACTGTATGATATTGATTATTTATTGGGCGTTTTTGACGAAACAAGAATGGGTGCATTTCGGTTTAAGTTGGATCCTCACGGAGATTTCTTAGATAATGATTCCGAAAAATCTACACCGCCTTGGTCAACGGTTCGGGAATTGCAACAAGCAGTTGTTCATTACGAAAATGATACGGATAACGAAGCCATAAATAAATGGCTGAAAGTACTCATCGCACCAGGATCTTCATTAGGTGGTGCAAAACCCAAAGCCAACATTTTAGATGATAAGAATCAACTTTGGATTGCAAAATTTCCTTCCAAAAATGATACAATTGATAAAGCCGCTTGGGAATATTTAACCTACCAATTAGCGATAAAAGCCGGAATCGAAATGGCGGAATGTAAAATTGAAAAAGTTAGTGGAACTTATCACACCTTTTTTACCAAACGCTTTGATCGGGTCAATCAGGAAAGAATTCATTTTTTATCGGCAATGACGATGACTGGAAACAATGAAGACACGATTAAAAATCAACCAGCAAGTTATTTGGATATAGTGGAATTTATTCAGAATTATGGTTGTAAAGTCAACGAAAATTTGCACCAGTTGTGGCGAAGAATTATTTTTAATATCGCTGTTTCCAATACCGATGACCATCTTCGCAATCATGGATTTATTTTGAATGATGAAGGTTGGGTGTTATCTCCGGCTTATGATTTAAATCCTTCCATTGATAAAGATGGTTTGGCTTTAAATATTGATATGGATAATAATGCGTTGGATTTTGAATTAGCGAAAAGCATAGGCGTTTTTTTTAGATTAAATCAACCTGAAATGAACAAAATATTGGACGAAGTTTTCACTTCTGTAAAACAATGGAAAGAAATCGCTCATAAAATTGGAATTTCACGATCAGAACAAGAGTTAATGCAGGCAGCTTTCAGATTTATTTAAATAGACCATAAGTGATTCTCAAACCATGTTTGCTTATGTAAATGTTGATGACATTTTGAATGAAATGGTTTCACCCTAAAAATAGAAACATCCTTTGGAGCGGGTAATTCCAAAACAAATCAACAATTTTTATTTTGCTTATATTTGAATTGCCCTATATTCTCCTGTTTAAATGATTTATCAAATATTCAGCCCCACCCCGGTTTTATCAGATGTTGTAGAACATTTTTGGTATTCCAAAATTGATTTGAACGAGTCGATTCAACAACATTACCCCACTCCGCTTTTGCAAGGTTTGGTTTTCAATTTTAAAAATCAGGTTGAATCCCATACTTATAACAATAAGACTTTGACATTGTCCAAATCGGCCTACATTTTCGGGCAGCCGATTAGTCCTCGTATCGTTACAACTGATAAGAAAGGTATAGATATTCTTGGGGTCAAATTCAAACCTTTGGGAATTCCTAAAATTACGGGGATTTATATGGAATATTTAACTGATTCCATAATCTCTGCAGAAGATATTTGGGGGAGGGAACTGGATTTACTCTGTGATGAAATGCAATCCGCAATTTCTCTTGAAGAATCTATTAAAGTTCTTGAAAATTTTCTAATCCGTAAATACCAGCATACATCCTTGCATTATAGAAGTGAAAATACTCAACACGCCTTGGCATTAATAAATAAATCTAAAGGAAATATTCCTATCAAAACCCTTCAGGAGCAAACCGGCACGTCGCGCAAAACCTTGGAAAGAGCTTTTCTAAATTATGTAGGAATCCATCCCAAGCTATATACGCGTATTGTACGATTTAACGCGGTTAAGGATGCCATAGACAAAATGTCTTTTAACAGGAAGATTTCCGCCGTTTCTCTGGATTATGGTTTCTATGATGTTTCCCATTTTACTTCTGAATTCAAACACTTTGCCGGCTTTACCCCCCAAGATTATCTGAAGAATTCCCCAATTAATCTGGTTTATAAAGACTTATAGACTCATTTTGTCCCTTTTTTCCTAATTTCTCCCTTTTATATAATTTAACTTTGCCCTTTAGGGAAATATAACGCCAATCCAAATTTCCGGCCGAAAACCAGACAGAATTTTTGAATAAACTGATGATATGGTTAAACTTCTATACTTTCTACTGATTTTTATTTTTCTGCCGCTTAAAATTTCTGCACAATCGCAAGAAACTTTAGATAGTCTTTTATTATTGGAAAAAAGTTTGCCAGATGGAGCTGAAAAGATAAAAACACTCATTTTTATAGGTTTCAATTATTCAAGAACATCCACAGATAAAGCCAAAAAATATTATAAAAAGGCCATTTCTTTGGGTGAAAAGATAGATGAAAATGTATATACTTCATCTTCTTATAGCCAAATCGCAAATTTTTATAACACTTTGGGTGAAATTGACAGTGCCAATTATTTTCTGGAAAAGGCCAGAATAAAAGCAGAAAAAGCAAATCAAAATATAAGCTGGGCAAGCTATTACCAAAACCAAACCCTCATAAACAAAAAAAGAAAAAATTATAAAGAAGCGATTGAATCCGGGAAAAAATCCCTTCATTATAATTTAATTGAAGGTAGAAAAGCAAATATTGCCGGGTCTTACCTGAATTTGGGAAACTGTTATGCACAGCTCAAAGACTTTGAGTCAAGCGCAGATTACTACTATAAAGCACTTAAGATTTTTGAAGAAATTGGCAATGAAAACGGAAAAGCATTTTGTTATACCAACCTTGGGAATATTTACAAAGAACTAAAACAGCATGAAGAATCTATAAAATATGCTCAAAATTCGCTCAAATTAAAACAAAAAGCAAATGATGAATTAGGAATAGCCAGTACGTATTTACTAATCAGCGAAAATTATTCAATGCTTAAAAATTACAGTGCCGCTATTGAATACTCTGAGAAATCAATTAACATTTATAAAAAACTGGATATTACTTATGGACTTGCAAATAATTATCACCTCAAAGCCCGTATATATACCAATATGCGGGATACTATACAGGCCATAAAATATTTTGATCTCGCCATGGAGAAAGCAAAAAAAATGGAAGATCTCAAATTCATAAATGAACTCCAACTGGAAGAAATGGCACTCATGCCTGTAAAAAAGATTGCTCAAAATACTACTCAAAATATAGAAAACAATCTGGAAGCATCAAAAGAAGGGAACGACATTAACTCTCAGTTGAACAATCTCGATTATTTGATTCAATTCTATTATAAAAAAAAGAATTACAAAAAAGCATTTGACTACCAAACTGAATATTATCAGCTACAGAATACCATCTACGGTCCGGAAATATTAAAAAAAATCAAAGAACGGGAAAACCGCTTTGAGTTAGAAAAAAAAGAAACAGAAATTCAATTGCTTGAAAAAGACAAGGAACTGAAAGAGAATCAGCTACAGAAACAAAAGCTCGGAATTTATGCTGCAGCAGCAACAGTGGTTTTTGTATTGCTCTTTGCTTATTTATTATTCAACCAAAATAAAATCGTTCAGAAAAAAAAGCGGCTGCAGGAACTCGAAACTATGCGTAATAACATTGCCGGAGACCTTCATGACGACATAGGATCTACGCTTTCCAGCATTCAGATTATCAGCAGCCTGGCAGTAAATAAATGCAATGACAATCAACCTTTGCAGCAATCCATCCAACAGATAAACGAACTTTCAGATAAAGTAGCAACCGGAATACGGGAAATAATCTGGTCGGTCAACCCTGCCTATGACAAGTTGGATGCCGTGATTCAACAAATGCGGAAACTTGCTGTAGATGTCTTAAGCACAAATGAAATCGCTTTTAAATTATTTGAAGATATCAAAGACCCTGAAAAAGAATTCACACCACAACAACGAAAAGATTTATTGATGATTTTCAAAGAAGCGCTCAACAATTCCAGAAAATACAGTGGAACCGAAAGGGTAGACATACATATAAGACAAAAAACCCAAATGCTTTGTGTGCAGATTAAAGATTATGGATGTGGATTTAATACCGATGAAATAAAACGTGGAAATGGCCTTTGCAATATGGAAAGAAGAGCAATGGAAATCAATGCTAAATTCAACTTACACACCAAACCTGGAAAAGGCACTTTCATTTCCATAGAGATGCCCCTCCCATAAATTTGGGATGGTAAAACATTTTGAAAGTACAGACATTTGCTTAAAATAAATACTCATCATAAGATAAATACTGTTTATCTTTCAAAAAGAGAACAAAGGAAGATGAGCCACAAGTTTTCATTTTTCATTAATTAACTGTTATGGCTGTAAAAGTATTGTTATACGAAGATAACACTGATCTAAGATTGAGTCTTTCCTCACTGATTTCTTTTTCAGATGAACTGGAGCTTACGGCAGCTTTTGAAAACTGTTCAGAAGTGCTGGATAATCTTGAAGAATTTGAACCCGATATTGTGCTGATGGATATTGATATGCCGATAATGAATGGTTTGAAGGGGTTAGAGTTAATACGTTCTGTAGATAGGCAAATTCCTGTTGTAATGCTCACCGTTTTTGATGACAATAAGCATGTCTTACAAGCAATTATGAATGGGGCTACCGGCTATATTCTAAAGCAGCACCTTACCACAAAACTTGGTACAGCAATCAGGGAAGCGCTGGACGGAGGCGCACCTATGTCTCCGGCAGTTGCAAAACTGGTATTGCATTACATTAATAATCCACATAAAAAAGATTATAAACTTACCCCACGTGAAAAAGACATTCTCAAATCCTTGACAGACGGCAACAGCTACAAAATGATTGCTGCCTCAGAAGGCATCACAATCGGGACAGTCACCACACACATAAAAAATATCTACGAAAAATTAGGAGTCCATTCACAATCAGAAGCTATCAGCAAAACTTTGAAAGAACGCCTGCTTTGATTTACCCGGACTGCGGGTTTTTTGACTACCTTCCTTTCTCTATTCATCAAATCTCACCAGACACTGTCTGACTTTATCATGGAATGACTTTCTTCAATTCTCCTTTCCCAAACCCTCCCACCCTCAAACCCTCCCACCCTCAAACCCTCCCACCCTCAAACTCTCCCACCCTCAAACTCTCCCACCCTCCCTCCCCTATTTATGGGATTGCGTTGTTTTTCCTCTGCATCTAATTTTACAGAAAAATGATTAGTCACTCATTGTAAACAAATGCACCATGAAAAAAATTTATCTTTTGTTGCTAATTCTAGTAACAACCGGGTCAAATATATTTGCCCAATTTTCAATAGAAATGCTCAAGGAAATCAATCCCGGAACAAATAGCTCCTTTCCTACTAATTTTATTGAATACAACAGCAAACTTTACTTCAAAGCAGATAACGGTTCAAGTGGAGAGGAACTATGGGTGTCTGACGGTACTTTGGCCGGAACGCAAATGCTCAAAGACATCTATCCTGGAGCCAATGGTTCTTTTATAGCATCTTTTACCGAATACAACGGGAAATTGTACTTCAACGCATCTAATGGGACAACCGGATATGAACTTTGGGTAACAGATGGCACATCGGCAGGTACACAAATGCTCAAGGACATTAACCCTACATCCGGTTCGAATCCTTCTCAATTCACCCAATGTAACGGAAAACTTTATTTCAGCGCATACCACCCTTCATACGGATATGAACTTTGGGTAACAGATGGTACTTCGGCGGGAACGCAGATGATCAAAGACATCAATCCAGGAACAGGAAACTCTGAACTCTATATCCTTTCCGAATACAATGGAAAAATATATTTTCAAGCTTATAATGCGGCAACCGGAATTGAACTTTGGGTAAGTGACGGGACAACAGCAGGCACCCTAATGCTCAAAGATATCAATCCGGGAACTGGACCTTCCTATCCTAAGCTCCCTATCATTTACAATGGAAAGTTATATTTCAACGCAGAAACTAATTCAACCGGGGCTGAACTTTGGGTAACCGATGGCACGACCGAAGGAACCCAAATGATCAAGGATATACGTCCCGGCGAAGAAATGGGTTTTCCTAGGGATTTTACCGAATTCAACGGAAAATTATATTTTGCTGCCTTTACTGATACAAGTGGAAATGAACTTTGGGTAACCGACGGCACATCCGAAGGTACGCAGATACTTAAAGATATCTATCCCGGTGCAGCAAGTTCAGACCCGACCCATTTTATTGAGTACAACGGGAAATTATACTTCAGTGCAAACGATGGTACAAGCGGAGAGGAACTTTGGGTAACAGACGGCACCAATGAAGGTACACAGATATTCAATGATATCCGCCCAGGCATCAACGGTTCTAGCCCTGATTGTATCACGGAATACCACGGGAAATTGTATTTCAAAGCTTACGGCAACGCAAACGGAAATCAAATTTGGACAACCGACGGCACACCCGGAAGCATGCAAATGTTGGTACCAGACATTGCCCCCTTGTCCAATCCCTTGAGTGATACAAATGAATTATATGTTTACGATCATGCATTATATTACAGCGCAAAATATAACACTGACGGTCAGGAACTTTATAAACTTACAGCCACTCCCAATTATACAACCTGGGACGGTTCAATTTGGGATTATGGCTCTCCTAACCTGACAATGAAAGCCATTATCAATGGGGATCTGACAATAGATGAGAATTTAGAAGCCCGTGAACTGGAGATAACTCCTAACGGAAGCTTAATTATTCCCGACGGATTCAGCTTTACCGTTGACGGGAAAATTACCAATAATGCCGCGCCGGAAAACTTTGTAGTCCAAAACGACGGTAACCTCATCCAAATTCAGGAAACCTTGGAAAACACCGGTGAAATTACAGTTTACCAGAACAGTCAGGGAATGGTTAGAAATGACATGACCCTTTGGTCCTCTCCGGTAATAGAACAGGGGTTAAGAGCTTTCTCTCCCGAAACATTGTTCAATCGTTTTTGGGAATATGATGAAGCCAATACAACTTACAAACAGTTGTTTGATTCCAATGAAGCTCCCGATATTAATTTTGAACCGGGAAGAGGCTATGCCGTACGGGTCAGAAATACACTGCCGCCGGGTCAGGAAGAAACCGTAGAAGGAAAATTCACAGGCGTGCCTTTCAATGGAAATAACCCAAGATGGACCCCAAAAGTGCAATACGGATACAACCTGATAGGCAACCCATATCCTTCCAATATTTCACTTCAAGGTGCAGGCAACTTCCTGGATGTGAATGCAAGCGTAGAAGCAATTTATTTTTGGGCTCATCAATACCCCGTAGGTTCTCCAAATTATGATAACAATTATGTCGCATTTACAAACGCAGGAAGCACAATGGGCGATATAGAATACATCTCCAAAGGACAAGGATTCTTTGTGAAGGTGGGTTATTCCTCTATTATTATGTTCAATAACAGTATGCGTACGCCCAACGCTGCTTATTTTTATAAAGGATCAAACCAAAGAAAAAAACACAGAATATGGTTGAGCATATCGGATAATGAGCAAGTAGCAAACAGATTATTGATTGCTTACATGGACGGGGCAACAGAAGGTTTTGACCATCAGATTGATGCCAAATTATTTGGAACAGGCTCTACCCTGCTCTACAACCTGATTGATGAAGAAAAATGTGCCATCCAGGGCAGGCCTTTGCCTTTCTCGGCATCAGACATAGTTCCTTTGGGCATGAAAATATCAAACCCCGGCAGATATCATATTTCACTTGAAGACTTTGATGGTTTGTTTTCAGAAGGAAATGTCACCATTTATCTAAAAGACAACGAACTGGAAATTACCCACAACCTGATGGAGTCAGATTATGAATTTGAATCCCGGCCGGGTGAATTCAATCATCGTTTCGAAATTGTTTACAGACCCAAAAATAAAATTTCTGCTGCGCCAAGCTTAACCAACAACGTACGGATTTATAAAAACGACAACGAGATTGTAGCGCAGTCGGAAAAAGAAAAAATCCTTTCAGTTGGAATTTACAATCTGCAGGGAAGAGTTATTTATGATAATCAAAATGTAAACGAACTGGAATTTAAAATCAATTCTGATCGTTTTGAAAAAGGTATTCTCGTGGTCAAAACACAGACAGAAAACGGAGAAGTTCAAACAAAAAAAATAATAAATAATTAAACCCTGTCTCTTAAATGAGGGAATAAACTTCCCTCGTTTTTTAGATAGAATTAAAAAGAAAAATTATGAAAAACAAAATTTTAAAAAACGGACTGATCGCATTCTTTTGGATAATGTATGCACTACCTGCCATGGCTCAAGATTCGGGCAATCCCGGTTCTGGGGGAATAGGAGATGAGGACGAATATGAAGGCGCTCCCATAGACAATTGGGTAGCGGCTCTATTAATCATCGGAATTTTAGTGGGAGCTTATTTCTACATGAAAAAAATCAGAACCAATCCCTATATGGTTAAATAATACAAGGTATCCTGAATTCTCAACAAAATTGGTTTATGCATTTTATGAATCCTTAAGTTTTATTCTCTCTTGATTTTTATATTTTCTAATGTTTAAACCACAGAGGTTGTTCAAAAATGAACAACCTTTTTTTGTACCTATTCAGCAAATCTCTCTCCTATTTATGGGATTGACATGCCTGCTGAGCCGCTGTATTTTTATCGTAAATTTAAATTCATAATTATGAAAAACATTTTTACATTAGGTCTGATGCTAATCATAGCACAAGGACATTCTCAAATAACCATTGAGATGGTCAAAGACATAAAAGCCGGTGGTAACTCAAATCCTCAAAATTTTATTGAGAAGAATGACAATATCTATTTTAGAGCCGATGACGGCATTGGCGGTTTAGAACCATGGGTAAGTGACGGTACTGCTGAAGGCACTTATATGCTTAAAGATATATACCCCGGATTGAATGACAGCAGTAACCCGGCGAACCCTTCTGAATTTATCCTTTTTAACGACAACTTGTATTTCAGTGCAGCCGATGGCGTCAATGGTTTAGAATTATGGGAAACTGATGGAACTTCTGATGGCACAGAAATGCTAAAAGATTTATATCCGGGACCTATGAGCAGCGACCCTGCTAATTTCACAAACTATAACGGTAAATTTTATTTTAGCGCATATGACAACATTGGAGGCAATGAACTTTGGGTAAGTGACGGAACCCCTGGCGGTACCCAATTGTTCAAAGATATTGATCCTGGCGCAGGTGCATATAGCAGTATTCCAATTAATTTCACATTATGCAATGGTAAAATGTATTTTAGTGCATATGAAAGTACCCATGGACGCGAACTATGGATGACCAATGGAACTTCTGCCGGAACCACAATGGTCAAAGACATCAACCCGCTATTAGCCGATAGTGAGCCCACCCACCTCACGCCATATAATAACAAATTGTATTTCAACGCAGATGAGAGCATTTATGGTTTCGAACTATGGGTGTCAGATGGAACAGCAACAGGTACAATGAGGCTAAAAGATATTAATCTTGGTTCAGGAGATGGATACCCCACTCAATTTATTGAATACAATGACAAATTGTATTTCAGTGCCAATGATGGCTCCCACGGCTCAGAACTTTGGGTAACAGACGGTACAGAAGCAGGAACACAAATGGTAAAAGACATAAACCCGGGATCCGGGCCTGGTTTACCTTATGGCTATACCCTATACAACGGAAAATTATATTTCATAGCTTATGACGGTGTGAAAGGAATCGAATTATGGGTAACAGATGGTACAAGTACAGGCACGGTTATGCTGAAAGATATAAATCCCGGCCCGGGACATGGTTTTGATGTACATCCTCTTTTTACCGAATACAAGGGCAAACTCTATTTTAGAGCTAATGATAACATAAATGGATTCCAGCTATGGGTTACAGACGGTACAGAATCGGGAACTCAAATGTTGCAACCAGACGTGGCGCCCTTTTCTAACCCGCTGGAATTGACCACGGAATTATTTGCCACAAATCAATCTCTTTATTTTGCGGCGAATTACAATGCGGCAGGAATTGAACTTTACAAGCTGACAGATGACTCGCTCGGAATAGAAGAACAGGTCACTACCCCGGCCAGAGTCTTTCCAAATCCCGTGACCGATATTCTGAATATTTCCACAGAAAAGCCATTGCAATCCATAAGTATATTCAACATTGCAGGTCAGAAAATCATCTCTGATGCAAAGCTTGCCAATCAGCAATTAAATGTTTCAAGTTTAACGTCCGGCATTTATCTGCTGAAAATGCAATACCAAAATGGCAAAACAGAAACAGCGAAATTTTTGAAAAAATAAAAGTAATAGTTTGAATCTCTCCTAAATCCTTTTGGCATTTAAAATGTCGAAAGGATTTTTTCATTGTCCTTTTCAACATTCTACCAGGTTTTCCTTCCCCTGATTATGGGATTGTGAACCTATATCACATCTTCTACTTTTACCAATAAAATAAATTATATTATTATGAAAAATTTTATTAATTATTTAAGAATCCAAAAAACAGGAATCAAATTATCCTTTACATATTTCTGTTTAGCCATGTTTGGCTTCGGCCAATTGGTTCAGGTACAGGCTCAGGAAACTTTCCAGTTTTACTCTGACAATGTAGACATATCGATCCCTGATAATGATTATGACGGTACTTTTAGCTCCATGGTATCCAAGGCAATTACCGTTTCAGGAATTCCAAGCGAAATGCACTTTGTAAAAGCCGAAAATGGAATTAAAATTCAACATTCATGGGCCGGAGATTTAACTGTAAAACTCTTTGACGATGTTGGTTTCGCTTTGGGGCTTATGAGCCGCCCGGGACTAATTGAAACCGCCGATGATGGTACAGAATGTTGTGGTGCAAATGTGCTTTTAGACGGCACCCTGATTTTCGATGATGATGCCGCATTGGAAAGTGAAGATTTAGGAGATCTTGGAACACCGGTTCCTGATAATGCTCGAGTAATTCCCTCCAAAGGTGCTATTAACAGCTCTTGGGAGACCCTCCAAGACTTTTTTGGTGGAATGACTCCTTCCCAAATCAATGGAACTACTTGGTATTGTGCCGTAGGAGATTCAGAGTCAGGAGATACCGGCACATTTAATTCAGCCTATCTCCTATTTACTTATGATGATTATTGTGTGGCCAGACTGGTACCCGATGAATATATATCCAATGTCACTTTTGCAGGAGTCAACAATGATACAACAGAAGATGGACATGATTATCCGTCTTATTTTACCGATATAACTACCTATGATTTTGCTACTGTAAAGCAAGGTGATGTATATACATTGACTGTTTCTATCGCACCCGATGCATCCGATTATGTTTATGCTTACATCGACTGGAACCAGAATAAAGTTTTTGAGGCAGATGAAACCTATACGATTATAGAGAACACAGAACTCTCCGGACCCTTTTCCATCAGCATTCCCGTACCGGAGGATGCCGTCATTGGTCAAACTCGCATGAGAGTTTCACTTAATTATAATAAACCTTCTCCAGACCCTTGTATTGACAGTTCCTGGGGTGAAACAGAAGACTATATAGTCAAAGTAGAAGAAGCCATGGGCTTAAACGAAAATTCACTTTCGTCTATTTCTGTTTATCCTAATCCTGTAAAGGACATTTTGAACATTACATCTCAAAAAAATGTAGACAAAGCAGAGATATATAATCTATCAGGTCAGCTCATTCAGACTGAAAAAGCGACTAATCAAATTAATATGGAAACGCTTCCGGCAGGGATTTATATATTGAAAGTAATTTCGGCTGATGAAGTCCAAACATTTAAAATAGTTAAAAAATAAATTTTCTTCATGTTTTAACCTTCATAAGGTCATTCTCAAAAGAGAATGACCTTATGAATTAAAAAAACTCCTACCCTGATTATGGGATTGACAAGCCTTAAGATGAACATTAATTTTATCCCGAAAAACAAATCCATGATGACAACAAAATATTGTTTTATGTTAATACCCGTATTGCTGTTTCTTTCAGGTTGCTCTAATGACGATGATGGCAGCAAATCCTCTCAATCATATACAAAGATTATGAAAACAAATACAGGCAATGCTTCCTCTTTTTTTATGGATGACCATAAAAATCTCTGGGTTTGCGGAAACAACAGCCACAACCAGCTCGGCTACACGGAAGCCACATCACAGTATCTTCCCGTAAAAGTCTTGGAGAATATAGATCTTGTTGCTTCCGGCGAACAGCACAGCCTTTTTTTGAAAACCGACGGAACCCTTTGGGCCGTTGGAGATAATTATTCCGGACAACTGGGAACCGGCAATACGAATGGCCAAAGTACGCCTTTACAAATTGCGGCCAATGTTTTATACGCAGCGGCCGGAAAAGATTTCAGTTTTTTCATTAAAAACGATCATACACTTTGGGCGATGGGAAACAACACTTTCGGACAACTGGGCAACGGGAATACCAACAACCAGAATACACCGGTGAAGATCATGGATGATGCGCAATCGGTTTCCGCAGCAGCAGCGCATACCCTTATTCTGAAAACCGATGGCACGCTCTGGAGCTGCGGACGAAATACTTCTTATGAATTAGGAGACGGGACAGATGAAAGTAAAAGCACACCCGTGAATATTGCCGCAAATATAAAGCAAATGAGCGTCGGAAACCAGTTTTCACTTTTTCTGAAAAATGACAATACGCTTTGGGGAGTGGGTTTTGATGGTGCCGGGCAACTGGGCGACGGCAGCACAATTACCGCCCATAATCCGAAACAGATCCTGAATGATGTGAAAAAAGCCGAAGCCGGACACGGCCATTCTGTAGTGCTGAAAATAGATGGAACCGTATGGGCCGCCGGGCTGAACGATTTCGGGCAATTGGGAAATTCTAATTATGTCAATTCCGGGCATTTTGAAAAAATTGCCGAGAGTGTAAAAGAAATTAGCGCCGGAACTTATCATACGATTCTAATAAAAAGTGACGGCACCGTTTGGAGCGCCGGCAGCAATGGCAGCGGACAGTTAGGAACCGGAACCGGATTAAGCGACAGAAATCATTTTGAACAGGTAAATTTCTAAGTAAACAACCCGATGTTTTAAACAGATCCATTATGCGTAAACTCATAAAATTCATTTTAAACCAATTGGAAAATATATTTAATCCCACGGCTAAATTTAAAAAAGTTTTAAACCCCGACAATCCGAATCAGGGTTTTGGAGATATCACCGAAATATTTGGCGAACAGGAAATCAACGGCTATTATCTGTTTCATATTTAAGTAACCTAGCAATGAACAAGCAAATCACAGTTTCAGAAGTTTTGGCAATGCCGAAAAAAGATACCACCGGTTGGGTACGGACAAGGGCTTTTATCACGATGCGTTACAATCCGGTGGAAGTAACCGACAACGGAACCATAGTGGGTTACCTGCTGGATATGACGGTAAAATACGATGGTGCTTTGAACACAGCCACCATGCGCAATGTGGAATTTGTAATGGAACGATACTATACCCCCAAATCCCATTTGGATTCTTTCGGCAGATATACCGGATTGATCATATGGTACAATCCTAAAAAATTAAGCGAAACAGTAGTGCCCGATCCAAATCAAAAACCTTGGCATTATGAAATTTAATTTTTAAAACCTAAAAAATGGGAAGCAGTCTCCTATATGTAATCGGCGGTATAATAGTCTTTGTCCTTATCGGGCTATTTGTAATGAAATTCCTGCTAAGAGGCGTGTTCAAAAAATTCGGCTTTGATAAAAACTCAATGTCACAGATGGGAGAAAAAGCAACCCATCTTTATAAAACCGAAAATCTGCAAAACACTACAAGAAATACAGTAAGTGGTATTCGTCAAATGGACTATGCAGACTATATAAAAGAAACTCAAAAAGATACCGCAGGCTGGGAAAAATTCCTCGTTTATATTCACGGATGGCGAGAGCCGGTAGAAGTCATAAAGAATGGAAATACGGAAGGATATCTGTTGGATATAGAAGTAAAACCCGCAGGTGTTTATATGGGGAATGTTATCAATCCGCTCGGTGGATTTAGCATTGTCCGCAACTGCTACTTTCCGAAATCGCATCTGCAATCTTTCGGGAAATACACCCAAATGATGGTGCTCTACAATCCGAGAAATCCCCAGGAAATCATTCCTGACCCGGAAAATGAAACCTGGCATTACGAAGTGAAAAATAGATATAATGGATAAAAAGAAACTTACAAAAAGGATAAAAGTACATTCCTTCTTTATTCTTTCAATCTTACTCTGCTGGTATTTCTACCAAAGTACAGGAAGAAAGATTTTTGGAATGGTGATAGTGGGTCTTGCCATCATTTATCTGATGGTTTTTCTGATGGGATTGTTGTTTCGCGGCAGTGCATTGACAAGAACTGTTCCAAAAGAAATTTCTATGGAAGAAGCCCAAAAGAAAACAGCACAGCACAAAGATACTTCTGGCTGGACAAAAGTAAAAGGAATTATTACACGGTTTATTCCCGACAGCAAAATTGTAGAAAACGGTCAGGTAACGGCTCAGCTTTTTGCATTCTATATCCAAACAGAGCGGGATGCGAATGTTTTAAGAAGTGATAAAGCCTTTATTAGCGGGCATATTATTCCTGTTTCTCATATCGGTTCGTTTGGTATCAATACACCGGTAGATGTTTTGGTCAATAAAACCGGAGCCTGGGCAGTATTTGATAAAGAAAATGAAAACTGGCATTACGAAGTGAAAAAATAAAAATTAAAAAATATGAAAATACTACTCATCATTATAGGCATCATCGGGTTCATTGTACTGTTTGCCGTTTTAATAAAGCTGGTCGCCAAAATGGATAAAAAGACGCTAAAGCCCAAAGATATCCCGGGCGGTATTCCTGCAACTGCCGTTATCACGGATTTTCATCAGGGAGGAGGCAAATATTCGCAACCGGCTGGTGGACTGGATTATGTATATAAAATGTTTATCGGGTTGAACATAACCGACAATGAGGGAAATAATTGGGAAACCAATACGAATGAATTTGTGCTGGAATCGCAGCTCAATATGTATCGAATCGGCGATACGCTGCACGTGAAATACGCCCCTGCCGATAAAAGTAATGTAGTGATAGACGGAGATTTTCATAAACGCTATCAACCCTGAAAATTAATGATAGAAAAAGAAAACTGGTATTACAAAGTGAAATAATAAACTACATAGGAAGAACATAGAATTACGAATTATAAAAACTGATAACTGAATTTAAAACCATAAAAAATGAAAACCTTCCAATTATTTTTTTTCCTGTTCCTTTTCAGCTTTGCACACAGCCTTGCGCAACTGCCCGTGGTCTATGCCGAAAGTTTTGATGAAAAAATCGTGGATTGGCCGAAAATTAAGGCGGAGCATGACAAAGCCCCTGAGAACGATCTGGATTTTTTCTATAACGATTGTGCTATGGAAATCGAGGCATTCAGAGCATCCAGCACCTTGGAAAATCAGAAAGATCATTCCTATCACGTTCGATTAATGACAGATGAAAACCCGATGACCGCATGGGTTCCGAAAGGCGACGGAATCGGGGCGACTTTTGAAGTGCTGTCCGGCGGAATTACTTCTATCTATAATGGTTATCAGGCAAATCCCGAACTCTGGGAGGAAAATTCCAGAGTAAAAAAAATGAAGGTTTACAGCAACGGAAAACCACTTTGTTATTTAGTTCTGGAAGACAAAATGGGTGGTCAGTATGTGGATCTGCCCGGCGAAATGTTTTTTTCTGACTACAACAAACAGATTTTAAAATTCGAAATACTCGAAACCTACAAAGGAACCAAATACCGCGATGTAGCCATTTCCGAAATCGTGTACAGCGGATGCTGTTTTAGCGGTGATGCAGAAATACTGACAGAAAATAAAATAATCAATGCGCAAATGCTTCGTGAAAACCAAAAGATAATTTCGATTGACACCACAACCGGGAAAACTTTCGAAACCACCATCCTAAAGACTGCCGAAACCTATCACGGACTGATGCTGAAAATTTCTACCGCATCAAAATCAATAACCATCACACCGGAGCATCCTTTGTTTGTAAAAGATTATGGTTTTGTTTCATTAAAAAATGTAAAAAACGATATGAACCTAACTGATTATGACGCACTTTCAGATCGTATCGAAATATTGATTTGGGATTCGGAATTGCAGCAAACCAAATTTGAAAAACTAAAATCGGTGATGCCGGAAAACGGAAAAATAAAAACCTATTCCATCAGAAAGCTCCAAACCGGTGAAACTTATATCGCCAACGGATTTATCACCAGAACTTATTAATCTCTAAATCACAGAACCATGAACGTCAGAAAGAAATTTTACATCATTTTCTTTGGATTTTTTGCCTTGAGTTTTGCTTTATTTTATTTCGGAAAAAAATTGATGAACAATGCGATTTCCAACTTCACTTCCGGGAAAACGGATGGGGTAGAAAGCTTGATGGGCGTGAGCAATGTCCCGGTTTTCAAGTCGGGAACTTTCAGCGATGACGGTAATTATTTTGCCTACACCTATCAGCCCGAAGTTGAAAAGCCCGACGTGGACGGTAGCATAACGATGAGAGGCTTTGCGTATCCTACCTATTTTCAGGTGATGGAAACAGCTACCGGAAAGCCCTTGTTGAAGAAGGCCTTCGAATCCGGTAAATACGATCAAATGTATGTGGTATGGGAGCAAGACGGATTGGTGTGGCTGATGCAATCGGTTTATCATAAAGGAAACCGGCTGGCTTTGTATGATGTAAAATCGAATCAATTCCGCTATGAATTCGGCGAATTAGAAAAACTGAATCCCTCGATAGACTGGAAAAGTACCAACAGTTTTTTCATCAATTCTTCGGCGCAAAAAGGATTGATTTTAGAAGCCAACGACAAACGCTATTACCGCATTGACCCCAATTCGGGAAAAGCGGAAACCGTGCAGGGAAAATTGGAAATGGTGAATTATAATTTTGTCAAAAACTTTCAGGTTTCCGACAGAAATTCAGACAGACAATACAGCAAAAAAGAAATCAACGGCAGCAGGAAAAGCATTACAACAAACAACGGAAAAACAGTTTCTCAGGATGATTTTATTGAGGTAAAATATCTGACGCTGACCAAAAGCGAATTAAGCTTAGGACGGGATGCACCCATTACGTATTACAAAAACAATTTCTTCGTGCTGTCACCTATTAATTCCGACAACGAAAAAGATATGGAACTGGCGATGTTGGATAAAACCACATTGAAAACCGTTTGGAAAATACAGCTTCCGCAAAAGGAATTGAAAACATTTATTCCGAATTACGAGTTGGAACGCTTCTTTATCAAAGGCGACCAAATGCTCGTTACCAACAACGATTATTTGTTGACAATAAATCTCGAAAACGGAAAAATTGTGAAACAAGAAGGTTTGTATGAGTAAACTTAAACAATGAAAACAATGGGAAATAATAATTTCGGAAAAAAATTCGCCAATACCTCCCTGTTAATGGGTCTCGGTATCGTGGCATTATTACTTGTGATTTTTTGGTTCAGTGGAATGTTCAAGCTGCTATACGGCGTACTCGGAGGTATAGGAATTATTGGAGTATTTGCTTTCATAGCCTTCACTCTTGGCTCTATCTATTTTTCGCAACGCTGGCTTCTGGGTAGTCTTAAACCCAAAGATATCCCGAACGGATTGCCCGCAACTGCTACCGTAATCAAAAGCTATCAGGCAGGAATGGCTATGCGTGCCGGAGCCAATCAGTTTTATTCGATTACGATTGAAGTAAATGTAACCAATCCACAAGGCGAAAGTTG
>PJTQ01000530.1_pt1 | contig 19241 bp, 17 predicted proteins | sample 1512231 | NCBI WGS metagenome assembly PJTQ01 (sample SAMN08177688, study PRJNA422409) | Soil metagenome, whole genome shotgun sequencing project. | isolation source: Soil (3) enriched on wood chips | place: USA: Madison | collected 2015-01-15 | reverse complement strand
TCTGTCAGAAAAGAGATTTGGCAGATGAGTTGAAGAAGGAGAAACAAATTAATACTGCCAGAGCCTGTCGTATAATAGGATTGGAACGTTCGGGATATTATTATCAAAGCGTTAAGGACGATATAACGATAAAAAAAATGAAGAAAATACTATATACAACCGCCGCTTTGATGCTCGCAGGCTTTGCCGCAGCACAAGTATCCATCGGTAAAGAAGAAGTAAACGGCACAAGTACTTTATTGGACTTTGATGATTCTGCAAATAATTACAGAGGCATCATCCTTCCGGCAGTAGAAGCACCTGCATCAGCAGTAAATGGCACCTTTGTATTTGACAAGGAAGATGAAATAGTAAAAATGTATGAAAACGGAGACTGGGTATTTTTATCAGACGCAGGAGACGGTTCATCCATAGCAGAGAACACTTCAGAAGAAGTGGGAGGGGGAGCTATCATCGGTGCTGAAACCAGCAGTGCAGAGGGCGTATTGGTTTTGGAATCGGCAGACAAAGCGATGATTCTTCCCAAAATCGCCAATCCGCATGAGACCGTAAAAAGCCCTTATCCGGGAATGATGTGTTATGATACAACCAGTAAAACCCTTGCGGTGTTTGACGGAAGCGTCTGGAATTACTGGAAATAGAAAAGTCAGGCTGTTTCTTGATTGAAGCAGATTGATATTTAGTTTAGTTAGTTTAGTTAGTGGAGCCGTCTGGAGGCAGGCGGCTTTTTTGAAAAGAAAATGAAGAGAAACATTTTAGAATCGAAAAACAATCGAGTCTGAAATCAAAAATACCAAAGAGAACGGTTGGTCAACAACCGGGTTTAGTTAGTTTAGTTAGTGAAGCCGTCTGGGAGCAGACGGCTTTTTTATTTTATTTCTTTCATGGAAATTACTTTAGTTATAGGAATTCTATACATTCGTTGTGTATCCATTAGCTACGAAATTTAATTATTTCATCAAGATGAAATCTATATATACCCGTAGTGCATTATCAATTGAATTTTAAAGTATTGAAATTAAGAAATTTAGACAATACCATACCCCGAAGGGGTTATATATTTGTAACCCCGGATGCAATCCGGGGTGGGAAATTATGGACGTAGAATATTTTGGTACATATTTTTGAACAAAAATTGTGACAAAATAGGATTTCGATAATGCACTACGGGTTTTAGTTATAGGAATTCTATAAATTCGTTGTGTATCCATTAGCTACGAAATTTAATTATTTCATCAAGATGAAATCTATACATATTCCGGCTCCGCAAATTTTTAGGCTTAAGTTCCTTTTGCTTACTGTGAGCATTTTAAATTTTTAGGATAAAAAAAGAGGTGTTTTTAAAACACCTCTTTTTGAAATTTATTTTTAGAATTAACCTTCCACATAATATTTAAAGAAATAAGGTATCGTTTCAATTCCTTTGTAGAAATTAAAAAGTCCAAAATTTTCATTGGGCGAATGAATCACATCTGAATTCAAACCAAATCCCATCAATACCGATTTCGTTCCCAGTTCTTTTTCAAATAATGCGACAATCGGAATACTTCCGCCTCCGCGTGTAGCCAATGCTTCTTTGCCAAAGGTATGGGTCATGGCTTTTTTTGCCGCCTGGAATCCTTTATCGGAAGTGGGCAATACATATCCGTGCCCGCCATGGTGTGGCGTAACTTTCACGACAACCGAAGAAGGTGCAAGTGTAGGGAAATAATCAGTAAATAATTTGGTAACTTTATCGGGATCCTGATGCGGAACCAAACGCATGGAAATCTTTGCGAATGCGCTAGAAGCAATCACCGTTTTGGCTCCTTTACCTGTATATCCGCCCCAGATTCCGTTCACATCCAAAGTCGGACGAATCGATGCTCTTTCAATCGTCGAATATCCTTTTTCTCCCTGAATATCTGCAATCCCGATGGATTTTTTATACGCTTCCAGACTGAATGGTATTTTTGCCATTTCGGCTCTGTCTTCTTCAGAAAGTTCTTCCACATCATCATAAAATCCGGGAATGGTAATGCGTTCGTCATCATCATGAAGTTTAGCAATCATATCACACAAAACGTTAATTGGATTAGGAACGGCTCCACCATAAACACCGGAATGCATATCCAGGTCTGCTCCTTTAACTTCCACCTCCACATAGCTCAAACCTCTCAGCCCAACTGAAATAGAAGGCTGGTCATTGGAAATAATCTCCGTATCTGAAATCAGGATGATGTCATTTTTCAATTTTTCTTTGTTGTTTCGGACAAATTCTCCCAAACTACTTGAACCCACCTCTTCTTCACCTTCAATCATAAATTTGATGTTGCAGGGAAGCTGATTGGATTTGTTCATGGCTTCAAATGCTTTTACGTGCATAAAGAACTGTCCCTTGTCATCAGCCGAACCACGTGCGAAAATCGCTCCTTCCGGATGGATTTCTGTCTTTTTGATAACCGGTTCAAATGGCCCGGATTCCCATAATTCCATTGGGTCTGGTGGCTGAACATCGTAATGGCCATAAACCAAAACCGTAGGAAGAGAAGGGTCGATGATTTTCTCACCATACACAACCGGATAACCACTGGTTTCACAAACTTCTACATTGTCGGCACCCGCTGCTGACAGATACTCGGCTACCTTATCGGCCGTATTGAGCACATCCTGATTATAAGCCGGATCTGCACTTACCGACGGGATTTTGAGCAATTCAAGCAATTCATCTAAAAATCGTTGTTTATTTTCTGAAATAAACCTCTGCGTTTCGTCCATTATAAATTTTAATTTGAATAAAAAGCTAATGTAAGAAATTAGATTTTAGATTTCAGAATTTAGATTTATGAATTTTTCGTTTTCAAATTTTCAAGCTGAGACATTTTCAAATTAAATCCTATCTTCGCTTTAGAATTCAGCCAGATTATGATCATTTACAATGTAACAATCAGCATAGAGGAAGCTGTGGAAACAGAATGGGTGCAATGGATGAAAAAAATCCATATTCCGGAAGTGATGAATACCGGTAAATTTATTTCCTGCCGGTTTTCAAAGCTCACTTCGCACAAAGAGGAGGGAACCCGGAATTATTCGGCCCAATACACCTGTCATTCCAAAAAAGATTTACTGGATTATCAGGAAAATTTCGCCCAAGTGCTCCAACAAAAATCACTGGCAAAATTTGCCGATAAAATGCTAGCTTTCCGTACCGAGCTGGAGGTGATTGAGGATTTTTATTCGGTTTTATAATGATTTTAAGAAAAAAAAGTTTTTTAAATTCTTCAAAGACATCCCGAACGTGGACTTTCTTATTTTAATGGTTTAAAATATATTATAACCGATTGTTAAAGTAATATTTTCAAAATCAGAAACCCAGGCTAAATAATCAGATAAGATCTTTCTTTTTGTGTTATACCGAAACTCTACAAAATATTTATCATAATTATAACCTATCCCAAAGGCATAGTTGCTTTGTGATTTAACCTCTAATTTGGTTTTTTCCTGAAATATAATTTCGGAATCCAAATTTGAATCCCAAACAAACGAAGCGTTCAAGAAAATTTTAGATTTTTCACTTAAAAAGAAATAATGCCTGACTCCCACAGGTAATTCAATAGAATTATACTTTACATTTGATATTTTATTGGATCGGGGAGATTTTCCTTCTGCTTTATACGTTCTGTAATTTGGTTCAAAAATAATTCCCCATTTATTTTTGTTAAATGGTAAAATATATTCTAATTCCAACCCAAATCTTAAACTGGATTTTTTATCAAATGTTAAATCTTTTGATGTAGGGATTAATGGGTTAAAAATTTCAAGAGAAGAAAAATTAACACCGGCCCGAACATTCAAATTAAAGTTAGATTTCTGTCTCCCATTCTCAATTTGAGTAATATCAGAGCCAATACATTGATTATATTTTTTAAAGTAATTTATCAGATCATTTTTTTGATATTTTAAGTTTTTAATTAAATTTTTGGAAATTCCCATACATCGGAAATTTTTATAAATCTGATTTTTAAAGTGGTCATTTGTTGCAATATTATGTTGATTTATATAATATTTTTTGTAGATTAACTGAATAGGTGAATCCTCATCGGCTTGATAAAAATAACGATGAAAATTTGTTTCCCGGTATAAATATAAACTGACTTTACCCGAGATCAATTGTTTTAAAAAAAGTGTTTCCTGAGAAATTTCAGGATTTTTGACATAACTATAATTAGCAATAGTTTCAGCGGACCTGTCCATATCTACGGTATATTTTACATATTTGGAATAATTATCGATACCAAACTCTTTAACATCATTTAGAGATTTATATTCTATGTCAGATGATTCAGTAAGTTTAAACTCAAAACTTTTAGGATTATTCTCCCAATCAACATTTTTAATCAACCCATCAACTCGGCCTCCAACATTCGATATGTAATAACCTTTCTCAAACCTAATTTGAGAAAATATAGAATAACTAAACAAGCATAGACAAATAAGTAGTTTTAATTTCATAGTATTTAATTTTAAGTCAATCTACCCAACGCATACCGGATCATTTTATCAATGCTTTTGTAAGAGTCTTTACTGAATTCTCCCAAAGCCCGGTTGGCAACGATACAATTCAATGACAAGGCTTTATGTCCCATCATTTTGGACAGACCGTAAATGCCGGAAGTTTCCATTTCAAAGTTGGTAATGCGGTGGCCGTTGAATTCAAATGCAGCTAATTTTTCGTTGATATCAAATGGGTTCGGCCGTAAACGTAAAAACCTTCCCTGCGGGCCATAAAAACCGTTTGCCGTTGCGGTAATCCCGGATTTTGTTTGGTCAGAGGAAAGCTTTTCCAGTAATTCAATGGAACCTTTTACAATATAAGGAACAGCTTTGGAATCATCCCAATTGGCATGTTCATAAAAAGCTTCTTCCATATCCAGGTCACGTACCATAAGCGAATCCTGATAAAAATGCAGCAAGCCATCAAACCCTAAACCATGTGAACTCAATACATAGGAATCCACTGGAATGTCGGCATGCAAAGCACCCGAAGTCCCCAACCGTACAAAGCTCAATTGTCTGAAATCTTCTTTGATTTGCCCTGTTTTCAAATCGATGTTGGCCAAAGCATCCAACTCACTGAAAACGATGTCAATATTGTCCGTTCCCATTCCGGTAGAAATCACGGTGATCCGTTTGCCGTTCAGGCTTCCGGTATGTGTGACAATTTCTCTTTTTTGGGTTTTGAATTCGATTTCATCAAAATATTGGGTAACTTTTTCCACCCGGTCGGGATCCCCTACGGTAATGACCAAATCGGCCAGTTGTTCGGGTAGAATATTGCAATGGTAAATACTTCCGTCCGGATTTAAAACCAATTCAGATGCTGATTTGCTCATAACTTATCTTTCAAAATTCAAATCTAATCAATCCGATTTATATTTAGAATAAAAATTAATTAAATAAAAATGTTAGTTTAATCTAACAATTATGTAAATTTGTCAAAATTTTAAAAGAATGTTCCAGACAATTGTCGAATATTTTGAAAGCATTTCTCCCATCCTGGCCGCTTTATATGCCACATTATTTACCTGGGGTGTAACCGCATTGGGCGCGGCTTTTGTTTTTTTCTTCAAAACGATGAACCGCACCTTGCTCGACGGAATGCTGGGTTTTACCGGTGGGGTGATGATTGCTGCGAGTTACTGGAGTTTACTGGCTCCGGCGATCGATATGAGCACCGGCGAAGGCGTAATGAAAATCGTACCCGTAGCGGTGGGTTTTATTCTGGGCGCTTTGTTTTTATTTGGATTGGATAAAGTTTTGCCACATCTGCATATCAATTTTAAAGAAACGGAAGGCGTCAAAACACCATGGCAACGAACCACACTTTTAACTTTGGCGATTACGCTTCATAATATTCCTGAAGGTTTGGCGGTAGGTGTATTGTTTGGTGGGGTAGCAGCCGGCATTCCTGAGGCGACCATTGCAGGAGCTTTGACACTGGCCATCGGCATCGGGATTCAGAATTTTCCGGAAGGAATTGCTGTGGCAATGCCACTTAGACGAATGGGACTGTCGCGAAGAAAAAGTTTTATGTACGGACAGGCTTCTGCCATAGTAGAACCCATTTTTGGGGTTCTGGGCGCATTGGCTGTTACGTTTTTCACGCCTATTTTGCCTTATGCATTGGCTTTCGCCGCAGCCGCTATGATTTATGTTGTAATTGAAGAGGTTGTTCCCGAAACCCAACAAAGCGGAAATACCGATATCGCCACTATGGGGTTTGTATTGGGGTTTGTGGTGATGATGTCACTGGATGTGCTGTTGGGGTAAAAGAATTGAAATTTTCTACCTTTTTTTCATAATGATAAAATTCTGATTATTTTAACAGAAAGCCATTTTTTAAGCCTTACCTTGGTACAATTATTCAACAAGCTGCATTAAAAATTTGGATGTTGTTCTTTTTGTATATGATTCAAACAACATCTGATTATGGCTATTCTTCTTTTTATTATCATTCATTGGTATTTTTCACTGTTTTTCCAATCCATTTTTCATCATCGTTATGCGGCACACAATATGTTTACGATGTCCAAAGGCTGGGAAAGGATGTTTTTCATCGGCTGTTTTTTGACGCAAGGTTCATCTTACATCAGCGCATATGCCTATGGTTTGATGCATCGACTGCATCACGTACACACGGATAAACCCGAAGATCCGCATTCACCGCACAATGATCCCAATCCTTTTTGGCTGATGTGGGTGACACGAAATAATTATTTTAATATCTACCTCGAGAATACGCCCGTAGAAGACAAATACAGGAAGAACTTGCCCGAATGGAAAGCTTTTGATTTGATTGCACACAACTGGATTTTCCGTTTTGTTTGGATTGGAATTTATGTAGCCATTTATGCGTTGCTGGCAACGGCATGGTGGCAATGGCTGTTTTTACCGATCACCATTATCATGGGGTCTTTTCAAGGAATGGCAGTAAACTGGTGGGCGCATAAGTTCGGATATGAAAATTTCAAAATGGCCAATACTTCCAAAAACATCCTGCCTTTTGACTTTATTTTTTGGGGAGAGGCTTACCATAACAATCACCACAAACACCCCACCCAACCCAACAATGCCACCCGTTGGTTTGAATGGGACATGGGCTTCCAATCCATGCGTTTTTTGAATTTCCTGGGTGTCATAAGGTTAAAGCCTCAAAGATTGTGATGATTCAAGGTTGATTTTTAATTTTCATACAATTCAATGGGCAATCCATCAGGATCGGAAAAGAAAGTAAAACGTTTTCCGGTGAATTCATCGATGCGAATCGTTTCTGTCTGAATATTATTTGCCTTTAAAAAATCAATTTCATTCTCAATATGCTCTACTTCAAAAGCCAAATGCCTTAAACCGGTGGCTTCCGGGCGACTGATTCGTTCCGGCGGATGGGGGAAGGAAAAAAGTTCAATCACATAATTTCCGTTCAAAGCCAAATCCAGTTTGTAGGAGTTCCGTTCTTCGCGATATACTTCACGGATGATCTCCAATCCCAAAACTTCGGTATAAAATTTTTTCGAAACCCCATAGTCCGAACAGATGATAGCGATGTGATGGATTTTATTAAGGTTCATATTTTAGGTTATTTACATCTAATTTTTGTGCCTTTTATGTAAAGCTTTGTATTCTTAGTATTCCGAAATTTGACCACAAATGTAACAAAGAAACGCAGAAGGTACAGTTCTTCAAAACTTAAAATTATAGAATAAAACCCCAAAACAATTTAGTTTCAGGGATTTTTTATTACTTAGCCTTCCTCTTTTTCATTTTGGAGCCAATTCTCGTTTGAAATTCATCTAAAATTGAATTATTAGCATTGTTACAATTCATAAGTTTAATTTCTTTCAAAATCATTTTTGCAGACTCGAAATCATGCAAGACCTCTTTTAGCCATACTTTTTTGAACAGAATGGTTACTTTGTCCATGCCCTTTACTGTCATGGCAAAATCAATCAGTTTTTCGGCTTCTGCAAAATCCTCATTTAAAATCAAAGTTTGAATATAATGCGGATATACTTCAATTGCGTAGATGTTGTAAGAAATAGCTTCTGCAAAATATTCTTTGGCTGTTTCATAATCCATCAACTGCTCTGCATAAATCCTTCCGAGGAGACTAAGCGCCATCGTGTTTTTATCATTGTAAGAAAGCGCATATTCGAGTGATTCGATAGTATCCGTTAATGAGTATGGATAATTATCCATTGCATTTAATATATGTTTATCAAGTGTTTTCATATAAGTTTAATTATTTCATTACCAATCTTTTCTCAGATCCCGTTTCAGTTTCTGACGTTCCGATTTGTAATTTTTTTCATCTTTTTTCTGTTTCTTAAAATCGGAACCCTTAAAAACCCTGGTCGGATTTCCTCTCTTTATTGCTGTTTGATTGGCCCATTCAGACTGCATACGGTTCTGGATTGTTTTCAGGTTTTCTTCATTGAGTTTTTGCAAAAGCCTTTCTTTAGCCAGTTTTTTATTCTGATGCTGGGATCGGCTGTCCATTGCCACCACAGTAGTTCCTGTAGGCTTATGGATCGCACGGACCGCCGTATTTACTTTGTTGACGTTCTGTCCGCCTGCTCCCGAACTGCGCATAGCCTGGTATTCAATATCCTTTTCATGAAAGATTTCCAGATTCAAATCTCCCAGTTCAAAAATCCCGATGAACCAGTTTTTACGTTTGTGCGTCGTCCGGAACTGGCTTTGGCCAATCCATTGAATTGTTCCTTTCCAGGAATCCACAAATTCTTTAGCCGATTTACCCTCAATCAATACTGTTGCCGATAAGACCGTTCCGTTGAAGTTTCCGGCTTCCCGATGAAGCACAACCGGATTCAATTTTTCCTGTTGCGCCTCCTCGAGTAGCTTTTTCAGTACCTGTGCCACCACCCATGTACATTCTTCAGGGCCTCGGCCGGCTGTTATTTGAATTATTTTTTTCATAATTTTTTATTTTATTTGTCGGAGCTCGTGATAGTGGGTTTTTACTTCATAACTCCGAAATTATCTGTCCATTCTTCCTACTTTTGGAGTGAATGTACCCAAAACATTGACGAGTTCCTTTTGACAATTCATCACTTTGTGGATGTCTTTGTAAGCCATAGGTGCTTCGTCTGTGTTTCCTCCAATCAAGGATACTTCATGTTGCTTCAGCACATTTTTGATGTCATTTCGGGTAAAACTTTGCTTGCATTTTGACCTCGACAGCAACCTTCCGGCACCATGTGAGGCAGAATTCAGGCTTTCTTCATTACCCAATCCTTCTACAATGTAACCCGGTGCAACCATAGAACCGGGAATGATGCCTAGCATACCCTTTCCGGCCGGTGTGGCTCCTTTTCGGTGGACAATTACTTCCATTCCGTTCCAGATTTCCTTCCATGCAAAATTATGATGGTTTTCAATGTTGAAGACAATCCGGTGGCTGAGTGCTTTGGCAATCCGATGGTGGATGTCGTCATGGCAGGCTTTGGCATAATCACCGGCTAAGTTCATCGATCTCCAGTATTCCTGTCCGTCGTGGGTATCCAAATTTAACCATGCCAAATGCTGAACATGTTTTGGAAGAGGAGTCTGCTTGCCAGCTAATTGTGTATAATGCTTTGCAATATTGGCTCCCAAGCCTCTTGAACCACTGTGTGATAACACCGCCACATATTTCCCCGGTTCCAGTTTCCATTCCGGACGGACTTCATTCAGCTCCACAATGCCGAATTCAACAAAATGATTTCCGCCACCTGATGTTCCTAACTGCGTATAGGCTTTGTCCAGCAAACTTTTTAGCAAAGTAATTTCACGGAATTCTTCACGACTGAATATTTCGTGATCTGATTTCACTTTGTGAACTTCCCGCATTCCGAACTTTGTGTGATCCATGAGTATTTTCTCCAGTTTGTCGGTTTTTCCATTGATGAATTTAGCTGGTAAATCAAATACGGAAAGGTTCATACGGCATCCGATGTCCACGCCTACGCCATAAGGAATAACCGTGTTTTCTGTTGCAAGGACACCACCAATTGGTAAACCATATCCATAATGCGCGTCGGGCATTAGCGCACCGGCAATGGCAACCGGAAGTCTAAGCGCGTCAAATAACTGGAATTTAGCTGTTTCATCAATTTCATTTTCACCAAAAATGGCAAATGGCGCTCTTGTAGGACGTAATGTGTGCCGTTTAACTTCTACCGGGTTAAGTAAACTTTCAGCTAATTTTCCCCAGGTTCCGTGTTGGTGGAAATTTTCAGGATGTAAAAGAACGTCTTTGGCTTCGTTTAAGATGTTTTCTTTCTTTTCTTTTTTTCTGTATCGGTTAATTTGCCCGAGGGCAATATTGATTGCATTTGTTTTGGGAAAGCCTAATTTAATCAGATCCTTTCCCGAAATTTTATTTCCCATTGTTTTGTTTTATAATGAATTATTTTTTCAATATCCTATCTGTCATGGAACATAGTCAAAGCCCGCTATTATGTTAACAGACGTCCTTTGACTAAGGAGTCTTTCGACAGAGAGTAAATTTTCTAAAACCAGGAAATCTGATGGAAATTAATTCTAACAAAAAAGCCCGGAGTTTTTAAATTCTTCGGGCCTTCATATTTCGTTGAAATCTTTAATCAAGAAAAGAGGAAAGCACGAAGAAAAGCTGCACCAAACTTTGGTGAGTCACTTTGCTGATTTTGAGTAAATACAAACATTCCTTTCTTCGTTTTTTAAGGTTAAACTTTCTTTTTGCGATTGCAAATATCTGAAAATTAATTTCAGAAAAACAAAATTATTTTTTAAATAATTGAAATATAATTCTTTATGTGAGTTTACGCAAATTGTGAATCCACGCGAATTTTTATCTCAAATTTTGAGTTTTGATAAAATATATTTACCAACTTCGTATTTAATCTCTTTTTTTTGAAAAAATTTTCTTTCCGCCCGTAACCAATAAGAAGGTCAATATTCCGGCAATTAAACCAAAAGCAATCTCTTTTAGAATCGAAGGGATATTTGGCAGAATATGATGAAAATAGTCAATCTGATGGACAAAAATTCCGCCCGATACCAAAATCAATGCGATGGTTCCGATTACACCCAATGCTTTGATGATGACCGGTAATGATTTCACCAATACATTGCCCAAACCATTAAAAAATCCTTTTTCTCCTGATTTTTTGATAAGCCTGTATCCGGCATCATCCATTCGAACTATTAAGGCTACAATGCCATAAACACCAATGGTGGCCAGTATGGCTACAACCGAAACAGTTAAAATCTGCGTGGCCAAAGGTTCTTCCAAAACAGTACTGAGCGCAATAATGACAATTTCCACCGATAGAATAAAATCGGTGACAATAGCCGAACGGACTTTGATTTTTTCGGCGTCACGGTTGTCCTGGGTATTTTCTTCCATGACCTCTTCGCCTTTCTTTTCCCGGTGAAAAAAGAAATGAATAATTTTCTCTACGCCTTCATAGGCCAGATAAAATCCACCGATGATGAGTGCGATTTTTGTGGCAACGGGGAGAAAGACATTCAGTACCAATACAATGGGAACGATAATCAGTTTATTGACAAAGGAACCCTTGGTAATCGCCCAAAGGACAGGAATTTCTCTTGAAGCAAGAAATCCGGTTGCTTTTTCGGCGTTTACGGCCAGGTCGTCGCCCAGAATTCCAGCTGTTTTTTTGGTTGCGATTTTGCTTGCTACCGCTACATCGTCCATCAACGCTGCGATATCGTCTAAAACGGCAAATATTCCTGAAGCCATCTATTGAATTTAAGTTGATGCAAATTTATTTATTTTGTTTCAGGTTGTTTAAAAAAACTTTGTCGTTAATTTTTTACTGCAATTGACCTAAGACTTCCATCAACTCCTTTGGATGATGAATGATAAAATCCGCTCCGTTTTCTTTCAATTCTTCTTCCGAACGAAATCCCCAGGTCACGCCGATGCTTTTTACACCGGCACTTTTTGCGGTTTTCATATCAACCGATGAATCACCTACGTACAAGGTGTTTTCTTTACCGGTTTTTGCTATTTGCAAAATGTCTTCTACAATCTGGGGCGCGGGCTTTTTGAGTTTGTCTTTCCGATGGCCAAATGCAGCCACAAAAGGAATTTTAGCAAAATATCGGCCAACCAGTTCAACGGTTGCTGCGTGGTATTTGTTGGAGGCAACCGCCAATTGTATGTTGCTTTGAATCAATTCATCCAATAAATCCAAAATCCCGTCATAAGGTTTTGTCTTATTGAATTTATGGGCTTCGTAATGTTCCACAAAATTTCTGCGGATTTGCATAAACTTTTCAGGATTTTCAAAATCTTTCGGCAAACTTCTTCTCAATAAATCATCGATTCCTCTTCCCACAAAGGTTTTATAATCCTCGAGCGGATGATCTGGGAAATCATTTTCCGATAAAATAAAATTCACCGAATCAGCCAAATCCTCCAATGTATTCAATAAAGTTCCGTCTAAATCGAAGATGATGAGGTGAATGTTTTTGCCCATTTGTTTAGTATGGCCTTGTCTAGGTTCCAAACCTTAACAAGGCTTTTATTTTTATTTTCTAATTCCTTCCAATTTGAAGATAAAGGCATACTCCAATGCAACTTCCTTTAAAGCCTCAAATCGTCCGGAAGCACCACCATGTCCGGTTTCCATATCTGTTTTGAGCAGCAATAAATTGTCATCGGTTTTCATTTCGCGCAATTTGGCAACCCATTTTGCCGGTTCCCAATATTGCACCTGTGAATCGTGTAAACCTGTGGTGACGAGCATATTTGGATAGTCCTTTTTCTCGATATTGTCATAAGGTGAATAGGATTTTATATAATCATAATACACTTTGTCGTTCGGATTTCCCCATTCATCGTATTCGCCCGTTGTCAAGGGAATTGAATCGTCAAGCATTGTGGTTACCACATCCACAAAAGGAACCTGAGCCACTACGCCGTTGTAAAGTTCCGGTGCCTGGTTAATAACGGCGCCCATCAGCAATCCGCCGGCAGAACCGCCCATTGCGTACAGATGTTTAGGTGAAGTATAATTTTCCTGAATCAGGTATCTGGAAACATCCACAAAATCGTTAAATGTATTTTTCTTTTTCAGCATTTTTCCCTCATCGTACCAGGGACGTCCTAATTCCTGTCCGCCGCGAATGTGTGCAATGGCATAGATAAAGCCTCTGTCCAAAAGGCTCAACCGGCTGGTGCTGAAATAAACATCCATCGTAGCGCCATACGAACCATAAGCATAGAGTAGAAGAGGTGTGTTGGAATCTATTTTTGTGTCTTTTCTGTAAACGATGGAAACCGGGACTTTCGCGCCATCACGAGCGGTTACCCAAAGTCGTTTGGTTTCGTAATTTTCTTTTCTAAAATCACCCAAAACCGTTTGCTCTTTCTTGATTTCACTTGTCTTGTCTTTCATATTGAAATCAATGGTTGAATTCGGTGTCGTCATGGAAGTATATCCGTAACGCAGAATTTCAGAATCAAAATCAGGATTGTAAGAAATGTAGGCCGTATAGACTTCTTCTTTGAACGGCAGCATATAATTGATTTTCCCATCCCAGGTTCTGATGTTCAGTTGTGTCAAAGCATTGGTTCGTTCCTCCAGGACGAGGTAATTATTGAAGATTTCAAAATTCTCAAGAAAAACATCATTTCTGTGTGGAATCACATCAACCCAATTTTCTTTTCCGGTTTTGTCAACCGGTGTTTTCATCAGTTTGAAATTGGTCGCATTGTCCTTGTTGGTCAGGATGTAAAAATCATTTCCATAATGTTCAATGCTGAATTCCAGATCGCGTTCACGCGGCTGAAGGATTTTCCATTCGGCATTCGGCTGCTCAGCCGGAATGAAACGGTATTCGTTGGAAACCGTACTTGAACTTCCGATGATGATATATTTTCTGGATTTCGTTTTATAAACATAGGTTCCGAAAGTGTCGTCTTTTTCTTCGAAAACCAATTGATCTTCGCTTTGCGGTGTTCCCAGAATGTGTTTCCAGATTTGGTAAGCGCGGAGGGTTTCATCTTTTAGGGTATAAAAAAGTGTTTTATTGTCTGCCGCCCAAACAGAACCTCCGGTCGTGTTTTCCAGTTTATCGGTAAGGATTTCTCCGGTCTTCAGGTTTTTGATTTGGATGGTGTAAATTCTTCTTGACAAAGTATCCTGCCCGAAAGCTGCCAATTCGTTGTTTTCTGAAACGTTTAATCCGTTTAAATTGTAATAACTGTAAGGTTTGGCGAGTTCATTCACATTGAACATAATTTCTTCAGGAGCTTCCAGTGATTCTCTTTTCCGAGTATGAATAGGGTATTCGCCTCCTTTTTCAAAGCGGGTGATGTACCAATACCCATTGTATTTAAAAGGAACCGAAGCATCATCTTCTTTGATTCTCGCTTTGATTTCTTCAAACAAATCCTTCTGGAACTGTTCGGTGTCTTTCAGCATCGCCTCGGTGTAAGCATTTTCAGTATTCAGATAATCGATGACCTCCGGATTTTCCCGAACATTTAGCCAATAATAATTGTCAATGCGGATATCACCGTGTTTTTCTAATTTTTTTTCAATTTTTTTCGCTTTAGGCGCTTGCATAGTTTGTGCATTTAAGAGGGCAAATGTAAATAAAAACAATAGCGGAAAGAAATAGTTGATTTTCATATGATGAATGATTTATTTTTTGAATTCTGTCAATTTCCATTGATTTGGGCCATTTTGCATTTCAATGCTGATGGAATTTTCTCCCAAATAGCCGATTGTAAAATAATTTTCTCCTTTTGGATTCATCACTTTTACATGAAAGATACCTTGTTTTGATGACGGATAAAATTGTGCAAAAACCTGTGCGTTATTCTCTTGAATCAATAAAAAAGAGCCATCTTTCAAATCCGATTTTGTAAGTAGAATATTTCCATTTTTATAACCAGAAGAATTTTCATTTTGATCAGCCGGATTGGGAATATTCTCAGGGATCTTAGTAGATTCTTTTACAGGATTACTGATTATGACTCCTTCCTGTGGAACCGATTTTGCGTTTTGCATTTTGAGTTCGTTTAAAGCGGTTCTCATAGCTGCCTGGTAGCCTTTGTCGTAATCCTTGATCTTAGATTCTCCTTCCATTTTTGCGATTTCTTTGTTGTTGCAATCCGTAAAAACGATTTCCAGTTTATTTTTCAGGAATGATTTTACTTTGAGGACATCTGCTGTTAAAACAGAACAAGGATTAAGTTTTGCGTCGTCCGGCCAAGTTTGATTGTCTTGTGAAAGCGATTCATAATTTTTCTTGGTTAACAGTAGATTCAGGTACCTGTTCAATTGGTATTGGTTCTCGTCAAAATCAGAAAACTTTTCAGGGATGATGATATATTTATACTGGCTGACTTGTTGGGCATTTGAAATCGAGAAAGAAATCAATAAGCATAATAGGATGAAATTTTTCATTCGGAATAATTTGATTCGAAAATACAAAAAACAATCTTGTTAGAAAATCATTTTAAAATACACATAAAAACTATTTTATTCAACGTAATTTTACGCCAACAAAAAAATCACAATGAAATTTTTTATTGATACAGCAAACTTAGCAGAAATTAAAGAAGCCCAAGATCTTGGCGTTTTGGACGGCGTAACCACCAACCCTTCTCTGATGGCCAAAGAAGGAATTACGGGAAAGAAAAACATTCTGAATCATTACAAAGCAATCTGTAAGATAGTGGACGGTGATGTGAGTGCGGAAGTCATTGCCACAGATTTCAAAGGAATGATTAAGGAAGGTGAGGAGCTGGCCAAATTAAATGACCAGATTGTGGTAAAAATCCCGATGACAAAAGACGGAGTTAAAGCCTGTAAATATTTTTCAGAAAAAGGAATCAGAACCAATGTGACTTTGGTGTTTTCAGTAGGACAAGCGTTGTTGGCCGCAAAAGCCGGAGCAACTTATGTTTCTCCTTTCTTAGGCAGATTGGACGATATTTCTACCGATGGGTTGAATCTGATTGAAGAAATCCGTTTGGTATATGATAATTATTTGTACGAAACGCAGATTCTAGCAGCTTCCATTCGCCATACTATGCACATTGTAAATTGTGCAAAAATTGGAGCTGATGTGATGACCGGGCCTCTGAGTTCTATTTTGGGGTTATTGAATCATCCCCTGACCGATATAGGTTTGGAAAAATTTCTGGCTGATTATAAGAAAGGAAATAAATAAAATCGAACAAATCATAAAAAAAGACGGGCAGTGGCTCGTCTTTTTTGTTTTCAAAGAATTGGCCATTCGATAAAAAAGGCAGTTCATAACCGAACTGCCTTCCTAACCTAAATCTAAAAACTATGAAAACTATTTTTTTATCTCCATCCACCACCTAATGCTTTGTAAAGCATCACAATGGCATTCAATCTTCCAAATTCGGTATTAACCACGCTTAATTGCGCATTCAGAGCATTTTCTCTGGCAGTTAATACTTCCAGATAATTGGCCAAACCATATACCTGCAATTCTTCTGAATATTCAATTGCCTGATTATAGGCTTCGTATTCTTGTTGTTTCAATCCAATTTTTTTATCGTTGGTTTGATATGTATAAAGGGCATCTGATACTTCTTTGCTGGCATTGAGAATGGTTTGTTTGTAGTTTAGTAAAGCGGCTTCCTGCTGTGCCCGGCTTACTTCATACTGCGTCCTGATTTGTCTTCCATTCAAAATAGGCTGGGTCAATGAGCCTACTATGCTTGCAAACAAAGAATTGGCACTGAACAAATCCTCAAAATCTATGCTTTGAATTCCACCATTGGCCGTTAGCCTGATGGAAGGGTAGAAATTGCTTCTGGCAACATTTGTTAGTTCAAAACTTTGAATCAGACTATATTCAGCGACCATGACATCTGGCCGGTTGCTTAATAACTGAACAGGAACCCCTACCTTAAGTTCAGCCGCAATTTTCTGATCCTCCAATTTGCCTCTTTCAATTTCATGAGGCGGTTCACTCAAAAGTATACAAAACGTATTTTCCAGTAATTTAATATTATTTTCAATATCAAGTAACAAGGCTTTTGCATTAAACAATTGCGCTTCTGTTTGCTTCACGGCCACTTCTGTAACATTTCCCGCGTCTTTTAATGCGATGATTGTTTCTAGGCTTGACTCGCGGTTTGTAATGGTTTCTTCCGCGATTCTTTTTTGTTCATCAAATGCCAAAAGTTGGTAATAGGTAGAAGCCACGCTCGCAACCAACTGAGATTTTACCGCCTGATGAGCAGAAACGGACTGCAAATAACTTGCGGCAAATGCCCTTTTGTTACTTCTTATTTTTCCCCAAATATCTGCTTCCCAAGACAAATTACCCGAAATCTCATATTGATTGAGGTACTGTCTGTTTCCACCCGCAAGCTGTCCGAATTGTGTATTCAAGGATTGCGTTGAGTGAGAATAGCTGGCGTTTCCGGTTAGAGTAGGGAAGAAACCCGCATTTCCTTGTTTTACATAAGCTTGTGCAGCTTCTATATTTTGTAAAGCAATTCGAATGTCAAGGTTGTTGCTTAAAGCCTTGTCTATATATTGCGCCAGTTTATCATCAGTGAAAATTTCTTTCCATGATAAATTAGCCATGCTCAAACTATCTTGAGCAACCTCACTTGTACGAAAGTATTTTTCATTTACCACTTCTCCGGACCGATTGTATTCTTTCGCTACAAAGCAAGACTGTAAACTTGCCAAAACACCGATGATGACTATATATTTAAAAATTTTCATAATTATGTCTTCTAAATCTTTCTTTATTTTACCCCTTGCTCTTTCGTTTCAAATTTCATAGGCGTGATTTTCTCCTGTAACCATTGAAAAATCACATACAAAACAGGAATATTGAACAATCCGATGATTGTACCTACCAATAAACCAAATGCTGCACCGGTCGCAATTGAACGGTTCCCTATATAGCCTACTCCTGAAGCAAATACCAATGGCATTAATCCCAGAATAAACGCAAATGAGGTCATCAAGATGGGGCGGAACCTGGCTTTTGCTCCATTAAACGCAGAATTGGCAATAGATTCCCCCTGCCGTCTTCTTTGAATGGCGAATTCTACAATCAGAATCGCATTTTTGGCGAGTAGTCCCACCAGCATGATGAGTGCAATCTGGAAATAAATATTATTTTCCAATCCTGCTATTTTCTGAGCCCAATAAGCACCCATGATACCTCCCGGCAATGAGAGAAGTACAGAGAGTGGGAGCAAATAACTTTCATATTGCGCCGATAGAATGAAATAGACAAAAATCACACAGAGGATGAAAATCATCAATGTTTGACTGCCTGCATTGATTTCCTCTCTTGACAAACCGGAAAATTCAACTCCATAATTACTTGAAAGATTGGATTCCGTGACTTCCTGTACAGCCTGAATTGCATCTCCCGAACTGTAACCCGGATTACTTGCTCCTGAAATACTGGCTGTAGTAAACAAATTAAACCGATTGATATTTTGTGGGCCGTATACCCGATTCAGTTTTACAAATTGTGTAATGGGCGTCATTTCTCCCGATGTTGTTCTGACAAATATTTTTTGCAAATCGGCTTCTGTCGCCCTGTCTTCCGGTAATGCCTGGACCATTACACGGAATTGTTTTCCATATCTTGTAAAGTCCGCAGCGTAAATTCCTCCAATATAACCCTGTAAAGCGTTGAAAATAGCACTGACCGATACTCCGGATTGTTTGGCCCTCGGAATATTTAATTCAATTTCATATTGGGCATAAGAAGTATTGAATGAGGTCTGTGCATATTGAATTTCCGGACGTTTCATTAATTCCCCAATATATCCCTGCGCCACTTGGTTAAATTCATTTAAATCACCACCTGATTTGTCTAATAATTTTAATTCGAAACCGGAAGAAATTCCAAATCCCGGAACGCTTGGGGGTGAGAAAAAGATCATATTGGCTTCCGGCATTTGCGAAGCCAATCCAAATAACTGACCCACGATTGCATCTGTCGACATACTTTCCTCTTTTCTTTCATGAAAATCAGACAATCCGATTAACGCCATACCATAGTTGGAACCTTGTCCGGAAACGAAACTGAATCCTGAAACCAAAGTAACGAGCTCCACTCCCGGAATTTTTGACGCACGTTTATAAAATTCATCCTGAACCGCTGCAACACGATCAGAAGTGGCACCTGCAGGAAGTTCAAAGTTCCCCATAATAAATGCGCGG
>PJTQ01000524.1_pt1 | contig 19417 bp, 18 predicted proteins | sample 1512231 | NCBI WGS metagenome assembly PJTQ01 (sample SAMN08177688, study PRJNA422409) | Soil metagenome, whole genome shotgun sequencing project. | isolation source: Soil (3) enriched on wood chips | place: USA: Madison | collected 2015-01-15 | reverse complement strand
TTGATTTAAAGAACCGAGAACTTCGTTTGAAATTTGCGCTAGAGAGTTCTGGAAATGAATTTGATTACATCTTTATAGACTGCCCACCATCTTTGGGGCTGCTGACTGTAAACGCGCTTGTGGCCGGTAATGAAGTGATGATTCCAATCCAGTGTGAATACTACGCTTTGGAAGGATTGAGTCAACTGGTTAAAACCATCGCGCTAGTAAAGTCGAATCTAAACCCAACTCTAGAGCTTTCCACCATCCTGCTAACAATGTTTGACAACCGCACAAACCTCTCTGCACAGGTCGTGGAAGAGGTCAGGGAACACTTCCCAGAGCAGACTCTCGAGAGCGTCATTCCTCGTTCAGTGAGAATATCTGAGGCTCCAAGTTTTGGCCAAAGTGTCATAAATTATGATTCGAACTCCGCCGGAAGTATTGCTTATCAGGAAGCTGCACTAGAAATCGCTAAGAAAGGGGCATAAATGGCCGCTAAGACACCGAAACGCACCGGATTGGGCCGAGGCATAGGCTCGCTCATTCCGACCGCTAACAACGCCGTAGATGTCTTTTTCCAGACTCCCGAGGCCAACAATCTCGTTCCCGTGCCTGGTGCTGAGCTCGTGCATTTGGATCCGGCTTTGATTAAACCCAATGCGAAACAGCCTAGAACCGAATTCCGTAAAGAGGAATTAGACGAGCTTGTGCATTCGGTGCGCGAATTTGGAGTACTACAGCCGATTGTTGTTCGTCGTAGCGAAGTAATCGACGGTGTGCAGAATTACGAACTCATCATGGGTGAGCGCCGTTTCCGTGCATCCAAAATTGCAGGCCTAAAAGCCATTCCGGCAGTTATTCGTGAAACCAATGATTCAGAAATGCTTCGAGACGCACTTCTCGAGAATCTACACCGCGCCAACCTAAACCCGCTTGAAGAAGCATCCGCTTACAAACAATTGATGGATGATTTCAGCACCACTCAGGAACAGCTCGCTGACAAGATTGGTCGCTCCCGTTCCCAGATTGCAAACACACTAAGACTCCTGAAGCTACCTGAGAAAGTGCAGTCCATGGTGGCGTCGGGCGTGCTCACCTTTGGTCACGCTAAGGCAATCCTGGCGTCAGGGGGAGCATCCGAGCAGGAAAAGCTTGCTAACAAGATTGTCAACGAAGGACTTACTGTTCGTGATGTTGAAGCACTTGCAAGCGCAGCGCCAAAAGCGAAGAAAACCAAGCCGCGGGCTGGTGCCAGACAGGATCACTTAAAAGAACTTGCTGTAAAGCTGGGAGATCATCTAGACACCACAGCGCAGATTAGTTTGGGCACCAAGAAGGGTCAAATCTCAATCGATTTCGCAACCTTTGAAGATTTGAATCGTATCTTGGGCGTTATTGGAATCGATCCAAAGAGCTAAAACCAATCCGCAACAGCTAAACCACTCAGCTTTGGTTTAGAGCGCTTTCTTACGCAAGCACCTCAGCAAGATCACTTAAAAGAGCAGCCTTTGGTTTTGCACCGATAACAGTTTTTACAACCTCGCCACCCTTGAATAGTTTCATGTTAGGAATTGAGGTGATTCCATACTGCATCGCTAGATCGCCTTCTTCATCAACGTTAACTTTGACGATATCGATCTTGTCTGCGTGTTCTCCGGCAATCTCTTCCAAAATTGGTCCAACCATAAGGCATGGGCCACACCAAGCTGCCCAAAAATCAACAAGCACCGGCTTGTCCGACTTGAGCACTACCTCTTCAAATGTTGCTGTGGTAGCTGTTTTTGTATTCGACATTTCTACTCCTTAGAATCTTCCAGCGCAGCAAGGTAGTGCTCCGCATCTATTGCTGCCGCGGCACCACTACCGGCCGCGGTAATTGCCTGACGATAACTTGCATCGATTACATCCCCAGCGGCAAAAACTCCGGGGATATTAGTTTTTGAACTTCGACCATCAGTCTGGATAGTTCCTGCGCTAGTAAGTTCTAGCTGACCGTGAATCAAATGAGTGCGTGGATCATTACCGATTGCAACGAACACTCCCTGAAGTGGCAACTGTTTTTCCTCGCCAGTTTCCACATTTCTCATAGTTACTCCGGTGACTGCATTTTCTCCATCAATTGAAACCAGTTCGGTGTTCCAAATGAATTCGATCTTCTCGTGTTCGAATGCACGACGCTGCATTATCTTGGAAGCTTTTAGTGAGTCGCGGCCATGAATTACGTAAACCTTTGAGGCGAATCTAGTTAGGAATAATGCTTCCTCCATCGCAGAGTCTCCACCGCCAATTACTGCGATTTCGCGTTCTTTAAAGAAAGCGCCATCGCAGGTTGCACACCAAGAAACTCCGTAACCGGCAAGCTTATCTTCACCGGGTACGCCAAGCTTGCGATATTCGGATCCGGTCGCGTAAATCACAGCATCTGCTTCATACTGCTTGCCACTTGAAATTTGAACGATTTTCTTAGCTGCATAAAGTTGAAGATCAGTTACATCGTCGTAAACCACTTCGGTGCCAAACTTTTCAGCCTGAGCTTGAATGCGCTCCATTAGTACAGGACCCATAATTCCCTCAGGAAAGCCAGGGAAGTTTTCAACATCGGTTGTGTTCATTAGCTCGCCACCGATTTGCACACTACTCGCAATCAGCACAGGCTCAAGCTCCGCTCTAGCTGCGTAGATTGCAGCGGTAAGAGCGGCAGGGCCGGAACCAATAATGACTAACTTTGGCATTTTTCTCCTCTAATTGGCTAAAACATCCTGGGGCTGTAAATATTCCCTATTTGTTAAATAAATTCCGCTAAATTTTTAATAATAGAAAGTTTAAGAATCTTGGCGAGACCCAAATAAACTCCAGCGAAGACAATTCCCACCAAAACACAGGTAACCAGGGCTTGAATTACCGATTCTACGGCCCAACCGCCAGTGTATCCGCCCAATACCCAGACGAGCCCGGCAGACACCGCTATTGCGGGAATAGCCAGAATAAAAAATTCTAAAAGTGGCCCAATAATCGCTGTTCGTTTAAATCCAGGCAGATATTTAGGCATAATCCAAAGCGCAAGGAAGAGCTGAATTAGGTAAGAAACAGTGAGTGCCAACACAAGGAAATAGGCAAGTATTTCTTTGGGAAGAAATATACAAGCCAATGCGGCTATTGCATAGAAACCGCTACCAGCGAGAGTGTAAACAAAAGGAATGAACGTCTGCTCGAGAGCGTAATAGACGCGCTGAATCACAACAACGATTCCGTACGGTACAAGCCCCAACATGTAGATCGCGATAATTCCGGTTAGATGTTCCTGCTGAATAGCATCCGCGGTAAAAACTTTGGCAATCGCAGGTGATAGCACTGCAATCACGCCCGCCGCTGCGATTAGCAGAAAGGTCACTACACGAGTGGAAAGCGCATTGTCATTCACCAGCTCGTCGTAGGCACCAGTGACCTTGTGCGCGGAAAGCTTTGTGTAGACAGCAGTATTGATAGAAACAGTAACCAGTGAATGCGGAACCATGAAAAGCAGAAATCCGTAGGTAATCGCGGTTAGGGATGGGCCCACTCCGGTCGGAATTAGCGCAACCTGGGTTTGTACCAGGTTCGCGATCTGGGTAGTGAGCAAAATAGCGAATGCCCAGCCAGCGGTTTTTGACATGGACTTGAGTCCGATGCCTCGCCACTTGAAATCTGGTTTGAAAGAAAGACCTGCTCTTTTCCAGAAAAAGAAAAGCACAATTGCCTGCAGTATTACGCCGAATGTGGCGCTACCGCATAGAAGCGCTACCTGCCAGAAGTCCCAGTTGACCGCTATTGGTCCAGTGCCTGCCTTTGGCCCCCAGATGGCGAGGAAAATCAGCAAGCCAGCAATTCCAACCACATTGTTTAGCACTGGAATCCAAGAGGCTGGAGCGAATCTGTTGCGAGAATTTAGGACTTCGCTGAGCATCCCATACAGACCGTAGAAAAATACTTGAGGAAGACACCAGTAGGCAAAAACTATAGCCAGGTTAAATACATCGCTGCCTGTGGACGCACCCGCATATATCCAAACCAGCACCGGTGCACCGATGGTAACAATTATCGTGATCGCCGCGAAAAGAATTATTGCCAGTGTCGTGATCTTATTTGTGTAGCTGGCTCCACCGTCAGGATGCAGTTGGGCTTTTACCAGCGAAGGAACCATTACTGCGCTTATCACTCCGCCAATTAGCAGAGCATAAATAGCATTTGGTAGTGCATTCGCCAGCGTAAAAGCGTCGGCAGAGTATGAAAGCGATACCCCCAAAACTGCAGCCAAAACTGCCATTTTCACCAGTCCGAGAACTCGCGAAACAATGGTGCCTGATGCAATAACCAGGCTCGCTCTTCCCAAACGGCGATTATCTAGCTTGTCAATCAAATTTTTCTACGCTTCTTGATGCTTCTGATGATTCCTAGCGCCAAAAGTAGCACCACAACGGCGATGATTGAGATAACACCGACCGATTCCCACTCAGTTTGCACATTAAGTTTTATGTTTGTGGCAGAAGCAACCACTGCGCCAGATTCAGAGACAAGCGTGATGTCGATTATTGCCTCACCGTTTTCGTGAACCTGTGGTGCAATTTTTTCTGTGGTTCGAGATTGAGCGGGCAGGGTGACCAGCTGAGCCATTTCGGTAACAGCACTAGTTTTACTACTAATCAGAACAGTTAGTGTCACTTCTTGCGGGAACGGATTTTGAATTACAACCGGAATGTGCGCATTGGATCCAAAAATATTAATCGAGTCAGCTACTTCAAGCTTTATTCCCTCAGCAAGTGCGGATAATCGAGGTTTTTGCTCTTCAACAAACTGATTGAAGCGCTCTTGCTCTTCTACCCAGCCGGCGCTGGTAAATGCAATCAGCCTCGCATACTGGCTTTCTTTAAATTCTTCAGGATTTTGTAAAAAGTTTGCATGATTTATGCCTGATTTGATTAGCGATCGAATTTCTCCGAGAACGCTTGCAATTGCTGAGTCTTCACGAAGTAAACCGGGTGTTACTTGAGTTGCTGAATCATTCAGACCGCTGAATTTTGTGAGGTAGATACCGTTTTCTGAAAGCCCCGCAACAGCATCCTGAAACCGGTAACTTTCCGCGAGTGGCATGCGGTCAACTGCCAGAACTCCATGAGGTTGCGAACGAATTTCTGTGACCAAGTCATCGAGAATTTCAGCGAACTTATTGTCGTCTGTTTCCTGAACTAGAGCACTAAATAGGGTCGCTGCCTTATCGCGGTTCAAAATCACTGTGGAATTCTGAAAATGACCAATATCGCTGGTCGTTTTTTGCCCAACATTTGGCAGAAACTGGGAGATTGGCACAATTACTTGCTTATTTGGAAAAGCATCGAAAAAGCTTGGCAGTAGATTCCCTTTACCGGGCCAAAGAATTTCGTTTGAGATACCAGCGATTGGTTCCCACAGCATTGATTTTGGAACGATTTCATCCGTGGTCCAGTAACGCGCATCCGCATCTGAACGGCCGAGTGAAAATGCAGCCACTTCCAACGCTCTTGCCGCCCAAGCTTTAGCTTCCTCAGAACCGGAAGTAGTAATTGTGCTAATCATTGTTGGCTCTAATGCGGCAGATATACCGCTTGCTTCAATATTTGATAGTAAAACACCCAGCGCTTTATCTTCGTGAACAAGTTCATCAAGTCTTGATGCGGGTGGCGAGGTAACCCAACCAACCCCAGGAGTGAGTGCGATAACAGTAGGCACTACGTATACTTCGGCAGCAAGTTCATCAGTGCTATTAGCGAGGTTTGGCGCGCCAAATGCGAGAGTTGGTTGCAGTAGCAGCGACGCTGCAACCAAAATGCCAAACTTTGCCATGTTCTCGATTCTAGCGAGGGCTAACTATGGCAAGCTTTAAGTACATGGAAAGCGTCTCAAAAGTAACCCAAACGCTTCAAGCAATTGCGGCAAAATCTTCGGTGAAAAAGCTAATCGAAGCATTTCAAGTTGCCGGCTTCGAGCTCGCCCTTGTTGGCGGCCCTGTCAGGGATGCTTTTTTGGGGAGAGAAGTCTCCGATCTTGATTTGACCACAAATGCACTGCCTGAACAGATTGAAGCGGTAGTGAAGCCAATTTCTAAAACAATTTGGGATGTTGGTAGGGAATTTGGCACTATTGCTTGTCTTATTGGCGGTGAAAGATTCGAAATCACCACCTACCGCTCGGATGAATACGACCCTAACTCTAGGAAACCATTGGTAAAATTTGGAAAAACTCTTGAAGGAGACTTGAAGCGACGAGATTTCAGCGTGAACTCGCTCGCGATCAAATTTCCAGGACTGGAGTTAGTGGATGCGGGTCGTGGCGTTGAAGATCTGATGGCCAGGGTTATCGATACCCCTGATTCTCCGCAAATTTCTTTTAGCGATGATCCCTTGCGTATGATGCGTGCCGCTCGATTTGCTTCACAACTAGGCTTCAAGCCAGCCGAAAGGGTTGTTGAGGCGATGCGTGAAATGGCAGAGCGTATCCAAATTATTTCGGCAGAGCGTATCCGCGAAGAGTTTGAAAAGTTATTACTGAGCGATGACCCGATTACCGGCATTGAGCTTTTGGTAAATACCGGTTTGGCAGAGTATGTGCTTCCTGAGTTGGTGCTGCTCAAAGAAACGGTCGATATTCAGCATCGCCATAAAGATGTTTATCAACATAGTTTGAAAGTTCTGGAGCAGGCAATAGATTTGGAAAAATCTCGCGGGCACAGACCTAATCTTGTGCTGAGAATAGCTGCCTTGATGCACGATATTGGAAAGCCGGTTACCAGGCGGTTTGAGCACGGTGCAGTGACTTTCCATAACCACGATGTCGTTGGCGCCAAGATGGCCAAAAAACGTTTACGTGAATTGAAGTTTGATAAAAACACAACCGAAGCAGTCGGCGAATTAGTGCGATTGCATTTGCGATTCTTTGGTTACACTGAAGCCCTCTGGACCGATTCTGCGGTTAGGCGATATGTGCGCGATGCCGGAGATTTACTAGAAGAGCTCCACATTCTTACCCGTGCAGATGTCACCACAGGTAATCCAAAAAAGGCTGAACGACTTGAATTTGCTTACGACGATTTGGAAGAAAGAATTTCTGAGTTGGCGAAAACCGAAGAGCTTGCTGCAATAAGGCCAGATTTAGACGGTTTTGAAATCATGCAGATTCTTGGAATCCCAGGTGGGCCAAAAGTCGGCGAGGCATACAATTACCTGCTTGAGCTTCGGCTTGAAAACGGACCAATGGATAAGGATGCTGCCACCACCGCCCTGAAAGAGTGGGCTTCCCAGGTTGGCAAGTAGGTAATTCTCGACTAAAATAACTAGGTTGCCTAATTTAGGCACGATGTTAGACCCTCCTGTTACGGAAAGTCCGTGACCGAAAAGACCAAAGGAGGTGGGTTAATGACGCATCGATACGAACTGATGGTAATCATCGATCCCGAAGTGGACGAGCGTACCGCAGCCACTAACCTTGACAAGTTTATGAACGTTGTTAAGGCCGACGGTGGTTCAGTTGAAAAAGTTGACATCTGGGGAAAGCGCAAGCTTGCTTATGAAATCAAGAAGCACTCAGAAGGTATTTACGCTGTAGTCAATTTTGAAGCAACCCCAGCAGCAGCGCAGGAACTTGACCGCCAGCTAAGCCTTTCCGAGGCTGTGCTTCGCACCAAGGTACTTCGCCAAGACGAAGCTGTAGTTGTAATTGAAGAAGCTGTAGAAGCAGCTGCTGAAACTAAAGAAGACTAAAAATGGCTGCTGAAACTATTGTGACAGTTGTCGGTAACCTAACCGCAGATCCAGAATTGCGTTACACGCAAAACGGACTGGCAGTCGCCAACTTTACAATCGCATCCACCCCACGTGTTTTTGACCGTGCAAGCAATGAATGGAAAGACGGCGACGCTCTTTTCCTTCGTGCCAGTGTTTGGCGTGAATTCGCTGAACATGTTGCCGGTTCTTTGACCAAGGGTATGCGCGTTGTGGCAACAGGGAAACTGAGACAGCGTAACTACGAAACCAAAGAGGGCGAGAAGCGCACAGCTATCGAACTTGAGATCGAAGAAATCGGTCCTTCCCTTCGCTACGCGACCGTGAGTGTTACTAAAACCTCTGGCGGTTCAAGAAGCGATTCAGGCGAGAGCTGGGGACAGTCCGCTCCACAGCAAGATGGCTGGGGCCAACAGTCCCAGGCAGCTGATCCTTGGGGTGAGTCTTCTGGAAGTACAAACTACCCAGACGAGACTCCTTTCTAAGTCTTTCTAGATTTTTTGATTCGCGACAAAATTTCGCAATCATTCAGAATTCAAAATTTTTACACGTAAGGAAATATAAATGGCAGGAAAAGGAAACGACCGCCGCAAGAGTCGTATTCAAGCTAAGCCTCTAGCTCCAGCTAAGGCAATCAAGGTTGGCGTCATCGATTACAAGGATGTTGCTACCCTACGTAAATTCATTTCAGAGCGCGGCAAGATTCGTTCACGTCGCATCACCGGAGTATCCGTGCAGGAACAGCGTCTAATTGCTCGCGCAATCAAGAACGCTCGTGAGATGGCACTACTTCCATACGCAGGCGCAGGAAGGTAAAGATGTCTAAGGTAATTCTTACCCACGAAGTTGAAGGACTAGGTGTGGCCGGAGACGTTGTAGTTGTAAAAGACGGCTACGCACGTAACTACCTGCTTCCTCAGGGATTCGCTGTTACTTGGACTGCTGGTGGTGACAAGCAGATTGAGCAGATTCGCGCTGCTCGTCTAGCCCGTGCAAACCGCACCCTAGATGAGGCTAAAGAAGCTAAAGCAAAGCTAGAGGCTGCAAAGATCTCGATTGCCGCTAAAACCGGCAAGGAAGGTCGCCTCTTTGGCTCAATCAAGCCGAATGACCTAGTCGAAGCAGTAGCCGCCGCTGGTATCGGTGAGATTGACAAGCGTTCAATCGTTTTCCCTAACGGCATCAAGTCTGTTGGTGTTTATGAGGCAAATGTGCGCCTTCACGATGAAATCGTTGCAAACCTGGCGTTTCAGGTGATAGCGAAAAAGTAGCATTACTACACAAATGGCCGGAAGCACAAGCGCTTCCGGCTTTTTTGTCGGTGGATAACTCAACCTTCAAGTAGAGGTTCAAACAGGTTATCCACATTTTTATAGAAAATATAAAAACACTGGTCAGAGGGCATATTTGTAGTAAATGTGAGTTAGTTTCCCCAGGTTATCCACTACCTAAGGCATGTTATTCACAAAATGTTCCGGCGTTTCGCGACTGAATTCACAGAGTTATCCACAGGAAATTTCTATTTCCGTCAGTGGTGATTTGTAGCATTGTCAGTGTTGGAATAGTCTTCGATTTAACTCTCGATTTACTTGGCCAGAAATAGCTAAATCCTGGGTTTTTTGAAAGGAATTAATGTCAATCACCCCAATCGGTAGGAATGAGTCAAGGCAGGAAGTTCGCTCCGATCGCACTCCGCCGCATGACCTCCTTGCCGAACAGAGCGCACTCGGCGGATTGATGTTAAGCAAAGACGCACTAAGCGATGTCTTTTCTCAAGTTCACGGTAGCGATTTTTACTTCCCCAAACACGAACTCATTTACAACGCCGCAATGAACCTGTTTGCCGCGGGTGAGCCGGTAGATGTTATCTCTGTTTCGGATGAACTCACAAAACGTGGTGAGTTATCACGAGCAGGAGGTGCTGATTATCTTCACACCCTAATTGGTTTAGTGCCCACCGCTGCCAATGCCGGATACTACGCTGGCATAGTTTCAGAGAAAGCGGTTTTACGCAGACTTGTAGAAGTAGGAACCAGAATCGCTCAGAGTGGCTATGAAGCAGAGGGTGAAGCTGAGGAACTACTAAACCGGGCACAGACCGAAGTTTTCGGGATTAGTGCAGGTTCTGCCTCCGAAGATGTTGTTCACGTAGAAAAGGCAATTACAGAAGCTACCGAAGATATTGAAAAAGCTGCTGCGCACGACGGGACTTTTACAGGCATCCCCACCGGTTTTACACAACTGGATCAAAACACCAACGGATTCCACCCCGGTAACCTAATTCTTATCGCAGCCCGTCCTGGTGTTGGTAAATCAACCCTTGCTCTAGATATTGCCAGAACCTCAGCAATAAGAAACAAGATCCCTACCGTGTTTTTCTCGCTAGAAATGGGGCGAAGTGAAATCGCAATGAGGATGATTTCTGCCGAGTCGAGCATCCCGCTTCAGGTGCTGCGTCGCGGGATTAGAGACTCCAAAGACTGGGGCACTCTGGCACATGTTAATTCCAGAATTAGCGAATCAACCCTTTTCCTAGACGACAGTCCAAATATGACTCTTGCAGAGATCAGAGCCAAGTGCCGCAGAATGAGCGCAACAACAGGCTTGGGTTTAGTGATTATTGACTACCTTCAGTTGATGAGCAGTGGCAAGAAGGTTGAAAACCGCCAGCAAGAAGTTTCAGAGTTTTCTCGCTCCTTGAAACTGCTAGCAAAAGAATTGAAAATCCCAGTTATCGCACTTTCTCAGTTAAACCGTGGTCTTGAAAACAGGGGTGGCAATAAAGAACCACAGCTTTCAGACCTTCGTGAATCTGGATCGCTCGAGCAGGATGCCGATATCGTGCTTATGATCAACCGTGAGATGGGTGTGCAGGATCGCGAAGACCCACGTTACGGCCTCGCAGAGATCCTAATAGCTAAGAACCGTAATGGTCCTACCGGAAAATTTGATGTTTCTTTCCAGGGTCATTTGCAACGCTTCTCAGAAATTGCTCCAAGAGAATAACCAGACTAAGCGGAACTAGACTTATAGCGTGATATTCACTCTTGTCCGCGGACTACTGCTTTTGATTGCTGGGTTCTTTCCAGTCTTTCGAGTAGGTGTCGAATCATTGGGATTCGGTTCTTGGGTGCTGATTGCTTTCTGGGTCAGTTGCGTGGTCTTGTTTCTGGTTGCAGTCATCCGAAAACACGATGATTTTAGAGAAACAATCAATAACTCAATACTAAGTTTTGCTTCCCTGATTGCGGCCATGGTGTTATTCGTCGAAGCCACCATGTTCCAAAGCAACCAGCTATTTCAATTGACTTTAGCTATCTGGGCATTTATTACGGGTGCTACAGAATTCTGGTTAGGCATAACGAAGAAAATTGGCAGTAAAACCTTTGTTGGCAGTCTAGGCATGTTGCTCGGCATGGCCGTCGTATTGGTGCCGGCGGATTATTACCTGGAGTTTGTTCCAGAGAAGGCGCCTCCCGGTTGGTTAGACGCACCTACAATGCACATAGGATTGTTCGGTGCCTATGCTGTAACTGCGGGAGTTTATTTAATGATTACTGCACTTAGTACTAAGTATGGAAGTTCGAAAGAAAATGAATAAGGATAAAGCAAAGCGCAAGTATCTGATGCGCCCGGTGGAATTGATCGGCACTTCAGCTGTCATTTCTGTGGGGTTCCTACTTGTGATGATGCTAACTCTTCGACCAGGCGACTGGGAAACATGGCAAAAGCTTTTAGTCATTTTTGGTGTGGTTTTTATAGCCTGCCTGGTGCTTACCGCAATGCTCCTTTTGGCACTAAAGGATCCCGAGGAACCGAGCGACGAAGAGTAACCCATCACTAGACGCTGTAACCCAGCAAGTTATGACTTGGCTGGAGGTTGCTAAAAACATTCCTGTAAATAAATCAGCAAAACGTTTAGCTGGAGTTTTGCGTGATCCATATGGACTTAAATTCACTGTCGCATTCGTGGATGGTGTTGTCCGACCGGAAGATGTTCATATTGCCGCTAAGAAGCTAGCGCAGATTGCACCCGAAGTGCCGAAGTTTCTTCCTTTGTATTTACGGATGGCTATTCGAGCGGGTGGAATTTTCGCCCCGATTCTTCCGTGGGCGATTGTGCCTATTGCAAGAAAAGTCCTTCGCGGAATGGTATCGCATCTAATTATTGATTCAACCGACACCAAACTTAGTAAAGCAATTCAGGCGCATCGCGGTGAAGGAATCCGTCTAAATATTAATCTCCTTGGCGAAGCTGTGCTGGGCAAAAAAGAAGCAGCGAAGAGAATTGCAGGGACTAAACGCTTACTTGCACGTAGCGATGTCGACTATGTTTCAATAAAAGTTTCTGCTGCGGTTGCCCCACACAGCCCATGGGCTTTTGACGCTGCGGTCACGAAAATTGTGGATGAACTGCTACCGCTTTATCAGCTAGCGAACGCATTCAGTCCGAAAAAATTTATCAACCTAGATATGGAAGAATACAAAGACCTCGACCTAACTATCCAGGTTTTTACTTCCATACTCGGAAGACCGGAATTCAAAAACCTTACTGCAGGAATTGTGCTCCAGGCATACCTTCCCGATTCTCTCCCGGCCATGAAGAAACTTCAGGAATGGTCAGCCCACCGAGTAGCAGCAGGCGGGGTACCGATTAAAGTTCGACTTGTTAAAGGTGCGAATTTGCCGATGGAGAAAGTCGATGCTGATATTCACGGCTGGCCTCTAGCCACTTGGAGTTCTAAGCAAGAAACCGATGCGCAATACAAACGCATACTTAATTTGGCCCTTCAACCAGAACACATAAAAAATATTCGACTCGGAGTTGCTGGTCACAACCTATTTGATATTGCTTACGCTTGGTTGCTCGCCGGTCAGAATGATGTTCGCGAGCATCTAGATTTTGAAATGCTGCTAGGAATGGCGCCCGCTCAGGCTGAAGCGGTGCGAAGAAGTGTGGGAAGGCTTATCCTCTACACCCCCGTAGTAGCACCGAGTGAATTTGATGTGGCAATTGCATACCTAATTCGTCGCCTAGAAGAAGGAGCCTCTACTGAAAACTTCATGTCGGCCGTCTTTGAGCTAGCAGAAAATTCTGAGTTATTTATTCGTGAGCAAAAGCGTTTCGGTGCGGCACTTGAAAATATTGAGAAGGATGTCCAGAGCACTAATAGAGTCGCAAAACGCTATGCAGCTGTGCCTGAGCCAAGCGCAGAAAGTTTCGTAAACACCCCCGATACTGATCCAGCTATTGAGAGTAACCGAGAATGGGCAGCCGGCATTTTAGAGAGTGCAAAGAACAGCGAGCTTGGTAAACAAGCGGTAGCAGATTCAATAATTAGCGCAGGTGATGTCCCTGAAATTGTGAATGACTGCAGCAAAGCAGCTAACGACTGGGCAGCGCTCGGCGCATCTCGACGAGCAGAAATTTTAGAAGAATGCGGAAAAGCTTTAGAAAGTTACCGCGCAGAATTCCTTGAAATCATGGCGCATGAGGCAGGGAAAACAATTGAGCAGGGCGATCCTGAAGTATCAGAAGCGATAGATTTCGCCTACTACTATGCCGGGCAGGCACTCTTGCTGGAAAAAATTTCCGGTGCAACTTTTACACCTGCCGCTGTCACCTTGATAACCCCACCATGGAACTTCCCGCTTGCGATACCAGCCGGTTCCACATTGGCTGCATTAGCCGCCGGTTCCAGCGTTATTTTGAAGCCTGCAAGACTCACAGCGCGCACAGCATCCCTAATTGCAGAAGTGTTCTGGGAAGCTGGTGTTCCTAAAGATGTGCTGAAGTTTGTGGTTCCTAAAGATCGGGCAGCAAGTAGTGCACTGGTATCTGATCCGGGAGTGGATCGTGTGGTGTTGACAGGGTCGTATGAAACCGCACAGCTGTTTAGGCAGCTCCGTCCTGATTTGCCGTTACTGGCTGAAACCAGTGGAAAGAATGCCATAATTGTCACCGCCAGCGCTGACTTTGATTTGGCAGTAAAAGACATCATCTATTCAGCGTTTGGTCATGCGGGTCAAAAATGCTCTGCCGCTTCCCTAGTTATTCTTGTCGGTTCTGTTTCGAAGTCTCGCCGTTTCCGGGAGCAGCTGCTTGATGCAGCTTTTTCCTTAGTAGTGGGAAGTGCAACCAATCCAGAAACACAGATGGGACCAATTATCGATACTCCCGGTGAAAAACTTCTTTCTGGTTTGACAATTTTGGGGTCGGGTGAAAGCTGGCTTTTGTGTCCTCAGGAAATTGCCCCGAACATCTGGACTCCTGGAATTCGGGACGGTGTAAAGCGTGGCTCGGAGTTCCACACAGTTGAATACTTCGGGCCAGTGCTTGGGATTATGACCGCGGCTACTTTGGAGGATGCGGTAAAAATCGTTAACGAGGTTGAATACGGCCTAACATCGGGGCTTCATTCCCTTGATTCTAGTGAAATTAGTTACTGGGCTAACCACATTCATGCCGGAAATCTTTATGTAAATCGCGGCACTACTGGCGCAATAGTTCGTCGCCAACCCTTTGGTGGTTGGAAGAAGTCCGCAGTAGGACCCGGCGCAAAAGCCGGAGGGCCAAACTATCTGATCGGGTTTGGAACTTGGAACGTTGCACAACCTCAGGCTATTGAAGGCGAGGCTATACCAGATATTGAACTATTGCCAGAGGTTGTGGAACTAAAAGAAGCCCTTGATTCTGGTAAAGATTTTGATTTTTGCGCCGCCGGAATCCAAAGCGATGAGCAAGCTTGGAGAAACCATTTTGCTCCTAAGGATGTTTCAGCGCTGAAATACGAAAAGAATATCTTCCGATATTTACCGGCACTAGAACCAGTAAATATCCGAGTTGAGGCAAAAGCTAGTTGGAGAGAACTGGCTCGTGTGCTTGCTGCCGCCATTCGTGCTGGTTCCAAAACAGTAATCTCTGTTTATACCGAACCACCGGCAAAATTGGTCAAGTTCATAAAATCTATAACCCAACTCATTGTGGAAGATGATGAGGCTTGGAACACCAGAGTTATCGCAATGGAAAGTGGCAGAATTAGGCTCATTGGTGCATCTCCGGAACAACTGAAAAGTCAGATATACGCTAACCCGACGCTCGCTGTTTGGAGCGGTGAAGTTACAACCGCCGGCAGACTGGAAATCCTACCTTTTATGCAAGAGCAGAGCGTGAGTATTACCGCTCACCGCTTCGGCACTTTACTTGAAGTGGCGAAGATAAACGATTAGTTCTGAAGCCAGACCCGTGTATGTTTCCGGGGTTAGTGCTTTCAGGGACTCTTTTCGGTCATCCGGAATATCTAAAGTGTCAATAAAACGGGCAAAATCTTCGCGAGTTAGGCGCTTACCGCGGGTAAGGTCTTTCAACAGAGCGTAAGGGTCACTGATGCTTGATTTTCCTTCAGCAACAGCTGCTCGAATAACTGTCTGAATCGGTTCTGCAAGAACTTCCCAATTCTCATCCAGATCTTGCAGCATGACTTCTCCGGCAACATCTAGTTGTTCCAAGCCTCCGGCAAGATTTTCCAGAGCAAGTAGCGAATGCGCAATCGCTACCCCGATATTGCGTTGAGTTGTGGAGTCGGTGAGGTCACGCTGCAAACGACTGGTTACCAGACTCGTCGCTAGGGTGTGTAGCAATCCGGTAGAAATCTCTAAGTTAGCCTCGGAGTTTTCGAACTTAATCGGATTTATCTTGTGTGGCATTGTCGAAGATCCGGTCGCACCGGGGACGGGTATCTGTCTGAAGTATCCGAGTGAAATGTAGGTCCAGATATCGGTTGCTAGGTTATGTAGCACTCCATTAGCGTGTGCGATTTTGTAGAAAAGCGAGACCTGCCAGTCGTGCGATTCGATCTGAGTAGTGAGCGGATTCCATTGCAGGCCAAGGGATTCGACCAGAGCTCTCGACAGTGCTGGCCAGTCTGTGTTTTGGGCGGCTGCAAGATGTGCCGAGAAAGTTCCGGTAGCTCCGCTAAATTTGCCCAAGTATTTGTGGGAGCGGATTTCATTTCGGATTCCGCGCAAACGGAAAGCAAAAACTGCAAATTCTTTACCGAGTGTGGTTGGTGTGGCCGGTTGTCCGTGGGTGCGAGAGAGCATCGCCTGGTCACGGTAGTTGACTGCATATTCGTCAATAATTTCAATAACTCGATCAAGTGCTGGAAGCCAGATGTTTTCTACCGCGACTTTCACCGTGATTGCGTAGGAGAGGTTGTTGATATCTTCCGATGTGCAGGCAAAATGCACTAACTCGTTCAGGCGAGAAAGCCCAGCAGTGTCTAGTCGTCTGCGAATTAGGTACTCAACTGCCTTAACGTCATGTTTTGTAGTGGCTTCAATTTCGGCAAGTTCGGCAGCATCTTCGTCGGTGAAAGTAGCGGCAATTTTTTTCAAAGCTGAAGCTTCGGATGCACTCAGCGCTTTAACTTCAAAAGTTCCGCTATTTACTAGTTGCTGTAGCCATTGAATCTCGACTCTTACCCTAGCTGCGTTCAAAGAAGTTTCAGAGAGGTGCTCAGCAATACCGGAGACTTGATTGTAGTAACGACCGTCTAGTGGGCTAATTGGAGAATTCAACTTAAAAAGGCTCTTTCGCTAGGGCGTTTCTCGAACGAAATCAGGATCCATTTCAATTCTAAACTGCCTCAAGCATTGCAGTCTTATCCACATCATGCAGATTTGAACCTAAAAAATTAGCCAAAGTTGGAGAAACTGATGATTATGGGCAACAACGAACTGGCAATTTACCACCTGAGAAAGGCTATTAATGCGCTAAATACAATCGCAACGCCTTCCTGGAACTCCGCAACCAGTCTCAGGTTTCATAGCAATCTCGAATACCTGCGACAATGCACCCTGAACGCTCTTTGGCAACTTCTCTCTTAGAATTTATGGTCCATATTGCTTGATTACGATGTGCAGATTGCAGTCAATATTGCGGAATTGCAGGCTGCTGAGAATGCCTTAAAAATTGCCGTTGACTCTGCTAATCAAGCTGTTCATTTCGCTCAGCTTTCTTCGATAGAAACTCAAGGACAAGGACTCAACCACCTAGCCCCGGTCAGTGAAGTGAATCAAATCGCCCTAGAACTAGCGATTCTCAGACAGGGCATTGATCAAGTGATAACCGACTATGTTGTGGCAGATTTCAATATTGCAGACAAGTGGCAGAATCTAATTCTTGGAAAGTACGCGGCACTCGGCTTGACCAGGTTTCTAAACATGCTGGGAATTTTGGAGGAAGGCCGGGTGGAAATATTTAGAAACACCAGGTTTGAAAGTGTTAATCCGAGGAGCCTGAATCAACTGGCTGAGCGCATCCCCACTGGCGATGCTCAAGTGCGGATCGAGAAATACAGCGGTGTGGAAAATTCCGATCTTGCTGGTTCCGGGGCACAGCAAGGCCCAGAAAATACTTACATTGTCTACATATCCGGAACAAGGGAATGGGGCATTGATTCGAAAGATGCCTTTGATCTGACCTCGAATCTCGCGCTAGCGGGAGATAAATACTCCGGCTCATTACAGGGTGTAGATAAAGCGATGTTTCAGGCGGGAATCACCGCAGAAGACTCAGTAATACTTGTCGGCTACTCTCAAGGAGGAATGGTCGCTTCAGCACTCGTGGCTATGCAGAAATATCGAGTGAGCCATTTGGTGACTTTTGGGTCTCCAGCAATGCCGGTTACGACATCCAACACCCCGAAAATTATCAGCGTCACCCACCGCGAGGATTTTGTGCCCAAGGTGCTGGGCCCATCTCCTCAAGATGGCCGGGTTATCGTGTCGGCGGACAGCGCACCGGACATATCTGCACACGATTTACACGAGTATCGGAAAACTGCCCGCAAAATTGATTTCTCGCCGAGTTCAGAAATAGTTGAACTCCAGAATGCGCTTCGTAACCTAACCGAAAAAGCAGAAACATCGACCTGGCATATAACCAGGTCGAACTAACTAGCTATTTTCCGAATGGTTTAAACAGGAGGCCTACAAAAACGTTTCCAATAGATATCAACACCGCAGCGAAGATTCCGGTCCAGAAGTAGTTATCAATTGATAGCCCCCAACCGATCTGATCTCCGAAGAGTGTTGTTAGCCAAAGGATCAGCGCATTAATAAATATGGAAATGATGCCCAGTGTCAAGATATAGAGCGGGATGGCCACAATTCGAATAACGGTGCCCACAGTAGCGTTGATTATCGCAAATATGAAAGCGACTATTAGGAAAGAAAGAATCCATCCAGTGGTGTCGTCTGCAAATGGAACCAAAGTGAAACCTGGGAGAATCAGCGTGACTAGCCACATCACAACCGCAAGAACCACTATTTTCCAGAAAAATTTACTCATGTATCAATTTTTGCACGACTCTTATGATTATTAGGTGACTATTAGAACGCGAAAAGAACTTCAGGGTATTGGTGGCTACAGCCAAGGGCGAAGCGCAGGACCCTCATGGTTCAAACTTTCTTCCAACGAGAACCCTAATGAGCCCTTTCCCGAAGTTTTGGAAGCAGTCCAGAAGCACACGGCTGGCTTTAACCGCTACCCCAAACCAGTCTCCACAGAACTTGTTGAAAAAATAGCAGCGCGTTATCAGCTACCGGCTAGCCGCATCCTTCTTGGCGCTGGCTCAACCCCGCTGCTTTACCAGGCAGTAGCGGCCACAGCAGGTGTGGGCGATGAAGTAATGTTTGCGTGGAGATCCTTCGAAGCCTATCCGCTACTGGCGTTACCTACTGGGGCAACAAATGTGCGGATCCCTTTAACTGAGGATGGGCGACATAATTTACCAGCGATGGCAGCAACAATAACTGAGCACACCAGGATAATTATTCTTTGTTCCCCCAATAATCCAACCGGTCCAATAATAACCACCGCTGAATTTACCGAATTTATGGCAAAAGTTCCTGCAGATATTCTGGTTGTTCTTGACGAAGCCTATGTGGAGTATGTAACCAATCCAGAAGCAGTGAACGGTCTCGAAGAATGGGAAAAATATCCAAACCTGATGCTACTTCGCACATTTTCTAAAGCCTGGGGGCTTGCAGGTCTTAGAGTCGGATGGGCGCTAGTGCCAGAAGAAATGGTAGGAGCAATGAGACTGGTCGGAATCCCAATGTCGGTTCCAAACGGTTCAGCGGCTGGCGCAATAGCCGTGTTGGATTTAGAGGGGAGAGTTTTTGAGAGGGTTAGAGAAACTATTGAGTCTCGGGAGCTATTGGTTCAAGGTTTACGCGATTTAGGCATCCCAGTCCCTGATTCAGAATCAAACTTTGTTTGGATACCCACTAAAGAGGCTCAGGTAGCTTTTGATTATTATTTCGACCACGAATTGATTTTGCGGGCATTCCCTCCTGAAGGGATACGTATCACAGTTGGTGAGAGTGCTTCAGTTGCTAAACTTTTAGAAACTTCGCGAGAGCTTGTAGAAAAGCTACTAACTAATTAGCAGAAAATATCAATAGGCTTTATTGGGAAGGATCGCAAAATGACCCTCGAATTAGCCAATCAACAAAGTCGGCGTAAGTAAAAATTATGGAATATCCTGAACCACTAAGCGTGCTTGATGCGCAAGGGAATTATGACCCTAATCGTGCTCCAGCGGAACTTCGTCCGTATCTAGATGAGCTTGGTCTAG
>PJTQ01000522.1_pt1 | contig 19613 bp, 18 predicted proteins | sample 1512231 | NCBI WGS metagenome assembly PJTQ01 (sample SAMN08177688, study PRJNA422409) | Soil metagenome, whole genome shotgun sequencing project. | isolation source: Soil (3) enriched on wood chips | place: USA: Madison | collected 2015-01-15 | reverse complement strand
TCAACCAGCGGCTGGTAAAGACCTACCAGGTCGGCGCCGACGGCCGCATCGTGTTTGAAACGACGAACTAGGCCGCGTCCCGCTCCGGCGTGAGGGGAAAGTGGCGGGGCGCGCAGGCCCCGCCAAGTCGCCCGTGCAGTATGCATGCCTGCAAGACTCTCGCGTCCGCTTGTCGGCGGCTTCGGATGTCGGCTGGCCTGTCTCGGCAGGCCGGCGCCGGGGCCAGATCACGCCATCGGCCGATGGTTGTCGATGGCTCAGCGCCGCCAATCGCAACCAGACTGAAGACATCTCCCCCGAACATCTCCGCCTGCGCGCATCGCTCCGCTGCGACGCGGAGCGCTGCTGGCAGTCAGTGTCGGGCGCGTGTCTGTGGGGCTGGCATCTGCGCAGTAACGAAGAGGGGACGCATTGGGGCGCATCCCCTCTTCGCTCTGACTTGCGCAGTCGGTGTCCGAGAGGCTCCACGGCGGCGGGGCGAAGCCTATGCGTCTCAGACACATGCCTCTTAGCGTATTGTCCGGTCGGCGCCCCGCCGATTCTGCTCCAGATTGGAGCGATGTTGCAGCCTGTGGAGAACCCGTGCGCGCGGCCGACCGACGGAGAAGACGCCGCGCCGACAGGTGAATTCTTGCAAACGAGTTGCACTTGCATATGTGACGTGCTTAATGTTGCAAATCGTTCGCAACAATCGCCGGTGCCGGTGGCCCGGCGGGCGCGATCGATGGCAGGATGGACCGATGGAGCGGATTTCGATGAATAGACGCATGCGGCGCGGCGCGCTGGCCGCCCTGGTTGCGGCCCTGGCCTTCGGCGCCATGGCTGGCGGCGCGCTGGCCGGCGACAAGTTCAAGGTGGTGACGACCTTCACCGTCATCGCCGACATGGCGCGGAACGTGGCGGGCGATGCGGCCGACGTCGACTCGATCACCAAGGCGGGCGCCGAGATCCACAACTACCAGCCGACCCCCGGCGACATCCTCAAGGCGCAGGGCGCCCAGCTCATCCTGTGGAACGGCCTCAATCTCGAGCTGTGGTTCGAGAAATTCTTCCAGACGCTGCGGGACGTGCCGAGCGTCGTCGTCTCCGACGGCATCGAGCCGATGGGCATCTCCGAAGGCCCCTATGCCGGCAAGCCCAACCCGCATGCCTGGATGTCGCCGAGCGCCGCCCTCATCTATGTCGACAACATCCGCGATGCGCTCATGCGCTACGACCCCGACAACGCCGCGACCTACAGCGCCAATGCCGAGGCCTACAAGCAGCGCATCACCGACGCCATCGCCCCGATTGCCGCGCGGCTCGGCGCCATTCCCGAAGACAGGCGCTGGCTGGTGACGAGCGAGGGCGCCTTCAGCTATCTGGCGCGCGATTTCGGCCTCAACGAGCTCTATCTCTGGCCGATCAACGCCGACCAGCAGGGCACGCCCCAGCAGGTCCGCAAGGTGATCGACGCGGTGCGCGCCCACGGCATCGGCGTCGTCTTCTCCGAAAGCACGGTCTCGCCCGATCCTGCCATGCAGGTGGCGCGCGAGACCGGCGCGACCTATGGCGGCGTCCTCTATGTCGATTCCCTCACCGAGGCCGACGGACCCGTCCCCACCTATATCGATCTGCTGCGCGTCACCTCCGAAACTATCGCCGCGGGGCTGGCGCCATGACGCGCGTCGCGGCCGGCGTTTCCGAGGCGGGGGGCGGCCTCTCCGTCAGCCGCGCCACCGTCACCTATCGCAACGGCCACACGGCGCTGCGCGACGCGAGCTTCGAGATTCCTACGGGCACCATCACCGCGCTGGTCGGCGTCAACGGCTCCGGCAAGTCGACGCTGTTCAAGGCGATAATGGGCTTCGTGCGACTGGCCCGCGGCGAGATCGCCATTCTCGGCCAGCCGGTCGAGCAGGCGCTGAAGCAGAACCTCGTCGCCTATGTGCCCCAGAGCGAGGAAGTGGACTGGAACTTCCCGGTGCTGGTCGAGGACGTCGTCATGATGGGCCGCTACGGCCACATGAACATGATGCGCACCCCGCGCGCGGCCGACCGCGAGGCCGTCGCCTCGGCCCTCGCCCGCGTCGGCATGGTCGAGTTCCGCAAGCGCCAGATCGGCGAGCTCTCGGGCGGGCAGAAGAAGCGCGTCTTCCTCGCCCGCGCGCTGGCGCAGAACGGCCGCGTCATCCTGCTCGACGAGCCCTTCACCGGCGTCGACGTCAAGACCGAGGACGCCATCGTCGCCCTGCTGCGCGACCTGCGCGACGAGGGCCGCGTCATGCTGGTCTCGACCCACAATCTCGGCAGCGTGCCCGAATTCTGCGACCGCACCGTGCTGCTCAAGACGACGGTGCTGGCCTATGGCCCCACGGCGGAGATTTTCACCCAGGCCAATCTCGAGCGCACCTTCGGCGGCGTCCTGCGGCACTTCGTGCTCGGCGGCGCGGGCCTGCACGACGACGACGACAGCCGCCGCCTCGCGGTGCTGACCGACGACGAGCGCCCGCTGGTCTTTTACGGCGAGAACGGCGCCATGCAGCACAAGACGCGCGAGCCCGACAAATGATCGCGCTGCTGGCCGAACCCTTCACCTACGCCTACATGGTCAACGCCATGTGGGTGTCGGCGCTGGTCGGCGCCGTCTGCGCCTTCCTGTCGTGCTACCTCATGCTCAAGGGCTGGTCGCTGATCGGCGATGCGCTCAGCCACGCCATCGTGCCCGGCGTCGCCGGCGCCTACATGCTGGGCCTGCCCTTCGCTGTCGGCGCCTTCTTTTCGGGCGGCCTCGCGGCCGCCGCCATGCTGTTTCTCAACCAGCGCACCAAGCTCCGCGAAGACGCGATCATCGGGCTGATCTTTTCCTCCTTCTTCGGCCTCGGCCTGTTCATGGTGTCGCTGTCGCCCACCTCGGTGAACATCCAGACCATCGTGCTCGGCAACATCCTCGCCATCACCCCCGAGGACACGCTGCAACTCGCCCTCATCGGCGTGGTCTCGCTGGCGATCCTGCTGGTCAAGTGGCGCGACCTGATGGTCGTTTTCTTCGACGAGACCCATGCGCGCTCCATCGGGCTCAATCCGGCGGCGCTCAAGATCGTCTTCTTCACCCTGCTGTCGGCCTCCACCGTCGCCGCGCTGCAGACCGTCGGCGCCTTCCTCGTCATCTGCATGGTGGTGACGCCCGGCGCCACGGCCTACCTGCTCACCGACCGCTTCCCGCGCCTGCTGATGATCGCCGTCGCCATCGGCACGCTGACGAGCTTCGTCGGCGCCTATGCCAGCTATTTCCTCGACGGCGCCACGGGCGGCATCATCGTCTGCCTGCAAACGCTGATCTTCCTTGTCGTCTTCGTCTTCGCCCCGAGGCACGGCATGCTCGCGGCGCGGCGCCGGGCGGCCCGTGCGCTGGAGGAGCAGCCATGAGCCTGCTCGATACGCTGCTGCTGCCGTTCCAGTTCGAGTTCATGCGCAACGCGCTGCTGATCTCGGTGCTGGTCGCCGTGCCGGCCGCGCTGCTCTCGTGCTTCCTCGTGCTCAAGGGCTGGGCGCTCATGGGCGATGCCATCAGCCACGCCGTGTTCCCCGGCGTCGTCATCGCCTACATCGTCGGCTTCCCCTATGCCGTCGGCGCCTTCGCGGCCGGCATGATCTGCGCGCTGGCCACCGGCTTTCTCAAGGAGAACAGCCGCGTCAAGCAGGATACGGTGATGGGCGTGGTGTTCTCGGGCATGTTCGGGCTCGGCCTCGTCCTCTATGTCAAGATCCAGTCCGACGTGCATCTCGACCACATCCTGTTCGGCGACATGCTCGGCGTCGGTCTTCAGGACATTCTCGAGACGGCGCTCATCGCCGCCGTCACCGGCGGCCTCATCTTCGTCAAGTGGCGCGACCTGCTGCTGCACGCCTTCGATCCGGCCCAGGCGCGCGCCGTCGGCCTGCCGGTGCGGCTGCTGCATTACGGCCTGTTGTGCCTGATTTCGCTGACTATCGTCGGCGCCCTCAAGGCGGTGGGCATCATCCTTGCCGTCTCCCTGCTGATCGCGCCCGGCGCCATCGCCTTCCTGCTGACCCGCCGCTTCAGCGCCATGCTGGGCCTCGCCGTGGCGATCGCCGTCGCGGCCGCCTTCCTCGGCGTCTATCTCAGCTTCTTCATCGACAGCGCCCCGGCCCCCACCATCGTTCTGCTCTTCGCCCTCGCCTTCATCGCCGCCTTCGCCGTCACCACCTGGAAGACCGCCCGCACCGAAGCCGCCGCTCCCGAAACCCTATAGGTCGGCGGCTCGCGGCGCCGCGCCGTCGCGAAGATCGCCGAAGCCCCCTAGACAGGAGCGCAGCCTTCGGCTTCAATCTAAACGTTAAGGTTATCGGGCGACATGTGTCGGGCAAGGGAAGAGAATGGGGCGCCAAGAGACGCTGAAAGTTCTGATCGTCGGCGAGACGGTCTACAAGATCCATACCCACTTCAAGGGCTTCGCCTCCTATGAGACAGGCTATGCAAGCGTCTCCCTCGACGCCTTCGTCGATCGCTTCGAAGGCCGCGACATCGACATCGACTTCATGCCGAATCACGAGGTGTCGCTGAAGTTCCCGGCGACGCTCGCGGCCCTGCAGGCCTACGACGTGATCGTCATCTCCGACGCGCCGGCCGATTCGTTCCTGCTGCATCCGGCGACGATGGCGGGCGACATCGCGCCCGACCGCCTGCGGCTGATCGGCGATTACGTGCGCGCCGGCGGCGGCTTCGTGATGGTCGGCGGCTGGATGGGCTATGGCGGCTTCCACGGCAAGGCGCATTACGCCTATTCGCCGCTCGCCCGCTTCCTGCCGGTCAGGATTTCGCCCCATGACGACCGCATGGAGACGCCCGAGGGCGTCTATCCGGAGGTTGTCGCGCCGCACCCCGTGCTCGCCGGCCTGCCGCAGGAATGGCCGGATTTCCTCGGCTACAACAAGGTCGAGCAGATCGGCGGCGAGTTGCTGCTGCGCTTCAGGGAAACCGGCGACCCGCTGCTCGTCGTCGACCATCTCGGCGAGGGACGCCTCGCCTGCTTCACCTCCGATATCCTGCCGCACTGGGGCTCGCCGCGCTTCACCGGCTGGGGCGGCTATCTGGATTTCTGGGAGCAGCTGCTGCGCTGGACCGGCAGGAAGTGACGCCGGAGCTGGATGCAGCGATCGCCTATGAGGTCGCCGACAAGGCGATCCCGTCCGTCTCCTACGCGATCTTCGATCGCCGGCACGTGCTCGCGCAAGGTCACGCCGTCGCCGCGGGGGCGCCTCCGCTGGCGGGCGACGCGCTGTTTCGCCTCGGCTCGATCAGCAAGACATATTGCGCCCTGGCCGCCATGCGCCTGGTCGAGCAGGGCCGGCTGGATCTCGATGCCGATATCGGGGGCGCCCTCGGCGGCCTGCGGCCCCGGGACCCGTTTCACGACGTGCCGGTGCCGCTCACCCTGCGCAAGCTTCTCGGCCATCGCTCGGGGCTGACGCGCGAAGCCGCCATCGGCAACTATCTCGACAGCAGTGAGCCGCCGCTGGCGGCGACGATCGAGAGCCTGCGCGGCACCCGCTACAAGGTGGACCCGTCGGGGCATGTCTATCGCTACTCCAATGCCGGCTTCGCCGTCGTCGGCGCCGCCATCGAGGCCGCGAGCGGCGAAAGCTACGGCGCGCATCTCGTGCGTCACGTGCTGGCCCCGCTCGGGCTTGCCGACACCCATGTGCAGCTGGCGGCAGCACAGAGGCGGCGGCTCGCACCGGCGCGTATGTGGGCCGACGGCCGCGACTTCCCCGCGCCGGTCTTCAACATGGGGTCCGCCCCCGCCGGAAACCTCGCGGCGACGCTCGGCGACGTCGCCCGCTACGGGCAGATGCTTCTCGGCGGCGGCGCGCCGCTGCTGCGCCCGGATACGCTCGCGGCGATGTGGACGGTGCCGGATGGCGGGCCGGCCGGCTACGGGCTCGGCTTCGCGGTCGGCATGCTTGGCGGCCAGCGCTGCGTCGGCCATGGCGGCGTCCTCTATGGCTACGCCTCGCAATTGCTGGTGCTGCCGGAGGCAGGAATCGGCGTCGTGATGGTGTCGACGCGCGATGCCACGAACGATGCCGTCGACCGGCTGGCGCGCTACGCCCTGCGTCTCGTGCTTGCCGATCGCGACGGCAGCGCCCGCCCCGCCGCGCCCCGGCGCCTGCCGCTGCCCGACCCGGCCGTCAGCCGCGCCTGGGTCGGCACCTACGCGGCCGATGACGGGAGCGGCCTCTCGCTCATCTCGAGCGACGGGCGGCTGCTGCTGGTGCACGACACCGTGCCGCTGGAGCTGCGGCCGCTCGATGCCGGCCGGCTTGTCCTCGATGGCCGGCTCTACGGGGAGGGGACGTCCTACGCCCACGCCACCGTGGCGCTCGGGGACGCCGGCACCCTCGGCTGGCGCGGCAGGATCTGGCGCCGCGTGGCCGGGCCGGCGGCGCCCGTGCCTCCGCCGGACCTCGCCCCGCACCTCGGCGGTTACGGGCCCGACTGCATCGCCAGCCGCCTGCTGTGGGCCGGCCGGCTCGTCTGCGTCATGGAGCTGTTCTTTCCGCACGACTGCGTGCCGCTCGGCGGCACGCGCTATCGGCTCGGCCCGGGCATGTACGAGGACGAGATTGTCGAGCTCGGCGTGCGCGACGCCGCCGGCCGCCCCGCCATGCGGGTCGGCGACATGCTGCTGGCGAGGGAACGATGATGCGGATCGACCGGGTCGAAATCTACCGCGCGGAAATGCCGATGAAGGTCCCGTTCCGGATCGCCATCGGCACGACCGAGGTCTCGCAGTCGCTCTTCGTCAGGATCGCAACCGATGCCGGGCATGTCGGCGTCGGCGAGGCCAACCTCTTCACGCCCGTGGTCGGGGAAACGCTCGACACGGCATGGCAGGCGGCGGCGCTGCTCGGGCGCCTGCTCATCGGCGCCGACCCGCTCGACATCGAAGGCCGCGTCGCGGCGATGCAGCGGGCATTGCCCTTCAACACGACGACGCGCTCGGCCTTCGACATGGCGCTGTGGGACATTCTGGGCAAGGCCGCCAACCTGCCGCTTTTCGCCGTCCTCGGCGGCCAGCGCCGGGCTGTCCTCACCGACAACACGGTCGGCATCGACACGCCGGATCGCATGGCCGAACGCGCCGCGGCACACAAGGCGCGCGGCTTTCGGGTCGTGAAGGTCAAGCTCGGCGAGGCCGTGGCGACCGATGTCGAGCGGCTGCGCCGCATTCGCGCCGCCGTCGGCCCGGGCTACGCCTTGCGGATCGATGCCAATCAGGGCTGGAGCCGCATCGACGCCCGCCATGCGCTGGCCGCGCTCGCGGCCTTTGACCCCGAATTCTGCGAGCAGCCGCTCGCCCGCTGGGACATCGACGGCCTGGCGGCGCTGCAGAAAGTGTCTCCCATCCCCATCATGGCCGACGAATCCGTGTTCGACGCGCACGACGCCCTGCGCCTCGTGCAGAACGCGGCCTGCGACCACATGAATATCAAGCTGGCGAAATCGGGCGGCATCCACACCGCGCTGAAGATCGACGCCATCGCCGAAGCGGGCGGACTCTCCTGCATGATCGGCTGCATGACCGAGAGCGGCATCGGCCTCAGCGCCGCCGTCCATCTCGCATCGGCACGGCGCAACATCGCCTTTGCCGACCTCGACGGTGCCGACATGCTGGCGGTCGACCCCGTGGCGGGCGGCTTCACCTACACCGCCGGCGGCGAGCTGCTGCCGTCCACCCGGCCGGGTCTGGGCGTCGAGATCGCTCCGGCGTTCCTCGCGCAGCTGCCCGGCACGATCATCGCATGAGCAGAAAATTCGGCCGGGCAACCGTGTTCTAAACGTTTAGGATTGACTCCGGCGCCATTTTCTCTGACGTTCGGCGTGCTGGGGAAATGCCGTTGCTGGAGGGGACGGGCATGGATCAAGTCGCAGACATAACGCGATACGCCGATGGCGTGCGCCCGCACATCCTGCCGCTCCGGCAGCAGTCGGAGCGGATCACCGAGATGGTGCGCCTGCGCCTCGATACGATCCTGCCCGGCGCCATGCAGGCCGCCGACATCGATATGTGGATCATCCTCTGCCAGGAGGACAATCCCGACCCGCTCTTTCCCACGATGATCCCCTTCGACAACTGGCATCCCATCCTGTCGTGCCTCGTCTTCGCCCGCGAGGGGGACACGGTCCGGCGCTACAATCTGAGCGCCGTCGACACCAAGGATCTCTACGAGCGCCCCTATGCCGGCCAGCTCGAGGACAGGCAGTGGCCGGCGCTGCTCGATCTCGTCGCCCAGCACGATCCGGCGCGCATCGGCATCAATATCGGCGCCGTCGCCTGGTGCTCGGGCGGGCTCACCTGGAACCTGCATCGCCAGCTCACCGAGAAGCTGCCGCCGAAATATGGGGAGCGGCTGGTCTCCGCCGAGCGGGCCGCCGTCCGCTGGGCGAGCACAATGACCGAGGCCGAGCTCGTCCATTACAAGCGTGTTGTCGAGCTCGGCCGCTACATGATCGCCGAATGCTTCAGCACCCGCGCCATCACGCCCGGCGTCACCACCATCGACGACCTCGTCTGGCACTATTGGCAGCACGCCTACGATCTGGGGCTCGACGTCGCGTTCCGTCCCTATTTCCGCACCATCCGCGACGAGCGCGACACGCGCGCGCCGGCCGATACGCTGATGCCGGGCGATCTCGTGCACTGCGATGTCGGCATCAAGTACATGCGCTTCAATTCCGACCAGATGCACATCGCCTACATACCGAGGCTCGGCGAGACCGACGCGCCGCCCGGGCTGCGGGCGCGGCTGGCCGACAACAACAGGCTGCAGGACATCTACATGGCCGCGTTCAGCCAGGGCCTGTCGGGTAACCGCATTCTTGCCGCCGTGCTCGAGCGCGCCCGTACCGAGGGGATCCCCGAGCCCAAGGTGTTCTCGCACAATATCGGGCTGTTCATGCATCAGCCGGGCCCGCTCATCGGCCTGCCCTGGGATCAGGGGGCCAGGCTGCCGCGCGGCGAGGTGACGCTGGAGGTCAACAGCGCCTTCACGATGGAATTGAGTACATCGGCCGAAGTCCCCGAATGGGGCGGCCAGATGGTCCGGCTGGCCACCGAGGAGCCCGTCGTCTTCACGGCGGACGGGTGCCGCACATTGTGCGGCCGGCAGACGGAGTTCTACGTGATCTGAGCAGTGGCCGTACCACCGGCCGCCAGATTTGCCCCTCGGGGCGTGGGAAACGTGGGGAAGGAGTTAAGGGAATGACTTCGCTGGTTCTAAATCGCCGCACCGCGATCGCAGGCTTGCTTGCGTCGGTTGCCGCCTCGAGTGTCCTGGTCAACGCTGCCTACGCGCAGGAGGCCAAGGTTCTGACCATGTCGGGCGTCACGCTCGACAACCTCGATCCGCGCGTCCTGCTGACGACCGACCACCAGGCCGTGCAGATGGCGATCTTCGATTCGCTGGTACGCTCCAAGGGCGCGGAGATTGCGCCCGGCGCGGCGGAAAGCTGGGACATCTCGCCCGACGGCAAGACCTATACCTTCCATCTGCGCGAGGCCGACTGGTCCGACGGCAAGCCCGTGGTGGGCGGCGATTTCGTGCATGCCTTCCAGCGCATGTTCGTGTCCTCGGCCGCCAGCCAGATCTATGACGACATCCTCAACGGCGCCGAAGTCCGCGGCGGCAGCAAGACGCCGGACGAGCTCGGCGTGGCGGCCCCCGACGATCGCACGGTGGTCATCACGCTGCGCAATCCGGTGCCTTACTTCCTCGGCCTCATCAGCTCCGGCTACGCCGCACCGGGCCGCGCCGATCTGCTCGAGAAGTTCGGCGACACCTATGGCGCCTCGGCCGCCAGCCTCGCCTATAACGGCCCCTTCGTGCTCGCCGAATGGGAGAACGAGAGCGAGCTCGTGCTCAAGCGCAACCCGGACTACTGGGATGCCGCCAACGTGAAGCTCGACGAGGTCCGCATCCTCGTCCTGCCCGATCCCAATACGCGCCGGAACATGTTCGACAATGGCGAGCTGGACATCTATCTGCCGGCGACCGATGCCGAGGTCCAGACCTACCGCGACGAAGGCAAGATTCTGTCCTATGCGCGCGGCGGCTATCGCGGCGTGACGATCAACCGCTACGGGCAGAACGACCCCGTCAAGGCGAAGCTGCTGTCCGACCCGAACTTCATGAAGGCCATCTCCTACGCCATCGACCGCCAGGCGTTCGTCGACAAGGTCCTGGGCGGAAACGGCATCCCGGCCACGGTCCAGACCCCCGCGGCGCACGCCATCTATCCCGGCACGACCTGGGGCGACGTCACGCCGAACGAGGGCAAGTACCACCCGCTCACCGCCGATCCGGCCAAATCGGCCGAATACATGAGCACCGCCCTCGCCAATGCGGGCTTCGCCTCCATCGACGAGGTGCCGACCCTCGACCTGCTCACCAGCGAGGATCCGGCCAATCCCAAGCTCGTCACGCCCTATGTGATGAGCGTGCTGCTCGAGCTCGGCCTCAAGATCAATCTGATCCAGGCGACGGGCAACAATTTCTGGAACACGCTGCTCGAGCCGGCGCTCGGCTTCGACCTGGCCGTCGCCGGCTGGGGGCCCGACTTCGACGACCCGTTCACCTACATGGGCTATTGGGTCTCCTCGTCCACCGATATGGGCGCCACCTTCGACAACGCCGATTTCGACGCGCTGCTGGACAAGGCCAACGCCGAGACCGACCTGCACGAGCGGGCCGAGATTCTCGCCGAGGCCGAGGCCCTGTTTTCCGATATCGGGCCCTCGGTTCCCATCCTGCACTACAAGGGTGATATTGCTGTGCAGCCCTGGGTGACGGGCCTGGTCACGTCCATCTTCGGCGTGAACATCAACTACGTCTACGCCGACATCCAGAAGTAATGCTCGTGACGCGGCGGGCGGAAACGCCCGCCGCCCTCACCGGACCGGTCGATGCTTCGATATGTTTTCAAGCGGCTGATGATTGCGATCGTTGCCGTGCTCGTGCTGGCGACGATAACCTTCTTCCTGCTGCGGCTGGTGCCCGGCGATCCGTTCGCCGGCCCGCGCGTCGCGCCCGAGGTGAAGCTGCGCCTGCGCGAGCATTACGGTCTCGAACGGCCGCTGCTCGAGCAGTATCTGATCTACATGAACAACCTGCTGCATGGCGATTTCGGCTACTCGCTCGCCAAGCGCGGGCACCACGTCAACACCATCATCGCCGACGCGTTCCCGGTCTCGCTCGACCTCGGCATCCGGGCCATGGTGCTCTCGATCGTCTCCGGGCTGTTCTTCGGCGTGGTGGCGGCCCTCAATCGCGGCAAGCCGCTCGACTATCTCACGGTCGTGCTCGTCCTCGTCGGCATCTCGGTGCCCAATTTCGTCTTGGCGGGGTTGCTGCAATATTTCTTCGCCGTCCACTGGAAGCTCCTGCCGGTCGCCCGCTACGAGACCATCTGGCACACGTTGCTGCCCTCCTTCGCGCTCAGCCTCGGCACGATGGCGGTGATCGCCCGCTACATGCGCGCCAGCATGCTGGAAGTCGTCGGCGCCGACTACATCAAGACGGCCCGCGCCAAGGGCCTGCTGCCGGCCCAGGTGGTCTGGCGCCACCAGATCCGCAACGCGCTGTTTCCCATCCTCACCATCCTCGGGCCCGCCGTCGCTGCCGTGCTCACCGGCTCGTTCGTCGTCGAGACGATCTTTGCCGTGCCCGGCCTCGGTCGCCACTTCGTGCAGGCGATGCAGAATCTCGACTACACGCTGGTGATGGGGCTGACGGTGTTCTTCGGCGCCTTCCTCATCGCCGTCAATTTCGTCGTCGACGTGCTCTACGGGCTGATCGACCCAAGGGTGAGGCTCTCGTGACGCCATGACGCTCGTGGACCAGACGCTGTTCCAGCCGGACCCCGATGCCGCCGGCGACGGCCTTGCCGGCCGGCCGGCCCTGCCGTTCTGGGCCGATGTCTGGCGCCGCTTCCGCGCCAACGTGCCGGCCATGCTGGGGCTCGTCGTCATCGCCGTGTTCGCCGTGCTCGCCATCCTCGTGCCCCTGTTCGCCCCCAGGCCCTGGGATCGCGTCGACCTGATGGCGACCTACCAGCCGCCGAACATGGACCACTGGTTCGGCACCGACGGGTTGGGGCGCGACATCTGGCACGGCACCTGGCTCGGCGCGCGCGTCTCGCTGACGGTGGGGCTCGTCGCGGCGCTCGCCCAGATGGCCATCGGGTTGGTCGTCGGCTGTTTCTCCGGCCTCTATGGCGGGCGGGTCGATGTCGTCCTCATGCGTCTTGTCGACATCATGATCGCCGTGCCGTTCCTGATCTGGGTGAGCCTGTTCATGCTCGTGCTGTCGCCCGGCATGGGGTCGATAATCTTCGCCTTCGCGGCCACCCAATGGACGGGCATCGCCCGGCTCGTGCGCGGCGAGGTGCTGCGCTTGCGCCATACGGAATTCGTCATCGCCTCGCGCGCGCTGGGGGCCTCGAGCTGGCGGCTGATCGCGCGGCATTTCTTCCCCAATCTGCTGCCGGTCGTCATCGTCGGGGTGACCTTCGAGGTCACCAGCGCGATCTTCGGTGAGGCCTTCCTCAGCTATATCGGCCTCGGCATCCAGGCGCCGCTCACCTCGTGGGGCACGCTCGTCTCGTCCGGCGTCGCCGAAATGCGCGAGAACCCCTACATGCTGATCTTTCCGGCCCTCGCCATCAGCCTCACCATGCTCGCCCTCCAGCTCATCGGCGACGGCCTGCGTGACGCCACCGATCCCAGGCTGCGCCAATGACCGAGACAATCCTCAGCGTCGACGACCTGACGGTCACCTTCCAGACCTATGCGGGGCGGGTCGAGGCCGTGCGCGGCGTCAGCTTCAGTCTCGAGCGCGGCGAGGTGCTGGCCATCGTCGGCGAATCCGGCTCCGGCAAGAGCGTCACCGCCCAGGCCTTGCTCGGCCTCACGCCGATGCCGCCGGGGGAAGTGGAGCGCGGCACCATCCGGCTGGCGGGCGTCGACATCGCCCATGCCCGCGACCGCGAGCTCTCCACCGTGCGCGGCCGGCGCATCGCCATGATCTTTCAGGATCCGATGACCTCGCTGAATCCGTCCATGCAGGTGGGCGCGCAGATCCGCGAGATGCTGCGCCAGCATGCCGGCTCCGGCGTCGACGTGTCGGAGCGGCGCGTTCTGGAGCTGCTGCACCTCGTGGGGATTCCCGAGCCGGAGACCCGCCTCAAGCAGTATCCGCACCAGTTCTCGGGCGGCATGCGCCAGCGCATAATGATCGCCATTGCCATCGCCAACAACCCCGACATCCTCGTCGCCGACGAGCCGACGACGGCGCTCGACGTGACCATCCAGAGCCAGATCTTCCGCCTGATCCGCGACATCCAGAAGCGCTTCGGCACGGCCATGATCCTGATCACGCACGACCTCGGCCTCGTGGCCGGCACCGCCGACAGGATCCTCGTGATGTATGGCGGCCGGGTCGTCGAGGAAGGCGTCACCGAGCAGATCTATTACAACCCGCAGCATCCCTACACGCTGGGCCTGCTCAGGGCCGTGCCGACGCTGGCCGACGACGGCACCGCGCCGCTGCGCACCATCGAGGGCCTGCCGCCCATCCTCATCGATCCGCCGCGCGCCTGCGCCTTCGCCGATCGCTGCCCGTTCGTCATGAAGATCTGCCGCCGGCAGGACCCGCCCGATTTCGCGCCGCTGCGCGGCAACCGCGCCGCCTGCTGGCTCCACGACGACAGGGCCGCGGCACAGCGCGCCCGCTATGACGCCGCGGTGAGGGGGCAGGCATGAGCGCGCAGCTCGAGCTCGTCGACGTCCACACCTATTTCCCCGTCTCGCGGGGGCGGACCCTCAAGGCGGTCAACGGCGTCACCCTCAGCGTCGACAAGGGCGAGACGTTCGGCCTTGTCGGCGAGTCCGGGTGCGGCAAGTCCACGCTCGGCCGCACCATCAAGGGCATCTATGCGCCGACGGCGGGGAGCGTCCATTTCGACGGCGAGGACATAACGCGCCTCTCGCGCCGGCAGGCCAAGGCCTTCGCCCGCCGCATGCAGATGATCTTCCAGGACCCCTATGCCTCGCTCAATCCGCGCATGACGGTAGGCGAGATCATCGGCGAGGGGCTCGAGATCCACGGCATGGGCAATGCCGCCGCGCGCGCCGAGAAGATTCGCGAGATCATGGCGCTCGTCGGGCTGAGCCCCGACTATCGCAGCCGCTTCCCGCACGAGTTCTCCGGCGGCCAGCGCCAGCGCATCGCCATTGCGCGGGCCCTCGTGCTCGATCCCGCGCTGGTCGTCTGCGACGAGCCGATCTCGGCGCTCGACGTCTCCATCCAGGGCCAGATCGTCAATCTGCTCAAGTCGATGCAGCAGCGCATGGGCCTCACCTACATCTTCGTCGCCCACAACCTGTCGATGGTGAAGTACATCTCCGACCGGGTGGGGGTGATGTATCTGGGCCGGCTCGTCGAGGTGGCGCCCAAGGCGGAGCTGTTCGGCAATCCGCTGCACCCCTATACGCGCGCCCTGTTGTCGTCGGTGCCGATTCCCGATCCGCGGCTCGAGGCGGCCCGCATCGAACAGACACCCGAGGGCGAGCTGCCGAGCCCGATCGGCACCATAACCGGCTGCGCCTTCCGCGGCCGCTGCCCGCTGGCGCACGATGCCTGCCGCACCATGAAGCCCGTGATGGCCGAGCCGGTGAGCGGCCATACGGTGATGTGCACGCTGCACGGAACGCCGTCGGCGTGACGCGGCGCGGCGATCTCAGGGCGACAGCGCCTGCGCCAGCCGCGGCAGCGACACGTCCCAGCGATAGGGCACGTCGATATGCCCGTCGGGGAACAGCTCGAAATCATGGGCGATGCCGGCGGCGCCGAGCTTGCGCGACATGAGGCGCGTGCCCACGGCGAAGTTCAGCTCGTCCCACAGCCCGCAGTCGAGATAGATGTAGGTCATCTGCCGATAGGCCGCGATGTGCTCCGGCTTGTCGATGAGGCGCACCGGGTCCCAGGCCAGCCAGCGCTGCCACACGGCATCGACGAGTTCGCCCGTCTCCATGTCGATGGGCATGTCGAAGCCCAGCGGCGCCTCCGGGTTGGGCGCGTAGGCGGCGCCGTAGCACAGCATGCCGAGCAGCGAGTAGAACGGGAAATGGCTCTTGGGCTTCCAGCCCGGGATCTTCTCGATGAAGGCGTCGAGGCCGCCGACCTGCCCGAGCTGGGCGTGCATCTTGGCCAGGTCGGGCAGCAGCCCGAACTCGAAATAGATGTCGCCGCTATGCGAGGCGAGGGCGCCGAACAGCTCGGGATGCCGCATCCCCTGGACCATCGCGCCGTAGCCGCCGCTACTCTTGCCGGTGAGTCCGCGGTGCCGGCGCTCCGCCAGGGTCCTGTAGGCGCCGTCGACATAGGGGACGATCTCGTCGACGAGATAGTCCTCGTAGCGGCCGAGCGCCGGGCTGTTGATGAACTGCGCGCCGCCGAAGATGGTGAAGCAGTCCGGCAGCACCGCGATCATCGGCGCGCAGGCGCCGCTGCCGATCAGCCGGTCCAGCCGCTCGGGAAAGGACTCGCCCCAGCTGGGGGAGTTGAGCATCGTCGGCCCGCTGCTGCCATGTCCCGACAGCACATAGACCACCGGGTAGCGCCGGTCACTGTCGTCATAGCCCGGCGGCAGGTAGATCGGCAGCATGCGCTCGGTGGGATCGCCCGGCCGGTTGCCCCGGAGCACGCGGCTGTCGATGAACGGCGTCTCGATGCGACCATTGATCCGCCGTGGTGCCATCCCAGCCTCCCGCCTCCTCGACTCCGGTGTCGAGGGAACATCGAAATAAACGTTTAGTCAACGCGTCCCGTTACCGCGTCCCGTCACCGCTCACGCCGGCAGCAGCGGCCGGCACGATTTGCGGATCCGCAATTCGCCCTGCAGCGTCACCCGCCGCGGCGGGCCGGCATATTCCCCCTTGATGCGGTCGAGCACGAGCTGCGTCGCGCGCTGCGCGAAGACCGACACCGGCTGGGCCAGCGCCGTCAGCTGCGGGTCGAATGCGCTCGCCCAGGGAAAGTCGTCGAGGCTCGCCAGCGAGATGTCGCCGGGGCACGACAGGCTCATGTCGCGGATGGCGCGCATGACGCCGATCGCCATCTGGTTGTTGGCCGCAAAGATTGCTGTCGGCCGCTTGGGGGCCATCAGCAGGCGCAGGGCGGCATTATAGGCCTCCTCGATGCGGAAGCTGCCGATCTGCATCAGCTCGGGCTCGAACGTGACCCCCGATTCCGCCAGCGCCTCCTTGTAGCCGGCGACCCGCTCCCGGCCGGTGAACGAATCGGGCGTCCCCGCCACATAGCCGATGCGCCGATGCCCGAGGCTCAGCAGGTAGCGGATCGCGGCGCCGACCGCCGAGCGGTTGTCGAGCAGCACGGCGTCGCTGTCGAACCTGTCGACGAGCCTGTCGACGAGCACGACCGGTGCGGGAAAGCTTTGCAGCGCCCGCCGCAACTGCGCGTCCTGCCCCACCGGCGTCATGATGAGCCCGTCGACCATGCGGTCCTGCAGCAGCCGCACATGGTCGCGCTGCAGGTCGAGATTGTCGTCGTTGCAGCACAGGATCATCGCATAGCCGGCGGCATGCAGCACCTGCTGCACCTCGGCCACGAGGTCGGTGTAGAACGGGTTCGTGATGTTGCCGATGGTGACCCCGATGGTCATGGTGCGGCCGGTCTTGAGGCTGCGCGCCACGGCGTTCCTGATATAGCCGGTCTTGGCGATGGCCGCGTTCACGCGCTCGCGCAATTCGGCGCTGACCGCCGAGCTGCCGTTGATCACCGCCGACACGGTGAACACCGAGACGCTCGCCATCTCCGCGACCTTGACCATCGTCGGCCCGGTCGAGGTCCGGGAGGACCGGCGCCGTTTGGGTGGAGGTGCGTCGCTGCTTACGGGTTTTGCCACGCCGTCACCCTAATCGAGGCGCGCCGGGAAACCAATGCACCCGCCACCCGGCTCAGTAGGTGGCGCGGCCGCCGGAGAGGTCGAAGACCGAGGCGGTGGTGAAGCTGTTCTCGGCGCTCACCAGCCAGGCGATCATGCTGGCGGCTTCCTCCACCTCGAGGAAGCGCCCGCGCGGAATGCGGCTCAGCATGTAGTCGATGAATTCGGGCTTCAGCTCGTCGAGGATGCGCGTCTTGGCCGTGGCCGGGGTCACGGCGTTGATGGCGATGTCGTAGCCCGCGCATTCCTTGCCCGCCGCCTTGGTCATGCCGATGACGCCGGCCTTGGCCGCGGCATAGGCGGCGGCGTTGGGGTTGCCCTCCTTGCCGGCGATCGAGGCGATGTTGACGATGCGCCCGTAATTGCGTGCCTTCATGCCCGGCAGTACCGCCCGGTTGACGTGGAACGCCCCGGTGAGGTCGATGTCGATCACCCGGCGCCATTCGCTCAGCTCATAGGCGTCGAGCGGCGCGTTCTTGCCGGCGATGCCGGCCGAATGGACGAGGATGTCCGGCCCGCCGAGGCTGCCCTCGACGGCGGCGGTGGCCGCCGCCACCGCGTCGTAGTCGGTGATGTTGACGGTCACCGCGCTCGCCGCCTCGCCCAGCTCGGCGACCGCGCCCTCCAGCAGCTCGGCATTCATGTCCCACAGGCTGACCCGTGCCCCCGAGGCCGCCAGCCGGCGCGCCACCGCGAGGCCGATGCCCTGCGCCCCGCCGGTCACGACCGCCACCCGCCCGTCGAGATCGATCCGATTCATCTGCCCGCTCCTTGCCGCTCTGTGTGTGTGATGATGACCTTGACGCTGCGGCTGCGGTCGAGCGCCAGCGCGAACGCCGCGCCGACCTCCGCCAGTTCGATGCGGGCCGAGATCAGCGGCGCCACCTCGAGCGCTCCCTCGACGATGAGCCGCACCGCCTCGGCGAACTCGTCGCCGAAGCGGAACGAGCCGCGCCAGGCGATCTCCTTGGCCATCACGATATTGCTCGGCACGTTCAGCACCGGCACCGCATAATTGCCGATCTGCACCAGCGTGCCGCCCCGGCGTACGAGCGTCAGCGCGTTGGCCAGCGCCGGCGCCGCCCCCGACGCCTCGAAGATCGTGTCGAATCGCTCGGCCAGCTCCGGGGCCGGCGCGCCGGTCATGGCGATCGTCTCGAAGCCGAGGCCGGCGGCGACCTTCAGCGGCTGCGCGGCGATGTCGACGACGGTGACGCGGCGGGCGCCGCGATGGCGCGCCGCGAGCGCCGTCAGCAGCCCGATGGGCCCGCCGCCGGTCACCGCGACGTCGCTGCCGGTGACGGCGCCGGCGCGCGCCACCGCGTGCAGGCACACGGCCAGCGGCTCGGCCAGCGCGATCTGCTCGAGCGGAATGTCGGCCGGCACGACGATGCACTGGCGCGCCGCCACGTCGAAATGGCTCGCAAAGCCGCCATGCATGTGCGGGCGCCGCGAGGCCGAGCCCATGAAGAAATTGTTGCGGCACAGATTGATGTCGCCGCGGCGGCAATCGGCGCAGCGGCCGCACCAGCGCGCCGGGTTGACGGCCACCGGGTCGCCCGGGGCGACGCCGGTCACCTCCGCCCCCACCGCGACGGCGATGCCGGCGACCTCATGGCCCAGCGTCAGCGGCTCCAGCACCTCGAAATCGCCGTTCCGCCCGTCCGTGAAATAATGCATGTCCGAGCCGCAGATGCCGCCGGCCCGCAGGCCCACCCGCACCTCGCCCGCCCCGAGCGGCGGCAGCGCCACGTCGACGAGGCGCAGATCGCGCGGCCCGTGGATGCGCGCCGCGCGCACGATCATGTGTCCGGCCGGGTCGTCTGCTGTCGTCATGGTCATGCCCTCGCCCGATAGAAGCTGTTGGCGGTCGGACTGACAACCACCTCGTTGACGCACATATGCGCCGGCGCCGTGGCGACGAAGCCGACCAGCGCGCCGATGTCCGCCGGCCGCAGCATGCGCGCGCGGGCCGCCGCGCTGGGCGGCACCGGCCGCGTGTCGAGCACGTCCGTATCGACTTCGGCCGGGCAGATGCAAGTGGCCCGCACGCCGTCGGGGCCGGCCTCGGCATTGATGGTCTCGGCCAGCGCCAGCAGGGCGCGCTTGCTGGCCGAATAGGCCGCCCCCGCCACCGGCTCGAGCCGCCAGCCCGCCCAGGAGGAAATGAGGACGACGAGCCCGTCCCCCCGCGCCCGCATCGCCGGCAGCACGCTGTGCGCCGCATCGAACGCGCCGGTGAGGTTGACGTCGATCACCTGGCGCCAGCCGGCCGCGTCGATTTCCCCGAAGGCCCGCCGCGTGACATTGGTCCCCGAGCTGTAGACGAGGATGTCGAGCGGGCCGATCTCGGCCGCTGCCGCGGCCACGGCGCCCGGCTCGGTCACGTCCAGCGGCCGGCACGTCGCGCGCCCGCCGGCGGCGCCGATCGTCGCCGCCTGCGCAGCCAGCGCCGCGGTCCGGCGGCCCGAGAGCACCACCTGCGCGCCCTCGGCCGCCAGCGCCGCCGCGGCGGCCGCGCCGAGGCCGCTGCCGCCGCCGATGACCCACGCCGTCCTGCCGGCCAGTCGTGCCCTCATCTTTC
>PJTQ01000515.1_pt1 | contig 19968 bp, 22 predicted proteins | sample 1512231 | NCBI WGS metagenome assembly PJTQ01 (sample SAMN08177688, study PRJNA422409) | Soil metagenome, whole genome shotgun sequencing project. | isolation source: Soil (3) enriched on wood chips | place: USA: Madison | collected 2015-01-15 | reverse complement strand
GCGTTGACCGTGGCGAAGCAGGCCACCGGATCGGTGACGAGCACGCCGTCGATCCCCTCGTTCGACAGCAGGTTCGCGGCGGCGCGCGTCTTGCCCTCGATGGGGTCGCTGGTGATCTCGACGACATTGATCGGCTGGCCGAGCGCCGCGGCATAACCCTCGCAGCGCGCGCGCAGCGAGATGTTCGAGGCAACGTTAACATAGCAGGCATGCTTGGTGACGCCTGCGTCCAGGGCGACCTTGCCCGCGCCTTCGCCCGAGGCATAGTCGTCCTGGCCGACGTGGTAGAATCCGCCATACTGCGGCGAGGCGGCGGCGCCGGCATTGGCGGTGATCACCGGGATGCCGGCATCCACTGCCCGCTGCACGGCCGGGCCGACGACATCGGGATCGAGGATCGTGATGATCAGCCCATCGACCTGCTGGGCGACGGCCGCATCGATGATCTCGGCCTGGCCGACGGCATCCGCCGAGCGCTTGGGATGGCGGAAGTCGAGGTCGGCGCCGACGAGCTCGGCGGCGTCATGGGCGCCCTTGGCAAGCACCTGCCAGAACACGTTCGTGCCGTCCGAATGGCTGATCAGAACATACTTCTCCTTGTCCTGGGCCATCGCGGACGTCGCCATGAGGACGGCGAGCCCGGCGACAAGTAGTCTCTTCATTTGTATCTCCCTGGGGGTTGTCGATATGCAGAGCCGGACGTGCCGGGGCCTTCCCCGGCTGCCCGCCTATTGCTTCGGCAGATCGTTCTTGACGAACGTTCCGGATTTCATGATCGCGGGCATGAAGCGCCCCTGCCCGGTCAGCACCGTCAGGTCGGCCACGGGATCGCCGTCGACGACGATGAGATCGGCGAAGGCGCCTGGCGCGATGCAGCCCACCTGCCCGTCCATGCGGATGAGCTTCGCCGCCACCGAGGTCGCGGACTTGATGACGGACATGGCCGGCAGGACGCGCCCGCGCAGCACGAATTCGTCGGACTGGTACTTGTGCAGCTCGCCGCCGCAATCGGTGCCGTAGGCCATCGGCACGCCGGCCTCGTGCAGCACCTCGAGCGTGCGCGCGCCCTTGTCGGCCATGTCGCCGATCTTGCTCAGGGCGTAGTCGGGGAAGCCGAACGTCTTGCCCTCCGCCACCAGCGCCTCGTAGACGACGAGCGTGGGCACGGCGATGGCGCCGAGCTCTACCATTTTGCGCGCCGTGGCCGGCTCGATGAGGCTGGCGTGCTCGATCGAGGTCACGCCGCAGTCGAGCACGCGGTTGATGGCCTCGTCGGTATAGACGTGCGCGGCGACATAGCCCTGCGCGTTGGTGGCCTCCTCGACGATGGCGCACAGCTCCTCGCGCGAGAACTGCAGGAACTGGATCGGGTCGGTGGGCGTCGAGATGCCGCCATTGGCCATGATCTTGATGAAGCTGGCGCCGCCGCGGACTTCTTCGCGCACCGCCTTGCGCACCTCGGCCACGCCGTCGCAGACGCGGCCGATGGAGCCCAGCCGGCGCGTGAGCCATTCGGCGCCGCGCGGATCGAACGGGGCGCGGTAGTCGCAATGGCCGCCGCTCTGCGACAAGGCCTGGCCGCAGATGACGAGGCGCGGGCCAAGGAACAGGCCGTCCTCGACGGCGCGCTTGAGGCCGCCATCGGCACCGCCCGCGTCGCGAATTGTGGTGAAGCCGCGCATGAGCTGGCCGCGCATGATGACGGAGGCCCGCGCCGCGATGAGCGAATCCGGCAGCAGCGCCTGGGCGGCCTGGGCGATCTGCGTCACGGTGACGTGCGTGTGGCAGTCGATGAGGCCGGGCATGAGCGTCCTGCCCCCGAGGTCGATCCTGCGGGCCACCGAGCTGGCGATGGGCGTGTCGGAGATTTCCGTCACGCGGTCGCCCTCGACGAGGACGGCCGCCACGGGCCGCGCTTCGTCGGACAGGCCGTCGATCAGGGTCGCGTTTTCGAACAGGATAGCGCTAGTGGACATCGTCTTTCACTCAACCGTGGTTCCGCAGGCCCTCACGAGGCCAGCCGCATGTCGCCGAAATCGGCGGAGCCCTTCTGGGCGATAAGCAATTCTTTCGCAAACCCTCCTCCATCGAGAACGCGATCAATCATCTCGATGTAGGGTTGCAGCGCAAAACCATTGGTGCGCAGCCAGTCATCGTTGAAATATGTATCCGCGTAGCGATCGCCGCCGTCGCAGATGATGGTCACCACCGAGCCCGGCCGGCCCTCGCGACTCATCCTGTCGAGCGCCCAGAGGGCGCCGAGGAAGTTCGTGCCGGTGGAGGCGCCGACCTGCCGTCTGAGGCAGCGGGACAGCACATGGCAGGCCGCGAGCGAAACCGCATCGGGGACCTTCAGCATGACGTCGACGACGCCGGGAACGAAGGATTTCTCGACACGCGGCCGGCCCACGCCTTCGATGCGCGAGGACGTTTCGCAGGTGCGGCCGGGATCGCCGCTGGCCCAGCCGTCGAAGAAGGCCGAGAACTCGACGTCGGGCACGCAGAGCCGCGTCTGCAGCTGGCGATACCGCACATAGCGTCCGATCGTCGCCGAGGTGCCCCCGGTGCCGGCGCTCATCACGACCCAACTGGGCAGCCGGTGCGGCTCGAGTTCCATCTGGCGGAAGATCGAATCCGCAATGTTGTGCCCGCGCCAGTCCGTCGCGCGCTCGGCAAAGGTGAACTGGTCGAGGTAGCAGCCGCCGATCTCCTCGGCGAGCCTGGCGGCGACGGCATAGACTTCGCCCGGCGTGTCGACGAAATGGCACTCGCCGCCGTTGAACAGGATGGCGTCGACCTTGCTCCGGGTCGTGCCGCTCGGCAGCACGGCGTAGAACTTCAGGCCCAGCAGGCGCGCGTAATAGGCCTCGCTGACCGCCGTCGAGCCCGACGACGCATCGACGAGCGCCGTATCCCGGCCGATGCGGCCGTCGCAGATGCCGCTCAGGATGAGCGAGCGCGCCAGCCGATGCTTGAGACTGCCGCTTGGATGCAGCGACTCGTCCTTGAGGTAGAGATGGATGTCGTTGAAGGCCGGCAGCGGCAGGCGGATGAGGTGGGAATCGACGGAGCGCTTCTCCTCGGCCTCCAGCGCCGCTATGGCATCGTCGCTCCACCGTCTCCCAACAGGCATACATTCCACCAAATCATCGTCTTGTAGCATTGCGTTGCTCATACTGAAGCGTATGCAGCATATCATGCTACGTCAAGACTATTGATTAGTTTGTGGTTCCACGCCCTGGCGTGGTGCGGATGGACGGAGCTGCCGAGACGAAGGGTGGGCTGGTGCCGGCAGCAGGACTTGAACCCGCGACCCCCTGATTACAAATCAGGTGCTCTACCAACTGAGCTATACCGGCCTCGGCCCCTGCTAGCATCGGCAGCGGCCGGGTTCAATGCGGGCGGCGTGCCTGCTGCTCGAGGGGCGGCGCGACACCGGCGCGGCGGCGCGAACGGCTGGTGGCGACGCGGTTGCGGCCGAACTGCTTGGCCTCGTAGAGCGCCACGTCGGCATCGGCGAGCCAGGCGGACGTGCCCTCGCCCAGTCCGGGCATGGCGGCGACGCCGAGGCTGACCGTCGCCCGTACCGAGGCGGCGGGCGTCTCGACGATCGTCTGCTCGACCATGCGGCGGATGCGCTCGGCCGCATGAACGGCCTCGGCAAGCTCCGTCTCGGGCAGGAGCAGGCCGAATTCCTCGCCGCCGGTCCGGCCGAAGACGTCGCTGCGACGCATGCTCGCCATGCAGGCATTGGCGATGGAGACGAGCACGGCGTCGCCGGCGAGATGGCCATGCCGGTCGTTGACGGCGCGGAAGTGGTCGACGTCGATGAGCACGAGGCTCGACGGCCTGTCGTAGCGACCGGCGCGCAGATATTCCTTCTCGACCTCGGCAAAGAAGCCGCGGCGGGTGAGCGCGCCGGTCATGGCATCCTGCTTGGCGATCTGGCGCATCTCCATCTGCTCGATGGCGATCTCGGCCAGCTTGTGCAGGATGGACGCCTGCCGCGCGTCGAACTGGCGCGGCTCCGCATCGCCGACCCAGAGGGCGCCGACATTGTAGCCGTCGGGCGTGCACAGCGGCACGCCGAGCCAGGCGCGCAGGAATGGCGCGCCGGTGACTAGCGGATTATCGGCAAAGCGCGGATCGGCCGCGGTGTCGGCCACGGCCAGCGGACCGGCCTGGCGGATCATATGGGCGCAGAACGCCGCTGCGCGCGGCACGCTCAGCCGCGGCGCGCCGAGGACGGCCTTGAACCACTCGCGGTTCTCGTCGATCAGCGCGATGGCGGCGACGGGCGCTTCGAGCACCGTGGCGGCGAGTTCGACGATGCGCTGGAACGAGTCCTCCGCGCCGGTGTCGAGAATGTCGTAGCGCCGGAGCGCCGCCAGCCTTGCGTCTTCGTCTGCGAGCCTGTCCTGGTGCATCATGCGTGCCCGATCACGGTGAAGCGCCATGATGCGTGCCTTTCGTTAGGGGACGGACAGGAGTTTCGGTCGCATTCGCCGGACGGCGGCCACGCCGCGTTAACCCTCGCGTCGCTGGCGCCGGCCGGCGCCGCCGTGCTAGGCAGGGCTTTCGAGGGCAAGGGGCGGGTTGTGCAGGAGTTTTCTTCCGATCGCGTGAGCTTCGTGTCGAGCGGTACGGCGGAATCGACGGCCGCCATGGCGCAGCTGCGCGCCCGCTACGGCGATTGCGGACTGGCCGAGGCGCAGATCGTCGTGGCGCTGGGCGGCGACGGGCTGATGCTGCAGACGCTGCACGAGGTGATGGACCGCGACGTGCCGGTCTTCGGCATGAATTGCGGCTCGGTCGGCTTCCTGATGAACGACTATGACGACGAGGGCCTGGTGGAGCGGTTGCGCGCCGCCAAGCCGACGCGGATCACGCCGCTGCAGATGCACGTCACCGATGTCACCGGCGCGACGCACGACGCGCTGGCGCTCAACGAGGTGTCGCTGTTCCGCACCAGCTACCAGGCAGTGAAGATCGAGATCATCGTCGACGGACACACGCAGATGAACGAGCTCATCTGCGACGGCATCCTGCTGTCGACGCCGGCCGGATCGACCGCCTACAATCTGTCGGCGCACGGCCCCATCCTGCCGATCGACGCGCCGCTGCTGGCGCTGACGCCGATCTCGCCGTTCCGCCCGCGGCGCTGGCGTGGCGCCATCCTCAGCAACAATGCCGTCGTCACCTTCCGCACGCTCGAGACCGAGAAGCGCCCGGTGAGCGCGGTGGCGGACAATGTCGAGTTCAAGGCGGTGACCGAGGTGGTCGTGCGCGAGAACCGCGCGCATCGCGTCACGCTGCTGTTCGATCCGGGCACCGGCCTCGAGGAGCGCGTGCTGTCGGAGCAGTTCCGCTACTGAGCGCAGGTGGCGTCGAGCCGCGGCGCCAGCCATTCCAGCGCCGGCACGATAGCCTGCTGCCAGGTGTCCCAGTAATGCCGGCCCGGCCCGATGCGCAAAGTCGAGTCGGCACCGATGGCGCGCAGGCGCGTGTGGAACAGCACCGAGGCCTCGATGAGGTCGGGAAAATCGCCGTCGCCGATAGTGAGGTAGAAGGCGGGCTGCTCCGCCGCCGTCTTCAGCCGGTTGATGCGGTTGAACGGGTTGGCGCCGTTGAAGCGGGCCATGTCGAACGGCGTTCCGAAGACGTTGGCGAAGAGGTCGGCGACCCAGGGGAGTCGTCGGTCGTCGCGGCTGAGCGGCTGGTGCAGGGCACCCGAGAAGCTCAACGCCGCGGCATAGGTGTCGGGGTGGTTGAGCACCTGCAGCACGGCACCCCAGCCGCCCATGGAATTACCGCCGATAGCTCGCCCGGCGCGGCAGGCGGCGGTCGGCAGCGACGCGTCGATGGCGGCGACCAGGTCCGTGGCCAGCGCCGTGTCGATGCGTCCGAAGCCGCCCGGGTCGGGGCTGTCGACATACCAGCTGTCGCCCAGCCCCGGCGCGACGACGACCAGCGGCGGGATGCGGCCCTCGGCGATGGCGCGGTCGAGGATGGGCGCGAGATTGCCCCAGGTGAACCAGTCGCCGTCCTGCCCGCTGGTGCCGTGCAGGAAGTAGACGACCGGCCAGCGCTCGCCTTCCGCGGGCGAGGGAAACGGGGTGTAGACGGCGTAGGGGATGGGCCGGCCGAGGATCGGGCTGGGCGCGGCGAGGCCGTAGGCCACCTGCCCTGCCCCCGCCGCCGGCAGGATCAGCGCCAGCATCAGCACGAGTGCCCAGCCCCATCGGCCCATCGTCATCTCCATTCAGGAAAAGCTTTTCCGATGTGGACAGTCTCGCTGATCCGCGGGTGAATCGCAAGGGTGGATGGGGGTCGGCCGGGCCCTCAGGCGGCCGGGAGGGCGAGCCTGTCGTCGGGGGCGGCGAGCGGCATGGCCGCGGGGGCGTCCGCGGCGAAGGCCGACATGACGCCCCGCGCGGCGCGGCGCGCCAGGGCGACGTTCTGCTCGCTCAGATAGGCGAAGGCGTCCTCGAGCTCAGGCGGGATGACGCCGTCGTGCTCGACGATCAGTTCCTCGGTCAGCGCGGTGACGACGAAATGGCGCGCGGTGACGTCGTCGGCGAGGTCGGCGGCACGGGCGTGGAAGACGAGGCGGGCGATAAGGTTGCGAACCGCCTCGCCGAGCCCGCAGCGCGCGAACAGTGCGTTGAGCGCCTGCCGGCTGCCGCTTTCCAGCAGCGACAGCACTTTTTCGCGTGGAGTGCCGGCGAGGGAGGCGAGGCAATCGGCGAAGAAGAACACATGGCCGTTGACCACGGCGTGCAGCATGACGCGCGCCGAGACGCGCTCGGCTGCGATCACCTCGGCGGCGAACGGGGTGTCGCCGGCGATCGCCTCGGTGTCGCCGATCGCCGTCAGGGCACTGTCGGCGGCGTCGCGCAGCAGCCGTTCGAGCCGGTGCGGCGCGATGGCGCCCTTGACGAGGCGCGCCGCACGCAGGGCCGCGACGGACGCCTCGACCATGGCGAGACGGGCGCCGGCCGGCAGGTCGGGACGGGCGAGCAGCGCACCGCGGAGCGCCGCGTCGGCGCCCCCCTGCTCCGCCGCCAGCGTCGCCAGCAGACCCGGCGGCACCGGAACATCGTGGCGGGCGAGGAGGCGCAGCGTCACGGCGCGGACGTTGCGCGCGACCAGCGCCTCGGCGAGACGGGCGCTGACATGCTCGCGCAGCGCCACGGCGTGCAACAGCACGAGATCGGACTTGCGCACGAGGCCGATCAGGTCGGCATCGATCAGGGCGGGCGAATATTGCGCGACGGCGCGCGAGATGATCTCGCTGTCCTGCAGCAGCGCCAGCAGGATGGGGCGCGGCGCCTCGGCGGCATGCAGCAGGCCGTAGGCGAGCGCGGCACGCACCCGCACCGAAGGGTCGTCGAGAAAGCCGATCAGCGCGGCATAGAGCGCGGCGTGTTCGTCGGCAGGTCCCGTGTGGCGGAGATAGGCCTGCGCCGCCAGATGCGCCGCCTGCCCGCGCTCCTCGCTGTCGGCCGACCGGCTCGAGGCGACAAAGTCCCTATACGCAACCATCCCGCTCTCCGGCAGCCCGGAAAGCACAATAGGCACCAACGCTTAAGGAACGGTTCACCCTGTCCGTTGAGCGCGCGTTAACGTTCCTGCAGCCGGGCGAGGAAGGCGTTGGTCATCAGCACGCGCGGCTGCGGCAGGCCCGTCTCGCCGGCATTAGGCGCCGCCGGCGGCACGAGGGGCGGCGGCGCGGGTAGCGGCACGAAGCCGAGCGTGGCCGCGGGCATGGCGGTGGGCGCATAGGCCGAGGCGAGCGGCGGAGCACTATCGGGCGCGACCAGCGATTGCAGCGCGTCGGTAGCGAGCAGCGGCACCGGAGCGGAGCGCGGCGCCTCGGTGCTGAAGAAGCTGGTGAACGACATGTCGGCCGGGGTGAAGCGCGAGGGCACGGCCTCGACCGGCCAGCGCTCCGCCGTCCCCATCTGCTGGGCGGCGAAGGCGGAATTTTCGGCGGTGGTGACGGCCGGCGTGCCGTCGTGCCGCGCGACGAGGGCGCGATAGAGCTGGCGGATCGTGCGCGGCTCCCCCCCGGCATAGAAGATCTGCGGGTTGGCGCGAGCCTGCTTCGGAAAGAGCCCGGCGGCGACTTGGTCCGGATTGTCGAGCCCGGCGCGGAACAGCTTTTCCGCCCCCTGGGGACCGAGGAAATGGGCGATGTAGAGCTCGCCGGGGCTCGGCATGCGGCCGAAGCGGCTCTCGAGATAGGCGCCGTTGGTTTGGGTGAAGGCGGCCGCCATGTCGGCCGCCACCTGGGGATTTTCGCGCAACGCGAGAATCTCCTTGCGCAGCGCCTTGTTCTTTATGACGTAATCGCCGTCCGAATCGACGGAGATCGCGGCGGCATATCTGTCGTAGCCGAGGCGAGGTCCCTGCTCCTTCATCACCTGCAGCCAGGTCGATTCCAGAAACTGGAAGAGGCCGACGGCCGACGATGTCGGTGCTTTCGCCCGTGGATCGAGGCTGGACTCGCGGATGGCCGTCTGCAGCAGATAGTCGAAGTCGACATTGGACTTGTCCCCCGCGCTGTTGAGCACGTGGGCAAGACTCTGCGGTACGGCAATCGGCGAGACGCCCATGGCGACTCCGGGGTGGACGCTGCGTTCAGCAGAGCCCACAAGCCATTAACGGGCCGTTAACCATCCCAGCGCGTCACCAGCTTTGCGATGTCGGGCCTGTCGCGATCCTCGATCACGGCGCTGGGCGTGCCGATATGGACGAAGCCGACGAAGCGTTCGCCGCCGCGCGCACCGAGCATCTGCTGGGCGGCGGTGTCGAAGGCGAACCAGCGGGTCACCCAGCTCGCGCCATAGCCGAGGGCGGCGGCCGCATGGATCAGGTTGAAGCACACATTGCCGGCCGACAGGAGCTGCTCGAGCTCGGGCGCCTTGGCGAGCGGGCGGTGCGAAAAGACGACGCCGACCGTCAGCGGCGCCGGCAGGAAGCGCTTGCGCTCGATGTCGAGCGACGCCTCGTCGAGCCCGGGCGTGTTGCGCTTCGCGATCTCGGCGAGTTTTTCGCCTGCCCGGCTGCGGGCCTCTCCCTCGATCACGACGAGGCGCCACGGCGCCAGCTTGCCGTGATCGGGCACGCGGGTGGCGATGGTGAGGATTTCGTCGAGTTCTTCCGGCGTGGGGCCGGGGTCGCGCAAGAACCCGATGCCGACCGAACGGCGGCTCTTGAGGTAATCGCGCAGGGCAGTATTGGCGGGCATGTCGTCATCCTTGCGAGTGCGGAGCCCTTATGACACAGCTTCTCCCCAATCCAAGGGTAGCGGTGCGTGCCCTCAGGGGCGGATTCGGGGAATGATCTTGAAGGTTTGGCGTTGGCTGGCGGTGTTCGTGCTCCTCGGGGCGCCTTCGGCCTTCGCCCAGCAGGCTCCGACGCCGGCGCCCCTGCCCCTGTTCCACGCCCCCCTGGCAAGCGACAACGACGCGGACACGTCGGCGCCCGAGGCCGATCCGTATACCCGCCCCGGCGCCGCCACAGCGGCCGAGGCCATCGCGGCAGCCACCGCCGAACCGCAGCCCGTGACGCTGACGGCGATGATCACCGATGGCGGCCGGACCATAGGCGAAGGCGTCGTGTGGCGGATCTTTTCGACCGACGTCGACGGGGCCGGCCGGCTCGAGCTGGCGGCGAAATCCGACCGAGCGGTGGCGCAGGTGGCGCTGACCCCGGGGAATTACGTCGTGCACGTCGCCTATGGCCGGGCGCAGGCCAGCGACACGATCACCGTGGCCGAGGGCGCCAACAGCAAGAGCATCGTGCTGGAGGCCGGCGGGCTGCGGCTCAACGCAGCGATCACCGGCGACGTGGCGATCCCCATCAACCTGCTGCATTTCGACGTGTTCACCGTCGGCGCCAGCGAGGCCGACCGGGCCATCGTCGCGCAGGACATCAGCGCCAACGACATCCTGACGGTGAATGCCGGCACCTACCACATCGTGTCGTATTTCGGCGACGTGAACGCCGTGGTGCGGGCGGACCTCAGGGTGGAGCCGGGACAGCTCACCGACGCGACGCTCTATCACCGGGCGGCGCAGGTCTCGTTCAAGCTCACCAGCGAGCCGGGTGGCGAGGCCATCGCCGACGTCGACTGGTCGGTGAAGAGCGCGGACGGCGCCACCACCGTCTATACGAGCACCGGCGCCTTCCCCTCCTCGGTGCTGCAGGAAGGCGACTATCTGGTCTTCGCCAAGCGCGGCGACACGGTGTTCAACCGCGCCTTCGAGGTGCATCCCGGCCAGCCCCAGGACGTCGAGGTGCTGACCACCGTCTATTGACGGCGCCAGGGTTAACGCAGTCTTGCGAAGGCCGGCGCAATGCGGCCGGCCGCGTTGCCGGGATTTCAAAGCCGCACGCGGCAGTGTGGGTCCGTTGTCCTTTTGAGGTTCGACGTGTTGAATCTGCGCGAGAAGCGGCTCCAGCCCCGCCGCAATACGATGATCATCGCCACCATCGTCTTCGATGGCGGGCGCACGCGGCTCGATTGCGTGATCCGCAACCTGAGCGAGGGGGGCGCCAAGCTGGAATTCCCCACCGTGCGCGGCGTGCCGCAGAGTTTCGACCTCATCGTTCCCGGCCACCGGCCCTATCACTGCCGCGTCGCCTGGCGGGCCTTGAAGGAACTTGGCGTGCAGTTCATCCCGGCGGCAAGCTAGCAGCGGTCACCCGCCGGCGACGGGTCTTGCCATCAGCACCGCCATCGGGCCGAGCTCGGTCCGGCGCTCGCCGAGGCGCTCGAAGCCATGCCGCTCGTAGAACGCCAGCGCCTCGGCGTTGGCGAGGACGTGCAGCCGGTTGGCGCCCCATGCCGCAGCCTCGCGCGTGATGGCCTCGAGCAGCGCCGCACCGATACCCTCGCGCCAATGTGCCGGCTCGACGAAGAGACCCTCGAGCTCGGCATCGTCGCCCTCATGCGTGACGATCGTCGCGAAGCCGACGATGCTGCCGCCGCGCGCCGCGACCATCACCCGGCTGGCGGCGATCATCTCGGGGTCGAGAGCGATGAGCTCGGGTCGTTCGCGCAACTGGCGGCGGACCTCGTCGTCCTCGCCGGCGAGTGCGGCCCGGCACTTCAGCTCGACCACGCGCCTCCTTCGTCGGGCCGTGCGAGGCGGATGTCGAGGACGCTCATTGCGACGCCGCCGCGCGCTTGAGGAGCAGCGTGCGCTCGCGTTCATTGCGCGTCATCTCCGCCGCCCGCGCGAACTCGGCGCGCGCCTCGTCCAGGCGGCCGAGTCGGTGCAGGAGGTCGCCACGGACGCTCGGCAGAAGGTGGTAGTTGCGCATCTGCGGCACGTCGGCGAGCGGTTCGAGCATGGCAAGGCCGATTTCGGGACCATGCGCCATGGCGTGTGCCACGGCGCGGTTCAGGGCGACGACCGGCGACGGCGTGACGACGGCCAGCCCGTCATAGAGAGCGGCGATACGCGGCCAGTCGGTGTCGTCGGGACGCGCGGCGCGGGCGTGGCACGCGGCGATGGCGGCCTGCAGCGCGTAGGGGCCACGAGCACCGCCCAGCGCCTCGGCCCGGGCCAGCGCCGCGAGGCCGCGCCGGATGGAGATGCGGTTCCAGCGGCTGCGGTCCTGGTCGAGCAGCAGGATGGGCGTGCCGTCCGGCGCGGTGCGCGCGGCAGCGCGCGAGGCCTGGATCTCCATCAGCGCGACGAGCCCGTGCACCTCGGGCTCCTCCGGGGCGAGGCCGGCAAGGATACGGCCGACGCGCAGCGCCTCGTCGCACAGCTCCGTGCGCATCCAGTCGGCGCCGGCGGTGGCGGCATAGCCCTCGTTGAAGATGAGATAGAGCACCTCGAGCACGGAGCCCAGCCGCTCGGCGCGATCGGCGCCGCGCGGCACCTCGAAGGGCACATGGGCGTCGGCCAGCGTCTTCTTGGCGCGCACTATGCGCTGCTGGATGGTCGGCTCGGGCATGAGGAAGGCACGGGCGATCTCGGCCGTCGTCAGCCCACCGACGAGCCGCAGCGTCAGCGCCGAGCGCGCCTCGGGGCCGAGCACGGGATGGCAGGCGGTGAAGATCAGGCTCAGCACGTTGTCCTTCACGTCCTCATCGAGGCGGGTGTCGTAGTCGGGCGCCTCCTGCTCGCGCAGCTCCTGCTCATAGGTGAGGCCCGGCAGCGTGCGGGCATGGACCTGGGCGCGGCGGAATTGGTCGATGGCGCGGCGCTTGGCCGTCTGCATCAGCCAGGCGCCCGGATTGTTGGGGATGCCCGTCGCAGGCCATTGCTGGAGCGCGACGACCAGCGCGTCGCTGGCCAGCTCCTCGGCGAGGCCGACGTCGCGTGTCATCCTGGTGAGGCCGGCGATGAGCTTCGCCGCCTCGATACGCCAGACGGCTTCGACGGCACGGTTGGTGGCGAATTCCGGGCTGAGCTTGTCCATGGGCGGCGGAGTGGATCAAATCCACGCCGCCGGGGCAAGCGTTCCTATTGCTGCATCTGGCGGTCGACGACCTTGTCGTAGCGTGCCTGCTGCTCGTCGCTGAAGCCCAGATCCTCGGCCGTGATCAGTTGGCGAATCTCGATCTGGACGTTGCCGTGGCCGTCGGAGACGGGCCAGTCCTTCACCATCTCGATGACCTCGGCGAGCGACGCCGCCTCGATGATCGAATAGCCGGCGACCAGTTCCCTCGCCTCGGCGAAGGGGCCGTCGACGACGGTCGGCCGGCCGTCGCTGAACGAGACGCGGGCGCCGCGCGAGCTGGGCATCAGCCCGGCGCCCTGCTTCATCGCACCGCGCGCCACGAGCTTCTCGTTGTAGCTCGTCATGTCGTCGATGAGCTGCGGACTTGGCATGGCGCCCGCCTCGGTTTCCGCGTCTGCCTTGCGGATGACCATGAACTGCATCTCGCTCTCCTAGTAGTTGTGGCCGCCGGCGATCTCGCGGATCTCGACGGTGATGTCGGGCATGCCGCTGTCGATGTGAAGCTGGACGAACTCCGCCGCCAGCGCCAGCGCGGCGTCCCGCGTCGGGGCCTCGAACACGGCGTAGCCGCCGATGACCTCCTTCGCCTCCGCGAACGGGCCGTCGACCGTCGCGACGCGGCCGTCATGGCCGCTGAGCCGCGCACCGGATTTGGCCGACTTCAGCCCGCCGGTCGAGATCAGCGCGCCCGAAGCGACCTGCTTTTCGATGTAGGGGCCCATGGCGTCCATGATGGCCTTCGGCACGGCTTTGCCCGCGTCGTATTCGGCGGCAGGAATGATGCTCATGAAGTAGCGCATATCGGGGTGCTCCTTTCGGCCTTCAGTTGCCGCTCTGCTTTTCCATCTCGGCGCGCCAGCCCTCTTCGCGGGCGACGGCGTCGGCGCCGAGGATATCCTCGAAATCGGACGCCTCGGCGACCTTGCGCAACTCAACGCTCTCGCCATCGGCGAAGGGAATGCGCTTCACCCATTCGATGGCTTCGTCCTTCGACTTGACCTGGATGATCCAGAAGCCGGCGACGAGTTCCTTGGCCTCGGTGAACGGGCCGTCCTTCACGGTGAACTTGCCGCCCCTGAAGGTCACGATCGCGCCCTTGTCGGACCCCGCCAGCCCCTCGGCCGCCAGCAGGATGCCGGCGTCGACGAGCGAGCGGTTGTACGCGTCCATGGCCTCGAACAGCTCCGGGCCGGGCATTTCGGTTTCCGTCCTGGGATCGTTCTTGACGATGATCATGTAGCGCATGGCTCTTCTCCTTTTCGGGCGGGCGGGACGAGCCCCGCCTCTGATGACACGACGAACACCACAACGCGCCCTCGACAGGGCAGTGCCGATTTTTTTCCGATTTTTATTCAACCAGTAGGTTGACAGCGAGACGGAGCGAGCGTACTCAACCATTAGGTTATCAACTAAATGGTTGAATAGATGCAGCCCGACACCCTCAGCGTCACGCTTTCCGCCCTCGCCGACCCGACCCGACGCGGCATTCTGGCCCGGCTGGCGACCGGCGAGGCGACCGTCACGGAGCTGGCGGCGCCCTACAAGATGAGCCTTGCAGCGGTGTCGAAGCACCTCAAGGTGCTGGAAGGCGCCGGGCTGATCTCCCGCGGCCGGGACGCGCAATACCGCCCGTGCCGGCTGGAGGCGGGGCCGCTGCGCGACGTCGACGGCTGGCTCGAAAGCTACCGCCGCTTCTGGGAGGAGAGCCTCGACCAGCTCGAGGTCTATCTCGCCGAGCTGCAGAAAGGCGACCCCGATGGCACGCCCAACTGAGCCGGGGAACAATGTCGTCCCCTTCCGCAGCCGCCCGTCAGGGCGGGACTGGGTCTCCGCCTATGTCTGCTTCTGGGCCGAGAGCCTCAACCAACTGAGCGCCTATGTCGAAACGCTGAAAACCGAGGAAACCGAAATGTCCGACATCACATTCGACTATCCCCAGGACGAACCGTCCATGATCTGCACCCGCAGCTTCGATGCGCCGGTGGCGCTCGTCTGGCGGGCCTTTACCGACCCGGTGCATGTCGCCCGCTGGTGGGGTCCGAAATCCATCGCGTCGGTGAAACGCATCGACACGCTCGACCTCCGGCCAGGCGGGCGCTGGCGCTATATCTGCGAACGCCCCAATGGCAGCGAACAGATCGTCTTTTTCGGCACCTATCTCGAGGTTGTACCCGAAGCAAAGCTCGTCAACACGTTCGGCGTCGAGGGCCAGTTCGAGGGCGACGAAGCCTTCCCCGAGCAGCATTTCTTCGAGGAGCGCGACGGCCGCACCTATTACCGCTCCTACACGCTGTTGCCGGACTTCGAGGCCCGCGAGGCGGTGATCGCCACCGGCATGGAAGCGGGCGGCCGCGAGTCGATGGAACAGCTCGGCGAGCTGGTGGCCGAACTGGCGAGGGATGCGGCCTGATGCCCCCCGCCGCCACGCCCGCCGAGGACGCCAGGACGCTGGTCATCACTCGCACGCTCAAGGCGCCGCGTGCGCTGGTGTGGAAGATGTTCGCCGATCCGTACCATCTGGCACAATGGTGGGGCCCGAAGGGATTCACCAACCGGGTCGAGCGGCTCGACTTCCGGACGGGCGGCAGCTGGTCCCACGTGATGATCGGGCCGGACGGCAAGGAGCTGCCCACCGATAACACTATTGTCGAGGTCATCGAGCCCGAACGCATCGTCTATCGCAACGCGCCGGCCGATGCGGCGATCTTCGGCGACAACCCGCCGCCGGGGTTCACCAAGACCCTCACGTTCGAAGAGGTGGCGGCCGGCACGAAGCTGACGCTGGTCTGCACCTTCGAGCGCGCCGAGCACAAGGACGCGGTCATGCGCCGCGGCTTCGCGACTGGCACCAACGAGAGCTTCGACAAGCTCGAGGAGCATCTGGCCGCCCTGTAGCGGCCACCCAAGACCGATGGCTTTGCAACGCGCCTCGGCGCGGCCGGCGGAGCCTTGCCCGAAGGAGACGGCAGATGAACAGACGCGCCTTCGTCACCACCGCCATGGCCACCGCGGCCAGTGCGGCATTGCTCAAAGCCGCCGATGCGGCGACAAATCCAGATCAGGAAGGATCGATCATGACCAATCCAGCCAATCGTCCCGCCTCGGGTTACGCCCCGGTCAACGGCGTGGAGGTCTATTACGAGATCCGCGGCGAGGGAAAACCCCTGGTGCTGCTGCATGGCGGCTACGGCGCCATCGAGATGTTCGGGCCGGTGCTCGATACGCTGGCGGCCGCCCGCAAGGTGATCGGCGTCGACCTGCAGGGGCATGGGCGCACCCTGCCCTTCGATCGCCCGATGAGCTTTGAGGCGCTGGCGACGGATGTCGCCGGGCTCATCAAATGGCTCGGCTACGACAAGGCCGACGTCATGGGCTATTCGCTGGGCGGAGAGACGGCCCTGCGGCTCGGCCTCGACCATCCGCAGGTCGTCGACCGGCTGGTGCTGGCCTCGACCCCCTACGCCTTCTCGGGCTGGCACGACTACAACCAGCAGGGGATGAAGGGCATGAGCGCCGATCTCGCCGCCACCATCGCGGGGATGAAGCAGACGCCGATGTACGAGATGTACGCCCAGCTCATGCCCGACGCGGAGGCCAACTGGCCCAGGACTGTGACCCAGATGTCGGCGCTGGTCGGGCAGGATTTCGACTGGTCGGCAGAAATCGGCGCGCTCGGCGCACCGACGCTGCTGGTCGTGGGCGACTGGGACAGCGTTCGCACGGCGCATGTCGCGTCGTTCTTCGAGCTGCTCGGCGGCGGCCGGCAGGATGCCGGCTGGGACGGCGCCGGCATGAATGCCAACCGGCTCGCCATCATCCCCGGCGTGACCCATTACACGATGTTCACGGACCCGCGACTGGCGACCACCGCCATCGGTTTCCTCGACAGCTGAACCAAAGGGCACGCCGCGACGTGCCCCCGAATTCCGGAGTCCTGCCATGAGCAAGAACATCGTTACGGTCCCGCCCGGCGAGTCCTATTTCACCATCAGCCGCAGCTTCGACGCGCCGCGCGCCCTCATCTACCGCTGCTATACGGAGCCGCAGCACCTCGTGCGCTTCTGGGGGCCACGCGACGCAAAGGCCACGGTGACCGTCGACCTCAGGGTCGGCGGCGTCTGGCGCACGACATGGGCCTATGAGGCCGGCGGCGCATACACCTATGCCAGCGTCTATCTCGAGCTCGAGGAGCCGGCACGACTGCATTATCGCGATGCGCCGGACGACTGGACCTTCGGGCTCGACGGCCTGCCGCCGCCGCAGATCGTCTCCACCATCGCGCTCAGCGAGGCGGACGGGGTCACGACGGTGCTGGCGACGATCGTGTGCACCTCGGTCGCGGCGCGCGACGAGACGGTGGCGCGCGGCTTTGTCGGCATGGTCAGCCTCGGCAACGACCGGCTGGCCGAGCTTCTCGAAACGCTCACGAAGCAAGGAGGCCAGTAATGCCCTTCGTTACCTCGAAGGACGGCACGCGGATCGGCACCAGCGCTATCGGCGCCGGCCCGCCGCTGGTGCTCGTCGACGGCGCGCTGTGCTGGCGCGCCTCGGGTCCGGCCGGGCCGCTCGCGGAGGCGCTCAGCGACACGTTCACCGTTCACACCTACGACCGGCGCGGGCGCGGCGAGAGTGGCGGCACCACGCCCTTCGCCACCGCGCGCGAGATCGAGGATCTCGAGGCGGTGATCGAGGGGGCCGGCGGCACGGCGGCGGTCTATGCCATCTCGTCGGGCGTGCCGCTGGCGCTGGGCGCCGCCAACGCCACGGACAGGATCACGAGGCTGGTGCTGTACGAGGCGCCGCTGCTGACCGACGCGAACGCCCGCAAGGTCGATCCCGACTATGCCGCGATGCTGGATGCGCTGCTGGCGCGCGGGGATCACGCGGGGGCGGTGAAGCATTTCATGCGCAAGGGCGTGGGCGTGCCGGCCTTCGCCGTGCTGATGATGCAAGTCATGGGCGTGACGCGGAAGCTCGCGCCGGTGGCCCCTACCCTCGCCTATGATGCGGCGTGGCTGATGCCGCACTGGACCTACAGCGCGCCCACGGCGGAAACCTGGCCCGATGTCGACATCCCCGTGCTCTGCGTCGGCGGCGGCAAGTCGGATGCGTGGATGCAGGAGGCGCAGCTGGCGATCAGCCGTGCCCTGCCGAACGCGACGCACAAAACGCTGGCGGGCCAGAACCATATGGTCGCGGCCGACGCCATCGCACCGCTGATCCGGGAGTTCCTCGCATGAGCACGCAGACATTCCGCACGACGCTGCTGAAGGGCGACGGCGACACGACGGGCTTCGTCGTGCCCGAGGCCGTGGTCGAGGCGTTCGGACAGGGCAAGCGCCCGAAGGTGAGGGTCACCATCAACGGACGCTTCAGCTACCCCAATACGGTTGCCGTGATGGGCGGGCAGTTCATGATCGGCGTCAGCAAGGAGCGGCGGGCACTGGCCGGCGTCGCAGCCGGCGAGACGATCGAGGTGAGCCTGGCGCTCGACACGGCGCCGCGCGTGATGGAGGTGCCGAACGATCTGCGCGCGGCGCTGGACGCCGACCCTGCGGCGGCCGCCCATTTCGCGACGCTGAGCTATTCCAGCCAGCGCCGCCATATCGAGCCGATCATTGCCGCCAAGGCGCCGGAGACGCGGGCGCGACGGATCGCGAAATCCGTCGCGCTGTTTCGTGTGGGAAAGTCCTAGGCGGTCTGGCGCCTGAGGTCGGGCGGCACGACTTCGCCCATCAACTCCACGATGGCATCGGTCGCCGGCAGCACCTTCTGGCCCTCGGTGCCGAGACGGCGGACGGAGACCGTCCCCTCCTCGGCCTCGCGCTTGCCGACGACGAGCATCACCGGCACCTTCTGGGTCGAGTGCTCGCGCACCTTGTAGTTGATCTTCTCGTTGCGGGTGTCGAGCTCGGCGCGGATGCCCGCCTCGGTCAGCCGGGCCATGAGCTTTTCGGCATAGGCGTCGGCGTCCGAAACGATGGTGGCGACGACGACCTGCACGGGCGCCAGCCACATTGGCATCCGGCCCGCATAGTTCTCGAGCATCATGCCGATGAAGCGCTCGAGCGAGCCGAGAATGGCGCGGTGCAGCATCACGGCGTATTTGCGCGAACCGTCCTCGGCGACGTAGGTCGCATCGAGCCGCTCGGGGAGCACATAGTCGAGCTGCAGCGTGCCGACCTGCCAGGACCGGCCGATGGCGTCCCTGAGGTGGAACTCGAGCTTGGGTGCATAAAAGGCGCCCTCCCCCTCGGCGATGACGAAATCATAGCCGGTGGCCCGCAGCGCATCGCCGAGCGCCTTTTCGGCAGCGTCCCAGCGCTCGACCGTGCCGCCGAATTTCTCGGGGCGGGTCGCCAGCTTGATGACGACATTGTCGAAGCCCATGTCCTCGTAGACCGAATAGAGCAGATGCACGAAGCGCTCGGTCTCGGACTGGATCTGCTCCTCGGTGCAGAAGATGTGGGCATCGTCCTGGGTCATCTGGCGCACGCGCAGCAGGCCGTGCAGGGCCCCGTGCGGCTCGTTGCGGTGGCAGCAGCCGAACTCGGCCATGCGCAGAGGCAGGTCGCGGTAGCTCTTGATGCCCTGGTTGAAGATCTGGATATGGGCCGGGCAGTTCATGGGCTTGAGCGCCATCAGCTCGCCGTCGCCCTTGAGCACCGGCCCGTCCTCGTCGGTACCGGGCACCTCGTCGGGCACCACGAACATGTTCTCGCGGTACTTGCCCCAGTGGCCCGAGGCCTCCCAGAACTTCGACGCCATGAGCTGCGGCGTCTTCACCTCCTGGTAGCCGGCCCTGTTCACCCGGCGGCGGATATACTCCTCCATCTGGTTGTAGATGACGAAGCCCTTGGGGTGCCAGAACACGCTGCCCTGCGCTTCGTCCTGCAGATGGAAGAGATCGAGCTCGCGGCCGATCTTGCGGTGGTCGCGCTTCTCCGCCTCCTCCAGCATGTGGAGGTATTCGTCCAGCTCTTTCTGGTTGGCGAAGGCCGTGCCGTAGATGCGGCTCAGCACGGGATTGTTGCTGTCGCCACGCCAGTAGGCACCCGCCACCTTGGTCAGCTTGAAGGCCTGCCCGACGTCCTTCGTCGTGCGCATGTGCGGGCCGCGGCAGAGGTCGAACCACTGGCCCTGCTTGTAGATCTTGATCGACTGGTCGGCCGAAATGGCATCGACCAGCTCGACCTTGAAGGTCTCGCCCTTGCTGGCGAAGACGCGCTTGGCCTCGTCACGGCTCCAGACCTCCTTGGTGAAGGCGGCGCCGCGCTCGACGATCTCCTTCATCTTCTTTTCGATGAGGGGGAAGTCGTCCTCGGAGAACGGCGTATCGCGCTTGAAGTCGTAGTAGAAGCCGTTCTCGATCACCGGGCCGATGGTGACCTGCGTGCCCGGCCAGAGCTCCTGCACCGCCTCGGCGAGAACGTGGGCAGCATCGTGCCGGATCAGCCCGAGCCCGTCGTCGCTGTCGCGCAT
>PJTQ01000514.1_pt1 | contig 19977 bp, 20 predicted proteins | sample 1512231 | NCBI WGS metagenome assembly PJTQ01 (sample SAMN08177688, study PRJNA422409) | Soil metagenome, whole genome shotgun sequencing project. | isolation source: Soil (3) enriched on wood chips | place: USA: Madison | collected 2015-01-15 | reverse complement strand
TGGTCCGCGCGATGTAGTGGTTGTAGATCGCCGCGACCGGCGCGGCGTCCCCGGCGCACGCATCGCGGATGTCGAAGCCGTCCGTCATGGTCGCGAAGCACCGTTGGCGAAGGAACGCGCCGGCGACGCCGGCGCCCGGTGGCCTGCACGCTGCCCGGCGTCCCTCCCCACGCGGTCGGGGAAGGGCCGGGCAGCCAACACACGGCCGTCAGATCGCGTAGTACATCTGGTATTCGAGCGGATGCGTCGCCGCGCGGAACGCGGTGACTTCCTTCATCTTCAAGCCGATGTAGGCGTCGATGAAATCGTCGGTCATCACGCCGCCGGCCTTGAGGAACTCGCGGTCGGCATCCAGCGCTTCCAGCGCCTGGTCGAGCGAGTGGCACACGGTCGGGATGCCCTTCTCCTCTTCCGGCGGCAGGTCGTACAGGTCCTTGTCGCTGGGGCCACCCGGGTCGATCTGGTTCTTGATGCCGTCCAGGCCCGCCATCATCAGCGCGGTGAAGATCAGGTAGCCCGAGTTCATCGGATCGGGGAAGCGCACCTCGATGCGGCGCGCCTTGGGGTTGGCGACGTAGGGAATGCGGCAGCTCGCCGAACGGTTGGACGCCGAGTACGCCAGCATCACCGGCGCCTCGAAGCCCGGCACCAGGCGCTTGTAGCTGTTAGTGGTCGAATTGGCGAAAGCGTTGATCGCGCGCGCATGCTTGAAGATGCCGCCGATGTACCACAGCGCGGTCTGGCTCAGGCCGCCATAACCGTCGCCGTTGAACAGGTTCACCCCGGCCTTGGCCAGCGACTGGTGCACGTGCATGCCGCTGCCGTTGTCGCCGACGATGGGCTTGGGCATGAAGGTCGCGGTCTTGCCGTTGCGGTGGGCGACGTTCTTGATGATGTACTTGGTGGTCAGCAGCTCGTCGGCCTTCTTCACCAGCGAGTTGAACTTGGTCCCGATCTCGCACTGGCCGGCGTTGGCGACCTCGTGGTGGTGCACCTCCACCTCGATGCCGACCGCTTCGAGGGTCTTGCACATCTCGGCGCGGATGTCGTGCAGCGAATCGAGCGGCGCGACCGGGAAGTAGCCGCCCTTGATGCCGGGGCGATGGCCGGTGTTGCCGCCTTCGTATTCGCGCGCGGAGTTCCAGTGCGCTTCCTCCGAGTCGATGTGGAAGAAGGTGTGGCCCATCTCGTTGGCGTAGCGCACCGAGTCGAAGATGAAGAATTCGGGCTCGGGGCCGAAGAACGCCTGGTCGGCGACGCCGCTGGACTTGAGGTAGGCCTCGGCGCGGCGGGCGATGCCGCGCGGGTCGCGGGTGTAGGCCTGCATCGTGGTCGGGTCGAGCACGTCGCAGGTCAGCACCAGCGTCGGATCGGCGGTGAACGGATCGAGGAAGGCGGTGTCCGGGTCGGGCAGCAGCACCATGTCGGACTGGTGGATGCCGCGCCAGCCGCCGATCGAGGAGCCGTCGAACATCTTGCCGTCCTCGAACAGCCCCGGTTCGATGATCGACTTGGGATAGGTCACGTGGTGTTGCACGCCGCGCATGTCGGCGAAGCGCAGGTCGACGAATTCGACGCGGTGGTCGGCGATGAGTTTTTCGATGTGGTCGGTCATGGTGGGCCGGAGATGGGAGGGATGCGCTGGATTTATGCAAGCGCCGTGCCAACCACGATTCACACTTAATATATTGATTTAATTACTGATATCTCCGGGCTCGGCTTTGTTCTGCACTAAATTGGTGCACTCCAGAAGCAGAATGCGCCCATATGGTGCAGATGGAGATCTTGCTGTATCAGGCGTCCAATCCCGCGCCGCCTGCAAGGCAGGCCGTGGCAGCGACTTCGAACAGCATCCCGTCGAGCGCCAGCCTCGGCACCGGGATCAGGGTGCATGTCGGCAGGTGTCCGGATCCGAACGCGACTGCCAGCTCTTCGCCGAAGACCGCCAGCCGCCTTTCGTCGTGGTCGACCACCAGCGCGGTCAGGCCGGCGACGTCGGCGGGCGCGGCACCGGCCGCCGCGAGGGCGACGCGCAGGTTGGCGAATGCCTGCCGGACCTGGGTGCGGAAGTCCGGCGACAGGCGTCCGTCGGCGGTCTCGCCGCCCTGTCCGGCCACCAGCACCCAGCGGGCGCCGGGTGCCACGCTGGCCACGTGGGAGTAGCCGTTCGGACGTGGGTCGTACAGGCCGGGCGGGTTGTGCAGGGTGAACGTGCCCGGGGCGGGAGCGGTTTTCGTCTTCATCGCGGAAGGTTCCTTAGGAAGCGAGCGGGGGAAGCAATCGCCGGCCCGCATGTCCGCACCGGCCGGCACGGTCGGGGACGGGCACCCACGGGGACCGGCATCGTGCTGCAGCCATTCGACGTCCGGGCGTCGCGCGCTGTGACACCTGGCATCGAACGCGCATCGCATCCGCCTCGCCGGCAAGGGGCGAGACGACGTTCTCCCGTATCCTGTGGCGCTCCCGACACCACCACCGAGCCCCGTGAACGACCTGCTCGCCGCCCTGCTGCTGGGCATCATCGAAGGCATCACCGAGTTCCTGCCGATCTCGAGCACCGGGCACCTGCTGATCGCCGAGCAGTGGCTGGGGCATCGCAGCGACCTGTTCAACATCGGGATCCAGGCCGGCGCCATCCTCGCCATCGCGCTGATCTACCGGCAGCGGCTGTGGACGCTGCTGGTCGGCCTGCGCGATCGGGCCAACCGCGACTACGCGCTCAAGCTGGGTGTCGCGTTTGGCGTGACCTGCGTGCTGGGCGTGGTGGTCAAGCAGATGGGCTTCGAGCTTCCGACCCGGGTCGAGCCGATCGCCTGGGCGCTGATCCTCGGCGGCGTGTGGATGGTGGCCGCCGAGCATTTCGCCGCCAAGCGCGCGGCGGTGCTGGGCGAACGCAGCGCGATCAGCTGGACGGTGGCGATCCTGGTCGGCATCGCGCAGGTGGTCGCCGGCGTGTTCCCCGGCACCTCGCGCTCGGCGGCGACGATCTTCGTGGCGCTGCTGTTCGGCACCACCAGCCGGGTGGCGGCCACCGAGTTCGCGTTCCTGGTCGGCATCCCGACGATGTTCGCCGCCACCGCCTACGAGCTGGTCGACGTGGTGCACAGCGGACAGGCCGCGCACGAGGACTGGACCGCGCTGGCGGTCGCCTTCGTGGCGTCGGCGATCACCGCCTTCATCTCGGTCAAATGGCTGCTGCGCTACATCCAGTCGCACCGCTTCACCGCATTCGCGGTCTACCGCGTGGCGCTGGGTGCGGCGCTGTTGCTGCTGGTCCCCGCCGCGACCGCGACCGCCGGCTGAGCAACCCCGCCCGGCACGGCCACGCGTTGGCAGGTATTCCCCCACATGGAGTCCCGGACATGAAGAAGACGCTGCTGCTTCCCCTCGCGCTGGCCCTGGCCGCCTGCACGCAGAACACGCCGGCACCCGGATCCACCGGTCCGACGCCCGCCGCGGACGCGACCGCGGCGCCCGCACCGGCCGTGGCCGACACCGCGACGCTCGGCGGCTACCACTGGCGACTGGCATCGGCCAGCGACGCCGGCGGCGCGCGCATCGACGCGCTGTTCCCCGGCGCCGGCCACGTGCTGACGCTGGACTTCGCCGACGGCCGCGTCTCGGTCTCCGGCGGCTGCAACGGCCAGGGCGGACGCTACGACGTCGGTGGCGGCGGCAAGCTGGAGATCGACCGGCTGGTGTCCACGCAGATGGCGTGCGAGGCGCCGCTGATGGACGCCGACACGGCCATCGCCGCGCTGCTGGCGCAGCCGCAGGCGGTGCATTTCGAAGAAGGCTCGCCGCCGCGGCTGCGGCTGGTCGCCGCCGACGGCAGCACCACGGCGTGGACCGGCGAGGCCACGGCGCAAACCCGCTACGGTGGCGCCGGCGAAACGGTCTTCATGGAGATCGCGCCGCAGCGCATCGACTGCCACCACCCGATGATGCCGGACGCCACGTGCCTGCAGGTCCGCCAGATCCGCTACGACGACAGCGGCGTCAAGCAGCCGCCCGGCGAGTGGGAGGCGTTCTATGGCGACATCGAGGGCTTCGACTTCCGCGCCGGCGAACGCAAGGTGCTGCGGCTGAAGAAGTTCACCCACCCCGACCCGGTGCCGGCCGACGCGTCGTCGATCGCCTACGTGCTCGACATGGTGGTGGAGTCGGAAGTGGTTCCTTCCGGAGCCGCGGCTTCCGAGTAACGCGGCCGGGAGACAGGTTCGCAGGATGGGTAGAGCCGAGGGCGAAACCCACCGCGGGCGGGCACGCAGGTCGAGGGATTGGCCCGCTTGGCTGTCGAAAGCCGCTGCGCTCTGCCCTCCCTGCGGTCAACGAAACCCAGGGTGCCTCGCCGCGCCCGGGATGACCGCTGGCGGATCAACCCGCCGCATTGTCCGGGTGCAGCGAGTAACTGCCGTGCACCACGGCCTCGGCCAGCACGTGGCCGTGCATGGCGCGGAACACGTCGCCGGCGGTGAAGCGTTCGGGCAGCGCGATGCGGTCGGCATCCAGCGCGAACAGGCGGAAGAAGTAGCGGTGCACGCGCAGGTCGTTGGGCGGCGGGTACGGGCCGTCGTAGCCGAAGTAATCGCCGCCCAGCTCGGCGTCGCCGGCAAACCAGCCGGTGTAGTCGTTCAGGCCCTGGCGCGCACCGGCCGGGCCTTGCGGCGCACGCTTGCCGCCCTTGTCGATGCCGTCGCTACAGCTGCCGGCGGCGATCTCGCGCACGTCGGCGGGGATGTCGGCCATCGCCCAGTGGATGAACTCGCCGCGCGGGTGCGCGACCGGGATCTGCACGTCGGCCCGGCCCGCCAGCGACGGGTCGGTGGGCGCGTCGCCGTCGATGCACAGCAGCGCGAACGAACGCGTGCCGGCCGGCGCTGCATCCCAGGCCAGCTGCGGATTGCGGTTGCCGCCGAAGCCGTCCGGCGCGCCGAGCGCGAATTCCGCGGGAATCGCGCCGCCGTTGTCGAAGCTGCTGCTGTGGATGCGCATCGCGTGCTCTCCTCGGGTCAGGTGTCCGGATAGCCCAGGCGCTGCGCCACCGGCGCGAGCAGGGCGAAGGGTTCGGTGAGTACGCCGGCATAGTCGCGCCACTGGCCGGCGGCGAAGCCCGGCGGGCCGAGCACGCCTTGCGGCGGCGGCGGGAGGCTCGCGTTCAGCGCGGCGCCCAGCTCGGCGGCGATGGCGGCACCGTCGTCGTGAATGTCGTCGAGCTTGAGCAGCGCATACAGGATGGGCGAACGTTCGTGCAGCACCGCCACGTGCTCGAGGTGGCGCGCCAGCCACTGCGCCATCTGCAGCGGCGATTCGACCCGCAACTGCAGGGGCGCGCCGAACGCGATCCAGTCGAGCAGCATGTCGCGCGGGTCGCGCAGTGCGATCAGCATGCGCGCGTGCGACAGCTGCGTGCGCAGCATCGGCAGCAGGGCGTTGTCCCACCACAGCAGCCAGTCGATCACCTCGCCGTTGGCGATGCCGCGCGCAGGCAGCCGTTCGCGCCAGTCGGCCGCGACCGCGGCGGCATCGAGCTCGCCGCCGGCCAATTGCGCGCCGATGTTGAAGTTCTGCAACAGGTCGTGTGGTGTCTGCCCGGGGGTAAAGCGATCGCCGCGGAACGCCGGCAGCGCGCCGGACAGGATCGTGGCCACGCGCTCGACGCCCGAGCCCGGCGCGCCGGCGAGGAAGGCAACCGCCGGCACGTCCGCGGACGGTGCGACGACCGGCGGAAGCGCGGCGTCGGGTGCGGTCGGCTCGGGCAGCGGCAGGCTGCGCGAGGCGGCGTCGGCGTGCAGCGCCATCCAGGTCGCGACCGCTTCATCCGGCCGCCCCGCGCGGTGCCGGGCATGGCCGAGCCAGCTGCGCAGTTCGTGGCGCGCTTCGGGATCCTGCGTTTGCGCCAGCAGTGATTCGATATGGGCGAAGCCGGCATCCGGGTCGCGTGCCACCAGCCGGTCGACGATGCGCATCTGCGCGCGCCGGTGCCCCGGTACGATCGCCACGATGCGGTGCGCGATAGCCTCGGCGCCGTCCGCGTCGCGGCGCATGCCCAGCAGCGCCATGTTCGCTTCCAGCGCCGGCAGCGACTCGGGCATCTGCGCCAGCCAGCGCCCGGCCACGTCCAGCGCCTGCGGGTCGGCGGCCTCTTCGATCGCCAGCCGCGCCTGCCACAGCGCCGGCACCTGCGGCGCGGTCGCCAGCGCGGCCTCGAACACGCGCCGCGCCTGGTCGCGGTCGCCACCACGCCGCAGCGCCTCGAACAGGGCTTGGATCGTGCGCGGATCGTCCGCCTGCCCGGCCAGCGCCTGGCGCAGCTGCACCAGCGCGCGCTCGTGGCGACCGGCCATCAGCTCCAGTTCGCCGGCGAAGCGGCGCGTGGCCGGCGCCACGTCGTCGCCTTCGAGCAGCGGCGCGAGTTCGTCGGCCGCTTCCTGCGGCCGGCCCTGGCGGCGCAGCAGTTCGGCCAGCAGCGCGCGCAGTCCGCCCGCCGACGGCATCTTCTCCAGCGCGCCGCGGAAGGCCTGTTCGGCGAACGCGACGTGACCCTTCTTGAGATAGGCAAAGCCGAGCGCGTAGCGGATCTGGACATCGTCCGGCGCCTCCTCGGCCGCCCGCGACAGCAGCGCCAGCGCCGCATCGGCGTCGTCGCGCTCGAGCGCGATGCTGCCCTCGAGCAGGCGCGTCCACGGGTGTTCGGGCGCGACCCGCCCGGCCAGCCGCGCCAGCCGTTCGGCTTCGTCGAGGTCGCCGCGGCCCAGCGCCAGCTGCGCCTGCATCACGTAGGCGCCGAACTGGTTGGGATCGAGTTCCACGCTCTGCGACAGCGCCGCCTGCGCGGCCTCCAGCTGGCGCCCGCCCAGCAGGTAGCCGGCGCGGTGGAAGTGGAGATCGGCATCTTCCGGCGCGAGCGCGATGGCGCGGTCGATGCTGGCCAGGGCGGCGTCGCTGTCGCCGCTGGCGCGCAGCGCCATGGCCAGCGCCCGGTGGGCCTGGGGATCGTCGGGGTGGGCGGTGGTCGCGGCGCGGGCCAGCGACAGGGCGTCTTCGTTCGCCCCGCGCCGCAGCGCGTCGAGGATGTCAGCTTGCATGGAAGGCTTGTCGGCGGGCAGGCGCCCGGAATCCGGCCATTCTAGCGGCCGCCGCCGGCGCTGCTCAGCCTGCGTCGGCCTCCGGCACGGCCACCGCCAGCCGTTCGGCCACCCAGCGTTCGGCGAAGCCGTCCAGGCGCGCGTTCTCGATGAAGCCGCAGTGCCCGCCCCAGCGCGCGATCTCCAGCCGCGCCTGCGCCGGCAGCGCCAGCTCGTGGAAGTCCGCGAGCGGGATCACCGGGTCGTCGGCGGCCATCAGCAGGTCGGCCGGTACCGCCAGCGGCGCCAGCCGGTCGCCGGCGATCGAGTAGCCGTCGAAATAGTTGTCCAGGGTGCCGAAGTCGGTGTGCCGCTGCACCAGCCACTCGGTCAGCTCGCGCATGTGCAGCTTCAGCGTGGCATCGTCGAAATCGTGCTGCTCGGGGAACAGCCGGCGCTTGCGCTGCAGCGATTCGCGCCACTTCTTCTCGAAGTAGCGCATGTACATCGGCGTGCCCTGCTCCATTTGCAGCATGGTCCGCGCCGGGTCCAGCACCGGGCACACCGAGGCCACGCGCGCCAGCGCCAGCCCGGCCGTCGGCGCGCGCAGCGCCAGGCGCAGCACGAAGTTGCCGCCCAGCGAATGCCCGGCCGCGACCATCGGCGTGCCCGGTGGCTGGAACCGGCGCGCGATGTCGCAGGCCGCGTGCACGACTTCGTCGATGCGGTTGGAATGGAACAGCGCCGCGTTGAGGTGGTGGGTACCGCCGTGGTCGCGGAAGTTCAGGCGGAACACGTCGAAGCCGCGCCGCAGCAGCTGCACCGCGGTCATGCGCATGTAGCTCGACTCGGTGCTGCCTTCCCAGCCGTGCAGCAGCAGGGCCAGCCCGCGCGGCCGCATGCCCGGCAGCGTGGTGTGCAGGCCGTGCAGGCGCACGCCCTCGCCACCGTCGACCAGGTGTCCGGTGCTGGTCGCGCCCAGGCGCTTGAGCCCGTATGCGCCGCGCATGCGCCGCAGCGGGCTGCCGGCCAGGATCGACTGCAGGTGGCGGTTGCGCAGCCAGGCCGGCGGGCGGTAGTCGGCGCCGTGCAGCGGGCGGGTCCCGGCGGGCACCCCTGCCTCGCCGGTTGCCGGGCGCGGGGACTCGCGCGGTGGCAGCGGGATGTGGGACATCGCCATCGCTACGACCGCGCGGCCGGTTCCGGTTCACCGTGCATCGCCTCGACGATGCGCGCGCGCGCCAGCTCGGCGATGCGGCGGCGGCCCTCGGCGTCGCCGGGCACGATCGGCGGCAGGAACACCACCTCGACCGCGCGCGCCGGCTCGCCGATCAGGCGCAGGAAGTTGGCAAGGAAGTTCTCCTTCGGCCGGAATGCGACGATCGTCTGCGCGTTACCACCGGCGCCGTAGCGCAGCGCCACCGGCTGCACCGGCGCGCCGGCCTCGACCGCGGCCAGGAAGATGCGCGCGTGGAACGGCCCGACCTCGCGGCCGTCGCGCGTGCGGCCTTCCGGGAATACGCCGACCGAGTGCCCCGAGCGCAACCGCGCCAGCATCACCTGCAGCACCCCGCCGAGCGATTCGGTGCTGCCGCGCTGGTGGAAGATCGTCTCGCCGCGCGCAGCCAGCCAGCCGACCAGCGGCCAGCTGGCGATCTCGCGCTTGGCGACGAAGCCCATCATCCGCTGGCTGTGCAGGGTGACGATGTCGACCCAGCTGACATGGTTGGCGACGAACAGCGTCGCCTCGGGTACCGGCGCGCCGATGCGCGTCACGCGCATGCCGAACGCCCGCAGCAGCCCCGACGACCAGGCGCGCACCATGCGGTGGTCCAGGCGCGAGCCGCCGAACCGCGACGCGCCCCACGGCCGCATCATCAGCAGCAGCACGACCGGCAGGTCGATCACGATGTGCCAGAGCAGGAACGGCACCCGGTAGAGGTAGCGCCACGCGCGTACCAGCCCGTCTCCCGACGCCGGTGTTTCGGGTGGGACCGGGAAAGGCTGCGAAGTCATCCGGCCAAGATACCGGATGCCCGCGGCGCGCGGAATCGGCAGGCGCCACGCCGGCCCTCGTGGAGGCACGGGGGCAGGGGTCCGCCTCCACCGGATTCGTCGCCTCGCCGCCGGGGCCTGCCGGAGCTGCTCAGCCGCGGCGCGGCACCACCGCCAGCGTCAGCCGCGACACGCACGCCAGCCGGCCGCGGTCGTCCTCGATCCGGATTTCCCACACCTGGGTGCTGCGGCCCACGTGCAGCGGCCGCGCGGTGCCGGTGACGGTGCCCTCGCGCACGCCGGCCAGGTGGTTGGCGTTGATCTCGATGCCCACGCACATCGCGTCCTCGGCCACGCACAGGTTGCCGGCGCTGCTGCCCAGGGTCTCGGCCAGCAGCACCGAGGCGCCGCCGTGCAGCAGGCCATAGGGCTGGTGGGTACGCGCGTCCACCGGCATGGTGGCGCGCAGGTAGTCGTCGCCGACTTCGGTGAACACGATGCCAAGCGCCTCCATCGCGGTGTTGCGCGAGGAGGCGTTGAGTGCGTCGAGGTCGGTGTTCCTGCGGAAGATCACGCCGGCGACACCGGCGCGAACCGGGCGCGGCTCACTTGAACGTGAACAGCCCGGGGCGCCAGGCGCGCGTATAGGTCCGGCGCGCGCCATAGCCGCTGCTGCTGCCGTAGCCGATGCCGACATCGCGCTCGCGGCGCGTGCGCATGCGCCCGACCAGCTCCTCGCGGCGGCTCTCCAGCCAGTCGGCGCGGCCGACGCTGGCCGGATCGGTCCCGCGCTTGCGGGCCTCGTGGGCGCGGAACTCGCAGAAGTCGTCGTAGGCGTCGATCTCGTGGCGCAGCTCTCGCGCGCACAGCTCGATCATGATCGCGTCGTCGAGGAAACCGAGCACCGCGACGTTGTCGGGGATCACGTCCTTGGGGTCGATGAAGTAGAGCAGTGCCGACATCACCCGTTGGCGGTCCTCGCCGTCCATGTGCCAGCCCTCGTCGCGGACCATGGCGATCATGTCGTCCAGCTGCAGCAGGCGCTCGCGGACGAAGTCCGGGACGCGCGTCTTCTGGGCATCGGCGAGGAGCTTGCCGGCCGCGGCCACGACGTCCTCGGGCGCCTTGCCCTCGGCGGCCTTGCGCGATGCATCCATCGCCTTCTGGAAGTGCTCTAGATCGCTGTCGCTGAGATCGATGGTCAGGGAAATCGACATGACGGGTCCGGGGACTGACAGGGAACTGTGAAGCCTAGGCGGCGGCGAGCGCGGTCGTCAACAAACCTGAAGCCGGGGCCGGCGGCGCGGCGCCGGCATCGGGCATCAGCCGCAGCGGAAGCGATCGTTGCCCCAGTTGCTGGTATAGCGCCGGCCGCTGGCGTATCCGCTGCTGCGGCCGTAGCCGATGCCGAAATCGCGGGTGCGGGCGGCTTCGAGGTAGGACGCCGGGCGCGGGGCGACGGGCAGGGGCTGGCGCGACGGGGTCGAGGTCGGGATGTGGGTCTGGAAGGTCATGGCGGACTCCTGTGGGGGGTGTGTGCTTCGGTGTGCTGGTAGACTACAACACCTAAGCAATAACGCCATGGGCCAAAAGTCACCCCACTGGAGGCAGGGGGTCTTGGCTTCTGCAAGCCATTGAAATAATTGATAGTTCCTGCGGGCGGCGTGCCGGGGGAGGGAAGAATTCGCGGCTGACGCCGGGGATTACAGGATCGGCGCGAGCCCGGCGCCGAAGGCGGTGAAGATGCGGGTCAGCAGCGACTTCATCCCGAGGCTGACCTCCGGGAAGTCGCCGACCGGCTCGTAGCACTTGCGGAACCCCGGGTCGGTGGGCGGCAGCGGCAGCGGGCACTCCGGGCCGGGCACGAACTCGTAGCTGGTGGCGTAGCGCATCGGCCACAGGTCGAAGATCGGCAGGTGTTCGGACACCTTGGCCAGCGAATACTCCAGGCCCGAGAACACCGGCGGCTTGTCGCGGCGGGCGATGGTCCAGGCGTTGGCCGGCGCCATGTCGCGGCGGATGCTGTCGGCCAGCTGCCGTGCGAAGGCCGGGTCCTCGATCACCACCGCGCTCTCGGTGTTGTAGTTGTCGCCGCGCGGATCGAAGTTGTGGGTGCCGACCACGCCGATGCGCTCGTCGATCACCATCGACTTGGCATGCAGCCCCCAGCGCACGCCGCCGCGCGCCAGCGGCACCGGTTCGTTGGCCGCGAAACCCGACCAGCGCAGCGCCGAGTACTCGCGCCCGAGCGGGCGCCGGGTGTCGGGCCGCGCGACCTGGGTGAACACCGGCGTGCCGTCCTCGCGCCAGCTCACGTCGAAGGCGCCGGTGGCCTCGGGATCGATCGGAGCGTCTTCCGGGAACGGCTTGAACTCGTGGATCTCGAAGCCGAAGTCGCGCAGGAAGCGGCGCTTGTACTTGTACGACAGCGCGTAGGTGATGAAGGCGTCGGTCGCGGCCAGGCTGTTGGTGGACACCTGCACGCGCGGCGGGTCATCGCGCTCGCGCAGCTCGCGGAACAGGTCCTGCGCGGCCGGCGACAGCACCAGGTAGGGCGTCTGCAGCAGGATTTCCGACCGCGCCGAGGCGATCAGCTCGCGCAGGCCGTGGGTGGAGGTGGCCACCTCGTCGGCCTCGCGCGAGCGCCGGTGCTTGCGCGGCAGGTCGGCGATGAACCCGACCTCGCCCACCGGCAGCGCCGCCGACACCAGACGCCGGTCGACCAGCGCGTCGTCGGCCGCGTCGCCGGCCATGCGCCGCGCGCGCGCGGGCAGTTCGAACTGCGGATGCGGCAGCACCGGCACGCCCTCGCGCAGCAGGTGCTTGCCCACGTCGACCAGTTCGGCGATGCGCCGGGTGCGGGGCGCGTCCCAGAACGCCTCGAAGTTGGCGGACATCTCGCGCGTCACCGGCCCGGCCACCAGCACGTCGCGGTCGCGGAAGTTGTAGACCGGGTCCCAGTCGTAATAGTCGTTCTGGTAGTTGCGCCCGCCGGTAATGCCGACGATGCCGTCGACCAGCAGCAGCTTGCCGTGCATGCGCTGGTTCAGGCGCCGCCAACAGCAGGCCGCGGCCAGCACGTACTGCGGGTAGTTGATGTGCGCCCGCCCCAGCACCGGGTTGTAGATGCGCAGTTCGAAGTTGCGGTGCGCGCCGGCCAGCGCGGCCAGGGTGTCGACGTGCTTGAGCGCCGACAGCTGGTCCACCAGCACCCGCACGCGCACCCCGCGCCGGGCCGCGGCCAGCAGCGCGTCGAGTACCAGGTGGCCGGCGTCGTCCTCGTCGAAGATGTAGGTCTGCAGGTCGATCCCGTGGTGGGCGCTGCGGATCAGGTTCAACCGCGCCAGCAGCGCGTCCTGCCCGTAGTCGAGCAGCAGCGCGTAGTGGTGCGGCGCCTCGGGCGAACTCTGCGCGTAGGCGCGGGTGCCCAGCGCGCGCAGCGGCGAGGGATCGGCGCAGGCGTCGGCACGGTCGCAGGTATCGAGCGTCGACTGCGCCTGCGCGGCGATCGCCAGCGCCTGCTCGCGCTGCAGCGGCGACAGGCTGCTGCAGGCGCCGGTCGCCAGCAGCAGGCAAACCAGCAGCGCACGCGTCCAGCGGCTCACGGGGCGGGGGGCGGAGCCGGGGCAGGCTCCGGGTCCGCATGCGGGGCGGGGCCGGGCGCGGTGCGCACGCGCAGCGAGAACACCACCTTGTCCGACAGCGCAAAGCCCCAGCGGCCCATGCCGTAGCGACCTCGGTCGATGCTGCCGCGCGCGGTGATGTCGCACTCCACGCCGGGGCGTTCGCACGGCGCCGGGGGGATGACGAAGGCCTCGCGCCGCTGCACGCCGCGGATGGTGAGCACGCCGCCCAGGCGCCCGCCGTTGCGGGTCAGCGCCGCCGAGTAGGGGTCGGACACGAACTCCACCCAGGGAAACCGGTCGGCCTCGAAGAAGCCCTCGCCGCGGGTCAGGTGGGTAAAGGTGGTGCTGCCTTCGATCTCCACGTCGGCGGCCGACAGCCGCAGCCGCACTTGGTGCAGGCCGTTGGGCAACTCGGCCACTTCGCCCTCGTAGCGCGGGAAGTGCCCGACCAGGGTCTTGCCCCAGCGCGTCTTGAGGGTGAAGCCGACGCTGGAGGCGGCCGGGTCGATCTCCGCCGCGCGTACGGGAACCAGCAACAGCGCGACGGTCAGGCAGGCGGCGATCGCCGCGACGGCACTGCGTCCGATCACGGCCACCAGAACGCGGACAGGGTCGCGATGCCCGGTTCGATCTCGCCTTCCTTCTGCAGCGCCAGCACCGCGATCGCCGCCGGCGGCATGCCGCGGTAATCACCGGACTGGCCGCTGTGCAGCAGCGCGACCAGGCGTTCGAGGCCCGGGTTGTGGCCGACGACCAGCAGCCGTTCGACCTCCTGGTGGCGATCGACCAGGGTGGCCAGCGCGCCCGGCGAGGCCTCGTAGATGTCGTCCTCCAGCCGCTGGTCGACATAGCCGACCTGGCCGAGCACCGATTCGAGCGTTTCGCGCGTACGCCGCGCCGGCGAGCACAGCACCAGGTCCGGCACCAGCCGCTGGTCGCGCAGCCAGCGCCCGGCGGCCTCGGCCTCGGCATTGCCCTCGGCCGACAGCGGCCGGTCGAGGTCCGACTGCCCGGGAGCGGGCGGCTCGGCGTGGGCGTGGCGCAGGAGGATCAGTTCGCGCATGTGAAGGCCGGGATTGGGGATTCGGGATTCGGGATTGGACTGCACGAGCCGGGTGCGGTCCGTGAATTCGGAAGCGTCATGGAGGCGCGCATTTCCGAATCCCCAATCCCCAATCCCCAATCCCGGCGCTTCACCGCTTCACCCACCGCAGCAGCGGCTGCCAGTCGTCCTGGTGGTCGCGCACGTGCGCCGAATGGTAGTCGAACAGGCTCTTGCCCAGGCCCACCAGTACCACGTAGGCCTGGCTGTCGCGCAGCTGCGCCACCACCGGGTACGGCCATTGCGCGAGCAGTTCCAGCGCCTGCTGCGAGGCGTTGGTCCACGGCTTGAGCTTGTTGCCGACCAGGCCCACCCGCACCTGGCCGCGGCGGATGCGCGGGTGCTTGGCCAGCGAATTGAGGAACGGGACGGTGGCGTCGATGTCCAGCGACGAGGGCAGGACCGGCACCACCAGCGCGTCGGCGTGCTCGAGGTAGGCGTCCAGTTCGCCGCGCATCGCGCCGGCGGGGGCGTCGATGACCATGCGCTGCGCGTCGTCGGGCACCGCGCGGTGCCAGCCCTTGCCGGTGCCGTCGAGCGGCAGGACCGCGCTCTCCAGCCCGGCGCGGCGCTCGGCCCAGCGCGTCGAGGAACCCTGCGGATCCGCGTCGACCAGGACCGTGCGCTGTCCCGACAGCGCGGACTGCGCGGCAAGGTGGGTTGCGATCGTGGTCTTGCCGACACCGCCCTTGGAACTGGCCACCAGCACTGTCTTCATGCGCTTCCTCCGGTCGACGAAACGATCCGCGAGGGTACACCGGCCCGGGGGCGGCCGCGACCGCGGCGGCCTCGACGCCTGCTTGCCGCGCTCGCTATCCTCCCCGATTGGGGAACCGACGGCCCGGGACGTGGTCTTTGAAGCCGGGACGAGGGCACGCGCAGCGGCGCGGGGGACGCGCCATGGAACGCACGCGATGATCGAACTGCAGCAGGTGCACCGCCGCTACGCGATGAGCGGGCAGACCGTGCACGCGCTGGCGGGCGTGGACCTGCGGATCGGCGCCGGCGAGTTCGTCGCCATCACCGGGCCCTCGGGGTCGGGCAAGTCGAGCCTGCTCAACATCCTGGGCTGCCTGGACCACCCCAGCAGCGGCCGCTACCTGGTCGAGGGCCGCGACGTGGCCACGCTCGACGACGAGGCCGGCAGCGACATCCGCAACCGCCGCATCGGCTTCGTGTTCCAGAGCTTCCACCTGCTGCCGCGGCTGACGGTGCTGGAAAACGTGCTGCTGCCGCTGCGCTTCCACCGCCAGCCGCCCGCCGGCGCGCCACAGCGGGCGCGCGAACTGCTCGACCGCGTCGGCCTCGGCGACCGCGGCGGCCACCGCCCCGGCGAGCTGTCCGGCGGCCAGATGCAGCGCGCCGCCATCGCCCGCGCGCTGCTGCTGCAGCCGGCGCTGCTGCTGGCCGACGAACCCACCGGCAACCTCGACTCGAAGAGCGCCGCCGACGTGCTCGACCTGATCGACGAGGTCCACCGCGGCGGCCAGACCGTGGTGCTGGTGACCCACGACCGCGATGTCGCCGCCCACGCCCCGCGCGAGGTGGCGCTGCGCGATGGCAGGATCGAATCCGATGTCGCGCACTGACCTTCACGCCCGGCGGCGCTTCGCCGCGCGCGCCGCACTGGCGCTGGCGCTGCTGGCCGCGCTGCCGGCCGCCGGCGCGGTGGTGCTGACCGGCGAAGTCCGCGCCACCGACGCGCAGGTCGTCTACACCCCGTTCTCCAACAGCTCGCCGGTGGTCATCCGGTTCTTCGTGCCCGAGGGCGAGCGGGTGAAGACCGGCGACCCGGTGCTGCGCATCGACCCCGGCCAGGCCGCCTCGCAGCTGCCCGAACTCGACGCCCAGATCGAACAGGCCCAGGCCACCGCCGCCAAGGCGCTGGCCGAACTGCAGGTCAAGGCGCTGGAGGCCGAGGCCGCGCTGGTCGACGCCCAGGCCGAACTGGACACCGCTCGCCTGGACGCCGGCTTGCCGCCCGACCTGGTCTCCGGCCTGGACTACGACCGCTACCAGGGCGAGTTCGACCGCACCACGCGCGAAGCCGCGCTCAAGCGCGAACAGCTGGCCGCCGCGCGCGAGGCGGTCGAGCGCCAGCGCAACGACAGCACGCTGGAGGTGAAGAAGCTGCAGCTCAAGCGCGACTATTTCTCCACCCTGGCCGCCAATGCCGAGGTACGCGCCAGCCGCGACGGCGTGGTGGTCCATGGCTATAACAACAACTGGCTCGGCGGCCGCATCGACGAAGGCTCCTCGGCCATGCCCGGCAGCGAGGCCGGCCAGGTGGTGGCGCCGGGCAGCGCGATGCAGGTGCGCGCCTGGGCGCTGGAGCCCGACCGCCGCGGGCTCGAGGTGGGACAGCCCGTGCGCCTGTCCTTCGACGCCCTGCCCGGGCGCGGCGTGGACGGACGCATCCGCGGCATCGCCGGCGCACCCGAACCGCGCGCCGAATGGGGCGACGGCAGCTATTTCGTGATCGACATCGAGCTGCCGCCCGAGACCGGCCTGCCATTGCTGCCGGGCATGAGCGTGCGGGTCACCGCGCCGGCGCCCGGCGCCGGCGGCAAGGCGGGAGCCGCGCCTTGAAGCCGCTGCTGGCCTGCCTGCTGCTCGCCGCGGCCCTGCCCGCCGGCGCCGAAACGCTGCGCATCGACGGCGAGGTGTACGCGCGCAGCAGCGCGCAGATCATGCCGCCGATGGTCGAGGGCATGTGGCAGTTCAACGTCACCCAGCTCGCGCCCGACGGCGCGCCGCTGGAGAAGGGCGCGGTGGCGGTGGCGTTCGACGCCAGCATGGTGATGAAGTCGCTGGCCGAGAAGAACAGCAAGCTGCAGGAAAAGCAGCGCGAGCTCGACCGCCTGCAGCTGGAGCTGGCCGAACGCGAGCGCAGCAGCCACCTGGAGACCGAAAAGGCGCGCGCGGAGCTGGAAAAGGCCGCGCGCAAGACCGAGCAGCCGCAGGAGCTGATCGCCGGCATCGAGTACCGCAAGCTGGTGGTCGCGCGCGGCCAGGCCGAGCGCAAGCTGCAGCTGGCGCAGGCGCTCGAACGCGCCAACGCCGAACAGCGCACCCAGGAGCTGCGGCTGGTGCGCTCGGAGATCGCCCAGCTCACCGCGGACGTCGCGCGCCTGTCCAAGGCCCAGGCCGACCTGACCATCGCCGCTCCGCGCAGCGGCATCCTCATGCACCGCAGCAGCTGGAACGGCGACAAATTCGACGTCGGCAGCCAGGTCTGGCGCGGCCAGACCATCGCCGAGATCCCCGACCCGGCGACGCTGGCGGTGCGGGCCGAACTGCCCGAACGCGACTACCTGCGCGTGCGCCCGGGCCTGGCCGCGCGGGTGCGGGTGGAGGGCGGCGGCGGCATGTTCCCGGCCAAGGTCGCCTCGATCGGGCGCACGGTGCGCAGCAAGTCGCAGGTGCAGCCGATCCCGGTGATGGACGTGGAAATCCGGCTCGACGACCCCGAGGCCCGGCTCAAGCCGGGCCAGGCCGTGCGGGTGGAGTTGACCGTGCCCGACCTCGCCCCGGCGGCGGCGCCATGACCTGCGCCCGCACCGCACGGGCCTGGCCGCTGGCCGCGGCGCTGCTGCTGGCCGCCTGCGGCGAGCCGCCCGCGCCGCCGGTCACGGAGACGGTGGCCGCCGGGCCGCTGCGGCTGGAGGCGCGCGGCGAGGGCGTGCTGCGCTCGGCAAAACCCACGCCGCTGCAGGTGCCCGGCACCGGCTGGTCCTCGCGCCGGATCGATTGGATGCTGCCCGAAGGCAGCCGGGTGAAGAAGGGCGCGCTGATCGCCCGCTTCAGCAGCGAGGAAAGCCAGCAGGACCTGGCCCAGGCGCTGGTCGACCTGCAGCGCAACGCGCTGGCGCGCGCGGCCAAGGACGAGGAACTGGCCACGGCGCAGGGCCGGGTCGGCGTGGACATGGCCCAGGTCGCCACCGGGCTGGCCATCGCGCGGCGCTACGCCGGCGCCGACCTGAGCACGCTGGCGCGCAACGACGTGCTCGACGCGATCGAGGACGTGCACTACCTCGAGGCGCGCCAGGACACCCTGCAGTGGCAGCGCGACCAGGCCAGCGTCCGCGGCGGCGCCGAGCTGGCCCTGCTCGACGCCCAGCGCGCGACCTTCGACCTCGACGCCAAGGCGCGCCGCGACGACCTGGACGCGCTGGAACTGCGCGCGCCCAACGACGGGGTGCTGATGCTCAGCGCCAACTGGTCCGGGGTGAAGCCGGCCACCGGCGCGTCGCTGTATGCCGGCAGCGAGTTCGGCAGCCTGCCCGACGCGGCGACGATGGAGGTCGAACTGTCCCTGCCGCAGCTCGAATCGCAGGGCGTGCGCGTGGGCCAGGCGGTGGAGATGCATCCGCTCGGGCGCCCGCAGGACACGATCGCCAGCAAGCTGTCGTGGGTGGCGAGCGCACCCAAGTCGCGCAGCCGCCGCGACCCGGTGAAATACCTGTCGATGCGTGCGCCGGTGTCGCCCGAGGCCGCGGCGAAGTTCGCCCTGGTGCCCGGCCAGCAGATGCGGGCACGGATCATCCAGCTCGACGCCGCGGAGGCGATCAGCGTGCCCAACGTCGCCCTGCGCAGCCACGCCGGCGCGCTGGCGGTGCAGGTGCGCGACGGCGGCGGCTTCGCCTGGCGCAAGCTCGAGCTGGGCGCGCGCGGCGTCGCGCGCTCGCAGGTGCTGTCCGGCCTGTCATCGGGCGACCAGGTGCTGCTGGCGAGCGCCGCCGTGCCCGGGGACGAGGCGAAGGACGACGACCCGGATGCCGGCAAGCGGGACGGCAATGACGGCGGCGATGCGGATGCGGATGCCGATGCCGATGTCGCTGCCGAGGCCACCGAAGACGACGCCCCGGAGGCCGACCGCCCATGAACCGCCTGCTCGCCGCCCTGCCCCCGATCTGGCGCGAAGCCGTCGAGGAACTCTGGCGCCGCCGCCTGCGCACCGGCCTGACCCTGCTCGGCCTGGTGTTCGGCGTCGGCGCGATCGTGGCGATGCAGGCGGTCGGCGAAGGCAGCCGCCGCGAGGCGCTGCGGCTGGTGGAGAGCCTGGGCCTGCACAACCTGATCGCGCAGGCCCGCCCGCAGGACGAGGACACGCGCCGCGAAACCCGCGAACGCAGCCTCGGCCTGAGCGTGGCCGACGCGCGCGCCGCGCTGGCCGTGGTGCCGGGCGCCGAGCGCTACGCCGCCGAGAAGGCGGTCAAGACCTATGCCGCCTTCAGCGACCACGGCCGCAGCGACGCCCAGGCCAGCGGCGTGAGCCCGGACTATTTCGAACTGTCGTCGCTGCAGGTCGCCAGCGGACGGGCACTGGCCGAGGCCGACGACGACGCACTGGCCGCGGTGGCCGTGCTCGGGCACCAGGCGGCCACCGACCTGTTCCCCGACGGCAGCGACCCGCTCGGCCAGCTGGTCAAGGTCAACCATGCCTGGCTGGAGGTGGTGGGCGTGCTGGCCGACCGCGACCTGGGCAAGGACCAGTTCGAGGGCGTCAAGCTGGGGCTGGAAAGCAACCGCATCTACCTGCCGCTGGCCAGCGCGCTGGCGCGCTTCCGCTTCCAGCCGCAGGAGGACGAAATCGACCGCTTCTGGCTGCGCATCGACGACCCCTCGCGACTGGCCGCCGGCGCCAGGGTCCTGGGCGCCGTGCTCGAGCAGCGCCACGGCGGCGAGGCCGACTACGAACTGGTGGTGCCGCAGCAGCTGTTCCGCCAGCACCAGCAGACCCAGCGCATCTTCCAGGTGGTGATGGGCGCGATCGCGGTGATCAGCCTGGTGGTGGGCGGCATCGGGATCATGAACATCATGCTGGCCAACGTGCTCGAGCGCCGGCGCGAGATCGGCCTGTTGCGCGCGCTGGGCGCACGCCGGCGCGACGTGGTGGCGCAGTTCCTGCGCGAGGCCAGCGTGATCTGCATCTCCGGCGCACTGCTGGGGCTGCTGTTCGGCACCGCGCTTGCCTACGCGATCGCCGCGTTCGCCGGCTGGCAGGTGGCGTGGGCACCGGTGCCGATCCTGCTGTCGGCCACCTTCTGCGCGCTGGTGGGACTGGCGTTCGGCGTCTACCCGGCGCGGCAGGCGGCGCGGCTGGACCCGATCGCCGCGCTGCGGCACGAGTAGTTTGCGGCGGGCGGCTTCTTGGGGATTGGGGATTGGGGATTGGGGATTGGGG
>PJTQ01000513.1_pt1 | contig 20029 bp, 16 predicted proteins | sample 1512231 | NCBI WGS metagenome assembly PJTQ01 (sample SAMN08177688, study PRJNA422409) | Soil metagenome, whole genome shotgun sequencing project. | isolation source: Soil (3) enriched on wood chips | place: USA: Madison | collected 2015-01-15 | reverse complement strand
TCGCCCGAAACGATGGCGGCGAGGTGGAAGACGATGTCGGCCCGCTTGCCTGCCAGCGTCGCCGCGACGCCCGGCGCGCTGAGATCACCGGCGAGGCACTCGACAATACCGCCGAAACCGGCCGGGGCCGGCGGCGCGACGACATCGGCGAGGGTCAGCCGTTCGACCGGCCGGCCGCCCAGTTCGCTCGCGCGCACAAGGGCTTCGGTGAGCTTGCGGCCGACCATACCGGCCGCCCCGACGATGAGGATATGCACTGACGTTCTCCGCTTGAGGGCGACTGCGTTCTACCTCATTGCGGCAGCATTCCCAGCACCTGATCCACCGTCGACAGGAACATTTCGAAGAAGCCGTCATCGGCGATGCCGGCCTCGTTCAGCCGGTCGCGCGTGGCGATGACGACGGCCCGGCTCTCCTCGGCCTTGCCGCGGTCCAGCGTCTTGAGCGACTGCATGAGCAGCGTCGTGCCGATGGCGACCTGGAGCTGGCGCCAGCTCTCCGCACCGCGCGCGAAAGTGGTGATCTCCCCGGCGGCGCGATAGGCCGCGAGGGCCGCGTCGAGATTGGCCGCCGAATCCTCGTATTCGGCCAGGACGCCGAGGGAATTGCCGAGATTGTACTGATAGTCGGCCCATTCGAGCGGCATGTCGGTACGCGAGGTGGCGGCGATCACCGCCCGGTAGAGCGCCACCGATTCACGCAGTGGCGCCGGATCGGACGTGAAATCGCTGAGCTTTTTCAGTGAGATGGCGAGGTTGTTGGTGGTGCGAAGCCACTGCGCCGGCATGCGCTCCGGCGTATGGATGCCGAGCACGTCGCGGAACAGCGCGACGGCGCGGCGCACGTCGTCGGCGGATTCGTTCATCACGCCGCGCTGCTCTATGGCGCCGGCGAGGGTGTGCGCCAGCATCGCCCAGTCGAGCGGATTGGCCGTTTTCGAGCTCGATTGAACGGCCTTTTCCAGCGAAGATATGGCCTTTTCGATCTCGATATTGGCCGCCTCGCGCGCCGCCCGCACCTCGGGGATGTCGGTGGGGTCGGCAACGCCCGCCAGCGCCGCCGCCATCTCGGCTCCATCGGTCGCCATGTAGACGAGTTCGGCGATCTTGAGCTGCGCGGCGCCCCGATTGCTGGCGACGGTCGCCCACCTGACCGGTTCCGCCTCCCGCGTGAAGACGCCGAGCGACGCATCGAACGCGGCCACCGCCTGACGCACCAGAGCGACGTCGCGGCCGCGCTCGCCCAGCGTATAGAGCGCATTGGCGAGGTTGTTCTGCGTGCGCGCCCAGTCCTCCGGTGCCGCCTCGCGCGTCCGCACCCCGAGCGCCGCCTCGTAGAAACCGATGGCGGCCTCGAGCGTCGCCGGATCGGCGAGACGCGCGCCGAGCGTCTGGCTGGCCTGCCCCATGCGGTCCTGGATGCGCGCCCACTCGAGCGGCACCGCTGCCCGCGGCGCCAGCGCCAGCGCTTCCCCATAGGCGTCGAGCGCCGCGCGCAGCGCCGCGTTGTCACCGGTGTAATAGCCGCGATCGACCAGCGCGTCGGCCTGGCTGATCTTGAAGGTCAGCGCCGCCCCGGCATCCCAGTCCCGCACCGCCGCATAGGCCTTGCCGTAGAGCTCGGCCGCCTGGGCATGGTCGAAATTGATGAGCGCCGTCGCCGCATTCGCCGCATAGGTGGCGCCGATGTCCGCCATGTCCTGGCGAAGCCGCGCGGCCTCGGCCTGCCGGTCGGCCAGCAGCGCGTCGGCCCGCGCGCTGGCGGCGTTGCGATAGTCCAGCGCCAGCGCGATGGCGCCTTCCGCCTCGGCCGCGTCGGCAAGGCCGGAAAGCCGTTCCAGCTCGGCATCGGCCTTCACCGTCGCCGATTTCTGCGCGATCAGCTCCTTGAGCTTTTCGGCGCCCTTCCGCAGCTGCTCGGCGAGGTCCTCGCCATCGACGTCGACGCCGAGCACATCGAGCATGCCGTAGAGCGCATCGAGCGGCACGTCCTCCTGCCCCGCGAGCGCCTCGACATAGCCGCGCGTCTCGGCCGGCGTGCCGGCGATGCTGAGCAGCAGCGTGCGCCGCGCCGCCGCGATCGCCGACTGGTCGGGATCGGCCGGGGCCGGCGCGGCAAAGGTCAGCACCCGCCGCAGCGACGAGTTGGTCCAGGGCAGCTGCTGCGCCCGCGTCTTGAGATAGACCTCCTCGGTCACCATCGTCATCACGTCGCCGAAGGAAAAGCCGCCCGCGCCCAGATGCTTGAGCAGCGCCGCGGCATAGGGCGAGTTGCCGCCCGGCGCCCCGTCGAGCGCCGGCCGGCCCGGCTCGGCGGCAAAGCCGATGACGGTGCCGAGGCTGTCGGGATCGGCCCCCGGACTGGCGAGCGGCGTCGGGCCGCGCACCGCGACGAGCCCGCCGGTGCCGATTTCGACCGCCGCCGCCGCACCCGGCAGGCGGATCACGGTGCCCTCGGGGAAGGGATCGGAGCGGCAGGCGTCGAGCAGCACGATGGTGACCGGCACGGCCCGCGCCAGCGCCTCGAGCATCGGGGCGACGGGCACCAGCGCGGCGCCGGCGGCCTCGGGACTCGCAAGGTCGGTATCGACCCCGATGAGATAGTTCGCGCCGCCGACCTCGATGCCGTGCCCGGAATAATAGACCAGCGCCACGTCGGCATCCTGCGCGTCCTCGATGAAGGCCGCGATGGCGTCGCGCAGGTCCTCGGCATCGGCGTTGAGCACGCGGTCGACCTCGAAGCCGAGATCGCCCAGCAGCCGGTCGATGTCGCGGGCGTCCTGGTTGGGGTTCACCAGCGGCGTCAGCGCCGTGTATTTCGTCTGCCCGATCACCAGCGCGACGCCCTTCAGCGCAGCGTCGCCGGCCCAGGCGGGGGCACTGAGCAGCAGGGCGACGGCGAGGGCGGCGAGGCGGAGCATGGGCTGTCGGTCCAGGTCTGGCGCACGCGATTAGGACGCCCGCCGCAGCGGACCCCTTGGCTCATATCGTCCCGCCGGGCTGGCCTCAAGCCGCGCCGCGGGCAAAAGCATTTGACCCCCGGCGGCGTTTCGCGGACAAGCGCCGCCGTGACAGACCTGACGCCCCCGATCGAGGACAAGATCGCCGCCCTGCCCTTCTGGCAAGGGCGCCCGCGGATGCAACCGCTGCGCGGCGGCATCTCCAACCTCAGCGTTCTCGCCAGCGACGGCAGCGGACGCTATGTCGTCCGCCTGACGCGCGATTTTCCGTTCCATAATGTCTCGCGCGCACGCGAGGTGGCCATCGCCCGCGCCGCCCATGCGGCCGGCTTCGCCCCCGAGATCGTCTATGCCGCGCCCGGCGTGATGGTGTCGCGCCATATCGAGGCGCGGACGCTGACGGCTGCCGACGTGGTGGCGGCGCTGCCGCGCATGGCGGCGCTGCTGCGACGCTTCCACACCGCCATGCCGCCGCCCCCGCCCGACGCCGTGTTCGACGTCTTTGCCGTCAGCCGCGGCTATATCCGGGCGCTGTCGGCCGAGGCGCCCGATCCGCGCCTGCCGGACTGGGCCCGGCTCAACGCCGACCTCGAGGCGCGGCAACTGGCGCTGCCCCCCGTCTTCGGCCATCACGACCTGCTGCCGGGCAACTGGCTCGACGACGGCCGGCGGCTGTGGCTGATCGATTTCGAATATGCGGGACGCGGCGCACCGCTCTTCGACCTCGCCAACCTCTCGTCCAATGCCGGGCTGGACGCCGACGGGTCGCACGCCCTGCTCGCCGCCTATTTCGGCGCACCGCCCACCGCGGAACTGCTGGCCGGCCACCGGACGATGGAAGCCGCCTCGCTGCTGCGCGAAGCGCTGTGGTCGCTGATATCGGCCCTGCACCTGAAGGAGACCGGCTTCGACTACCGCGCCTATGCGGAAGTGAATTTCACCCGGCTCGACGCGGTGCTGGCCGAGGGCTGAGCCGGCCCGCCTACACCGCAACCCCGATCTCGCCGGCGATCTTGCGGATATGGGCGGCGCTCGTTGCGTATTCCGGCTCGGTATAGTGCTCGAGCAGCAGCGGCACGTCGCGGCCGAGGGCGGCGAGTTCGCCGAGATAGGCGCGATAGTCGAGATTGCCGGCCCCCACGGGCACCTCGTCCATATGGAACGAGATTCGGCCGGGGCCGCCCTGCATGACGATGTCCTTGGCGTGCGCCGACGCCACATGCGGGCCGAGCAGCGCGAAGCCGTGCCGCAGCATGGCGGGCGTATCGAAATAGTGCGCGGGCGAGACGATCATGTTGGCCGCGTCGATATGGGCGGCGAATTGCGGGCGGTCGACCGCCACGATGAGGCGCAGATAGGTCTCGGGCGTGCCGGTGATCAGCCAGGGCACCATTTCGAGGCAGAATTTCGTGCGCTTCGGCCTCACCGTATCGATGAGCAGGCGCGCGGTCGCGACGGCGCGCTCGAAGCCCGCTTCGCCCAGATTGTCGGGATGCGGCCCATAGTCGTAATTGTCGCTCAGCCCCCAGCCGTCGCCGGGATGCCCGACAGTGCCGAGATAGCCGACGCAGGCGACGGCGCCCATCTCGTCGGCGGCGGCCAGGACATCGCACGCGTAGGCGAGATTGGCCTGCCGCACCGCCTCGTCGGGCGCGACGAGATTGCGCCAGGCGCCGGCCTCGCCGACGACGATCCCGGCGGCGGCGGCGGCCCGTTCGAGGGCAGCGATGGCCTCGCTGTCGGCAGGCATCAGCGGCGGCGCGCAGATGGCGCTGTAGCCCTGCTCGACAGCGCGGTGCACATAGGCTTCGGGGTCGCCCCGATATGCAATGTCACAGCGCCCCAGCCTGATCGCCATTCCGCCCCTCCTGTTGCCGATGAGGAGGGAACGGCGCGATTGAACTGTCAAGCGGGCTCAGCCCCCGAAGCGGTTCGCGGCGATGGAGGCCGGCTTCATCTCGATGGAGAAGCCGGGCTGCGTGGGGGGCATGTAGGCGGCGTCGCGGATGACGCTGGGGGCGACGAAATGCTCGTGCAGATGATCGACATATTCGATCACCCGCCCCTCCTTCGTGCCGCTCACGGCGATGTAGTCGATCATCGACAGATGCTGGACATATTCGCACAGGCCGACGCCGCCGGCATGCGGCCATACGGGCAGCTGGTATTTCGCGGCCATCACCAGCACCGCCAGCACCTCGTTGAGGCCGCCGAGGCGGCAGGCGTCGATCTGCACGATGTCGATGGCGCCGCCGGCGATGAACTGCTTGAACAAAATCCGGTTCTGGCACATCTCGCCGGTCGCCACCTTCACCGGCGCCACGGCCGCGCGGATCCTGCGGTGGCCCTCGACGTCGTCGGGGCTCGTCGGCTCCTCGATGAAATAGGGATCGAACCGGCGCAGCGCCCCGACCCAGGCGATGGCCTCGTCGACCTCCCACACCTGGTTGGCATCGATCAACAGCGTGCGCTCGGGGCCGATGATGTCCCGCACGATCCCGAGCCGGCGGATGTCGTCGTCGAGATCGCGGCCGACCTTCATCTTGATGTGGGTGAAGCCCTGCGCCACGGCCTCGGTGGCGAGCCGCGCCAGCTTCTCGTTGGAATAGCCGAGCCAGCCAGCCGACGTGGTGTAGCAGGGATAGCCCTCGGCCCGCAGCCGTGCGATGCGCCCGGCCTTGCCGGGGGCGGCGCGGCGGAAGAGCGCCAGCGCCTCGGCAGGGGTGACGACATCGGTGAGGTAGCGGAAATCGATGATGGCGACGAGCTCTTCGGGGCTCATTTCGCCGACGAGCTGCCACACGGGCTTGCCCGCCGCCTTGGCCATCAGGTCCCAGGCGGCGTTGACGACGGCGCCGGTGGCGAGGTGCATGGCGCCCTTGTCGGGGCCGATCCAGCGCAGCTGGCTGTCGCCCGTGACGTGGCGCCAGAAGCGGCCGGGGTTTTCCCTTATCCAGTCGAGCTCGAGGCCGACGAGCCGCGGCGCCAGCGCCCGGATGGCGGCGACGACCACCTCGTTGCCGCGCCCGATGGTGAAGGTGAGCCCATGCCCCGCCTGCGCCCCGTCCGTCTCGAGCACGACATAGGCGGCCGAATAGTCGGGGTCGGGATTCATCGCGTCCGAGCCGTCGAGCGACACGGAGGTGGCAAAGCGCAGATCGGATGTGGTGAGGCCGGTGATCTTCATGGGGTGCAGAAGCTATGGACATCCGCGCGGATTTTCATGAGTGTCGGCCTGCCCGCGCATGCTGTCGGCGCTCCCGGTTCGTCGCATTTGCATCATCTGCGAAGATTGTATTCACAAATGAACGACATGGCAATATGACTCGTACACAGCCGAAGCCAGCGGGGACCGCGATGGGCGCGCCCGACGACCTCGACAAATACCGCGCGCCGGCGCTCGACAAGGGGCTCGACATCCTCGAGCTGCTGGCCGCGACCGAGGAGAGCCTGAGCCAGGCGGAGATCGCCAAGGCGCTCGAGCGCTCGCCCAACGAGATCTACCGCATGCTCGACCGGCTGGTGCGGCGCGCCTATGTGCGCCGCACCAGCACCGACCGCTACGAGCTGACGCTGAAGCTGTTCGAGCTGAGCCACAGGACGCCGCCGATCCGCCGCCTCGTCAGCCAGGCGATGCCGGTGCTGCGCCGCTTCGCCCGCGAATCGGAGCAGGCGGTGCACCTCGTCATCCACGACCGCAGCATCCTCGTCGTCGTCGCGCAGGTGGACGGGCCGGGCTACTGGAACGTGTCGATCCGGGTGGGCTCGCGCATCGGGCTCGTCAACACCGGCTCGGGCCACGTCTTCCTCGCCTTCGCCAGCGACGAGGAACGCGCCCTGATGCTCGAGGACCAGCCGGACGCCGGCCGCGACACGCTGCCGCCAAAACTCCTCGCCCGGCTTGCACATGTGCGCGCCCAGGGCCATGAGGCGATGGCGAGCCACCAGGTGGCCAGCGTGACCAATCTGTCGGTGCCCGTCTTCGGGCCGCTGGGGACGGTCATCGCGGCGCTCACCTGCCCCTATACCGACCGGCTCGACACCAACGAGTCGCCCGACAAGGCGGCCGCCCTGGCGCTGCTGATCGCCGCCGGCGAGGACATCTCGCAGCGCGCCATCGCAACGGAGTGACGCCATGCGCATCATCGATACCCACCTGCACCTCGTCTATCTCGACAAGTTCTCCTATCCCTGGCTCGACGGCGAGCCGGCGCTCAAGCGCCAGTGGGACGTCGAGAGCTATTTCGCCGAGGCCGCCCCGCTCGGCATCGCGGCCGCGCTCCACATGGAGGTGGACGTGCTGGAGCGCCAGGCCGAGGACGAGACGCGCTTCGTGCTCGACGGGCTGCACCCCGCCATCGTCGGCGCCATCGCCGCGGCCCGCCCCGAGGCGGTGGACTTTCCCGCCCATCTCGAGCGGCTCGCGGCCCTGCCGGGCGTCAGGGGCATCAGGCGGCTGCTGCAGTCGGACCCCGACGACCTCTCGGCGGGCGCGGTGTTCCGCGAGAACCTGCGCCGGCTCGCCCCGCTCGGCTTCACCTTCGACATCTGCGTGCGGCCCGCGCAATTGCCGGTGGCACGCGCCCTCGCCGCCGCCTGCCCCGACGTGCAGTTCGTGCTCGACCATTGCGGCAACCCGCCCATCGCCGGCGGCGATCTCACCGCCTGGCGCCGCGACATCGCCGCGCTCGCCGACCTGCCCAACGTCGCGGCGAAGATCTCCGGCGTCGTCAACCACGCCGGCCCCGGCTGGACCGCCGAGACGCTCCGCCCCGCCGTCGAGCACGTGATCGCCTGCTTCGGCTGGGACGCCGTCGTGTGGGGTTCCGACCGCCCCGTCTGCGTCCCCCATGGCGGCCTCACCCGCTGGGTCGAGGCCAGCCGCGCCCTCGTCGCCGCAGCGAGCGCGGACGAGCAGGAGCGGCTGTTCGCGCGCAACGCGGAGCGGCTCTACCGACTGTAAGTCCCGCTACGTCGCCGTGCCGATGCCGGCGGCCTGGGGGATGAGGTCTTCGGGGATGTCGTCGAAGCTGGCGTAGTTCATGTTGTAGAGCTTGGCGTAGAGGCCGCCGAGCTTCATCAGCTCGTCGTGGTTGCCGTTCTCGATCAGCACGCCGTTCTGCAGCACGAGGATGCGGTCGGCGTTGCGGATGGTGGCCAGCCGGTGCGCGATGACGAGGCCCGTGCGGCCCTTCAGCAGCACCGCCAGCGCCTTCTGGATCTGCAGCTCGGTATAGCTGTCGATCGAGGCGGTGGCTTCGTCGAGAACGAGGATCCGCGCGTCGGCGACCAGCGCCCGCGCGAAGCTGAGCAGCTGCCGCTGGCCGAGCGACAGGTTGCCTCCGCGCTGCTCGAGCTTCGTGTCGTAGCCGTCGGGCAGCTGCATGATGAACTCGTGCGCGCCCACCGCCTGCGCCGCCTGCTGCACCTGCTCGACGCTCGCGTCCGTCTTGTTGTAGCGGATGTTCTCGATCACCGTGCCGGTGAACAGGAAGGGCTCCTGCAGCACCATGGCGATGCCGGTGCCGAGCGAATCCTGCGTCACGTCGCGCACGTCCTGGCCGCCGACCAGCACCTGGCCGTCCCAGACGTCGTAGAAGCGGTGGATGAGCGCCATGGACGAGGTCTTGCCCGAGCCGGTCGGGCCGACCAGCGCCACCGTCTCGCCCGGCCGCACCTTGAACGAGATGTCCTTGAGCACGGGCTGGTCGGGCCGGTAGCCGAAGGTCACGTGCCGGAACTCGACCGAGCCGTCCATGTCGGGCGGCAGCGGCTTCGCATCGGGCTTGTCGGTGATCTCGACCGGCACGTCGAGCACTTCGGCGATGCGCTGTCCCGACGCCATGGCGCGCTGCAGCACCGAATACTGCATGGTCAGCGAGCGGATGGGATCGAAAAAGCGCTGGATATAGAACAGGAACGCCACCATGACGCCGACATCGACGCTGCGCGCCAGCACCATCTGGCCGCCGACGACGATCACCGTCGCCATCGAGATGCCGGTGAGCGTGTCGACGATGGGCACCGTCACCTGCGCGAATTTCGAGGCGGTCAGGTGCGCCCTGAGATTCTTGAACGCCTTCTCGTCATAGAGGTCGAAATTGACGCGCTGGCGGTTGAGGCTCTGGACGGTGCGCACGCCGTTGATGCCCTCGGCCAGGGCGCCGTTGGCGATGGAGTTCATCTCGTGCGCCGCCATAAAGCTGCGCTTGGCCGGCGGCAGCCAGAAGAAGCGGATGACGAGCAGCGTCGGCATCGTCGCGAGGGTGAGTACGCCCAGCCCCGCATCGAGATAGAGCAGCACGCCGACGATGCCGAACAGCAGCACGATGTCACCAACCGACATCACCGAGGTCTCGAGGAACTCCTGCATGGAGTTGACGTCGCCCTGCAGGCGCGACATCAGCCGGCCCACCTCGGTCTTGTCCATCCAGCCGAGCGAGACGCGCTGCAGGCGCTCCATCATCGCGCGGCGCATGTCGAACAGCACGTTCTCGGCGACCCGGCCGACGACGGCTTCCTGCACGTAGCTGGCGCCGAAATAGACGAGGATCACCGCGAGAAAGGCGCCTGCGCACCAGGCCAGCACGGAGCCGTCGGCGCCCGGCGCCATGCCGTGGTCGATGGCGAAGCGGATGATCAGCGGGATGGCGAGCTGCGTCAGCGTGAACACCAGCACCGCCCCGATGCTCAGATAGATCTGCCGGCGATAGGGGTGCACGAAGGTCCAGATGCGGCGCACGATCCTCGGATCGTAGGCCTTGCCGAACACCTCCTCCTGCTCGTGATGCGAGCCGACGACGGCCTTGGACGGGCGGCGGCTGCGATCCTCCTCTTCGGCATCGATGCTGTCGGAGATTGCCATGCTACTCTCCCGCCATCAGCGGCATGTCGGTTTCGGGGCGCACCTGCAGATCGTAGAGCGCCCGGTAGCGGCCGTTGCGCGCCAGCAGCTCGAGATGCGAGCCGCGCTCGACGATCTGGCCCTCCTCGATGAACAGGATCTGGTCGGCATGCATCAGCGAACTCAGCCGGTGCGAGATGACGATGGTGACGCGCTCCTGCGCGTAGCGCCGCATGGCCAGCCGGATGCGCTGCTCGGTCGCCGCGTCGATGGCCGCGGTGGAATCGTCGAACACCATCACCGCCGGCCGCAGCACGAGGCTGCGCGCGATGGTGAGGCGCTGGCGCTGGCCGCCCGACAGCGACACGCCGCGCTCGCCCACGATGGTGTCGTAGCCGCCCGGCAGGCCGACGACGTAATTGTGCAGCTGCGCCGATTCCGCCGCGCGTTCGATGCGGCGCTCGTTCGCCCATGGATTGCCGTAGGCGATGTTGTTCTCGATGGTCGTCGTGAACAGGAACGAATCCTGCTGCACCACCGCCACCTGCCGCCGCAGCGAATCCAGCGTCACCTCGGCGACGTTCTGGCCGTCGATGGTGATCGCGCCGCTGCCCAGGTCGTAATAGCGCGGGATGAGGTGCACGAGGCTCGACTTGCCGCTGCCCGGCGGGCCGACAAGCGCCACCGTCTCGCCGCGCCGTGCGGTGAAGCTGATGTCGCGCAGCACGTCGCGCGTCGTGCCGGGATAGCGAAAGCTCACCCGGTCGAACACCAGCGTGCCCTCGGTGATCCTGAGCGCCGGCGCGTTGGGCTTGTCCTTCACCGCGAGATCGCGGTCGAGCAGGTCGAACAGCCGCATGCCGCACGTCGCACCGCGGGCGATGGAGTTGACCAGCAGGCCCAGCTGGCGCACCGGCATCTGCAAGATCGTCATGAAGGTGAGGAACTGGGCGAGCATGCCCACGGTGATCTCGCCGCCGATGACCTTGTGGCCACCCACCAGCAGCACGAGGCCCATGGCGAAAAAGAACGAGAAGTTCATCTGCGAGGTGCTGCGCACCCGAAGCTCGACCCGCTCATGGGCGAGGCCGAGCGCCCTGAGCGAGGCGGCCTCGAACTTCTCCATCTCGTGGCGCTGCGCGGCGAAGGCCCGCACCACGCGGATGCCGCCGAGATTCTCGTCCATCACCCGCGACATCACCGACAGCCGCTCCTGCAGCTCGAGCCAGGTGGCGCGCAGCCTGAGATGCACCCGGGACGACCGCCAGGCGACGAACGGCACGAAGCTGAGGCTGAGCAGGCCGAGGAGCCAGTCGGTCGAGATCAGCAGATAGGCGCCCACCCCGATCAGCACGGCGAGCAGGAAGAAGCGCACCGTGGCGGTGGAAAAGAACATCCGGACGCCGTCGATATCGAGAATGCCCAGGGTGATGAGATCGCCCGAATGCACGCGGTCGTGGAAGGAAAAGCTCAGCTGTTGCAGCTTCTCGTAGGTGGCGAGGCGCAATTCATAGGCCGCGTGATGCCCGACGCTTTCGGAGAAATAGTTCTGGAGCAGCGTGAACAGGCCGCGCGCGATGGAGACGCCGAGCAGCAGCAGCGCCGTGGTCCACAGCGCCTGCGTCGCCGCCTCGCCCGCCGTGCCGAGCCCCTGCGCCTGGTCCACCGCCTGGCCCAGCAGGCGCGGGATCATCAGTTGCAGCGTCGCCGCCACGAAGGCCGCCACGATGGCGATCGTCACCTGCCATGGATGGCGCAGGTTGAGCCGCGTGATGCGCCAGAGAGTGCCGACGCCTTTCCCCCATCCCGTCTCGGCGACGTGGGAAAATGCACTGCCGCGCCGCTTGGCGCCGACCCGTTCGGTGGACACGAGAAACGCCCGATAAAACTGAGAGTGCCGGCGACCGACCGGACAGGAGGCGGATACCTGGGTACCCGAGTCCCTGACATGCTAGGCCAGGAACTGTGGCGATTCAACGGACGTCTGGGCCTCCGGCGACCAAAAAGCGCCTAAAGCCACCGCTCTGCGACGACGACGGTGTCGCCGGGCTGGATCGGCTGGTCGACCCCCATGGCCTGCTTGGTCATCGCCTTGCCGACGCGGCGATAGATCGTGACCTTGCCGCGGTCGGCGAACTCGGCGAAGCCCCCGGCCGTGGCGATCGCGGCGCGCGCGGTCATGCCGTAGACATAGGGATACTGCCCTGCCCTGGCGATGGCGCCCTCGATGAAGAAGGGCCGGTAGGTCGCCACCTCGACCGAAACCTTGGGGCTGATCATGTAGCCGTTGGCGAGCAGCTCGGTGATCATCCGCTCGGCCGTGGCGATGCTCTGGCCGCGCACCGCGACCGGCCCGGCGAGCGGGAAGGAGATCGTCCCCTTGTCGGTGACGGCATAGGTGTTGGTGAGGGTCTCGTCGCCATAGACGGTGACGCGCAGCACGTCGCCGGTGTCGAGCGTGTAGGCCTGCGGCGCCTGCACCGCGTAGGCCGCCGGCTTGTTCATCGCGCAGCCGCTCAATATGGCGAACACCAGCGGGATCAGCAGGATCGGCAGACGCATGGCTCACTCGGACGCAGACGCTACAACACGCCGGGAGTCTGTGCGCTCATGGTTAATATCCGCTGAAGGCAGCGCCGCTTTGCAAGCCGGCTTAACCGAATGCTTACGCTGACGGCCCGATAGTCGGGCATGTCCCTGCGTGATGCGATCGGCAATGTCGTGCGCGGAACGCTGATCGCGGCGGCCACCGCGGCGGCGGCGTTCGGCCTGCTCGTCGTCGCCCAGCCCTTCGGCACGGCGCCGGCTCCGGCCGTGCGGATCGCGGCCGACCCCGATGCCGGGGCGCTCGCCGCCCGCATCGACGCGCTGCGGCTCGAGCTGCGCCGGACCGAGGCGGCGCTCGACACGGCGCGCCTCCAGCCCCCGGTCGACGCCTATGACGCGCAGATCGCCGCGGCGGCCGAACGGCGCGACCTCGCCCGCCGCCGGGCCGAGGCCATCCGCAGCGGCGTAGAGGCGGGAACCGCCCTTTCGGCGCTGGCCGGCATCCGCGACAGCGTCGTGATCGGCCAGCTGCTGGCGCGGCAGGCGACGCTCGACGCCGAGATCGCCGAGCAGAGCGCGCGGCTGCGGGCCGGCCACCCCACGATGCGCGCGTTGACCGCGCAGCGCGGTGCGCTCGCCAGCCAGATCCGCCAGGAGGCGAGCAGCATCGCCAGCGCGCTCGACGCCGAAGCGCAGATCGACGAGGCGCAGATCGCGCTGCTGACGGCGCAGCGCCCCGCCCCGGCCGATACGGCGGACGCCGCCACGCTCGAAACCCGGGCCGCGGCGCAGCGCGCCGAGCTCGACGCGCTGGTCGAGGCCTATCTCGACACGCCGCCGGCCGTGCATGACGAGGCAATGCCGGCTGCCGATCCGCTGAACGCGGTGAACGTGCTCATCGCCGCGCTTGCCGGCGGCGCCGCCCTGCTGGTCCAGCTGCTCGCCGCAACCCGCCGGCGACGCCGCGCCCGCGACGCCGCCGATCTGGCGGCATGGGCGGCCGACCGGGACGCCGAGGCCGCCGCGCCGTCGCAGGCCGAGCCGCTGCGGCAGGCCTCGTGACGCGCGCCGCCGGCCTGCGCGGGCTCGCCTGGCTGCTGCTCGCCGGCCTCGTCTTCGTGACGCTGGCGCCGATCGGGCTGCGCCCGCATACGCCGTTTCCCGTGCAGCTCGAACGCGCCGGCGCCGTCGCCATCGTCGGCTTCGTCTTCGCGCTGGCCTATCCGCGGCGCATCGTGCTCGTGGCCGTCCTCGTGCTCGGCGCGACGACGCTGCTCGAACTCCTCCAGCTCGCCGCCCCCTCGCGCCACGGGCGCGTGCTCGATGTCGTGGCCAAGCTGACGGGCGGCGGCCTCGGCCTCGCCGCTGGCTGGGTGACGGCCCGTCTCGGTGCGGGCTCGCGCATTAAGCATCCCCGCGATTAGTCCGGCCGCGCGGCGGCCCGCGCCCTTATCATTCGCCGCCATGACCGACGCTCTCACCGATGCTCTCACCGACATCCGGCCCGCCGCGGCGGCGCCGTCCGGCGACACCGCCATCCGCGCCTTCGCGGCGGACGACGCCCCCGCCGTGGCGCGCCTGCTGCTGCGCGCCTTCCAGCGCTCCGACGCCGCGCCGCCGCCGGACATGGTCGCCTATCTGCGCCGCATCTATCTCGAGGCGCCCTGGTACGATCCCGAAATCGCCTCGCGCGTGGCGCTGGACGGCAGCGGCCGGATCGTCGGCTTCGCCGGCATCATCGCGCAGAAGATGGTGCTCGACGGCCGCCCGCTGCGCGCCGCCTACAGCTCATCGCTCGCCGCCGACGACCGTGCCCGCGACCCCACCATCGCCGTGCGGCTGCTGCGGCATATTCATGCCGGTGCGCAGGACATGGTGCTGAGCGACCGCGCCAACGCCGCCTCGCTCGGCCTCGCCCGCGCGCTCAAGGCCGAGGTGATCCGCGACTACAGCCTCGACTGGCTGCGGGTGCTGCGCCCCGCCGGCCTCGCCGTCGCCACGGCCGCGGCGCGCTTCGGCCCCGCCCGGCTCCTCGCCCCGCTGGCCGCCCCCGTCGACCGCGCTCTGCTGACGCGCGCCCAGGGAGACGACGAGCCGCGCTGGACGGTGCCCGGCCCGCTGCGCCAGGCGGCCAATTTCACCGACAGCGACGCCGGCGCCGAGGAGCTGCTCGACACCATTCCCCGCTTCCTGGAGCACTACCCGCTGCGCCCCGACTGGAGCCGCGACGAGTTGGCCCTCCTGCTCGCCGACGGGGCGGCGAAACGCGAGCTGGGCCGCTTCGTCGCGCGCGTCGTGCGCGCACCGGGCGGGCAGCCCGCCGGCCTGTTTCTCTACCATGTGCGCAAGGGCGGGCTGGCGCATGTGCTGCAACTGCTCGCCGCCCCGCACCGCGACGGCATCGTCATCGACCGCGCCATGGCGCATGCGGCCGAGATGGGGGCCGTCGCCATCCGCGGACGCGCCCAGCCGGCCCTGCTGCCGGCGCTGATGGAGCGCCGTGCCGTGCTGCTGCCGGAACTGTCGGCGCTCGTCCACGCGCGCGACGCAGAGGTGCGCAAGCACTTCTACGCGGGCACGGCATTCTTCACCGGGCTCGCCGGCGAAAACTGGATGCGTCTCAACGGCGATCGTTTCGACTCGAATTAGAGTCGGATTTTAATCAACGTTGCGCCTTAACCATGCCGCTTAAGCTTACCGACGGAAAGGCCCGCGTTTCCGGGAGATTGCCACGCTTGTGAGATGTAAGGGGCGGCAAGAAGCGTTAATAAAAGCCACGCGTTCCACACCCCTCGGATCAACCACATGTGCGGCATCGTCGGTTATCTCGGGCCCGATCTGGCCCCCTCGGCCGCAGGCCGCGTGCTGCGGGCCATGACCGATGCTGTCGGGCATCGCGGCCCCGACGGGATGGGCATCCATGCCGACGGTGAACTCGGTCTCGGCCATCGCCGCCTCGCCATCGTCGGCGTCGCCGACGGCCAGCAGCCGATGCTCAGCGAGGACGGCAATTTCGCCCTGAGCTTCAACGGCGAGATCTTCAACTATGTCGAGTTGCGCGCGGACCTGATGGCCCGCGGCGAGCGCTTCCGCACCGGGTCGGACACCGAGGTGCTGCTGCGCCTTCTGGCCCGCGAGGGCGAGGCCGCGCTCGCGAGGCTCAATGGCGACTTCGCCTTCGCGCTCTACGACAGGCGGCGGCGGCGGCTGACACTGGCACGCGACCGCATGGGGGTGCGGCCGCTGTTCTATGCGTGGCGCAACCGCACGCTCGTCTTCGGCTCCGAGGTCAAGGCGCTGCTGCGCTTCCCCGGCATCGCCGCGACGATGGATGTCGAGGCGCTCGACCAGATCTTCACGCTGTGGGCGCCCATCGCGCCGCGCACCGCCTTCAAGGACATCTTCGAGCTGCCGCCCGGCCATGTGCTGACGCTCGAGAACGGCAATGCCACGTCGCGCGCCTGGTGGCAGCTCGACTTCCCCGACAGGGCGGAGACCGACGCGCGCCGCGAGGACGCCATCGCCGACGAGCTGCTGGCGCTGCTCGACGACGCCACGCGCATCAGGCTGCGGGCGGACGTGCCGGTGGGCGCGTATCTGTCGGGCGGGCTCGACTCCTCGCTGGTGAGCGCGCTCGCGGCACGCCATGTCGGCGACCGGCTGCGCACCTTCTCGGTGACGTTCGACACCGCCGAGCACGACGAGAGCGGCTTCCAGGCCGAGATGGTGCGGGCGCTCGGCACCGATCATACCGCCGTCGCGACGCGCGGCGCCGACATCGCCCGCCTCTTCCCCGACGTCGTCCGCGCCACCGAGCGCCCCGTCCTGCGCACGGCGCCGGCGCCGTTGCAGCGGCTCAGCGCCCATGTGCGCGACGCCGGCTATAAGGTCGTGCTGACCGGCGAAGGCGCCGACGAAATCTTCGCCGGCTACGACATTTTCCGCGAGGCGCGCGTGCGCCGCTTCGTCGCCCGCGACCCCCGCTCGCGCCTGCGCGCCCATCTCTTCCGCCGGCTCTATCCCTACCTGCCCGGCATCCAGGCGCAGTCGGCCGACTATCTCGGGGCCTTCTTCGCCGCGGGCGCCGACAGCGCCGACGATCCGCTGTTCTCGCACCGCCCGCGCTTCCGCGCCACGGCACAGGCCAAGCTGTTCTATTCGGGCGACCTGCGCGCCGCGCTCAAGGGCTACGACGCGGCGGCCGAGCTCGCCGCCGGCCTGCCCGCCCGCTTCGGCCGCTGGCACCCGCTGCACCAGGCGCAATATCTCGAGACGACGCTGCTGCTGCCCGGCTACATCCTCTCCAGCCAGGGCGACCGCGTCGCGATGGCCAACGCCGTCGAGGGGCGCTTCCCCTTCCTCGACCACCGCCTCGTCGAGTTCGCCGCGCGCATCCCCACCGGCATGAAGCTGCGCGGGCTCGACGAAAAACACATCCTCAAGCGGGCGGCCCGCGGGCTGGTGCCCGACGCCATCGTCGACCGCACCAAGCAGCCCTATCGCGCCCCCGAGAGCGCGAGCTTTTCCGGCGCGGCCTATGTCGAGACCGCGATGCAAACGCCGACCGGCCTGTTCGCGCCGCTCGCCGTCGACAAGCTCATGCGCAAGGCCGCGACCGGCACGATGGCCGGCTTCCGCGACAATGCGGCGTTCGTCGGCATCCTCTCCACCCAGCTCTGGCACCGCCAGTTCGCGGCGACGCCCTCGCTCTCTCTGACAGAAAATGCGGCCTGAAAGGATCCTGCCATGGCAGCACGCATAGCCGACGCAATCCGCGCCTTCATCATCGAGAACTTCCTGTTCGGCGACACCAGCCAGGACCTCGGCGACGACGTCTCGCTGATCGAGGCCGACCTCGTCGACTCCACCGGCATCCTCGAGCTCGTCGCCTTCGTCGAGACGACCTGGAGCATTACGGTGAGGGACGCCGACATCGTGCCGGCGAATTTCGACACCATCGGCCATATCGCCGCCTTCGTCCGGGGCCGCGCCGGCCTGCCGCAGGCGGCCTGAGGAGAACGCCGATGCGCATCGAGGCCTTCCTCCGGCACAGTGCCGACAGCTTCCCCGGCAAGACGGCGCTCGTCGCCGGCACGGGGCGGCTGAGCTATGCCGATTTCGATGCCGCAAGCACCGCCCTCGCGGCGACGCTGCAACGCCTCGGCGTGCGCCGCGACGACCGCGTGCTGGTGTTCATGGACAATGCCGCCGAGGCCGCGCTGGCGATCTTCGCCGTGCTCAAGGCCGGCGCCACCTTCTCGCCCATCAACGCCTCGACCAAGGCCGACAAGCTCGGCTTCATCGTCGGCAATTGCCGCCCGCGCGCCGTGCTGACGCAGAAGAAGCTGGCACCCGTCGCCACGGCGGCCATCGGCGGGGCCAGCATCGCCCTGCTCGTCGCCGGCACGCCCGACTGGGGCGCGGCGCTGGCCGAAACCGCCCCGCTCGCCCCGCATGGCGGCATCGACAGCGACCTCGCCATGCTCATCTACACCTCGGGTTCCACCGGGCGGCCCAAGGGCGTGATGATGACGCACCGCAACATCGACGCGGCATCGGACTCGATCACCACCTATCTCGAGAACACCGCCGACGACATCATCCTCAACGTCGCCCCGCTGGCCTTCGACTACGGGCTCTACCAATTGCTCATGGCCGTGCGGCTGGGCGCCACGCTGGTGCTCGAAAAGAGCTTCGCCTTCCCCGCCGCCATCTTCGAGACGATGCGCCGCGAGAAGGTCACCGGCTTTCCGCTGGTGCCGACGATGGCGGCGATGATCCTGCAGATGCGCGAGCTGGCGCCCGGCGCGCTGCCCGATCTGCGCTACATCACCAACACCGCCGCGGCGCTGCCCGAAGAGCATATCCGGCGCCTGCGCGCGCTGTTCCCCGGCGCCCGGCTCTATTCGATGTACGGCCTCACCGAGTGCAAGCGCTGCACTTGGCTGCCGCCCGCCGAGCTCGACCGGCGCGCCGGCTCGGTCGGCATCGCCATCCCCAACACCGAGGCCTATGTCGCCGGCGACGACGGGCTGCCGGTGGCCAGCGGCGTCATCGGCGAGCTGGTGATCCGCGGCCCGCACGTCATGCAGGGCTACTGGCAGAACCCGGCCGCCACCGCCGAGCGCCTGCGCCCCGGCCGCAACCCGTGGGAGACGGTGCTGTTCACCGGCGACCTGTTCTACGCCGATGCCGAGGGCTTCCTCTATTTCGTCGGCCGCAAGGACGACATCATCAAGACGCGCGGCGAGAAGGTCGCGCCCAAGGAGGTCGAGGCCGTGCTCCATGCCCATCCCGGCATCGCCGAGGCGGTGGTGGTGGGCGTGCCCGACGCCGTGCTCGGCCAGGCCGTCAAGGCCATCGTCGTGCTGGCCGACCCGGCGCTCACCGAAGCCGAGATCCTCCGCCACTGCGCTCGCGCGCTCGAGGACTTCATGGTGCCCCGGGCGGTCGAGATCCGCACCGAACTGCCGAGGACGGACACCGGCAAGGTCAGCCGGCGGCTTGCCGCGGAATCGCTGGAGCTCACCTGATGCTGCACGTTCCGGCACCCTTCTCCGCGAGCGCCCTGCTGATCGACCCCGGCGCCGAGCTGCTGAAGATCGTCACCGCCCTGCGCGGCCAGTTGCGCCACCTGCACAAATGGGGGTTGGTGCTGGGGCTGTCCGGCGGCGTCGACTCCGCCGTGTCGCTGGCCGTCGCGGCCGAGGCCGTGGACAAGCGCCACGTGCAGGTGCTGTTCATGCCCGAGCACGATTCCGATCCCGAGAGCCTCGCGCTCGGCCGGCTCGTGGCGCAGCGCTTCGGCGTCGAGGGCGTCGTCGAGGATATCGGGCCGGCGCTCGAGGCGCTGGGCTGCTACGCCCGCCGCGACGCCGCCATCCGCACCATCGTGCCGGGTTATGGCGCCGGCTGGGCCTGCAAGGTGGTGATCGGCCAGTCCGACGGCGGTCGCGGCTACAACCTGTCGTCGCTGGTGGTGCGCTCGCCCGAGGGCGAGACGAGCACGCACAGGATGCCCGTCGAGGTCTACCTCGCCGTCGTCGCCGCCACCAACATGAAGCAGCGCACCCGCAAGCTGCTGGAATATTCGCATGCCGACCGGCTGAACTTCGCCGTGCTCGGCACGCCCAACCGGCTCGAATACGATCAGGGCTTCTTCGTCAAGAACGGCGACGGCGCCGCCGACGTGAAGCCCATCGCGCATCTCTACAAGTCGCAGGTCTACCAGCTCGCCGAATATCTCGGCGTGCCCGAGGAGATCCGCCGGCGCCCGCCGACGACCGATACCTATTCGCTGCCGCAGAGCCAGGAGGAATTCTTCTTCGCCCTGCCCTACGACAAGATGGATCTGTGCCTGGTGGGCCTCAATGCCGGCGCCCCCGCGGCCGAGGTCGCGGCCGCCGCCGGGTTGACGGTGGACCAGGTGCACCATGTCTGGCGCGACATCGCCACCAAGCGCCGCACGACGCGGCACCTGCATGCGGGGCCGGCGCTGGTCGATCCCGTCGACGAGATCGGACCGAGCTGATGTCGACGGCCGATACCGAGATCAAGGCGAGCGACTATATCGGCGGGCGGCTGGGCCGCACGCCGATCATCGGCCGCACGGCGCTGAGCCTGCTCTTCGCCTCCGTCGAAGGGGCGGCGGCCGCCGTCCTCGTGCTCGGCTCGGCCCT
>PJTQ01000510.1_pt1 | contig 20204 bp, 18 predicted proteins | sample 1512231 | NCBI WGS metagenome assembly PJTQ01 (sample SAMN08177688, study PRJNA422409) | Soil metagenome, whole genome shotgun sequencing project. | isolation source: Soil (3) enriched on wood chips | place: USA: Madison | collected 2015-01-15 | reverse complement strand
CGCCAGGACCATCATCACCCATAATGACAGCCCCGATATCGGCTTCGAGCGCTCGATCAACGCCTATCGCGGCTGCGAGCATGGCTGCTCCTATTGCTTTGCCCGCCCCACCCACGCCTATCTCGGCCATTCCGCCGGGCTCGAATTCGAGCGCGACATCTATGTGAAAGCCAATGCGGTGGAGGCGTTGCGGGCCGAACTGGCGGCGAAGAACTATCGCCCCAAGCCCATCGCCATGGGCACCAATACCGACCCCTACCAGCCGGCCGAGCGCCAGCACAGGCTGACGCGCGGCATTCTCGAAGTCATGCTGGAAACCCGGCACCCGGTGATGATCGTCACCAAATCGGCGCTGATCGGGCGCGATCTCGACCTCCTCACCGAACTGGCGCGGCTCAACCTGGTCAAGGTCGCCGTCTCGGTCACCTCGATGGACCACAAGCTCAGCCGCAAGATGGAGCCGCGCGCCTCGACGCCGGAGAAGCGGCTCGAAGCGGTGCGGCTGCTGGCGGCAGCGGGGATTCCGGCCGGCATCATGGCGGCGCCGATGATCCCGGCGATCAACGACATGGAGATGGAGCGCATCCTCGATGCGGGCGCCGCGCAGGGCGCGCAATGGGCCGGCATGGTGCTGCTGCGCCTGCCGGGCGAGGTGCGCGAGATTTTCCGCGAGTGGATGCTGCGCCACTATCCCGACCGGGTGAAGCATGTCATGTCGCTGGTGCGCGATACGCGCGGCGGCAAGGATTACAATTCGGCCTGGGGCGAGCGCATGACCGGCGAAGGCGCCTATGCGACGCTGATGCAGCAGCGCTTCGCCCGGGCCAGGGAGCGCTTCGGGCTCGACCGCAAGCTGCCGCCCCTGCGCACCGACCTGTTCGTGCCGCCGCAAGTGGACGACGCGCAGCTCAGCCTGTTCTGAGCCTTCAGCTGGGCGTCGACAGGCGGGTCGGCAGCAGCTCGCCCGTTCTGTCGAGCACGGGATAGGCGGCAGCGGCGACGATCAGGGAATTGATGAGTTTCATGTCGCGCAGCAGGTCGAGATCGATGGCGCTGCGCATGCCGCCAGCCTTGCCGGCATTGCGCATGAAGGCGAAATGCGCTGCCACCGCCTCGCGCTCGGCCGTCCTGAACACGAGCTTCTCGCCGGCCAGCGCGCGGGCCACTTCGGCATTCTCGGTCATGAACAGCGAGGCTGCCGTGCGCAGGTTGAGCACCAGCCTGTCCATCAGCGCGGCGAGATCGGCATCGGCCTCGGAACGGCCCAGCAGGCCGCGCTTCAGCCGCTTGGTGACATGCGTCAGCAGGTTGCGGTCGACCACGTCGCCCGCCTGCTCCATGCTCATCGAGAAGACGAGGATCTCGCGCAGGCGGCGCTGGTCCTCGGTGCTCAGTTCATCGGGATCGATGGAAGTCAGGTAGCGCTTGATGGCGGTGTTGAGCGCATCGAGCGTGTCGTCGCGGCTGCGCGTTTCCTCGATCAGCCGGCGGTCGTTGCGCAGCAGCGCATCGCGGGCGCCGTGCAGCATCTGCTCGAGCAGGTCGGCGAGGCGCAGGGCCTCGCGGGCCGCCCCGCCCAGCGCCACCAGCGGCGTGGTGCGGGCGACGGGGTCGAGATAGAGCGGCTCGGCCGGATCGTCGGCGGGCCGCGACGGCAGCAGCCGCACCAGCGCCGCGCTGGCCGGCCCGAGCAGCGGCAGCATAACGAGGGCAAGCACGAGGTTGAACAGCAGGTGGAACAGGGCAATGCCCTGCACCGGCGGCACGGCGGCAAAGAGCGGCGGCAACAGGGGCAGCAGCGCCAGCGCGACGACGATGCCGAGGCAGCGGTTGAGCAGGTTGCCGAGCGGCAGGCGGCGCGCTTCGGGCGTGGTGCCGTCGGCCTCGAGCAGCGGATTGATGGCGGTGCCCAGATTGGCACCGAGCACGGCGATGAAGCCGACGTCGAGCGGCAACTGGCCGTGGCCGACAAGCGACATGACGAGCAGCACCACCGCGACGCTCGAATGCGCGCCCCACGCGGCGATGGCGGCGAGGATGAACATCAGCGCCGGGACCGAGGCGATCACCGCCATGCCGGCGGCGAAGGTGGGCGTGGCCTCGGCGGCGCCGAGCACGGCGAGCATCTGGTGCAGGGCCAGCAGCATGAGCCCGAGCCCGATCAGGGCGCGGCCGAGATCGTGCACGAGGGGCTGGTCGCGCCGGAACATCGTGTAGCCGGCGAGCACGAGCACCGGCGAGACGACGACGATGTCGAACGAAAGCACCTGCACGATGAGGGCGGTGCCGACATTGGCGCCGAGCATCACCGCCATGGCGGGCAGCAGGTCGACCACGCCGCTCGCGGTGAAGCTCGCGGCCATCAGCCCCGTCGCGGTGCTGCTCTGAAGCAGCACGGTGACGCCGATGCCGGCGAGGAACGCCTTGACGCGGTTGCCGAGCGCAAAGCCGAGAATCTGCCGGAGGCGCGGCCCGAAGGCGCGCTGCACGCCGGACTGGGCCATGTGCGTGCCCCAGAGAAAAAGCGCTATTGCCCCGGCGAGAGCGAGCGCCGCCCATACAAAATCCATGGCCCGTGAGGACCTCCGCTGTCATCAAACTGTCATAATGCGCCCGAGCGCCCTGTAATTAAAGGCTTTTGGGTGGTGTTTGGTTGCGCTTGCGGTGGCGCGAGAAACTTCCAATGCTGGCGATCAGCATGTCGACAGCCGATTCGCCCCGGGCGGGCCCCACCCTCTTTCACGAGAAACGCGCCATGCGGCGCGGGGCGCGCATCATTGCGGGGGTGGACGAGGCGGGGCGCGGCCCGCTCGCAGGTCCGGTCGTCGTCGCGGCCGTGGTGCTGAACCGAAGGCGCATCCCCGACGGGCTCGACGATTCCAAGAAGCTGACAGCCGGCGACAGGGCGCGGCTGCATGACGAGATCGTGGCCAATGCCAGCGTCTCGGTGGTGGCGGCGCCGGTCAGCATCATTGCGGAGCTCAACATCTTGTGGGCGACGATGTGGGCGATGCGGCGCGCGGTGCTCGGGCTCAGCCTCATGCCGGACCATGTGCTGGTCGACGGGCAGATGCTCCCCAAGGGCCTGCCCTGCGCGGGCGAGCCGGTGATTGGCGGCGACGGGCTGTCGCTGTCGATCGCCGCGGCCTCGATCGTCGCCAAGGTGACGCGCGACCGCATGTGCGAGATCATGGATTGCGAGGAACCGCATTTCGGGTTCGCCAGCCACAAGGGCTATTCGGCACCGGCGCATTTCGCAGCGCTCGACAGCCACGGACCGGGGCGGTTCCACCGCATGGACTTTGCCCCCTGCAGCAATGCCGCAGCGCGCCGGCGCCTTGTGGCGGCCGAGTAAGGTTTCGATAACCCTCGCGCTTAATTCGCCTTTAACCGTAAGCCCTTACAACCAGCCCCGTTAGTGCTGCGTTAGGGTTACGAGTATGTTGCGTACCGCGCGTATGGCCAGTGCGGCCGATGCGGAGAAGGCGACGCTGCCCGTCGACACGATTCTCGTCGGCGACTGCATCGCACGGATGAATGCCTTGCCGGCCGGCTCGGTCGATCTGATCTTTGCGGATCCGCCCTACAATCTGCAGCTCGAGGACGGGCTGACGCGGCCCGACCAGTCGAAGGTCGACGCCGTCGACGACGACTGGGACAAATTCCAAAGCTTCGCCCACTACGACGTGTTCACGCGTGCCTGGCTCAAGGCCGCGCGGCGGCTGCTCAAGCCGGACGGTGCGCTATGGGTGATCGGCAGCTATCACAACATCTTCCGCGTCGGCACGGCGCTGCAGGATCTCGACTACTGGCTGCTCAACGACGTCATCTGGCGCAAGGCCAACCCGATGCCGAATTTCCGCGGCACGCGCTTCACCAATGCGCATGAGACGCTGATCTGGGCGGCGCGCGACAAGAAGAGCCGCGTCACCTTCAACTACGAAGCGATGAAGCAGGCCAACGAAGATACGCAGATGCGCAGCGACTGGCTGTTTCCCATCTGCACCGGCGCCGAACGGCTGACCGATGCCGAGGGCGACAAGGTGCATCCGACGCAGAAGCCGGAAGCGCTGCTGTTCCGCATCCTCAACGCAACGACGAAGCCCGGCGACGTCGTGCTCGACCCGTTCTTCGGCACGGGGACGACCGGCGCGGTGGCCAAGAAGCTTGGCCGGCGCTTCATCGGCATCGAGCGCGACGACACCTATATCGCCGCGGCGCTGAAGCGGATCGCCGCGATCAGGCCGCTGCGCGCGGAAGCCATCGAAACCGCCGTGCCGAAACGGCAGGCGCCGCGGGTCGCCTTCGGGTCGCTGGTGGAAATGGGCCTGATCGCGCCGGGCACCGAACTTTATGACGGCCGGCAGCGCTGGTCGGCACTGGTGCGTGCCGACGGCTCGCTCGCATCAGGCCCCTATGAAGGCTCGATCCATCGCGTCGGTGCGCTGGTGCAGGGTGCCGAGGCCTGCAATGGCTGGACCTTCTGGCATACGAACCAGAAGGGCCGGCTCGCCCCCATCGACGTGCTGCGCGCCGATGTGCGCCAGCAGATGGAGAAGCTTTCCGCCTGAGATACGACCTCCAGTCTCCGGGCAGATCTGCCGCCGGCACCCAGAAGGGGCCGGCGGCGTTTTTTCATGCCAGGCCGGCGGCGGCCAAGGCCTTGCGGAAGACCGTGGGCAGGGCCTCGGCGTCGAGGCGGGCGGGGTCCGTCCACCACCCCTCGGCGAGGGGAGCGGGGTCATCGATGGTGGCCGACCAGATCTCGAGCTCCAGCCGGAAATGGGTGAAGACGTGGACGATCTGGCCGGCACGGCGCCAGTCGGCAGCGACGGGAAAGGGCGGCTCGGCCCTGGCCCGAGTCCAGTCGGAGACCGGCGTCTCGGTCATTTTCGCGAGAAGGCCGCTGGGCGGGCGGGTGCGCAGATAGACATCGCCATCGGCATCGCGCATGACGAAGGCGTGGCCGTAACGTGTTGGCCGCTCCGGCTTTTCGGGCCTTACCGGGAAAGCGAGCGGATCGAGCCGGCGGCCGGCGCAGCCCGCGCTGAGAGGGCAGATCAGGCAATTGGCGGCGCGCGCGGCGCAGATGGTGGCGCCGAGGTCCATCAGCGCCTGGGCGAAATCGCCGGCGCGCGGCGGCACGGCCGCCTGAACCGTATTGCGGATCAAAGGCTTGGCGTCGCGGACGGGGACCGGCAGAGCTAGATAGCGGGCGAGCACGCGCTCGACATTGCCGTCGACGACGGCGACCTGCTCGTCGAAGGCGATGGCGGCGATGGCGGCAGCGGTATAGGGGCCGATGCCGGGCAGCGCGAGCAGATCGGCAGCGATCTGCGGGAAGCGGCCACCATGATTTTCTGCCAGGTGAACGGCGCAGGCGTGGAGGTTGCGGGCACGGGCGTAATAGCCGAGGCCGGCCCACTCGACGAGCACCGCCTCGAGCGGGGCGGCGGCGAGGGCCTCGACGGTCGGCCAGAGCGCGAGGAAGCGGGTATAGTAGCCGGCGACGGCGGCGACGGTCGTCTGCTGCAGCATGACTTCGCTCAGCCAGACGCGATAGGGATCGGGGCGGACGCCGCGTGCCCTGTCGACCGGCGGCACGCGCCAGGGCAGCGCCCGCGCGTGACGGTCGTACCAGGCGAGGACGGCGCCGCTATCGAGCGGTGGCGCCTGTTGCGCGTGCGGCCGGTTTGGCATGATGGGGAGATGAACCAGCCGGGCGACCGGCGCAACCGGAATCGAGATGGCGGCCAAGGGCAAGACCGACAAGGCACCGCGACGGGTCAACCGTGCCGTGGGCGTGGCCGAGGCGCTGAGCGGCGTGCTCGACGCGGCGCTGCGCAAGCGCGGCTTCGCGACGCGCGATCTCATCACCCACTGGGCGTCGATCGCGCCGAAGCCCTATGACAGGGTGGCAGTGCCCGACCAACTCAAATGGCCGCGCGGCGCCGGGCACGAGGGCGCGACCCTGTTGCTGCGCTGCGCCGAGGGGCAGCGGCTGGCGCTGAGCCACGAGGGGCCGCTTGTCGCCGCCGCGGTCAACCGCTATTTCGGCTACTTCCTGGTGCGCGAGGTGAAGCTGTCGATCAGCCCGTTCAGCCCCGGTTCAGCGCCCGAGGCCAAGGATCAGAGCCTGCCGGCCGATGCTGCGCGGCAGACCGACGAGGCGGTGGCGGAGGTCGCCGATCCCGGGCTCAAGGAGGCGCTCAGAACGCTGGGCGAGCAGATGCTGAAGAAAAAGCGCCGCTAGATTTCGAAGCCGGCAGCCTCGCGCGCACGTGACCGTTCCTTACGCTTTGGTCACTTGCCCCGCCCCGGAGCCTGTGTAACGTGCCGCGAAAACAAGGAGTTCTCCCCGTGAAACTGAGCCGCCGTGAGACGTTGACCCTGGCCGCCGCTGCTTCTGCCGCCGGTGCTATCGGCCTCGCCCTGCCCGCCGCCGCCAAGGAAGGCGACGTGATCGACCAGTTGCGGCTGATGGCGCCGGCCGGCGTTCCGGACAAGGTGGCGGGCAACCCGGCCGCGTCGGTCACGGTGATCGAATATGCGTCGCCCACCTGCCCGCACTGTGCGACGTTCTCGAACACCGTGCTGCAGCCGTTCCGTGAAAAATACGTCGAATCCGGACAGGTGAAGCTCATCGTGCGCCCCTTCGCGCGCAACACACTCGATGCGGCCATCTTCATGCTCGCCGAAGCGGCGGCCAAATCCGTCGACGCCGGCGCGGCCCCGGCGCCCGGCCCGGCCGATCCGTCGGCGGCGAGCGAGGAGCCGGCAGCGGAAGACGCCACCGCGCCCGCCCAGGCGGAGGGTTATTCCCAGGAGGCCATCGCCGCCTATGAGAACGTGCTGGCGACCTTCTTCCGCACCCAGGAGAGCTGGGGCATCTCGGAACGGCCGCTCGACGCGGTGAAGGCCGTCGCCTTCCAGCTCGGCTTCTCGGAGGCCTCGTTCAACGAGGCGCTGACGAATCAGGAGCTGTTCGCGGCCATCGAGCAGATGCGGACCCAAGCGCTCGACGAATTCGGGCTCGAGGGCACACCCACCTTCTATGTCAACGGCAAGCAGCTCACCGGCGACAAGACGCTGGACCAGCTCAGCGCCGAGATCGACCCGCTGCTCTAGCACCCGCAGCCAAGGTGCGACGCGGCGGCGCTTGACCGGCGCCGCCCGAAACCCTACTCGAAAAGTCATAATTTCGAGCGAGGGTCCCTTGCTTTACCCCTGCGCGGTCATCGTCCACCTGCTGTGCGCCACGGCCTTCATCGGCGTGGTGTTCTTCGAGGTTTTCATTCTCGAGGGAATGCGGGCGCATCTGGGCGCGGCCACGATGGAAGCCGTGGAATCGGGGCTCGTGCGGCGGGCGCGCCAAATCATGCCGTGGGTGGTCGGGGTGCTGTTCCTGAGCGGCGGCTATCTGGGCTACGAGCAGTTCTCGGCCTCGGGGCTGTCGTGGACCAATTCGTTCTCGGTGCTGCTCAGCATCAAGATCGTCCTCGCCTTCAGCGTGCTGGCGCATTTCGTCAGCGCGATGCGCGCGGGAGCGACGGGCTGCATGACCTCCGAGCGGTTCCGGCGCACGCATCTGAGCGTTTTCGTCCACATGGTGCTGATCGTCATCCTGGCGAAGTCAATGTTCTATTTCTCGTGGTGAGACGGCCCGCCGGGGCCCTTCCCGACTCAATTTCCACAAGGTTCGATGGTCCACAGGGGGACGCCGCTTCCGCGCGGCGGGCCGCTTCGCTATCTCAGGTCACATGAAGTTCACGCGTCTCAAGCTGCACGGGTTCAAATCCTTCTCCGATCTGACGGAGCTTTATCTCGAGCCGGGCCTTACGGGCGTGGTCGGGCCGAACGGCTGCGGCAAGTCCAATCTCGTCGAGGCGCTGCGCTGGGTGATGGGCGAAAGCTCGTACAAGGCGATGCGCGCCTCGGGCATGGACGATGTGATCTTCAACGGCTCGGGCAACCGGCCGGCCCGCAATTCCGCCGAAGTGACGCTGGTGCTCGACAATACCGACCGCACCGCGCCGGCAACGCTCAACAACGCCGACGTGCTGGAAGTGACGCGACGGATCGAGCGCGAGGAAGGCTCCATCTATCGCGTCAACGGCAAGGAAGTGCGCGCCCGCGACGTGCAGTTGCTGTTTGCCGACGCATCGACGGGCGCCCATTCGCCGGCCCTCGTGCGGCAAGGCCAGATCGGCGAGATCATCGCGGCCAAGCCGCAGCAGCGCCGCGCCCTGCTGGAAGAGGCAGCGGGGATTTCTGGGCTCCATTCGCGCCGGCACGAGGCCGAGTTGCGGCTGCGCGCGGCCGAGCAGAATCTCGAGCGGGTCGAGGACGTCATCACGCAGGTGACGCAGCAACTCGAGCAGCTCAAGCGCCAGGCGCGCCTCGCGACCCGCTATCGCGGCCTCAGCGGCGAGATCCGCAAGGCCGAGGCGACGCTGTTCCATATCCGCTGGATCGCGGCGCGGGCGGCGGAGGCCGAGACCGAGGCGGCGCAGGGCCGGCTCGTCAACGAGCTGGCCGAGGCGCAGCATGTCGAGCTCGAAGCGCAGAAGATCGTGTTCATGGCCGACAAGGCCGTGCAGCCGCTGCGCGACAAGGAAGCGGCGGCAGGGGCCGCCCTGCAGCGGCTCACCATCCTCGCCGAGCAGCTTGCCGAGGAAGCACGGCGGGCCGAACAGCGCCGGCAGGAGTTGACCCAACGCATCGAGCAGACGCAGGCGGACGGCACGCGCGAACGGGCATTGCTCGCCGAGAGCGACGAGGCGCTGCGGCTGGCGGCCGAGGAAAAGGCCCGACTCGAGGCCGAAGCCGCCGGCGAGGCCGACGCCTTCGCGACGGCCAAGGCTACCGCCGAGGCGGCGCTCCAGGCCGTGCAGGCGGCCGAGGCCGAGGCGCGGATCGCGGCCGACCTCGAAGCGCAGGTGAAGGCACGGCGGGCGCTGGCGCAGCGCGGGGCCGAGGATGCGGCGACGCGCATCGGCCGGCTGAAGCAGCAGATCGCCGATGTGCAGCGCGACGCCGAAGGCGTGGCGCGCCAGCTCGATGCCGACGACGGCGTGACGGCGCGGCGCGCGGCGCTTGAGAGCGTGCAGGCGCTGGCGGCCGAAGCCGAGGCGGCGGCCGTCGCGGCCGAGGACGCGACGCGGCAGGCGCAGGCGGCGCTGGATGCCATCCGCCCGAAGGTGCAGGAGGCCGAGGCGCAGGTGAACCGGCTCGATGCCGAGGCGCAGACGCTGGGCCGCATTCTCGACGGCGGCACCAAGGGGCTGTGGGCGGCGATCGCCGACGCGCTCAAGGTCGATGCCGGGTTCGAGACCGCGCTCGGCGCGGCGCTGGGCGACGACCTCGAAGCCTCGGCGGATGCCGGCGCGCCGCTCCACTGGACCGGTCCGATCGCCGGCGCGGACGACCCCGCCCTGCCCGCCGCCATCGTGCCGCTGAGCACGCATGTGTCGGGCAGCGACTTGCTGCGGCGTCGGCTCGACCAGATCGGGCTCGTCGACAAGGCCGACGGGGCACGCCTGCAGCCGCAGTTGCGGCCCGGCCAGCGGCTGGTTTCGAAGGAGGGCGATTTGTGGCGCTGGGACGGGTTCGTCGCGGCGGCCGATGCCCCGAGCGCGGCGGCGCAACGGCTGGCGCAGCGCAACCGGCTGGCCGAGCTCGACGCCGAACTGGGCGAGGCACGGACAGAGCGCAACGGCCTGCGCGCCGACGCGCAGGCGCTGGACCAGGCGCTGTCGCAGGCGCGCGAGACGGAGCGCCAGAAGCGCGAGGGCTGGCGCGCCGCGCAGCGCGACATCGCCACGGCGCAGCAGGCGCTGGACCAGGCGACGCGCGCGGTGAGCGAACTGGCGAGCCGGCAGAGCGCGCTGGAAGAGGCGCGGGTGCGGCTGGCGTCGTCGCTGGCCGAGGCCGAGGGCATCGAGGCCGATGCACGGACGGCGCTGGCGGAAGCGGGCGACGAGGCGGAAGCCGCGGCGCTGCTCGCCACCAAGCGGCAGCATCTCGACGACATGCGCGGCGCGCTCGACACGGCCCGGCTGAAGCTCGGCTCGTTCGAGACGGCGGCGCAGTTGCGCAACGGACGGCTGGGACAGATCGCCGGCGAGACAGCGAACTGGCAAAGGCGGCGGGCCGGCGCGGAGGCGCAGGTGGCGACGCTCGACACGCGACTGGCCGAACTGGGCCAGCAGCTCGAGGCGATGAACGACGCACCGGGCGGCTATGAGGAACGGCGCGAGGCGCTCGACGCCCAGATCGCGGCGGCGCGCGGTGCGCATGGGCTTTCCAGCGACGAGCTGGCGACGGCGCAGGCGCAGTTCCGCGACGCGGACAAGGCGCAGCGGTTGGCGGCCGAAGCGCTGTCGGGGTTCCGCGAGAATCTGGCGCGCGTCGAGGAGCGGCTGAAGGGCCTTATCGCGCAGCGGCACCAGATCGAGCGGCAGGTCGAGGAAACGCTCGACATCCAGGCGGCCGACACGGCGCAGGCCGCGGGCATCCGTCCGCAGGACACGCTGCCCGAGGAAGATGCCACCGAACGCCGCGTCGAACGGCTCAAGGCGGAGCGCGAGCGGCTCGGCGGGGTGAACCTCGCGGCCGAGACCGAGAGCGTCGAGGTGCAGGAAAAGCTCGACGTGATGGTGACGGACCGCGATGACCTCATCGCCGCCATCGCCAAGCTGCGCTCGGGCATCCTCAGCCTCAACCGCGAGGGCCGGGCGCGGCTGAGCGAGGCGTTCGAGAAGGTGAACGGGCATTTCCAGGAGCTGTTCACGACGCTGTTCGGCGGCGGCACGGCGGAACTGCAATTCGTCGAGAGCGAGGACCCGCTGCAGGCCGGCCTCGAAATCATCGCCCGGCCGCCGGGCAAGAAGCCGTCGACGATGACGCTGCTGTCGGGCGGCGAGCAGGCGCTGACGGCGCTGTCGCTGATCTTCGCGGTGTTCCTCACCAACCCGGCGCCGATCTGCGTGCTGGACGAGGTCGACGCGCCGCTGGACGATCACAATGTCGAGCGCTTCTGTGCGCTGCTCGACGCGATGTCGACGCGCACCGAGACGCGCTTCGTGGTCATCACCCACAACCCCATCACCATGGCGCGCATGAACCGGCTGTTCGGCGTGACGATGTACGAGCACGGGGTGAGCCAGCTGGTGTCGGTGGACCTCACCGGGGCCATGCAGGTGCAGGAGTCGCAGGTGGCGTGAGCGCAGCGGGCCGGCGCCCGGAGCCAGGCGCTGCGGCGGGGCCTTGCATGACTCGTTGTCGCGCCCCCCGCGAGACCCAAAAGCCACTGTAAAATCATAGGCTTATGACCATTGAGGCGCGCTTGACACCCAAACAAGTCAACACTATGTTGCGCGCGACTTTGAGGGCATAAATTTCCTTTGTGCCGGGGCGATACGAGGGGACGCGATGAGCGAACCGCGTGACGACAAACGCCCCTTCGACAGGTCGGTGGCGCAGCGCGCCTCGGCCGACCTTGGCGCACGCATCGCGGAGGCGCGTCGCCGGGACGCGACGGCGGCTGGAGCGGAAACGCCCCGGCAGAAGGAACTTTCGGGCATGAGCCGGGGCTTCCGGCTCGGGTCCGAATTCGTGGCGGCGATCATCGTGGGGGCCGGGCTCGGCTACCTCGTCGATCTGGTGCTGTCGACGCGCCCGTGGGGACTTATCGGCCTGCTGCTGGCCGGGTTCGCGGCGGGCGTGCTCAACGTGGTGCGGACCACGCGGGAAATGAACGCCGCCACGGCGGTAGCGCCGGGAACGCCGGCGCTGGACGACGAAGAGGACGACTGAACCGTGAGTCCAAGGGCGCGACGTGTCTGACCAACCGATTGAACCGATCCATCAGTTCGAAATTGCCGATATCTTCAATATCGGCACGTTCGGAGGCGACGGCACCGCCGGCAGCGGCGTCACCATCGCGTTCACCAACTCGGCGCTGTTCATGATCCTCACCGTGGTGGGGATCGCGACCTTCCTCATCGTCGGCTCGCAGCGGCGCGAACTGGTGCCCGGGCGGCTGCAGCTGATGACGGAGATGACCTACGAATTCGTCGCCGGCATGGTGCGCTCGACCTCCGGCAAGGACGCGATGCGGTTCTTCCCGCTGGTGTTCTCGCTGTTCATGTTCGTGCTGTTCGCCAACATGCTCGGCATGTTCCCGTACTTCTTCACGGTGACGAGCCAGCTCATCATCACGGTGATGCTGGCGCTCATCGTGTTCTTCACGGTCATCATCTACGGCTTCTACAAGCACGGCCCGAAATTCCTGAAGATTTTCGTGCCCTCGGGGATTCCGTGGTACGCGATCTGGCTGGTAACGCCGATCGAGATCATCTCGTTCCTCAGCCGGCCGGTGAGCCACAGCCTGCGTCTGTGGGGCAACATGCTGGCGGGCCATATCGTGCTGAAGGTGTTCGGCGGCATGGTGGTGGCGCTGCTCGGCGCGGGCGCCTGGGGCCTGGCCTCGGTGCTGCCGCTCGGCATGGCGGTGGCGCTGACGGGGCTCGAGTTCCTCGTCTCGGCGCTGCAGGCCTATGTGTTCGCCATCCTCACCTGCGTCTATCTCAACGACGCACTTCATCCCGGCCATTGACGCCGGTTCCCACAGACAGCAACAGAATTCCAGTTCCCAAGGAGACAGCGACATGGAAGCAGATGCAGCGAAGATGATTGGTGCGGGCATCGCCTGCCTCGGCATGGGCGGCGCCGGTATCGGCGTGGGCATGATCTTTTCGAACTACCTGGCCGGTGCGCTGCGCAACCCGGCGGCGGCGGCAAGCCAGTTCTCGAACCTGGTGTTCGGCTTCGCCGTGACCGAGGCGCTGGGCATCTTCTCGCTCGTCATCGCCTTCCTGCTGCTCTACGCGGTCTGAGGACCGAAGCGCACGCAAGACGGGCTCCGGGGCCACCCCGGAGCCGCAGGACGATCGAGGTAGTCGCGAATGGCTGACACAGTCTATCTTCTGGCGCAGGCCGAGACATCGACCTCTCCCGCCGACGCCGTGCAACAGGGCACGGTGGTGGTGGATCCGTCGCTTGACGACGCGCCGGCCGGAGAGCTGCACGCGACGACGGAGGACGCGGCGCACGACGCCATCTTCCCGCCGTTCGACGCCACGACCTTCGCCAGCCAGATCGTGTGGTTCGCCCTCACCTTCGCGGTGCTCTACGTGCTGATGAGCCGGGTGGCGCTGCCGCAGATCGGCTCGATCATCGACAAGCGCCGGGCACGGATCGAAGGCGACCTCAAAGAGGCCGAGCGCCTGCGCGGGGAAACCGACAAGGCCGTGGCGGCCTATGAGCAGGCGCTCGCCGAGGCCCGCCAGAATGCGCACGGCATCGCCGAAGAGACCCGCACCTCGATCAAGGCCGACCTCGACGGCAAGCGCAAGGCGGTCGAGGACGATCTCGCCAAGACGGTCGCCGAGGCCGAGGTGCGCATCAGCAAGAGCAAGGACGAGGCGCTCGTCCACGTCAACGAGATCGCGGCGGAGACCGCCACGGCGCTCGTGACGCAGCTCACCGGCGACGCCAATCCCGCCGAGGTCGAAGCGGCCGTGGCGCAAGTGGTGAAGGGATAAGCCGATGGCGCTGGATGCCGCATTCTGGGCCACTGTCGCCCTGCTGCTGTTCATCGTTGTGATTGCCTATTTCAAGGTGCCCGGGCTTATCGGCAAGGCGATGGACGGGCGGATCAAGGCGATCGAGGGCGAACTAGCGGAAGCCGAACGGCTGCGTCTCGAAGCCAAGTTCCTGCTCGAGGAATATGAGAGCAAGCGGCAGGCTGCCGCGAGCGAGGCCGAGAGCATCGTCGCCGCGGCGCGCGAGGAAGCGTTCCGCATGACGGCCGAAGCCAAGACCTCGCTCGAGGCGCTGATCGCGCGGCGCACCAAGGCGGTTGAGGACAAGATCGCCCAGGCCGAATCGCAGGCCATCGCCGAAGTGCGGGCCCGCTCGGCCGATGTCGCCGTCGAGGCGGCACGCGTGCTGCTGGGCAAGCAGATGAGCACCAAGGGCGATGCCCTGATCGACCAGGCCATCAAGGACGTCGGCGCCAAGCTCAACTGAGCGCACGCGGTTGTGGATTTTGAAAGGCGGGCCCAGTGCCCGCCTTTTGCTTTTTGAGTCACCGCTTCCGGCACCCGCCACAATCCCGCGCAGGACGAAACGCCGTTCTGGAGTTGGCGGCGGCGGGGCGGACGCCTATGCGGTGGGGCCAGTCGGGCTGGTGCGGGCGAGCAGACGGGGCCAGAACATGCCGGTGCGCGCGCGGTAGAGGGCGTATTCGGCGGCCATGGGGGACGCCGCAAACTTGCGCTCCTCGCCGCGGGCGGCGACCGTGTAGAGCAGCGTCATCAGCGCCAGCGCCGGGATGGCCCAGAGCGACCAGGTGCCGATGGCAAGGCCGGCCCAGAAGATCAGATAGGACGTGTAGAACGGATGCCGGACGAGCCTGTAGGGGCCCGCGGTCACGAGGCTCTCGGGCTTTTCGGCGTCGAAGGCGAAGTGCAGCCGCCCCTCGCGGGAGGCCGCGATGGTGCGATGGAAGAGCCAGAGGCTCAGCACCTCGAGCACGATGGCGAGGGCAAGGGCGGGACTGGGCGTCGGCTCGCCGGTCCACAGCAACAGCAGAAACACGCCGCCGGTCAGCATGACCGCGACCGAGACGAGATACGCCCCGGTGGGCATGGTGCGCGACTTGAAATGGCTCTTGCCGACCACCGCGTGCGTGGCGATCGCGAAGATGCTCAGCGCGGTGAGCAGGATGGCAAGACCCATGTACATCGGCGAACCCTATGCGGGCGCGCCAGCGGCTGACAAGTCATCCCGCGCCGTTAGGGGATCATTAAGCACGCGCGTAAACGCGGTATGCGCGAAGGGCGGCCCAGGGTGCATGCGGTATGCAGAGGTATTCGCCATGCGTCGCCAGACGGACCTGACAACGATGTCATCAAGCCTGCACGTCGTGCAGAGCGACGGGACCGGTTTGCCCATCGTGATGCTGCACGGCACGGCCAGCTCGCATGCGGCGTTCGACAGGCAGATGGACAGCCCCCTCGCCCGCCGGCACCGGCTGATCGCGCTCGACCTGCCGGGCCACGGCGCGAGCAGCGATGCCACCAATGCCGAGAGCTATTCGCTGCGCGCCATGACGCAGGCGGTGACCGAAGCGGTGGCGCAGTTGCAGCTCGAGCGCTTCATGATCCTGGGCTGGTCGCTGGGTGGCCATATCGCGCTCGAGATGATCGACCACCCCGGCCTCGTCGGGCTGATGCTGTGCGGTGCGCCGCCCGTGGCACGCGGGCCGCTGCCGCTGCTGCGCGCCTTCAAGACGACATGGGACATCCGGCTCGCGAGCAAGGAGCAGTTTTCCGACAGCGACGTGGCCCGCTTCTTTTCGCTGTGCTTCGCCCGCGGGGCGTCGCCCGAGCTGCTGGAGGCGGTGCGCCGCGCCGACGGACGGGTGCGCCCGGCCATCGTGCGCTCGCTGCTGCGCGGCGAATGCTCCGACCAGCGGCGGGCGGTCGAAACCGCTGCGGTGCCCGTCGCCCTGGTCAATGGCCGGGACGACCCGCTGCTGCGGCTCGGCTATCTCGATACGCTCGCCGGCCCGTCGCTGTGGCACGGCGTGCCGCTGGTGCTCGAGGAGGCAGGGCACGCGCCGTTCTGGGACCAGCCCGAAATCTTCAACGAACTGCTCGAGACATTCGCCGGCGACGCCGAGGTCGTCGCTGACGAGACGATGTTTCGCTACCGCCAGTCGGCCTAGTCCCGGGCTGTCGACCGGCCCCGGACGGCGCACCGGCGAGAGGTGAGCGCGGCGCGCCCTACCCTGCCGCGGCCGGATCTTCCCATTTGAGCTTCGGCGCTCGGGCGGCGAGCGTTTCGTCGAGCCGGCGGCGCGGAGCGCCCAGCGGCGCCGAGGTGAAGCGCTCGGCATTGCCGGCCAGCGCATCGGCGGCGAGCGCGAGCATGGCATCGCAGAAGGCGTCGAGGGTCTGCTTCGATTCGCTCTCGGTGGGCTCGATCAGCATGGCGCCGTGCACGACCAGCGGGAAGTACATCGTCATCGGGTGGAAGCCCGCGTCGATCATCGCCTTGGCGAAATCGAGCGTGGTGACGCCGGTGCCGTCGAGGAAGCTGTCGTCGAACAGCACCTCGTGCATGCAGGGAGCATCGCCGAAAGGCAGCGAGAACACGTCGCCGAGACGTGCCTTGACGTAGTTGGCATTGAGCACGGCATCGCGGGCCGCCTGGGCGAGGCCGTCGCCGCCATGGCTCAGCATGTAGGTGAGCGCGCGTACATACATGCCCATCTGGCCGTTGAAGGCGGTGATGCGGCCGAGATGGTCGCCCTCAGCGTGTTCGACCAGTTCGCCGTTACGCACGAAGGGCACGGGCGCGAAGGGCGCCAGCGCCTCGGACAGGACGACCGGGCCGGCGCCCGGCCCGCCGCCGCCATGCGGGGTCGAGAAGGTCTTGTGCAGGTTGATGTGCATGGCGTCGATGCCGAGATCGCCCGGCCGCACGATCCCCATGATGGCGTTGAAGTTGGCGCCGTCGCAGTAGAAATAGGCGCCTGCCTCGTGCACCGCGGCGGCGATCTCGACCACTTCAGGCTCGAACAGGCCGCAGGTATTGGGATTGGTGAGCATGATGGCGGCGACATCCGGCCCCAGCGCCGCCCGGACCGCCGCGACGTCGACGGTGCCGTCGGCGCGCGCGGGAATTGTGCGCACGGCATAGCCGAGGAAGGCGGCGGTGGCGGGATTGGTGCCATGGGCGCTTTCGGGCACGAGCACGACGCTCCGATGGGCCTGGCCGCGCGCTGCGTGGGCGGCGCGGATGGCCATCATGCCCGCCATCTCGCCATGCGCGCCGGCCTTGGGCGAGAGGCAGACGGCGGCGGTATTGGTGAGGACCATCAGCCAGTGCGCCAGCTCGTCCATGAGCGCGATGGCCCCGCTGACTGTCGAGATTGGCTGCAGCGGGTGGATGTCGGCAAAGCCGGGCAGCCGCGCCATCTTCTCGTTGAGGCGCGGATTGTGCTTCATGGTGCACGAGCCGAGCGGATATATGCCGCTGTCGATGGAATAGTTGAGCCGCGACAGGCGCACATAATGGCGCATGGCCTCGGGCTCGGTGAGGCCGGGGAGGGCCAGTGGCGCCGTGCGCTCGAAGCCGCCGAGGAACGCGCCGGTGATGGCCGCATCGGGCAGGTCGACGCCCGAATGGCCGGTGTCGCCGATCTCGAACAGCAGTGGCTCATCGGGCAGCAGCGCCGGATTCGAGGCGGCGGCGCTGCCGGCGGTGCCGATGTCGGTGGGGCGGCCTCGCGCGTTCATGCTCATTTCAGCACCTCTGCAAGGCCGGCCGCGAGGGCGGCGATGTCGGCGTCGGTGGTCAACTCGGTGGCGGCGAGGACGATGAGGTTTGCAACCGCGGGATCGTCGGGGACGAGCCGGCTGACGGGGACGCCGGCCAGAATGCCGTTCGCGGCCAGCGCCTCGATCACCGCCCCCGCCGGGCGCGGTAGGCGAATGGTCATCTCGTTGAAGAAGGTGCGGTTGAGCAGCTCGACGCCGGGGACGGTGCGCAGCGTCTCGGCAAGAGCGACGGCGCGGGCATGGTTGAGACGGGCGAGCCGGCGCAACCCGGCCTCGCCCAGCAGCGCGAGATGGATGGAGAAGGCGAGCGCGCAGAGGCCAGAATTGGTGCAGATGTTGCTCGTCGCCTTTTCGCGGCGGATGTGCTGCTCGCGGGTGGAAAGCGTCAGCACATAGCCGCGCCGGCCATCGGCATCGACGGTCTCGCCGCAGAGCCGTCCCGGCATCTGGCGGATGAACGCCTTGCGGGTCGCCATGAGGCCGACATAGGGGCCGCCGAAGCTCAGCGCGTTGCCGATGGACTGGCCCTCGCAGACGACGATGTCGGCACCCAGCGTGCCGGGCGCTTCGAGCAGGCCGAGCGACACCGCTTCGGTGACGACGGCGATGAGCAGCCCGCCCCTGGCGTGGATGGCCTCGGCGGCGCGCCGCAGGTCGCGCAGATGGCCGAAGAAATCGGGCGTCTGGACGACGATGGCGGCGGTGTCGTCGTCGATGCGGTCGAGAATGTCGCCCTGCCCTTCGGGCGAGGCCGACAGGCAGACGAGGTCGGGCGAATTGTCGAGATAGGTGCGCACGACGTCGCGATAATGCGGGTGGAGGCCGCCCGAGAGGATCACCTTGTCCTTGCGCGTCAGCCGGCGCGCCATGAGCACCGCCTCGGCCGTCGCGGTCGAGCCGTCATACATGGAGGCGTTGGCGACCTCCATGCCGGTGAGATGCACCACCTGTGTCTGGAATTCGAAGAGCATCTGCAGCGTGCCCTGCGAGATCTCGGGCTGGTAGGGCGTGTAGGCGGTAAGCCACTCGCTGCGCTGGATGAGGTGGTCGACGGTGGCCGGCACATGGTGGCGATAGGCGCCGGCGCCGACGAAGAAGGGGCCGTCCGCGCCGGCCCGGTTCTGCCCGGCGAGCCGGCGCATATGCGCCTCGACGGTGAATTCGGGCGCGTGGGGCGGCAGTTCGAGCGGCTGCGCCAGCCGGGCGCTGCGCGGCACGGCGGCGAACAACTCGTCGGCGCTGGCAGCGCCGATCGTGGCGAGCATCTCGGTGCGCTCGGCTTCGGAATGGGGGAGGTATCGCATGTCAGGGTCTCGTGTGTGTGGCCTTCCCCTCATCCGCCCTGCGGCCGAAGCCGGATGAGAGGGAAGCCGCTTGCATCAGGCGATGTGCTTGGCGTAGGCGGCCTCGTCGAGCAGCGCGTCGAGTTCGGCGGGGTCATCCAGCGTGAGTTTCACGATCCAGCCATCGCCGTCGGGCGAGGTGTTGATGAGGCCGGGCTCGCCGCTCAGCGCGGTATTGACCTCGGCGACGGTGCCCGAGGCAGGGGCGTAGATCTCGGACGCGGCCTTCACCGATTCGACGACGGCGATCTCCTCGCCCTTCCTGAGCTTCCGGCCGACCTGGGGCAGCTCGACGAAAACGATGTCGCCGAGCTGGTCCTGCGCGTAGGCGGTAATGCCGACAGTGCCGGTGGCGCCGTCGAGCCAGATATATTCGTGGTCCTCGGTATAACGTGTCGTCATGGGGTGGCCTTCCGCACGTAGCGATGGGGAACGAAGGGGAGCGGAGCGATCTCGGCCGCCTGCAGGCGATCGCGCACTGCGACCTGCAGGCGCGTGCCCGGCGCGGCCTTGTCGGGCGGCACAAAGCCGAGCGCGATGGCGCGATTCAGCATGGGCGAGAAACCGCCCGACGTGACGCGGCCGATGCCCTGGCCCTGTTCGTCGAGGATGGTCGCGCCCTCGCGCGCCGGCGCACCCTCGACGAAGAGGCCGACGCGGACGCGGGCCAGTTCGCCGGCAAGCTCGGAGAGGATGCGGGCAGCGCCGGGAAAGTCGCGGGCCTCGCGGCGCCGCTTGCTGACGGCGAAATCGAGCCCCGCCTCGACGGGCGAGACGGTGTCGTCGAGATCGTGCCCGTAGAGCGGCAGACCGGCCTCGAGGCGCAGGCTGTCGCGGGCACCGAGGCCGGCTGGGCGCACGCGCCCGTCGGCCAGCAGCGCGGCCCAGACCTCCGCCGCGCGATCGGCGGCGCAGAGGATCTCGAAGCCGTCCTCACCGGTGTAGCCGGAGCGTGACACGATCAGCTTGGTGCCGTGCCAGTCGAAGGGGGCGTAGTGCATGAAGGCGAGGTCGGCGGCGCCGGGCGCGAGGCCGGCCAGCACGGCGGCGGCCTCCGGCCCCTGCAGCGCGAGCAGCGCGCCATCGTCGGCGCGGGTGAATTTCGCCGCCGGCGCCGCGGCACCCGCGAGGGCGGCGAAATCGGCCTCCTTGGTGCCGGCGTTGACGATGACATAGAGCGAGCCGGGATAGAGCGGCGAGCGGGCGATCATCAGATCGTCGCGGATGCCGCCCTCGTCGTTGAGCAGCATCGTGTAGCGGACCTGGCCCGGCTTCAGGCCGCGCAGGTCGCCGCAGACCAGCGGCTCGAGCAGCGCGGCGACGGCGGCGTGATCGGCCGCGTCATCGCCGCTCGCGGGGACCTGCACGAAGGCCGGCCCCATATGCGAGACGTCGAACAGGCTCGCATGCTCGCGGGTCCATTTGTGCTCGGCGATGATGCCGGTGG
>PJTQ01000509.1_pt1 | contig 20280 bp, 16 predicted proteins | sample 1512231 | NCBI WGS metagenome assembly PJTQ01 (sample SAMN08177688, study PRJNA422409) | Soil metagenome, whole genome shotgun sequencing project. | isolation source: Soil (3) enriched on wood chips | place: USA: Madison | collected 2015-01-15 | reverse complement strand
GGCAACAGCGAAACGATCCGCATCAACGCCCCCGCCGCCGGCACGTACTACATCAAGCTCGTCGGCACCCGCGCCTACAAGGACGTGCGGTTGCAAGCGCGGTTCTAGCAATGGCCTGAACAGGCCAGACCGCTCCTTGCGCGTCGCCATGCTCCGGCGGGCGACGCGCCTTTGGCGGCGTCTGCCGCGGTTGCGCGTCCCCCACGGGGGCGAACTTCCGAGGCAGGCGCCAGGCCGGGAAGCGATGCACGCCATCCCACCACCATGCGAGCCGGAATCCGCCGGAACGGACCGCCGGCCCGCATGACCCAACGAGGTCGAGAAAATGAAGAAGATCGAACAGGCGGTCTTGGCTGCCGCAACGCTGCTGCTCTGCATGGCAGCGTCCGCCCAGTCGCGAAGCGACGCAGTCGACAGCAACCAGGTGCCCGATTACGCCGCGGTGCTCGGGGCGCCACTTGTCGTGACGGACGCCCGCACGGGCCACAAGCGCGCGCTCACCGATGCGGAAGTCAAGCGCCAGGTGGAACGCAAGCACAGTCGACGCACACCGCGCGAGCGCGAAGCGTCGTTGCCGGTGAACCGGATGATCCACGCCATGCCCGCCACCAACGAAGAAGCCAGGCAGGATGCCACCGTCGCGGCGGACGGCACGGTGACCACGCGGGTGTCGCGCGAGCAACTGCAACCGGTGTATGGCGTGAAGGCGCCGGGCGGCGGTTTCCGCGCCTCGCACGAGCCGGACGCCAACCAAGACGCGTCGCGATAAGGAGACGAACATGATGAAGACGAAACTTCTTTCCGCCGGCCTCGCGGCCGCGTTGCTGGTTTTCTGCGCGCCGGGTGCGAACGCGCAGTCCAGGATCATCCTCAACAATCTCGATGCGGCCGGCGTGGGTCTCAACGACACCACGCCCGCGACCCCGTCAGCCGGGAATCCCGGCGCGACGCTCGGCGAGCAGCGGAGGATTGCATTCCAGTACGCGGCGGATATCTGGGGTGCGCTGCTTGACAGCCCGACGCCGATCCGGGTGAACGCTTCGTTCGCACCGCTGCAATGCGACGACGACAAGATCATCCTCGGCCAGGCGGGGCCAACCTCGCACCAGCGCAACTTCCCTAATGCACCCCTGGCGGGGACCGATTACACCGTGGCGCAGGCCAGCGCGCTTGCCGGCGAGGACCTGGCCAGGGGAGGCGCGCACCTCCAAGCCTGGTTCAGTTCCGCGATTGATAGCCCGACCTGCCAGGAAGAACAAGGTGCCAGGGGCTGGTACTACGGCCTGCTGGGCAATGACGACAATGCCGAAAACCGGTCGAACTTCCTGAACGTGATCATGCATGAGATGGGACACGGCCTGGGCATGATCGGGAGGCTGAGCCAATCGGTGTACGACAACATTGCGTGGTCCAACCAAAGTGGACAGAGCATCAGGGACCTCGCCGCGACCGACTCCCTGGGATTGTTCGAGGCGATCACGACGCCCGGTGACGTGGTCTGGACCGCGGGACTTGCCAACGCCACGGGTGCACTGCTCGCCGACAACCGCCAGGTGCTGGCAGTGAGCGATCCGAACCCGGCCGGATACGCCCTCACACAGGCGAGCTTCGGAAATCAGGACCTTTCCAGCTTCCCCGCGGGCAATGTCGTACTGATGCGGGATGTTCCCGCCACGCAGGGCGGTGCCGGGACATCACTCGGGTGCGAAGGGGCATCGGGACAACAGCCGCTCGCAAATCCGGAAGCACTGGCCGGCAACATCGCCCTGGTCGATCGTGGCGAATGCGAGTTCGGCATCAAGGCGCTCAATGCACAGAACAGCGGTGCGGTCGCGGTCATCATTGCCAACAGCGACGATGATACATCGCTCACGCCCGGCCCCGGCGAGCGTGGCGACGAGGTCACCATTCCGGTCATCCTGGTGGCGCGGTCGAGCGGGCAGGCGTTGCGTGGGGACGCTCCGGTGATCGTTGCCGGCATCCGGCCGGATCCGGATCGGTTCTACGGCCTGGACGACAATGGCCGCCTGCGGCTGTACACGCCAAGTGAATTCTCGAGCGGTTCGACCTATTCGCATGTCGATACCGACATGCAGCCCAATGCGCTGATGGAGCCTGCGGAGACAAGCACGCTGCAGGCCCACGTGTTCATCGATGTCGCGCTGGACATGTTCGAGGACATGGGCTGGCCGACCAATCGCGACGGCACCGCCCGCATCGGCCAATGCGATACCGGCGTGCCAATGGTGCGTGATGGCAGCTTCATCCCCGGCGCCAACCTGGTCGCGCAGCAGGGATTGTGCTCCACCGCCGCCAACGGAAACCGTTCGAAGTACATGGCATGCATGAACGACCACGCAATGCAGCTGCGTGACCTGGGCATCCTGACCAACCCGGAAGTGGTTCAGGTCCGCTCCTGCGTGGCGAAGCTGCGCTGAGCAAGAGGCGGGTGGCGGCGTGTCCGATTGTCCGGGCATTGCCGCCATGCGCTTGTGTGACGGGATGTGGGGCACCCGGTTGGGTCCGCCGCGGTCGTGTCACGACGGGCAGCGGGCGAGGGTCGCCGATGCCTACTGGTGGTCGGCAGGCGCCAAGGTGATCTCGTCGGCGCCGGTGCGACGAGCCTGCAACGCCCACCCTTCCCGCAGCGTATCCAGCAGCGCCTGAGAGTCGTCGGCGCGGAAGATGCCACTCATGCGCAGCTCGCCAAGCTCTGGATCGGCCAGCACGAACCGGGTGGTGGAATAACGATTGAAATCCTCGAGCAGGTCGCGCAGGGGCTTGTCCTTGAACACGAGTTCACCGTCGACCCAGGCGCGCGCCACCTCGGCATCCAGTGGCTCCGGAGCGCTGATCGCGCCATCGGAACCATAGGTGATGCGCTGGCCCGGCAAGAGGGTGCGGGTGCGACTGGCACTGCCTTCCCCGGTGGACACCTCCACCTTCCCTTCCAGCAGGCCGACGATGACTTCGTCGGCCGTCTTGCCGACCTGGAATACCGTTCCCAGCGCGCGGACCGTACCTGGTCCGGCGTGTACCACCAGCGGGCGCGTCGCGTCGTGGGCCGCCTGGACCTGCAGGCGCCCATGTTCGAGTTCGATCCGGCGCGTGTCGGATGTAAACGACACGGCCACCCTGGAGTTGGTATCGAGCGCAAGCGTGGAGCCGTCCGTCAGGGTGAGCGTCCGTTGCTCGCCGATGCGCGTGACGTAGTGCTGGTCCGGCATCGCCGGCCCCCGCATGAGCCATGCGCCGGCGCCCAGGGCCACCAGCAGGCTGGCTGCGGCTGCCAATGCCCAGGGGCGCCGCCACGACGGCCGCGAGCGCATGGTCGCCGCTTCGCGCCTGGCCTGTTTCGCGGCCTCGACCAGCAACTGGTCGCCTGCCTGTGCCGCGCCCAGGCCGTGGATGCGCTCGATCCGGGCATAGTCGGTGACGTTGGCAGGCGAGGCCGCCAACCAGTCCTCGAAGGCCGCGCGGTCCCGGGGGCTGCAATGCGTGGAGAGCAGGCGTGCCAGCCAGTCCTCGGCGGTCTGCGGGGAATCATCCGGTTTCGGATGCGTGTTCATGGCGTCAGTGGTCCGGGTTCGAAGACAGGGGGGCGGCGTCGAACCGATGCCGCAGCGATGCGAGTGCCTTGCTCATGTGCTTCTCGACCGCTTTGACCGAAATGCCGCAATGACGGGCGATCTGGCTGTAGCTCATGCCCTCGATGCGGTTGAGCAGGTAGATCTGCCGGCAGCGCTTGGGCAGGTCGAGGATGGCCGCGCGCACGCGCTGCAGTTCACCCAGGTGCTCGGCCTTCTGCTCGGGACCCGGTTCCGTGGAGGGGAGTTCGTGCAGGTCCGCGTCAAGGCTGAAGTGCAGGGCGCCGGACGCGCTGGCGAACCGCCGGTGATTGTCGGTGAGGCGGTTCAGCGCGATGCGGAAGAGCAAGACCCGCAGCGCATCCAGGGGCTGGTCACGATAGCGCATCAGTCGGATCAGGCTTTCCTGCGCCACGTCCTGTGCGTCCTGCTCGCTGGCGCCACGGCTGCGCAGGAAGCCCATCAGTGCGGGCCGTTGCGCACGCAGGAACTCCTCGAACGCGGGCTCAAGGCTTTCCGGCTCGGATGAGGGGGGCCTGGAGAGGGCTTGGCTCACTTCTGCACACGGCGTCGAAAGAGGCGCCAATGCTAGCCCATGCCGGGTGCGAATCGTGTCTTGCAGCACGATATGCACGGCGCTCACGGGAGCAGGTAGGGAGGTGGCCATGCTCCTGCGTTTGTACACCCCGCCAGCTGCATGCCGACGGCTGGGGCGGAGCCGACATGACATGGATGATCTCATTGGGGACACGCCATGCCCGGCGGCGCAGGGAGAAGGATGGCCGGCAAGGCAGGTGCACGTTGCGCGCGTCGCATCCACCGCAACTGCCCGCGCAGGGCACCCGCAACGACGCTGCCTTTCGGGAACGGCGGCCGTGGTGGGAAACCTTGCGGCGCTTACGCTGTCAGTTCCCGCGAGAGTCTTCGCATCCATCTGGCCTCGACCTGGCGTGCCACCAGGGACGCCAGCTGTCCCTTGATTTCGGAGCCCTCCGGGAGGGCATCGATCACCGGTTGCCATGCGCCGCGCTCGGCCCAGCGCGTGAACCGAACGTAGATGGCATGTCCGTTACCGTATGTTGTCGGCGTTTGATACCAGTAGGCATGCGCGTGAGCTACCCACAGTACGCCCTCGATGAACCTGCGAACCGGATCCGGCCCGCGACCGTCATGGTTGTGGGAGCGGGCTGCCAGGCTATGGGGTAATGCGTCCACGATCCGCTGCCATTGCGACTCCTCCAGGCGAAACACCAGGACACGGCGGGTTGCGAGCTTCTGGGCGAAGTTTTCGTGGGGATCCGCCACGCATGCTTGGGAACCCGTGTTTTCATTTCTGCTGGCAAGTGTCTCGATCACGCGCTGACTCGGGAATATTGTCGGGAAGCAGTACGGTCTGTAACGCAGCGGGATGGCTGTTTCCCTACCCGCACAATGCTTCGTCGCGATACGCGAAGGCGAAATCGCACGTATCTGCAAGGCGTTTTTTTCTGGCATGGCTTGCCTGTCTGGCTTGCCTGGCGTGTCTGCCTGCAGGCGCATGGGACACCACCGTGGCCCGCGCCGAAGGAGCGTCTTCGAGCGAAGACGCGATCGCCTATCGAATTACCGCCGGAACGCTGGACGAAGCGCTAAAGCTGTGGGCGCGGCAGAGTCAGCGCCAGATTCTTTTTGCCAGCGAGCAGGTGGCCGGTCGACGCGTTCCTGGCTTGTCGGGCAAGCACGATCCGGATGCCGCGCTGGCGCGGTTGCTGCAGGGAAGCGGTTTCAGTGCATTGCGCATCAACCTGACCACCTACACGCTGCGACCGATCCCCGTTGCGGCATCGATGCAGGTGCCACCGTCGTCCACCGAGGTCGCTGCGCCGCGCCAATCCGTGCAGGTACCAGAAGCCGTTGAGATGCAGCCGGTGGAAGTGATCGGCACGCACATCCCCGGGCTTTCGATGATTACGCCGCGGCCGGTGACCCTGATCGACCGCGAGCAGATCAAGAGCAGCGGCTACCAGTCGCTGTTCGAACTGCTGCGGGTGCAGCCGGGGGTGCGCGGGCATCATCCGGTGGGCGTCGCGTTCGACAACGGGCAGGCGGTAGTGCCCGGCGGAGGCGCCGCGGCCGCCAGTCTCGATGCACTCGGCCCGCGCGCCGTGCTGTTCCTGGTCGATGGCCGTCGACCGGCCACTTACGGACTTGTATCCGGGGCGTATGGGGCGCTGTTCGACCTGGACTCCATTCCGTTGAACATGGTGGACTACATCGAAATCCAGCGTGGCGGCGCGTCGGCCATCTACGGTTCCGACGCCATTGCAGGCGTGGTCAACATCGTGTTGCGCAAGGACCTGGTCGGCAGCGAGGCGGCCGCACTGTACGGCCTGTCCTCGCGCGGCGACGCCGGGACGCGACGGCTATCGCTGGGAAGCGGGTTCGACCTGTCACATGGCGGGCACCTGTTCATCGACATCGACCGCCTGCAGCGCGACGGCCTGCCCGGGGACGCGCGACCCTGGCATACCGATGACCTGGGTCGATTCGGGCTTCCCGACGCGCGTTTTGAACTGGGTGCCTACCTGCTGGGGATCTTCCCTACGGAGACCTGGCCGGACTGTCCCCCGCCCGGTGATGGCAGCTCCGGCGTCTGTCGGCTCGATACGTCGCGTGGCTTCTCGCTGCAGCCCGCCCTGTCCAGCACGGCGGGGCATGGCCGCTACGACATCGCGTTGCGCAATAGCGTGCGCGCGCATGTGGATGTCCGAGCCTCGCACACCACAAAATCCATACTCAGTTCGCCGTTCTCCGCTGCGATCTCGCAGGATTTTTACTATTACCGGTACGCATTCCTCGACGTGGGGCAGGTACGCAACCGCGTCTCGCACGATACTTGGAGCGTGGCGTCGGGATTCGAGGGAAGTGCGTGGGGCGGGAACTGGTCAGCGCACCTCGCGCGCGATCGCAGCAGCGTAACGGGTCGCGTGAGCGGGCTGATCAGCATTTCTGCGCTGTTTCGCGAGATCGAAGCGGGCAGTTACGTCCTGGGGCGTTGGGACGCCCCGCCACGCGTGCTGGACATGCTCTCCCCGGATGCCCGGCAGTCGGGCGCGTTCACTCAGGACACCGTGCAGGTGGACTTCAACCGGCCGGTGTTCGGACTGCCTGGCGGAAACGCCGTCCTGGCCACCGGCGCCTCGCTGCGGCGCGAACAGTTGCGCCGCACGTCGAGTGCGGCGTTCCTGGAGGGCGACATCGCGCTTGCGCCGGAGACCACGACGCGTACGCGCGAGCGCCACCACGTTTCGGCCTATGCGGAACTGAACATGCCGTTGTCGCCGAGGTTCGAAGTCAATGTCGCCAGCCGCATGGACCACGTGAATGGATACGGCGATCGATTCTCGCCACAGGCTGGTTTCAAATGGCAATTGACAGATCGCTTCATCCTGCGCGGCAGCGCGGGCCACGGCTATCGCACCCCGACCCTGTACGAGTTGCGTGCCCCGCTGGGGTTCACCAGCCTGGTCACCCTGCAACTCGAGCCGGGCGACCCTCCCTGCGCGACCCCATGGGGCGAAAACGGATGCGATCTGGAAGTCATTTCGCAAGAGACGCCTGGCCTGCGCCCGGAAGCATCGAGAAGCCAGACCCTGGGCATGGTGTGGTCGCCGGTTGCGGGTATGGATATCAGCCTGGATCGCTATCGGATCGTCCGCCGCAACGAGATCCAGCAAGTCGACGTGACTCGTCCGCGCGACCATGCCGATGCCTGGCTGCTTGATGAGCAGGGCCGGCTTTCCGGGATCGCATTGCGGTACGGGAACCTGGCCAAGACGCGGGTCTCGGGCTGGGACCTGGATGTCCGCTATGGACGCGATACGCGCTGGGGCGACATCGGCGTGCGCCTGTCGGGCAGCTATCTCGAACAGTTGGAGAACACTTCTCTGGTTGAACGGGAAACGACCGATCGCATTGGTTTCGACCTGCCCAGAGTGGTGACGACCGGCAGCATAAGCTGGCAACGCGGTGATTGGGGCACGACGCTCAACCTGCAACACAGCGGGAAGACGCATGCCTGGAACGCGGGCGAATCGTGCCCACGGCCCGAAAGCGGGCGCTGCGAGAACCCATCGATCACACTGCTCGGCCTCAACCTCGCGTGGAACGGGCTGGAGAACTGGCAGTTCGCGTTGAACGTCAACAACCTCACGGATCGACAGCCGCGCAACTATGCAACCCGCGCTGGTGGCTATGATATTTCCCGTGACGACCCTTTCGGGCGCTACTACCTGCTGAGCGTGGCCCGACGCTTCTGATTGATCCAGGTTGCCACGATGTGCCGTCAGGCACCCTGGTTCGACAACCGACGACGCTGTCGTCCGGTGGGCGGCAGTAGCGCGTCCCGCCGAGGCGCAGCGGTAGCGGCGGTTGTAGTCGATATCGCCATGTCCTGCACCGGCGGGCACCTGCATCATGGCTACCTCCTCCACGCTCCTCTAAACTGCGCAATCTGCGGGCCTATAGCTCAATGGTTAGAGCAGAGGACTCATAATCCTTTGGTTCCAGGTTCGAGTCCTGGTGGGCCCATTGATCGCCAGACCCACGCGGTCCGCTCGTGCGGAAACGCATGCGTCTGGTCGAAATGGCCACTCCTTGAGCATTGCAAGAAGGCGGGACTTGTCCGCAAGTGCCGGGCTTCCTTGCCCCGGAACCCAGTGATCAGGAACTCCTTGGGGCGTCCGGTCTTCCCAATTCCCGCTCGCGTGTCCGGGCCACATCGAGTATTGCGGTACGGCGATCGACAGCGCCGGCTGTGAACGGGGAAGGGCGGTGGTCACTCCTCTCCACCGGGTCGGATCAGGGGCGCCAGGTGGTTCCCGGGAGACGGGACGGCAGCGTGCCCCACCTGGCCGCCGTCGCCATCCCTTTCCGCCGGCCCTGTCTTTCGAGTCGCCGGGCGCGACCACGATCTGCAAGGATCGCGCTGGCAATCACGCCGAACAGGTGATCGGCGCGGGATGCGTGCGAGAGCTGCTCGCGAAGCCAGCCGAGTGCCGAGATCAGGTCGAACAACGCTGCGTCGTCCAGGTCCGCCCGGCGCGACGGGGATCGAATTGTCCAGCAGGTGTACGTGTTCGCGGAGTGCGGCACGGACGGGCGTTTCAATCGAATCGAAGAGACGACTTTGATGCTCGAAACGCAGTCGGTTCGGGAGATCGGCGGGCTCCCGGATGGTCCCCAGCGGCCGGCCGCCGGCGCGAACGCCCCGGCCGCATCCGGTGAGAACGCCAGGTTGCCGGTGACCGGAACGCTGGCGCCAGGCGACGGGCAAAGCATGGCGCGACCGTCGCAACAATCCGCGCGGGGCTGGCCCCGGGACACGCGGCGAAGATAGTTTCCCGCACCGTGTTGGATCCCTGCCCGCAGCGGCCACGCGGGCATAGAATGGCCGGATGATCCGGTCGTCGATCAATTCCAGGCGCATGGCGTGGCTGGCGCTGGCAGCGGTGCTGCTGATGGCGACCGCGCCGACGGTCAGCCGCGTGCTGGCGTCCGCGGCCGGGCAGGCGGGCGCGGTGCTGGTGGAGATGTGCACGGCCGCCGGGCTGAAGACGATCGATGTTTCCGGCCTCCTGGACACCGGCAACCAGGCGCCCGCGAGCGGCGACGCCATGGACGACATGTGCGGCTACTGCGCACTCGCCCCGCCGCTGGCGCTGGTCCTGCTGCTGCTGTGCGTGCTGGCCCCGCCGTTGCCGCTGCGGGTGCCGCTTTCACACCGCCCGCCCTTGCATCGGCCCGTGCGCAACCGGCGCGGCCTCGGCTCCCAGGCGCCCCCGATCGCGCCCTGAACCACAAGACCCCCTCTTTCCGCGCGGCCATGCGTCGCGCCCTTGTGCTTTGGAGCCAACATGTCGATTCCTGCCCGCGCGACGATGCGTTCGTCGTGCCTGTCCGCGGCCGTCCTCGCCGCACTGTGTTCCCCCCTGTCCGCGCGCGCGGACGATGCCCTGGCCGCCGGCCCGCAGGCAGTCACCCTCGACGCGATCGAGGTCCACGGCGTGCGCGACGCGATCGCGTCCGAGCGGGCGCTGACGCCCGGCGCCGTCAGCGTCGTCGATGGCGAGACCTTCTACCAGCGATCGGTCGACAACATGGCCGACGCGCTGCGCTACGTCCCCGGCGTGTGGACCGAGAGCACGACCGGTGGCGATGCCATCTTCATTTCCAGCCGTGGCTCCAACCTCGACGCCACCGATTACGACAACAACGGCATCAAGCTGTTCCAGGACGGATTGCCGGTCAGCACGGCCGACGGCAACAACCACAACCGATTCATGGATCCGCTGGCGGCCCGCCATGCCATCGTCGCCCGCGGCGCCAACGCGCTGACCTACGGTGCGAGCACGCTCGGGGGCGCGATCGATTTCGTGTCGCCCACGGTGCGCAACAGTCCGCCGATGCAGGTAGTCCTCAGTGGCGGCAGCGATGGCGCGCTGGCCGGCCGGCTGACGGCCGGCGGGCTGTCCGGCGATCTCGATGGTCAGGTCACCCTGGAGGGCAAGCACCGGGACGGCTATCGCGAGCATAGCCGGCAGCGCCGGGTCGGCCTGTATGCCAATGCCGGCTGGCAGGTTTCGGAGGACGTCGGCCTGCGCGTCTTCGCAACGCACGTCGACAACCGGGAAGCGCTGGCCGGCGCGCTGACGCGGGCGCAGTTCGAGGACGACCCACGACAGGCCAACCCGTCCGCCATCACCGGCAACTTCCAGTTGAACGTGAAGACCGATCGCCTGGCGGCCACCGGTGCCTGGGAGATCGACGTCGGCCGCCGGCTCCAGTTCGGCCTGTCGTACGAGGACCAGGCGCTGTACCACCCGATCGTCGACAAGGTCATGGTGGACTTCGACGGTCCCGGGCCCAATCCACCGGTGGAAGTCTTCAGCCTGCTGAAGAACACCGACCAGCGCACGGTGGCCGGCATGGCCCGCTACAACGTCGCGCTGGGCGACCACGACGTGCTGGCCGGCATCAATCTGGCGGGTACCCGCGAGAAGGGCGGCAACTATCGCAACGACGGCGGCCGGCGCAACGGCCAGACCGGGATCATCGACAACCGCTCCGACAGCGTGGAGGTGTTCCTGCTGGACCGCTGGCGGTTCACGCCGGACTGGACCCTGGTCTACGGCGCGCAGGGCGTGCTGACCGGTCGCGATGTCCGCAACGTGGACCTGGCCAGTGGCGACGTGCGCAACCCGAAGGACGACTACGCCTCCTTCAATCCGCGTGTCGGCGTGATCCGGGCGCTGGGGCCTGGCCGCGAGGCATTCGCCAGCGTCGGCCGGTTGTACGAGGCGCCCACCACGTTCGAGCTGCAGGACGACGTCCGCGGGGGCGATGCCACGCTGGACGCGATGCACGGCAGCGTGGTCGAGCTGGGGCTGCGCGGGAACACCGTGGCATCGGCGGACGCGCCGCGCTGGCATTGGGACGTGTCGGTCTACTACGCGCAGGTGCGCAACGAGATCCTGTCCGTCGACGACCCCGCCGCCCCCGGGACCAGCCTGTCGACCAACGTCGACAGGACGATCCACGCCGGTATCGAGGCCCTGGCGGGCGCCAGCTTCCCGTTCGGCGGCGGCGCGCATCGCATCGAGCCGCTCATCAGCGCCACGTACAACGCGTTCTCCTTCGACGGCGACCCGGTCTACGGCGACAACGCGCTGCCGGCCGCGCCGAAGTACGCGATGCGCGGCGAGGTGATGTACCGCCACCAGGGCGGCTTCTTTGCCGGTCCGACTTTTGACCTGGTCGGAGCGCGTTACGCGGATTTCAGCAATACCTACCGGATCGGCTCGTACGGATTGGTGGGTTTCCGCGCGGGCATCGAGGGCGATCGTTGGGAATTGTTCGCAGAGCTAGGGAACCTGCTCGACAAGGACTACGTCGGCGCGATCAGTGTGCGCGACCGGGCCGGCGCTGCGGACGCCATCCTGCAGCCCGGCGCACCGCGGTCGGTGCATGTCGGCTTGCGCTTGCGGCTCTGACCGACGCCTGCGGACCGTCATGGCGTGGCGAATGCCCATCAGGGGAAGCCACGGTTCAACAGGTCATCCTGGCCAATCACGATGGTCGGGAAAGGCTTGAGCGCCCAGGCTGTTGTGGGCGTGTCAACGCCTGCAAGAAAGGCAGGAAACTCCGCCTGCGCCTTCGCCAAGGCCGATCTCGGTCGGCCGCAGACAATGCCGGCCTGGTCAGCCGGCTTCCCTGAGTCGACCGTCGATCAGCAGCAGGTGTCGCGTCAGGCTGATTGCGTCCAGGAACACGCCGTCGTGGCTGACGACCACCAGCGCGCCTTCGTAGGCGCGCAATGCGTCCTCCAGTTCGGCCACGGTGTCCAGGTCGAGGTTGTTGGTCGGTTCGTCCAGCAGCAACAGCCGCGGCGCGGGCTCCGCATGCAGCACGCAGGCCAGCGATGCACGCAGGCGTTCGCCGCCGGACAGGGCGCCGGCGGGCAGGTGCATGCGCGCGCCGCGGAACAGCCAGCGCGCCAGCAGGTTGGCGCGCTCCGGCTCCGGCATGTCCGGGACGAACGCGGCGAGGTTTCCGGCGACCGTGCGGTCCGGATCGAGCAGGTCCAGCCGCTGTGACAGGTAGGCGATGCGGCCGGGACCGCGCCGGATATCGCCGGCGTCGGCCGCCAGATCGCCGCAGATCACGCGCAGCAACGTGGACTTGCCGCTGCCGTTCGCGCCCGAGATGGCGATCCGTTCCGGGCCGCGGATCTCCAGGTTCACGCCCGGATTGGCGAACAGCGGCCGTGTGCCGCGGACGACCTGGATGCGCCTGCCGGAGAAGACCAGCTGGCCCGCGGGCACCCGGGTCGCCGGCAAGGCAAGGTCCAGGTCCGGCGTTTCGCGCAGCCCCTGGGCCGCTTCCCCGAGCCGCCTGCGTGCGTCGTCGACGCGCGCGGCGTGGACATCGGCGGACTTGCCGGCTGCGACCTGCGCGCTTCGCTTGCGATTGCCCGCCACGATGCGCGGCAACCCCGCGCTATGCACGTGGCGACCGGCATTGCCCGCCCGGCGCTCGCTGCGTTCGCGTGATTGCTGGCGTTGCTGCCGTTCGCGCTTTACTTCCTGGCGCAGCGTGCGGACTTCCTGTTCGGCCGCTTCCTGTTCGACGCGCACCGCCTGCCGGTAGATGCCGAAACCTCCGCCGTAGAGGCGAAGCGCGCTGCGGCCGAGTTCGCCGATCTGGTCCATCCGCTCCAGCAGCTCGCGGTCGTGGCTGGCCACCAGCAGGCAACCGCTCCAGTCCTCGACCAGTCGATACAGGTGCTCCCGCGCGCCGCGGTCGAGGTTGTTGGATGGCTCGTCGAGCAGCAACACGTCGGGTTGCCGGATCAACTGCGCCGCCAGGCCAAGTGCCATGGCTTCGCCGCCGCTGAAGGTCGCCAGCCGGCGATCGAACGCGATTCCGTCCAGCCCCAGGCGCGCCAATGCCGCGCGTGTTCGCTCCTCGATGTCCCAGTCGTCGCCGACGGCATCGAAGAGGCTGGCATCGGCGCGGCCCGCGGCGATGGCTTGCACCGCCTCCAGCTTTGCCGCGATCCCCAGTACTTCGGAAACGCGCAGCGCTCCGCTCAGGGGCAGGTGCTGGGGAAGGTAGGCCGGTGTGCCGCGCACCTCGACCGTGCCTGCGATCGGATCGAGGTGCCCGGCCAACAGTTTGAGCAGCGTGCTCTTTCCGGCGCCGTTGGCGGCCACGATTCCGGTGCGCGATGGCCCGAGGACGAACGACAGGCGATCGAAGACCGGACTGCCATCCGGCCACGAGAAACAGAGGTTGGATGCGCGAACAAGGGGTTCGGACATGGAGTCGGTTCTCCATTGGCGTCGGCGGAAGCGCACCCCCGTTCGACGGGTCGACCATGGCGACCGCAAAGGATCTGGCGCGGTCGGCGCGCTTGATCCCGGGTCGTGCGTGATGGGTCAACGAGAAGGGCCGGCCTGCTCACATCGCTGCGCTGTCTCCGTTCGTGCGGTGGAATTCTACACAGGCCGCCGCGCGGTATTCCTTGCCGACGCGTGCCTGCGGATACGGTGCGGCAACCGGGCGGGAATATCGATCCCACCATCGTGCAATCGAATCGACGGGAAAGAAGTGTTCGACGCTCGCGGACACGAGCCGGTGCGGTCAAGGACCCCGAAACCGTCAACGGCGGCCGAACACCGCAGGGCGACCGCCGGTGCGCCGCAGCGCATCGATACCAAGGTATCGACCGACACCATCGCGCAATCGCCCTGCGTGCAGGGCTCTGGTGTCATGCCTCCCGCGTTCCCCGCTCGCGCTTCCCCTCCCCCTTGCCGCTGGAGAATGATCATGTCCGCAGCCCCGCTCGCAGGCGTCCGCAATCGGATCCTCGCTGCGCCCGCCATGTCGAATGTGTTCGCGCTTGCCCTGGTGGCCACGGCGGGGTTCGCCCATGCCGCGCCGGCGCCCGGTGCCCGGGCGTCCGTCGCCACCGCGTCCGCGCAGCCGGCGACGCGCGACGACGCATCCATCCGTCCGTTCCGCATCCACGTCCCGGAAGCGCAGCTGGTCGACCTGCGCAATCGCATCGCCGCGACGCGCTGGCCCGACAAGGAAACCGTCGACGACCAGTCGCAGGGCATCGAGCTGGCCAAGGTGCAGGCGCTGGTGCGCTACTGGGGCGACGGCTACGACTGGCGCAAGGCCGAGGCGAAGTTGAACGCGCTGCCGGAGTTCGTGACCACGATCGACGGGGTCGACATCCAGTTCATCCACGTGCGCTCGCGCCATCCCAACGCGCTTCCGCTGCTGCTCACCCACGGCTGGCCCGGCTCGCCGCTGGAGTTCTTGAAAACCATCGGCCCGCTCACCGACCCGACGGCCTACGGCGGTCGTGCGGAGGACGCGTTCGACGTCGTGATTCCCGCCATCCCAGGCTACGGATTCTCCGGCAAGCCGACGGACACCGGCTGGGGTCCGGACCGCGTCGGACGCGCCTGGGACGTGCTGATGAAGCGCCTGGGATACGCCCGCTACGTCTCGCAGGGGGGCGACCATGGCTCCGTGATTTCGGACGCGATGGCGCGCCAGGCGCCGCCCGGGCTGCTCGGCATCCACCTCAACATGCCGGCCACCATCCCCGGCGACCTCGTCAAGGCGATCAACAGCGGCGATCCGGCGCCCGCCGGCCTGTCCGCCGATGAAAAAACCGCGTTCGAGTCCCTGAGCAGGTTCTTCGGCAGGGACGCGGCCTACGGCGCGATGATGGTGACGCGCCCGCAGACCATCAGCTACGGGCTCAACGATTCGCCGGCCGGCACGGCGGCGTGGATGTACGAGAAGTTCGCGCAGTGGACCGACAGCGACGGCGAGCCCGAACGCGTGCTCACGCGCGATGAAATGCTCGACGACATCACCCTGTACTGGCTCACCAGCACCGCGGCCTCGGCCTCCAGGTTCTACTGGGAAAACAACAACAACAACTTCAGCGCCGCGGCGCAGAAGACCGCCGAGATCTCGATCCCGGTCGCGATCACCGTGTTTCCCCACGAGATCTACCGCGCGCCGAAGAGCTGGAGCGAGCAGGCCTATCCGTCGCTCTACTACTTCAACGAGGCCGGCAAGGGCGGCCACTTCGCCGCCTGGGAGCAGCCGCAACTGTTCAGCGAGGAACTGCGCGCGGCGTTCCGGCCACTGCGTGCGCGGCAGGCAAGAACCGCTGCCGTCCAGTCCGGCCGCTAGCCGGTCCATGGCCGGCAGGTTCCGACGCATCCGGTCGTGCGGCACGGACGCCGCGATTGCAGCCCGTTCCCCAATGAAGAGGCACTCCCCATGAACACCCATATGCTGGCGCCGGCGACGGAAGCGAACGGCAAACGTTCCTCCCTGCTGAGGTTGTATCTCGGTCGTGGCGTGCTGGCCCTGGCGTGGGCGGCGGCATTCGCCAAGGCCCATGGCACGCTCGACGCGGTCGCGATCACCCTGCTGGTCGCCTATCCGCTGATCGATGCGGTGTCTTCGCTGATCGACTACCGCACCCTCGCGGGTGCATCGGAACGCCGGGTGACGGCATTCAACGCGGTGCTGGGCACATTCGCGGCCATTGCCCTGGGCATCGCCGGCAACAGCGGTGCCGCGGCGGCGCTGGTGGTGTTCGGGGCATGGGCCGTCGCCTCCGGAGCGGCGCAGGTGCTGGTTGGCCTGCGGCGTCGCGGTCCCGAACTGGGCAGGCAATGGCCGATGCTGGTTGCGGGCGGACTGTCGTTCCTCGTCGGCATCTTCTATGCCGTGCAGGCCCTGGGCGAGCACCCGCCACTCGAGAAGCTGTCCATCTACGCCACTGGCGGCGGCGTGTTCTTTATCGTCCAGGCCGGCCTGCTTGCGTGGCGGTCGCGCCAGGCCTGGGCACAGCCGGCCTGATCATCGAAAGCAACGAACGGCGTGGCGGGCCGCATGTCGGCCGACGCAAGCCGGAACCCGCAACGGAGAACCGAAATGAAAACGACGACATCGATGGCCATGGCCGACCGGCCCCGCCGCCGCTTCCTGGGCGCATCGCTTCTCGCGATTGCGGTGGCGCAGTTCGGCTTGATGGGCACCGTCCATGCGCAAGCGCAGCCGGCGACCGCGGTCGAATCCGAAGCGCATGCCTCGCTCGGGCCGCTGAAGCACGTCGACGCCGGCGTGCTCGACGTGGCGTACGCCGAGCAGGGCCCGGCCAACGGCCCGGTCGTCATCCTGCTGCACGGCTGGCCGTATGACATCCACAGCTACGTCGACGTGGCGCCGCGGCTGGCGGCGAAGGGTTATCGGGTCATCATCCCGTACGCGCGTGGCTACGGTGCCACGCGCTTTCTTTCTGCAGGCACGCCCCGCAACGCGGAGCCCGCCGCGCTGGCGAGCGACGTGGTCGACTTCATGGACGCGCTCGGGATCAAGCGCGCGGTGATCGGCGGTTTCGACTGGGGCGCGCGTTCGGCGGACATCGTCGCGGCGCTCTGGCCGCAGCGGGTCAAGGCGCTCGTCTCGGTCAGCGGCTACCTGATCGGCAGCCAGGAATCGGGCAAGGTACCGCTGCCACCGGATGCCGAACTGCAGTGGTGGTACCAGTACTACTTCGCCACCGACCGCGGCCGCGACGGCTACGACAAGTACCGGCACGACTTCGCGAAGCTCATCTGGAAGCTGGCCTCGCCGAAGTGGAATTTCGACGACGCCACCTTCGATCGCAGCGCGGCCGCGCTCGACAATCCCGACCAGGTGGCGCTCGTGGTCCACAACTATCGCTGGCGGCTGGGCCTGGTCGAGGGCGAAGCGAAGTACGCCGGCCTCGAGCAGCGGCTCGCCGCGTTCCCGGCCATCACCGTGCCGACCATCACCCTGGAAGGGGACGCCAACGGCGCGCCGCATCCGCCGGCCGAGGCGTATGCCCAGCGGTTCACCGGCAAGTACGAGCACCGCCTCGTCACCGGTGGCATCGGGCACAACCTTCCGCAGGAAGATCCGCAGGCGTTCGTCCAGGCGATCGTCGACGCCGACCACCTCTGACCGCGCCTGGAGGAACACCGCGATGAAACCGACACCCTCGGGCGTGCTCGCCGTCGCCGCCGTGGCATGCGCGCTGGCGGCGGCAGTGGTCGCCCACGCCACCGCCACTGCCGGCGTTGACGCCGACGACAAGCCTTCCTCGCCGATCTACGGGGTCACGATTCCCGATGGCTACCGGCAATGGCAGCTGATCGCACCGGCCCAGGAAGCCGCGCCGCTGGACGAACTGCGCGCGGTGCTGGGCAACGATGTCGCGGTCGAGGCCTATCGCCGGGGCACGCTGCCGTTCCCCGACGGCACGGTGCTGGCCAAGCTGGCGTGGAAGCACGTGCAGTCGCCCGAGTTCGAGCCGGCGTCCATCCCCGGCGCCGCCACCACGCTGCAGTTCATGGTCAAGGACTCGAAGAAGTATGCCGCCACCGGCGGCTGGGGCTTCGGCCGGTTCATCGATGGCAAGCCCGCGGACGAAGCGCAGCACCAGACCTGCTTCGCCTGCCACCAGGCGCGGGTGAAGGACCGCGATTTCGTCTTTACCCGGCTCGCCCCGTAGCGCATCCGCAACCCGGGGTTCCCAGGAGAAAACCGCATGTCGCAGGCATGGCTCATCACCGGAAGTTCGCGCGGCATCGGCCGCGCGCTGGCCGAAGCGGTGCTCGATGCCGGCCATCGTCTCGTGGCGACGGCCCGCGATCCCGCGCAGCTGGCCGGACTGGCGGCGCGCCATGGCGATGCGGTGCGCGTGGTCGCGCTCGACGTCACCGATCCGGCGGCCGCGCAGGCCGCCGTCGACACCGCGGTCGACAGCTTCGGCAGGCTCGACGTGCTGGTCAACAACGCCGGCTACGGCAACGTCGGTTCGGTCGAGGACACGCCGCTCGACGAGTTCCGCAGGCAGATCGAAACCAACCTGTTCGGGACGATCATCGTGACCAAGGCGGCGATTCCCGTGATGCGCGAACAGCGCAGCGGCCACATCATCCAGTTCTCCTCGGTCGGCGGACGCCTCGGCGCGCCCGGCCGGGCGCCGTACTCCGCGGCGAAGTGGGGCGTCGAGGGTTTCTCCGAGGTGCTGGCCGCCGAGATGGCGCTGGTCGGCGTCAAGGTCACCGTCATCGAGCCGGGCGGTTTCCGCACCGACTTCGCAGGCGCTTCGACCTCGCTGCAGCCGGGACGCGCCGAGTACGACCCGGTGGTCGGCGCGACGGTGCGAAGCCAGCGTGCCTACGACGGCCGGCAGCCGGGCGATCCGGCGCGCGCGGCACGGGCCCTGCTCGCCGTCGCGGCCATGCAACAGCCGCCGCTCCGGCTGCCGCTCGGGAGCGACGCGGTGGCGGCCATCGGCAGCGCCGATGCCGCACGGCAGGAACAGCTCGCGAAATGGCGCGAACTCAGCGTGTCGACGGATTTCCCGCCGGCCGCCGTCGCCGATTGATGTCCCGGCATCGCGCCACGACGCCTGACCGCGCGACCGCGGACCCATGCACGACAAGAAACAAGCGACGCAATTCCATCCGCAACCCACCATGAGGCCCAGGCCATGAGCAAGATCGAGAAAGTCCTGTACACCGCAAGAACCCATACCACCGGCGGCCGCGACGGCGCCGCGCGCAGCGACGACGGACGCCTGGACATCAAGCTGTCCTCGCCCGGCACCTCGGGCGGCGGCACCAATCCCGAGCAGCTGTTCGCCGCGGGCTGGTCGGCCTGCTTCGAAGGGGCGATGGCGATCGCGGCGAAGAAGATGAAGGTCACGCTGCCGGACGACCTTGCGGTCGACGCCGAGGTCGACCTGGGCACCGCCAGCGATGGCTACCACCTGCAGGCCCGGCTCGAGGTTTCCCTGCCGGGCGTGCCGGGCGACGTGGCGCAGGCGATGGTCGACGAAGCCCACCGCACCTGCCCGTACTCGAAGGCGACGCGCGGCAACATCGACGTCGCCATCACCCTGGCCTGAAACCGCGTTGCCAATTCGATCGAGAGGCCGGAGGAGGCCGAAAATGAAGAAGATACTCACCGCACTGGCGCTCGCGTCGGCCATGTTCATCGGCTCGAATGCCTCCGCCCAGGAAGCCAGGCCCACGATCGTGCTGGTGCACGGCGCGTTCGCCGATGCTTCCAGCTGGAACGGGGTCATCGCGATCCTGGAGAAGGACGGCTATCCCGTCGTCGCCGCCGCCAATCCGCTGCGTGGGGTGAAGACCGACGCGCAGTCCGTGTCCGACATCGTGGGCGGCCTGCAGTCGCCGGTGGTCCTGGTCGGGCATTCGTACGGCGGCAACGTCATCACCGATGCCGCCAACGGGCACGCCAACGTCAAGGCGCTGGTCTACGTCAGCGCATTCGCGCCCGATACCGGCGAAACCGCGACCGGATTGTCGGGCAAGTTCCCCGGAAGCACGCTCGCGCCGACCCTTGCGCCTCCGGTGAAGCTCGCCGGTGGTGGAACCGACCTGTACATCCAGCAGGACAAGTTCCACGACCAGTTCGCGGCGGATGTCCCCGAAGCGCAGGCGGCGCTGATGGCGGCGACGCAACGGCCGGTGACCGAATACGCCTTGAACGAGCCGACCTCGAAGCCTGCCTGGAAGAGCATTCCGTCCTGGCACATCTACGGCAGCGCGGACAGGAACATTCCCCCGCAGGCGATGGCGTTCATGGCCAGGCGCGCGGATGCCCGCAAGGTGGAGGTCATCGAGGGCGCCTCGCACGTGGTGATGGTGTCGAACCCGGTGCCCGTCGCCCGCATCATCGAAAGCGCCGCGGCCGCGAAGTAAGGAGAAGGACATGGACAAGGGAAACAACACGCGCGCGGCGCTGGTCTTCGGCGGTTCGCGCGGCATCGGTGCGGCGGCGGCCCGCAGGCTCGCCGCCGACGGCTTCTCGGTCGCGCTGACCTACGTCTCGCAGGCGGACAAGGCCAACGAGGTCGTCGCGGAAATCGAAGCAGCGGGCGGCCATGCGCTGGCGATCGCCGCCGACAGCGGCGACCCCGCGGCGCCGGCACGTGCGGTCGACGCCGCCGTATCCCGGTTCGGCACCCTGCGCGCGGCGGTCATCAACGCCGGGATCTTGCGGGTCAAGCTGCTGCAGTCCGTGTCCCTGGACGAGTTGCAGCAGATGCTGGACG
>PJTQ01000506.1_pt1 | contig 20376 bp, 18 predicted proteins | sample 1512231 | NCBI WGS metagenome assembly PJTQ01 (sample SAMN08177688, study PRJNA422409) | Soil metagenome, whole genome shotgun sequencing project. | isolation source: Soil (3) enriched on wood chips | place: USA: Madison | collected 2015-01-15 | reverse complement strand
TGAAACTATTTATACCAACTACTGTATTTCACATAATTATTGGCAATCCTTTCAATTTCACCTTCTTTAAGTGCTTTAGAAACCATACCGATTTTTTTGGCAGGAATTCCGGCCCATAGTTCACCTTCCTTTATGTGGGTACCCTGCGTTACAACTGCACCGGCGGCAACAATCGAATAAGACTCCACTACACAATCATCCATCACAATAGCGCCCATCCCAATCAAAACATCGTCATGAAGCGTACAGCCATGGACAATTGCATTGTGTCCAACCGATACATTGTTTCCCATAGTCGTTGGGAATTTTTGATAGGTGCAATGAACCATTGCATTGTCTTGAATGTTTACTTTGTTTCCCATTTTGATAAAATTGACATCACCACGCAAAACCGCATTATACCAAATGCTGCAATCATTGCCCATTTCCACATCACCTATAATGACAGCGGTTTCGGCTAAAAAACAATTTTCCCCAAATTGTGGATCCTTCCCTAATAATTCTTTTACTAAAGCCATAAAATTAAACTATCAATTTCGGGTTAAATATAAGCAAAGATGAAGTACTTTTGCAGTATGATGAGAGTTTATATAGACCATACACCCAATCCAAACATTTTGAAATTTGTTTGTGATGAGACCTTAACGGTTGGAGCGCTTGAGTTGAGCAAAAATGACCCTGCGGAAGATTCACCTTTGGCGCAGGAACTATTGCAATTTCCATTTGTATCTAAAGTTTATATTACAGCTAATTTCGTGGCGGTTCAGAAAATTGACGGGATTGAATGGGAAATGGTGGCTGATGAAATAAAAGAATTGGTAAATAAACATTTGGAAGAACAAACCATCTTAACCCGCCGCCAAAAAGAAGATCCGTTTACTTTATATATTGATTATACACCCAACCCGGCTGTGATGAAATTTGCCAGCAATAAAATGCTTTACAAGGGTATTGCAGAAGCAAAATCAATTGATTATGCAAATGAAATCCCGTTGGCCAAAGAATTGTTTGCTTTTCCCTATGTAAAAGAAGTTTTTATCAGCGAAAATTATGTTTCGGTGACCAAAATACCAGAAGCCAATTGGAACGAAATCTCATTGGAGCTACGTTATTCCATCTTAGAATATTTAAAATCCGGGAAAACAATCGTAACGGAAAATTATGTTCCCTCCCACAATCAGGTGGTAGATGAAGCGCCGGCAAAAGAATACTCCGATGCCGAATTGCAGATCAAAGATATCATTACCGAATACATTCAGCCGGCAGTTGCGGGTGATGGTGGTAATATCGAATTAATTGAATTTGAAGAAGCGACCAAAACCGCCAAAATGCTGCTTCAGGGCGCCTGCTCTGGTTGTCCGTCTTCTACTATCACGCTCAAAAACGGCATTGAAACGATGCTAAAGGAAATGATGCCCGGAAAAGTAGAATATGTGGAGGCAATTAATGGATAAATTAACAGTCCAAAAATAGAAGTCTGTAATATCTTTACAGGCTTTTTTTATACAAGAACTTTAATTATTTATATTGATTTTCATGAAACTGTTATTTGAACGAAATTCTGTATACCAAAAATAAGATGAGCTTCGTGTTTTTAATTAATTTTAGTCTTTTCGTGTACTTAAGAAACAATCATTAATGAAATTTGACAAATTTATACCGGCCATAGTTTTTGTGGTTTTACTTGCATACCTATTACCTGAACTGGGAAGTGACGGCAGCCCTATACCTTTGGACTCTATTGGTACGATGGGGGTTTCTCTTATTTTTTTCTTTTATGGATTGAAATTAAGCCCTGAGAAAATCAAAGTAGGTTTGAAAAACTGGAAACTGCACATCTTGGTGCAATCATCTACATTTGTACTTTTCCCGATTCTCATTATTATATTTTATCCATTTATTAAAACAGAAAATAATCAAACAATTTGGTTATCGTTTTTATTTCTTTCAGCTCTACCCTCAACCGTCTCCTCCTCTGTAGTGATGGTTTCCCTTGCTAAAGGAAATGTTCCAGCCGCAATTTTTAACGCCAGTATATCTGGATTAATTGGAATTATTATCACCCCGCTTTGGATGGGATTATTTCTCCAAAACCAATCTATAGATTTTGACTTGAGTTCAGTCTATTTAAAACTTCTGATAGAAATTTTAATTCCGGTAGTTTTAGGCCTTTTCTTACAAAAATGGTGGGGAAAATATGCAATTCGTTATAATGCTTATTTGACATTGTTTGATAAAACCATCATCTTGCTAATTATTTTCAAAAGCTTTGCAGAATCTTTTAAACAAAATATTTTTCAATCAGTCAATATCCTAAACTTAATCTCAATCTTAATTTTTGTTCTCATTTTATTTTGGCTGGTATATTTCATTACAGGTTATCTTTCCAATAGGCTTCATTTTAATCGTGAAGATAAAATAACGGCCCAATACTGCGGGACTAAAAAGTCTCTGGTTCATGGAACCGTATTCTCTAAAATCTTATTTCCTGAAACTGTCTCATTGGGAATTATCTTGCTTCCTCTTATGGTTTTTCATGCCATGCAGATTTTTATCATCAGCATTATAGCTACTCGAAGAGCAAAGGAAATGAATCATTAAATATTAGAATCTTTGTACATTCGTATATATGATTTCAAAATACATTTTATTCTTTTGTATACTGTCTTCCCTGTGTTTCCCTCAGGAACAAATCATTCAATCAATTCCTTACACACGTTCTATAATTGACTCCTTGACCTCAGAATCCTTCTCCGGACGCGGTTATGTGGACAATGGTATGAACAAGTCTGCGGAATTCATTGCCGGTGAATTTGAAAAATTCGGCTTAAAGAAAATTAATAATTCCTATTTTCAGGAATTTACAATGCCCATCAATGTCATTCAAAATGCCGAATTGACCTTAAACGGAAAAGAATTGAAATATGGTGTAGATTTCATCGTAAAACCCAATTCCAAAAGCCAGGATTTCCACAAAAGGGATATTTATTATTTTGATCCGACGGATTACGCCACTTCCCTACAATTTGAATCCTCCTTTATCGATTTTATTTACCGGGATATGGCGGCTCAAAATGGAAAACATGTGGTTTTTCCTCCACATCAGTTTGAAGTAGATTCACTCAACCAATATTATAAAAACTGGGCTTCATTTTACAAACCGGAAGAAAACCGAAACCGGGCCATCTTCTATTTTTCTAAAGATAAATTGACCTCTTCACTTTCACAAATTCAGGATAGTGTTTCGCAATTTATTGTAAAAAATAATTCTTACAGTAACGGTTTAATTATTAATCATTATAAAATTGAAAGTGAGTTTATTGATGAATTTGAAACAAAAAATATAATTGGTGAAATAGAAGGCGAAAACAATGATTCCTTGATTGTGATTACCGCCCATTTTGATCATTTGGGGAAAGTAGGAAATGTCTATTTTCCGGGCGCAAGTGACAACGCCAGCGGAACCGCATTTTTGCTGGAATTGGCTAAATATTTTAGTCAGAATAAACCTAAGTATTCATTGGTATTCATTGCTTTTGCGGCCGAAGAAGCCGGTTTGGTGGGCTCAACTTATTTTGTTGAGAACCCATTAATTGATTTGAAAAAAATCAAATTCCTGTTGAATTTCGATATCATGGGCGCAGGAGAAGAAGGCATTCAGATTGTGAACAGTGCAGTTTTTACCAAGGAATATGATTTACTAAATCAAATCAATTCAAAAAATAATTACGTCAAACAAATCAAAAAACGAGGCGAAGCCTGTAATTCAGACCATTGCCCGTTTTATGAAAAAGGTGTCCCGTCATTTTTCACCTATACTTTGGGCGGGCCGGGACATTACCATGATATTTTTGATACGGCTGAAACCCTGAATTTATCTGATTTTGAAGATTTACAAAAATTATTTATTGAATTTATTGAGATTTTGTGAAGTTTATAATCCTAAAACTATCAATATATTTTCTTTTACCTTCTTGGTTAATTCCTTAGGTAAAACACCAATTCTTTTCGTAAGTCGTTTGTTATCAATCGCTCTGATTTGATCAATCATTATGTCACAGTTGCTGGAAACACCTCCTTCACCTTTTTCAATGTGTACCCTGAGAATTTGTGCCTTTGATTTGACATTGGTTGTTATGGGACAAATTAGGGTAGACGGATGAGGCAGCTCATTTAACAAATCAGTTTGAATAATCAATACTGGACGTGTTTTCCCAGCTTCAGTACCTATTTGCGGATTCAAATCAGCAATCCAGATTTCATATTGGTTAATCTTCATCATCCAATTCTTCAAATTCGTTTAAAACCAACATTGACTCTTCGCTTACCATTTCAGATTCAATCTTCAACTGATGTTTTAATAACTTTGTTTTCTGAACTTTATTATAGAATTCTATCGCATCATTTATATAACGATTTCTTGAAATTTTCATACCGGAAAGTATTTCTTCCGTATTTTCAAAAATATTGGCATCTATTTTTAGTGATATGTTTTTCATATTTAAATAGTATATCACAAAATTATATATTTTTGTTTGAATTTCAAAGATAACTTTAAGATTTTATCGCTACTAAACTATACACCATTGGGATTTTATCCCCAAATTTCCTTATTCTGAATTTCCCCTTCTCCGATTCTTCCCCACCTGAAAAAATATCATAAGGAGAATAGTCATATTCCTTGAAATGACTAATTTTTAAACCATTATTAATCAATGAATTAATTACTTCACTTAAAGAATGATTCCAACTTATATCTTCAATTTTTTCAGAAAAATTCCCATCAGTATAAGATGAATCTTTTACCTCAACTATCGGTTTATCTTTGAAATAATTGTATGCAATTTCATTGAACTCATCATTGAACATCCAGACAAAAGGATGAAACTCGACAATCAGGAATTTTCCATCCGGTTTCAGGAAATGCGAAATCACCTTGGCCCATTTATCCAAATCGGGCAGCCAGCCGATGGTTCCGTAAGACGTGAAAACGATGTCAAATTCCCCATCTAAATGATTGGGTAAATCATACACATCACAACAAATAAATTTTGCATTGGTAGTGTCTTTCCCGGCTAATTCTTTTGCAAATTCTATCGCTTTGTCGGACAAGTCCATACCTGTCACTTCTGCTCCCAATCGCGCAAGCGAAATAGAATCCTGCCCGAAATGACATTGTAGATGCAAAACCGATTTTCCTTGCAGATCACCCAAAAGCTCTGTTTCTATGGAATTTAACGAAGATTTTCCTTCCAGAAATCCTTTTACGTCATAGAATTCGGAACCGATGTGCAATTCCGCACGTTTGTTCCAGGAATTCCGGTTTTTGTCTAAATAATTTTCTTCCATTTCAGTTTTTATTTTACCTCTTGCAACCTTGTCAAGGTTCTATTCACAATGAAGATTAACCTTGACAAGGTTTTTTATGAAAAATTAGTTTTCGTTTGAAAGCGAATACGGAACTTCATTTTTACCGGAAGCCCAAGACTTATTGGGTTTATCACTCATTTCAAAATACAAAGTACCTCCATTGGTAATTTCTTCAAAATCAATATATGCTTTTTCAAATTTCTTCCCGTTGTACCAGGCTTTGTTGATGTAAAATTTGTCAGCAGAATTTTCATTCTGCTGAATGACAAAATAATTTCCGTTCTCCAATTCAATTATAGCCTTTTCAAATAATGGTGCGCCCAAAACATATTGATTTACAGCCGGTGTAACCGGATAAAAACCCAACGCACTGAAAATATACCAGGCGGAGGTTTGTCCGTTATCCTCATCACCACAGTATCCGTCGGGTGCTGAACTGTATAGCCGGTTTATCACTTGTCGTACCCAATATTGCGTTTTGTAAGATTCTCCGGCATAATTGTACAAATAAACCATGTGCTGGATGGGCTGATTCCCATGCGCATATTGACCCATATTCACAATCTGCATTTCGCGGATTTCATGGATGACCTGACCATAATAGGATTCGTCAAAATCCGGACTCATTTCAAAAACTTCGTCTAATTTTTTAATGAATTTTTTCTTTCCCCCCATCAAATCCATCAAACCCTGCACATCATGAAATACGGACCAAGTATAGTGCATGCTGTTGCCTTCCGTAAAAGCATCGCCCCATTTCAGTGGATTAAAGGAAGACTGGAAGGAGCCGTCTTTATTCTTCCCATGCATCCATCCCGTCTCCGGATCAAACAAATTTTTATAATTCAAACTTCTCTGACGATAAATATCTATTTCCGAATCAGGTTTGCCAAGCGCTTTTCCAAGTTTCCAAATACAGAAATCATCATATGCATACTCCAAAGTCCTTGCAGCGTTTTCATTGATTTTCACATCATAGGGAACATATCCCAGCGAATTATAATATTCCACTCCTGCCCTGCCTACAGCTGTCATCGGGCCTTCATTGTTTGCACCGTGAGTCACGGCCTGCCAAAGTGTTTCGATATCATAATCTTTCAATCCTTTCAGATAAGCATCTGCTACCACAGAAGCCGAATTATTCCCAATCATGATATCGGCATATCCAGGGCTCGACCATTCAGGCAGAAACCCTCCTTCAAGAAAGGCATTGGCCAGACCTTCCTGCATTTCTTTGTTGATGGACGGATATACCAAATTCAACAAGGGATAAAGCGCCCTGAATGTATCCCAAAATCCTGTTCCGGCAAACATATAACCCGGCAGAATTTCACCATTATAGGGGCTCCAGTGAATGATTTCGCCGGAATCATCTATTTCATATAACTTATTGGGAAACACCAAAGTACGGTACAGGCAAGAATAAAAAGTCCTCATTTGTTCTTCCGTACCACCTTCCACTTTTATTTTTCCTAATTTTTCATTCCAAAGATTCAGAGCGTTCTCTTTGGTTTTATCAAAAGAATCCCTTCCTATTTCCCGATCCAGGTTCAATTCTGCCTGTTCAAAACTGATAAATGAAGAAGCTACTTTCGCACGCAGGGTTTCTCCTTTTTTCATTTTAAATTTTACAGCTGCAATGGCATGTGGAGCCGATATTTCCGTTTTACCTGGTTGTATTTTCTTTCCATCCCAAACCCTGTAATCTGTGATCTTTTCATCAAATTCAACGACAAAATAATTTTTAAAATTGATCAAATTCCCACGACTGTAACGTGAACTATACCCAATGATCTTCCGTTCTTCCGGGATAATCTTCACATAGGAATTTTTGTCAAAAGCATCCACTACAATCCAGCCATCATCTGTTTCGGGAAAAGTAAACCGAAACTGGGCAGCGCGTTCGGTAGTTGTAATTTCGGTTGTGATGTCATGATCCGCCAGGTAAACACTGTAATAATAAGGTTTACTGATTTCGGCTTTGTGTGAAAACCAGCTCTCACGTTCTGTTTCGGTTATTTTCAACCCTTTGGTTGGCATGATGGAAAACTGACCATAATCATTCATCCAGGGTGAAGGCTGATGGGTTTGTTTAAAACCTTTTATTTTATTGGCGTTGTAAGTATACATCCAACCATCACCCATTTTCCCGGTTTGAGGTGACCAGTAATTCATTCCCCATGGCACACCGATCGCCGGATAGGTATTCCCGTTTGAAAGTTCATAGCTCGATTGGGTTCCCATCAAGGGATTGACCCAATCGGCATAGGAAATTTTATCTTGAGCAAAAATTAATAAAGTAAAAGTTAGAAACAGGAAACTGATTAAATTTTTAAATACCATTTATCAAAATTATAAAATCAGATAAATTTATTGGTTTCTAACTCAATGAAGAAATGATTCTCTGATAAAAAAACGGATCTGAAAATTCAAATCCGTTTTTTTATTTTAATTCGCAATCATCCCGTGTGGATCAATGACAAATTTTTTAGCTGCGCCTTTGTCAAAGTCCCGATAACCTTGTACTGATTCCTGTAAAGAAATGACCTGAACGTTGACGGCATCTGCAATCTTAATTTTGTCATAGAGAATGGCGTTCATCAACTGCCGATGGTATTTCATCACCGGGCATTGTCCTGTATGGATGGAATGTGATTTCGCCCAGCCCAATCCTATGCGGATGCTCAGGCTTCCTTTCTTGGCTGCTTCGTCAACTGCCCCCGGATCTCCGGTGACATATAATCCGGGGATCCCCAGCTGACCGCCGGCACGGGTAATGTCCATAATCGAATTCAAAACCGTTGCCGGTTGTTCTTTATTGGCATTATGCCCATGTCCTTTTGCTTCAAAACCAACACAATCCACTGCACAATCCACTTCCGGAACTCCAACAATCGCTTCGATTTGTTCAGCTAACGTTGCGTCTTTTTTCAAATCAATGATTTCACAACCAAAACTTTTGGCTTGCGCAAGACGTTCATCGATCATATCTCCTACGATTACTACTGCAGCTCCCAACAGATGACAAGAAGCAGCACATGCAAGACCAACGGGACCGGCTCCGGCAATATATACAATACTCCCCGGGCCCACACCTGCTGTGACAGCTCCGTGATAACCCGTCGGAAAGATATCCGATAATAAAGTCAAATCTTTGATCTTGGCCATGGCATGGTCATAATCGGGGAATTTCAATAAGTTGAAATCGGCATAGGGTACCATCACATATTCAGCTTGTCCACCAATCCATCCGCCCATATCCACATAGCCATAAGCAGCTCCGGGACGTGCAGGATTCACATTGAGGCAAATTCCGGTTTGTCCGACCTTGCAGTTGCGACAACGGCCACAAGCGATGTTAAACGGAACGGAGACCAGATCACCTACTTTGGTAAATTCTACATCAGAGCCCGTTTCAATCACAATCCCCGTAATTTCATGCCCCAAGATCAAACCTTCTGGCGCCGTAGTTCTTCCACGCACCATGTGCTGGTCACTCCCGCAAATATTGGTTGATACAATTTTTAAAATTACACCATGTTCACATTTACGGTTCCCTAAAGCTAATTTGGGATATTCTATTTCTCTTATTTCAACCTCACCAGGTCGAACATAAGCAACTCCATGATTCTGACACATAATCTAAATTTTGGATGAATTACTAAACTGCATCAGCGCCTGCCTGTGCCACCGCATGATCATTTTCTACAGTATCTCCCGATACGCCCACAGCGCCGATTATTTCCCCGTTTGCATTTTTAATGGGTACACCACCCGGAAAAGTGATCAGTCCGCCATTGGAATGTTCAATGTTGTACAGCGAACCTCCGGGCTGTGATAATTTCCCGATTTCGCCGGTCGGCATATTGAAATACCGCGCCGTACGGGCTTTCTTTTGGGAGATATCTATCGATCCCAACCAGGCTCCGTCCATGTGAACAAATGCGACAAGGTTTGTTCCGGAATCTACAACTGCAATGTTCATCAAGGTATTTGTTTCTAAAGCTTTTGCTTTGGCAGCCGCTATCACTGCCTCTGCCTGTTCTAATGTAATGTTCATAATAATTTGATTTTAAGATTAATCATTCTGTTCTACACAAAGTACGGGAAGATCCTAAGCCGAAAATGGAACAATCATTTTTTTGTATGGAACAATCTTCCGAATCTTCAGATTAGATCATTTTCAATCTTTACGAAACAATTTGAATTTGTTATCTTTATAAGATTAAACCAGCTTTAAGATAACGGCTTGAAAACTGAATGAACCATGCAGCAGGAAAACAGATTAATCCCTATCAATTTGAGTGATAGCTCTACGCTCCAAACCCTGGTAGAGCATAGACGGGTATTCAATTTAAATGATTGCGAACTCAATATCTACGAAACCTTTCACAACAGTCCGAATGTGGTTCTGTCGTATAAAGGTTTGGTCGTTTCCAGTATGATGCGCGGAAAAAAACTGATGTCACTGGACGAGCAGAAAGAATTTGAATTCTTACCCGGTGAAAGTGTTATTTTGCCTGAAGGTGTTTCTATGAACGTCGGATTTCCCGAAGCTGATGAGAATCGTCCGGTTCAATGTGCCACCCTCGCCTTGGACAATGATATGGTGATCCGGAACCTGGCTTTTCTCAATGAACACTATCCAGCTGGCGGGCGTTCGTTTGAATGGAAATTAAATTTCAGCCAATACCACTTTGTCAATAACAAAGAATTGGCTTCCAGCATCAACAAGCTGATCAGTATCAGCATGGAAGATAGTCCTGAAAAAGATGCACTGGCTGATATTTCATTGAAATTTTTACTGATGCGGATTATTCAGACCCAGAACCTGGCAAACATTGACAATTTTAAACTCAACAACAGCAACCTGAATCCGGCTATTCAATATATTCATGAACATTTGAGCAATCACATCAGCATCGAACGGCTGGCGAACTTATGCAATATGAGCAAAACTGTTTTTTATGTACAGTTCAAAGAACAATTCGGTGTAACCCCACTCGAATATATCATTCGCCAGAGAATTGAGTTTGCCAAAAGAATCATGACCGACCTGACTTTAAATATTTCGGATATCTGTTATCAGTCTGGGTTTAACAATGTGAATTATTTCATCAAGATCTTTAAAAGACTGGAAGGAATTACACCCAAAGTCTTCAGGGCGATTCATCAGAACCAATGAATATTTAATGATTTACAAAATTTTCTAAATCATTTGTTTGAGCTGAAACAATGTCTGCCTCAAAAACTTCAGCAAAATATTTTCTTACTTTGTCTTTCACTTCTTCCATCGGAACTTCATTTCCCAGTTCCCGTTCAAGGGAAGTCACGGCTTTGTCTTTGATTCCACATGGGATGATGTATTCAAAATATTTCAGATCGGAATTGACATTCAAAGCAAAACCATGCATCGTCACCCATCGGGAAGCTTTCACGCCCATGGCGCAAATCTTTCGGGCAAAGGGTTTGCCGACGTCCAGCCAGACACCTGTTTCACCTTTGGAGCGTTCACCTTTCAATCCGTAATCTCCTATGGTTTTGATGATGACTTCCTCCAGGTTTCGCATATAGAGATGAATATCGGGTTTAAAATTATCCAGATCCAAAATCGGATAACCCACCAATTGTCCCGGCCCGTGATACGTGATATCCCCTCCCCGATTGGTTTTCACAAAGTTTGCCTGAATCTGGGTCAGGAAATCCTGGCTTGCCAAAAGGTTTTCAATATGCCCGCTCTTTCCTAAAGTATAAACGTGTGGATGTTCTACAAAGAACAAATGGTTTTGAGTCGGTTCAAAATCGGTTTGTCCGTTTTTTTCTTTTTCGCGATTCCGGGATTTTACGGCTAAATTCTCAGCTAAAAGTTCTTCCTGAAAATCCCATGTTTTCTGGTAATCCTGATTTTTTCCTAAATCCTTAAATAGAATCTCCTTCATTAATTCTTATTTTTAAAGCCTTCTTCCCTGTAGTAGATTAAGAATAGTTTATAAACCAAACGAGTTTTCATGAATTATTTATTCTAATTCCACCGTGAAATTATATTTTTCCGGATTGTCTATGAGTTCACTCATCGGCACATCTACGGTCATGGTTTTACCATCCAAACTGAAGGTTGCGTTTTCTAGGGTTGAATGTTTTACTCTTTTTGGAAAATGGTATTCCATTTTGTATTGGAACATATTCATCATCTGTTTAGTCGCTTCTGCAGTGCTATCGTTCATTTCATCAAACAAGCCACCCATTTGGTTGTCTGAAATACGTTGAAAAGAGTTGCCATCAAATTTGATTTCCAATGATTTCAACATTCCCGATTGGCCTATTTCCGCGGCTGCCTTTGGATCATCTTTTTCCAGCTTTGCAAGAGATTGGTTCAGTTTTTTCAGATAAGCATTAAAGCTTTCAACATCATTTTCTTCTACCCCAATGACCATTTTGCCTTCGGTATCATTCATTATTATTCTCACTTTTGTTTTGTCCATCGACTTCATAAATTCCCGCTCCGCATCACTAATGGTATCTGTATTCAGCTGGTCAAAATTCTCCAAATCCGCAAAATTGATAAGGGTATCGATTGGAAACTCCCCGATTTGCCGGAGCGAATCTTTTGAGGCTTCGTCATATACAAAACCCATCATTTCAGAAAAATTCAGTTCTGTTTCATATTTAACAGCGCCGGATTCTTGTAAATAAAAACGTTCCGTGATTTGACAAGATACAATGAAAACCATTACAGCAAAGAGTAAAATTAGTTTTTTCATGATTTGTTTTATTACGTAAAAGTAAGAATTATAATTTGATTTTTTATTTCAATTTTTATTACAAAAGACCAATTGCTACTGTTTATTTATTAAAAATAAAAAAATTAACATCTTTCCAAGGAAAAAATCGTAATTTGAACTCTCAAAATCCAAAAAATTACATTATGATAAAAACTTTATTATCTTGGGGACTAACCTTGCTGATAACATTTAATTTATTTGCACAAGAAAAGATTGCAGTTGTGCAGAAACCCTATGTTTTATTATTGAATGCGGAAACCGGTGAAATCGAAAATTCACAGTTTATTGATTTAACAGCGCTGGACACGGGAACTCCTAAAGGGATATGTCAAGTTGGAGAAGAAATTTGGATTACCGACCAAATTGATGATTTGATTCTTCGATTTGATTTGGCGGGAAATTACCTTAGCACCATCACCGGAAACATGGACAACATCAAAGGACTTGATGTGGTGAATAACAATGAGGTTTGGGTAACCAATGACGGGTCGGGAAATGGCGCACCGGGTACAGCCATAGTCCGTTTTGACTTTGACGGAAATTATTTGGGGAATTTCACTACCAATAACAATACTTCATTTGACATACTGGACAATGGTAATGGTGAGGTGTTCATTTCATATATAGACGGGGGTTCTCCAATTGAAAGAAGAGATTACAGCGGCAATTTTATTGATTATGTAGTAGAATCCGGTCATCTGAATTTTGCACAGCAAATGTGGTTGAAAGAAGACGGAAATTTACTTGTTGCCAATTTCAGTTCTCCATCAGGCGTTTATTTGTTCGAAACATCTTCAGGCACGGAAATTAGCTCTTGGTCACTACCAGATGTAAGAGGAGTAATTGAAACAAATGACGGAAACTTTTTATATACCAATAGCAATGGTATCTATAAAATGGATTTAACAACTTCAACCTCCACTCTTCTATCTGGTGGGTCTGCACAGTTTTTCACTCTTTTGAACCCGGACGAAACTTCTCCTTGTTCAACACCCACACTGAATATTGAAGATCCTGATCCTGTCTGCAGTGGAAACAGTACAATACTTACTGCCGTAACAAATGGTGATGTTGTAAAATGGTATGATTCTGAAACTGCCACTACACCTATCTTTACAGGAACTACATTTGAAACCCCCGAGCTAACAGAAACCACCAGCTATTGGGTACAAGCTACATCTTATGGTTCAGGAGAAGGGGAAATAATTGAAGGCGGTGCTCGCGTTGCACCAAGTTCCAACTCAAATTCTTCTGTAGTTGCAGCAACAAGTCCATGGGGGCTTTCGTTTGACACAACCGAAGATTTTACAATTACCTCTGTTGATGTATACCTGGCTTCTGCCAATCCGGGTGATTTGGTAATGCAGCTTTTAGATGAAAACTGGACTGTCTTGGATGAAACGACTGTTGCTTGTCCGGCGGGTAATTCCTCCAATCCGGTACAATTTGAAGTTCCTCTAAATTTCTCTGTTGAAGCCGGAAACACTTATCGGCTAGTTGCAGCCTCAAGCCCCGTGATGGTAAGAGAATTCTCCAGTGAACATCCCGGGTTCCCTTATCCGATTGGTGATGTAGGAACAGTTACGGGCGGAACCATTAACAATGCCAATACAAATAATACAGTATATTATTTCTTCTATAACTGGACCGTTCAAACAGGAGATATTTCAACTTGTGAATCTGAATTAACGGAAGTTGTTGTAACAGTTAATCCGACTCCGGACGCACCCCTTGCGGTAGGCGATTTTTACTTTGAAGATGGTGACACACTATCTGACTTGGAAGATTCGCTTGATTTTGAAGGAGATCTGACTTGGTATGCCGATGAAGACTTGACGAATGAATTGCCAAATACAACTTTAATTGTGGATGAGACAACTTACTGGGTGACGCAAACGGTTAACGGATGTGAAAGTGAAGCATTGGAAGTGTTTGCCGAACAACTAAGCATCACCGATTTCAATAACGCTACTTTTGCAGTCTATCCAAATCCGGTTAAAGATGTATTGAATATCGCCGGTAAGAAATCGATTGATTCTGTTGAAATTTATGATTTAGCCGGTAGAAAGCTTATGAATATCAATCAAGTTCAGAATAATCAGGTTGATTTTCGTTCATTTGGACAAGGAGCTTATCTGGTCAGAATTACAACCGGAAAAGAAGTTCAAGTAATAAAAGTGATAAAGAAATAGGCTTGTCCTGATTATTTAAATTAAAACAAGAGGGTTCCTTTTAGGAGCCCTTTTTATTGAGCAATCACATAATTTTGTTTAGTTTTGAAAAAAATCAATAAAATGATGAAGTTTAGAACAATTTTACTGAGTACCTTACTTATTTCGGGAATTTCATTGGCTCAAAAAAGTGGTGGAATGTGGATTCCAACAGAGCTCAACGAGCCGGAAATGAAACAAATGGGAATGGATATTTCCGCCCAGGATATTTTCAACCCAAATGCACCCAGCATCAAAGATGCCATCGCACATTTTGGAGGCGGCTGTACTTCTGAAGTAATCTCGGCCAAAGGATTGTTACTCACCAATCACCATTGCGGTTACGGGCAAATTCAATCCCATTCAAGTGTAGAAAATGATTACCTTAAAGACGGCTTCTGGGCTATGAATGCTTCTGAGGAATTACCCAATAAAGGATTGACCGCGACATTTATTATTGATATAAAAGATGTGACCGACAAAATTTTACAAGGTGTTTCAGACAATATGAGTGAAGAGAAACGTCAGGAATTAGTCAAATCAAATATTGAAATCATTTCAAAGAACGTGGTAAAAGAACCTTATCAGGATGTATTCATCCGCCCGTTTTATAAAGGAAACAAATACTATCAATTCGTTACCGAAACTTACCGTGATATTCGTTTGGTAGGTGCGCCGCCAAGTGGAATCGGGAATTTTGGAATGGATACAGACAACTGGTCATGGCCTCGTCATGTAGGTGATTTTTCATTATTCCGAATCTATGCAGACAAAAACAACAAGCCTGCAGAATACTCACCAGACAATGTTCCTTATACGCCCAAACATTTTTTACCAGTTTCCATCAAAGGAATTGAAGAAGGTGATTTCACTTTTGTGTTTGGTTTCCCCGGGGCAACTGACGAATATCTGCCTTCACCGGCTTTGAACCAGATTTTGACAACCAGCAATCCTGCGAGAATCGGGATTCGAGATGTGGCTTTAAAAATCCTGGACTCCAAAATGAGAAAAGACAATGCGACGAGAATTAAATATGCCTCCAAGTATGCACGGATTTCCAATTACCATAAAAAATGGAGTGGTGAAAGTTTAGGTTTGAAAAAATCTAACGCGGTAGAAAAACGAAAAACATATGAAAATGAATTCACCCAAAGGATTTCAAAAGACGCGACATTAAAATCCAAGTATGGTAATTTGCTTAAAGAATTTGATGAATTGTATAATGAAAATGCAAAATATGAATTGGCTAACATTTATTTTGACGAGGCCATTTACAGAAATTCAGAAACTTTTCGCATAGCACTTCTGATGCAAAACCTGCTAAAAGCAAAAGGAACGGCAGACTTTGGGGATTTGAAACAACGATATGCAAATTACCTTTCCGGTTTGTACAAAGATTATGATGCCGACCTGGATCAGGAAGTTTCACTGGCACTGATTGATTTATATAAAAAAGATATGCCTGCTGAATTCTTACCGAGTCAGCCTATTCAAATTGATGCTCAAACTTTTCAAAATTCCATTCTGACCGGTAAAAAAGAAATAAACGGCACCTCGATTTTAGCTGATGTGCAAAAGGCTTTTGAAAATGATGAAGTTTTGTTAAGCGCTTTGGAAGACGATCCGTTGGTGCAGCAGATTGGCGCAATTGAGAATGCATACGGTGAAAAGGTTTCTCCTAAATTTACCGCGATTCAAAATCAGCTGGCACAATTACAGAGAACCTATATGAAAGCGCAATTGGAAGTTTTTCCTGACAAAAAATTCTTTCCCGATGCCAATTCCACACTTCGTGTAACTTATGGAAAAGTAGATGGTTACAAACCGGAAGGCAAACCACGTTATGAGGCACAAACCTATTTGGATGGCGCTGTTGCAAAACACATTCCGGGAGATTATGAATTCAATTTACCTCAGAAATTAATCGATTTGGAAAAGAAAAAAGATTATGGAATTTATGGCGAAGGTAAAAAAATGCCTGTAAACTTCATCGCTACAAATCATACGACAGGAGGAAATTCGGGCAGTCCTGCGCTGGATAAAGATGGTAATTTAATAGGATTAAATTTTGATCGCGTCTGGGAAGGAACCATGAGCGATTTGAACTACGACCCCGAAATCTGCCGAAACATTATGGTAGATGCCCGCTATATTTTATTCCTCATTGATAAATTTGCGGGAGCAGGTTATTTGATTGATGAAATGAAGATTGTAAAATAATTACATATAGCAAATAGAAAAAGGGTGGCTTCGGAAATTTCAGCCACCCTTTTTTTATTCAAAGACTTTATCGATAAATTTAGAATTCAGCAACCGGGCTACGGCCATATAATTAGGTTTAAAAGCAATCTGGTCACCCACTTTGTATTTTTGTTTTCCGTCTTTGCCTTTATTTTCCCCCAAGTCAACTACAAGCATATCGGACGTAATCCCAACAAAAATCAGGTCTTCACCTATGGGTTCTATATCGCCTCTATCTACATCCAGTATCCCAAAATCAAGTATTGCTTTTATGGAAAAATCCCCTATATCTTTTTCATTGTAATTTGCTGTATGTCCTACGTTTCCTTCCCCGACAACACCATCTGGCACTATTTTTTTTTCTTCTAATTCAATGATATTGGCACGGAATTCAAACGTATCTACTGCGAGTCCTTCAAACTTTTGATTATCAAATGGGCTTATCCCGAAAAAGGCTGTTTCACCTATTCGGTAATGATTGACCTCCTTTGGTACGGTTCCTTTTTCCAATAGTGGCAATGTTATGGACGAACCTCCTGAAATAAATTGAAGTTCCTTATTGAATTTTGTTGAAATCAATTCTTTATACAATACCAATTGGAGTAATTTATCATAGGTAGGGATAACGCCATACATACAACCCAGATTAGACCCAAGCCCAATCACATCTATATGCGAAAGTTTAAAAACTTTCTCGTAAAAATCCATCACATCATCTCGGTTCACGCCTTCACGCAATTCTCCCAATTCAACCATGATGATAATTTGATGTACCTTGCCAGCTCTTTTGGCTGACTCATTGAGCGCCTGAATAGTTTCAAAAGAAGAATTCAGAGAAATATCGGCATACTTTACAACATCATCAGCATATATTTTCGCAGGTGGTTTAATGTAAATGGTCTTCATATCCGGGTTGATTTCTCTCAGGTTCTTGAGACTTGTCAAACGTGAATCTCCAATAGAATTAATAAGCTGAATAGTCTCTTTACTCAACACCTTTTTAAGAAAAGTTTTATCACCCGAGAATACTTTTGTGATAAGGCTCCAATGGATATTTTTGTTCGATAAATAATTACTTAAATACTGAATATTATGCTGAATCTTTTTGGTTCGAATAATTAATTCTGCCATTTTTAAACTTTATTTTCGGGTTTTCTTTTCAACCTCATTTCTAAATAAGGATTCGTAAAACCCATTTTTTCATACAAGAATTTTGCGGGATTGTCTTTTTCTACATGAAGTGCTATGTCTCCTTTACAATTCTCCAAAACATACTCCATCATTTGTTTTCCAACGCCTTTTCCCCGGTGGTCGCGATGCACGGCAATATATACCAAAATATTTTCCGGAATATATTCTTCCATTCCGGTTTTATTGATTATAACCGCTCCGGTAATTTCATTCTGCAATTCAGCAATAAAAACATATCCACCCAAACCGGCTCTTTCTTTTGCCGCATATTCAATTGCTTTTCTAATCGCGGATTTAGAATCGCCATACTCATCCAGGTTTTTATAAAGAAAGTTAACTATGTTTTCGGTTTCAATTGAGGAAATGCGATTAAGCATTTTGGTTTTGTATTCCATTTTTTGTTTTTTAATTCCTCTACATTTTAACATATTTTAGAAACTGACAAAATTTTAAAGGTAAAATTTTAATATAGAGGCATAGTAATCTTCAATTTATAGATTAAAAAGGAACGAATCCAGTTTAATTATAATGCATTATTTACCTTATTTACAACAAATTAGGTAAAACGAAGATTAGTAAATACCAAATGAAATTTTCTTCTAATAATTAGAAGAAATGAAAAAGTATTGTTTGGCAGGAACACCAAATATATAAAAATATAGTGACAATCCTTTTGATTGCATCACGGTGATCTTTCAATGAAGGAGTTTATTTTTGATATATAAAACCCCGGCAGCATCGAGAGCCTCAGCCGCCGAAGGTTATATTTATATGATTACTGTCCCAAAATCCATGCAAAAATCAGAGGAGCCACAATGGTAGCATCTGATTCGATCATGAATTTAGGTGTATCAATATCCAGTTTACCCCAGGTAATTTTTTCGTTTGGAACGGCACCCGAATAAGAACCGTAAGAAGTTGTGGAATCGGAAATCTGGCAGAAATAAGACCAGAATGGAACGTCTGTCCATTCCAGATCCTGATACATCATCGGAACAACACAAATCGGGAAGTCTCCTGAAATTCCCCCGGCGATCTGAAAGAATCCCACGCCTTTCCCATCGGAATTTGCCCTGTACCATTCGGTAAGGTAAATCATGTATTCAATTCCTGACTTTACCGTTGATGCTTTCAGGTTTCCTTTGATGACGTTGGAAGCAAAAATATTTCCGGTAGTGGAATCTTCCCATCCGGGACAAACAATGGGCAGATTTTTTTCAGCCGCCGCCACAATCCAGGAATCCTTGGGGTCAATTTCATAATATTGTTCCAAAACGCCGGAATTTACTACCTGATATAAAAATTCATGAGGCAGGTATCTTTCACCTTTTTCTTCTGCAGCCTTCCAAACTTCTTCCAGATGTGCCTGTAAACGGCGAAAGGCTTCTTCTTCCGGAATGCAGGTATCTGTTACCCGATTGAAATGGGTATCGAGTAATTCACGCTCCTGTTCGGGCGTTAGATCACGCCAGTTGGGAATTCTTTTATAATGGGAATGAGCCACCAGATTCATCACATCTTCTTCCAAATTGGCTCCCGTACAGGAAATAATATGTACTTTGTCCTGACGGATCATTTCAGCCAATGAAACGCCCAGCTCGGCAGTTGACATAGCACCGCCCAAAGAAATCAACATTTTACCTCCTCCGTTCAGATGTGCTTCATAACCTTTTGCGGCATCCATTAGCGCCGCTGCGTTGAAATGTCTGTAATTGTGTTCTATAAACTGACTGATAGGTCCTTTGCTCATTTTGTTTTTGTTTTTTTTGTTTTATCTGGTTTCTTTGATTTATGACTTTGGTTGTAGCCTAAAATGTCTAAAACTTCCTCATGGGTTTGCTGCTCTGAGAAGACTTCCACGTCATGATTCTCATCAATCAGTAAATATTTAGGTTGCGGAATCAAGCAGTGATGGATTCCACCGAAACCGCTGATGTTGTCCTGGTAAGCTCCTGTGTTAAAGAACCCGACATAGAGTGGTTTGTTGAGACTGAATTTCGGCAAATAAATCGCATTTACGTGCTGCTCTGAGTTATAATAATCATCACTATCGCAGGTTAATCCGCCCAATAGTACACGTTCATAACGATCTTGCCAACGATTGATGGGAAATAAAACAAATCGTTTGTTGATCGCCCAGGCATCTGGCAAAGTAGTCATAAAGGAAGAATCAATCATATTCCAGGATTCGCGGTCATTTTGCTTTTTTTGCTGCAATACTTTGTAAATCATTGCCCCGCTTTCCCCTACTGTAAAACTTCCGAATTCTGTAAAGATATGTGGAACCGGAATTTCCCAGTCATCGCAGATGATTTTAATCTGGTTCAGGATTTCTTCCACCATATAACCGTAATCGAATTCAAAGCTCGGGGAATTCTTTACAGGAAATCCACCACCAATATTCAAGCTGTCCAGTGTCGGGCAGACTTCTTTCAATTTTACGTAAACCTGCAGACATTTGGTCAATTCATTCCAATAATAGGAACTGTCTTTGATTCCTGTGTTGATAAAGAAATGAAGCATTTTCAGGTTCACCTTTTTTTCATCTTTTACATAATTATTATAAAAGGGAACAATGTCTT
>PJTQ01000495.1_pt1 | contig 20916 bp, 18 predicted proteins | sample 1512231 | NCBI WGS metagenome assembly PJTQ01 (sample SAMN08177688, study PRJNA422409) | Soil metagenome, whole genome shotgun sequencing project. | isolation source: Soil (3) enriched on wood chips | place: USA: Madison | collected 2015-01-15 | reverse complement strand
TCCTTCTTTTGCCGTCGTCGCAGGTAGGGATGCACCATGTCGCCCTGGATCGGACCGGGCCGCACGATCGCCACCTCGACCACGAGGTCGTAGAACTTCCGGGGACGCAACCGCGGCAGCATCGCCATCTGGGCGCGTGATTCGATCTGGAACACGCCGACGGTGTCGGCCAGGCAGATCATGTCGTAGGTCTCGTCGTCGCCGGGCGGGATCGTGGCGATCTCCAGGTCACGCCCACGATGCACCCGCACCAGGTCCAGTGCCTTGCGCAGGCAGGTCAGCATGCCCAGCGCCAGGCAATCGACCTTGAGCATGCCCATCGACTCGAGGTCGTCCTTCTCCCACTGGATGATCGTGCGGTCGTCCATCGCCGCGTTCTCCACCGGCACCTGGTGCCACAGCGGTTTGTCGGAAATCACGAAACCGCCGACATGCTGCGACAGGTGGCGCGGCCGGCCGCGCAGCATGTCCGTCACCGCCAGCACGCGTGCGACCAGCGCGTTGTCGATGTCGAAGCCGGCCTCGCGCAGGCGCTGTTCCATGGGCGTCTCGCCGTTGCCCCAGCCGTAGCACTCCGCAAGCAACGCGATCTGGTCGGGCGGCAGGCCGAAGACCTTGGCCACGTCGCGCACCGCGCTCTTGCCGCGATAGCGGATCACGGTGGCGGCCAGCGCGGCGCGCGTGCGTCCGTACTTGTTGTAGACGTACTGGATCACTTCCTCGCGCCGCTCGTGCTCGAAGTCGACGTCGATGTCGGGCGGCTCGTTGCGTTCCTTCGACAGGAAGCGCGCCAGCAGCAGGCGGCTTTCGGCGGGATCCACCGCGGTGATGCCGAGCGCGAAGCAGACCGCGGAATTGGCGGACGAGCCGCGGCCCTGGCAGAGGATCCCTTTCTCCTTGGCGAAGCGGACGATGTCCTCGACGGTGAGGAAGAAGGCTTCGTACTTGAGTTCGGCGATCAGCGCCAGCTCATCGTCGATCTGCTTCGCGACCCCGGGCGGCACGCCTTCGGGCCAACGCTTGCGCATGCCGGCTTCGGTGAGCTTGCGCAGGTGCGATGCCGGCGTTTCACCCTCCGGCACCAGTTCGGCCGGATAGTCGTACGTCACCTCGCGCAGGTTGAAGCTGCAGCGGCGTGCGAGTTCCACTGCCGCCTGCAACAGCGCGCGCCCGCCTTCGGCCGTTGCATGGATGTTGGCGAGCGCGCGCCGCGTGCGCAAGTGGCGCTCGCCGTTGCGGAACAGGTGCGCGCCGCATTCGGCCAGCGGCAGGCCGTGGCGGATCGCGGTCACCGTGTCCTGCAGCACACGCTGGCGGCGGGTGGCCATGTGCACGTCGCCGGCGGCGAGCGGCACCAGCTGCAACGCCTCGGCCAGCGCGAGCAGGTCCGTCAGGCGCGCGGCATCGTCGTCGTCGCGGTGCAGTTCCACGGCAAGATGCGCGCGGTCGCCGAAGACGCTGCGCAGCCATGCGCCCTCTTCTGGATCCGGCTCGGCACCGGGCAGCCACAGCGCGAACAGGCCCGTGGCGCCGTCATCGAAGGCTTCCTTTTCGACGTCTGCACGACCCAGGCGGTATTCGCCCTTTTCCGCCGCGCGCCGCGCGACGGTGATCAGCCGGCACAGCTGCGAGTAGCCGGCACGGTTTTCGACCAGCAGCACCAGTCGCAGGCCGTCGTCGAGGCGGAATTCGGCGCCGACGACGAGGTGGATGCCGGTGGCCTCCGCCGCATCGCGCGCGCGCACGATGCCGGCCAGCGAGCATTCGTCGGTGATCGCCAACGCCTCGTAGCCGCAGCGCGCGGCGCGTTCGAACAATTCTTCCGCGCTGGCGGCGCCGCGCAGGAAGGTGAAATCCGACAGGCAGTGCAGTTCGGCGTAGGCGGGCGCGTCGCCATGCGGATCCTCGTTGGAAGCGTCGCGCAGGCGCTCGCGCATGCGCACGATGCGCGGAACGTGCGCGCCGGGGGTGTCCGGGGCGACGCCGGGAGGCAGGCCGTAGTCGCCGTCGGCGCTCATGGTGCTTCCACCGTGTCCCTTGTGGGAGCGGCCATGGCCGCGATTTCGGTAACAACGGCATCGCGGCCATGGCCGCTCCCACAGGCAGGCATGGGCACTTCTCGGCGGCTCACGCGAACCAGCCGTGCAGCATCCAGCTTCCCTGCTCGCCCAAGGGTGCGAAGGCCCAGGCGCGTTGTCCCTGCGATGTCTCGACGATGTAGTAATCGCGGCGCGCGTCGTCGCCGTCCCACCAGCCGCTTTCCAGGCGCTCGGGGCCGGAGACGATGCGCGGCTTCGAATCGACCAGCGGGGCCGGTCGCTGCAACAGCCACGCCGGGCGATCCGGGCGGCGCGGTGCTTCGCGCGCGCAGGCCGCATCGTCGTCGGCCGAGGCGCGACGCCATGCACGCTCCGGGCGCGGGTCGCCCGTCGGCGCGGCGCGCCAGACCGCGTCGTCGCCCAGGCGCGCGCGCAGGCGTTCGCGCAGCTGCGGCCACGGCAGCGCCTGCGCCGGGCGGCTGTCGAACAGGTCGCGCGACGCCGGCACGAACGACGGCAGTTCGCGCGCCAGCAGCCGCACCGCGACCACCGGCGCCGGGATCGACGCCTGCTCGAGCCGGCTGCGGGTGAGGTCGAACAGCACGCCCGCCTCGCGCTCGGCGGCGAGCAGCCCCACCACCACGTCGGTGTGGGTCTGCTCGTGCTCCAGCCGCAGCACGAAGCGCTGCACGCCGCCGTCGCGCACCGACAGGTAGGTGGCGAGGTCGCCGACCAGCCGCCGCAGCGGGAACAGCAGCGCCTGGTGGCTTTCGACCTCGTAGCCAAGTTCGATGCGGGCGTCGAAATGGTCCGGCGGTGCGTAGCAGGCCAGGGGGTCGTCGGCGTCGCCGTGCAGGCGGTCGAGGTGGTCGAGCAGTTCGCTGCCGAAGCGGCGGCGCAGGCCGTCGCGCGGCAGCGCGCGCAGGGCGCCGAGGGTGCGCACGCCCATGCGGTGCAGGCGCTCGCCGGCCTCGCCGTCGCCATTCCGGTCCGGCAGCGCGGCGCGGCGCACCGGCACCCGCGCCAGCGCTTCATGCATGGCCGTGGCGCTGGTCACCGCGAAGCCGTCGCACAAGCCCGCGAACACCAGCGCCGCGCGTGGCGTCGGCGCCAGTGCGATGCGGTGGCTGAAGCCCAGGCCGTCGAGTTCCTCGCGCAGCCGCGCCTCGAAGCGAGGCCACGGCCCGAACAGGCGGAAGCTTGCGCGCACCTCCAGCACGATCGCGCCCGGCCACTGCGCGCTGACCTGGGAGCTGTGGCGATAGGCCCACGCGGCGAGGAAGCGCTGCCAGCGCGCGTCGGCGGAGGCGTCGTGTTCGACCAGCGCGGCGTCGGACAGCAGCGCGTGCGCGGCCGACAGGCGCATGCCGGGTTTCAATCCAGCTTGCGCGGCGGCTTCGTTGACCGCGTGCAGCTGGCGCAGGTGCGCGGGGCCGGAGACCAGCGCCAGCGGGCGGGCCGGATCGGGCGTGCGGCGCAGGACGGCGTCGAGCGCCAGCTGCGGCAGGTGGATGCAGGCCCAGAGCATGGGGCGTTCTCAGCGAAGCCCTGCAAGCGCGACTTTGGCAGGAACTGCTTTTGCGGCAGCGGATTTTGTAGGAGCGGCTTCAGCCGCGAGCTTTTGCCCAAACTCCTTGCGGGACAAAAAGCTCGCGGCTGAAGCCGCTCCCACAAGAGCCGACCCAGCGTTGTTTTTCCTCTGGCTCGAAAGGCTCGAGGCTGAAGCCGCTCCTACAAAGGCCGTGGGGAAAGCACGCGCGGGCACGTTGCCGCCGCGGCACTTGCGCACGTGCCAGGCGCCATCAACGTGCTCCAGCCGCAACGCCGCCGGCGACGGGTTGGCGGCATGCCGGCGGTCGCGGAAGGCGAAGCCGAGGCAGTCGCCGCTGTCGGCCGCCACCTGCAGGCGCCGCAGCGCCTGCGCGTCGGCATGCAGCGGCCAGCCCAGCACCGCGCCGCAGGCCGCGCTGCGCAGGCACTGCTCGAATGCCCACAGCGCGTTGCGCGCATCGGCCTCGATGATTTCCAGCCGGCGCAGGTCCACGCCCGCCGACTGCCATGCTGGCGCATACGGCAGGTACGGCGGCGCCACCACCGCGACCACCATGCCCGCCTGCGTCATGCGCGCGAGCGTGGGCAGCAGCAGCGACAGTTCGCCGACGCCGTCGGCCGGCAGCAGCAGTTCGGTCAACGCGCGCCGCGGCCAGCCGCCCTGCGGCAGCAGCGCGTCGAGCGCGGCATGCCCGGTCGGTTCGCCGCCCGCGGTCGTCGCCGGCGCCCGCCCGCCACGCCATACGGTTTGCGCCGACAGCAGCGCATCGAGGCTGGGCGCGGCAGCAGTGGCCTTGGCAACGTCCATCAGTCGCTGCGTACCAGGCCGCAGTACAGGCCCTCGATCGCGAAATCGCTGCCCGGCTCCACCACGATCGGCGCGTAGTCGGGATTGCGCGGCAGCAGCCGGATCTGCGTCTTCGTCCGTTCGAAGCGCTTGATGGTGATCTCGCCGTCGACGCGCGCCACCACCACCTGGCCGTTGCGCGCCTCGCGCGTGCGCTGCACCGCGACCAGGTCGCCGTCGAAGATGCCGTCGTCGCGCATCGAGTCGCCCTTCACCCGCAGCAGGTAGTCGGGCTTGTTGGCGAACAGCGCGCGATCGAGCAGCACGTGGCGCTCGACGCCGGCATCGGCGCCGATCGGCGCGCCGGCGGCGACGCGGCCCAGCACCGGCAGTTCCAGCCGGTCCTCGCGCAGCCGCGCACGCGTGCCGCGGCCTCGGCTGCCGGCAACGCGGATCCCGCGCGCCTCGTTCGGCCGCACGTCCAGGTAACCGGCGGCCTGCAGCCGCCGCACGTGCTTGTGCGCCGCGCAGGCCTGGCGGAAGCCGAAGGCGTCGGCGATCTGCTGCAGCGTCGGCGGCAGGCCTTCGCTGGCCGCGTGCTCGCGGATGAAATCGAGCACGGCGCGCTGGCGGTCGGTGAGGTCGTCGGTCATGGGTAAAAATCTATTTACCTTTACGGGCGGAAGCAAGCCCCGTGTCCGGATCGATTGCGCCACCGTGCCGTCTCACCGGCCAAGACGGGAGCAGGATCAGTGGCTTGCGTCCGGCTCCTGCCCTTTCACGCCACGCCCGCTCAGGTTGCTGACCGAAGCCAGGAACCCGTCCTGGCCCGTTTTCACGCGCCCCTGATCGATCGCGCGCGCAGTCTCTTCCCCTCCCCCAGCCGGAGACATGCAGATGCCACGCGGAGAAAAATCCAGCTACACCGACAAGCAGAAACGCCAGGCCAGCCACATCGAGCACAGCGAGGAAAAGAAGGGCCGCAGCAAGGAGTCGGCCGAACGCATCGCCTGGGCGACGGTGAACAAGCAGGACGGCGGCGGCAAGAAGAAGAAGGACTCGCACAAGTCCTGAATACGGCGCGCACGCGGCCCGTCCATGGCTGCAGTGGCCACTGCCCACTGCACCAACGACTTCGAGCCATCGGCGCACGCGCCGATGGCCACCCGGAACCACGTTGCATTAACGCCCCCGCGCCCAGCATGGCCGCGACACGTTTGCCGCGTGCCTCCTTCCCCCACTCCGGAGCGTTCCGATGGCAACGAGCAAGAAGCCGGGCAAGTCCCCGGCACCCGCCGCGCCCAAGACAGCCAGCAAGGCCACCCGCAAGCCCACCGCCGCGCGCGAGACCCGCGGCAACGCCGACGAACTCCACCAGCTCGCCGGCGGCGCGCATCCGCCCCTGACCACCAACCAGGGCCTGCAGGTCTCCGACAACCAGAACTCGCTGCGCAGCACGCCGCGCGGGCCGACGCTGCTGGAAGACTTCGTCCTGCGCGAGAAGATCACCCACTTCGACCACGAGCGCATCCCCGAGCGCATCGTGCACGCGCGCGGTTCGGCGGCGCACGGTTACTTCGAACTGACCAAGTCGCTGTCGAAGTACACCACCGCCAAGCTGTTCACCGAAGTCGGCAAGCGCACGCCGCTGTTCACCCGCTTCTCCACGGTCGCAGGCGGCGCCGGTTCGATCGACACCCCGCGCGACGTGCGCGGCTTCGCGGTGAAGTTCTACACCAGCGAGGGCAACTTCGACCTGGTCGGCAACAACATCCCTGTATTTTTCATCCAGGACGCGATGAAGTTCCCCGACGTGGTGCACTCGGTGAAGATGGAACCCGACCGCGGCTTCCCGCAGGCGGCCAGCGCGCACGACACGTTCTGGGACTTCATCTCGCTCACGCCCGAGTCCATGCACATGATCATGTGGGCGATGAGCGACCGCGCCATCCCGCGCTCGCTGCGCATGATCGAGGGCTTCGGCATCCATTCATTCCGGCTGGTCGATGCGAAGGGAAAGTCGACTTTCGCCAAATTCCACTGGCGGCCGAAGCTGGGCCTGCAGTCCACGATCTGGGACGAGGCGGTCAAGCTGGCCGGCGCCGATCCCGACTTCCACCGTCGCGACCTGTTCGAGGCGATCACGTCCGGCAATTTCCCCGAATGGGAATTCGGCGTGCAGCTGTTCACCGAGGAGCAGGCCGACGATTTCCCGTTCGATCATCTCGATTCCACCAAGCTGATCCCCGAGGAACTGGTGCCGCTGACGATCATCGGCCGCATGGTGCTCGACCGCTGGCCCGACAACTTCTTCGCCGAGACCGAGCAGGTCGCGTTCTGCCCGGCGAACATCGTGCCCGGCATCGACTTCAGCAACGATCCGCTGCTGCAGGGGCGCCTGTTTTCCTATCTCGACACGCAGCTGATCCGCCTGGGCGGGCCCAACTTCCACCAGTTGCCGATCAATGCGCCCAAGTGCCCATTCGCCAACCAGCAGCGCGACGGCCACATGCAGATGCAGACGCCCAAGGGGCGCGTGAACTACGAGCCGAGCTCGCTCGATCCCGCCTCCGCGCGTGCGACGCCCTCGGGCTTCCGCAGCTTCGCCGAGCCGGCCGACGACGCATCCAAGGGCCGCATCCGCTACGACACCTTCGCCGACCACTACAGCCAGGCGCGGCAGTTCTTCCGCAGCCAGACCGCGCCCGAACAGGCGCACATCGCCTCGGCGCTGGTGTTCGAGCTGTCGAAGGTCGAAACCGCCCACGTGCGCGAAACGATGGTCGGGCATCTGCGCAACATCGACGGCGACCTGGCCAAGCGCGTCGCCGACGGCCTCGGGCTGGACAAGCTGCCGCCCGCGGCAAAGGCCGCGGCGAAAACCCTCGACCTGCCGCCCTCGCCCGCGCTGCAGATCATCGGCAAGATGAAGTCGACGCTCGAGGGCCGCTGCATCGGCATCCTGGTCGACGACGGTTCCGACGCGGCCGCGATCAAGGCGCTGCGCAAGGCCGCGGAGGACGCCGGGGCGACGGTCAAGATCGTCGCGCCGAAACTCGGCGGCGCCACCTTGTCCGACCGCAGGAAGCTTCCCGCCGACGGCCAGCTCGCCGGCACCCCCTCCGTGGTGTTCGACGCGGTCGCGCTGGTGCTGTCCGAGGCGGCCGGCAAGCGCCTGGCCAACGAGGCGGCGGCGGTCGACTTCGTCCGCGACGCGTTCGGCCACCTGAAGGCCATCGCGGCCGATGCCGGCGCACAGACGGTGCTGAAGGCCGGCGGTGTCGCGAAGGACCCCGGCGTGGTCGATGCGGGCGACGCCAAGGCTTTCATCAAGGCGGCAATGACACGGCAGTGGGACCGCGAGCCGAAGGTGCGCACGCTGGCCTGACATCCGTCCAAGATGCCCCGGAACCGCAAGCCGCACAGCGCGTTGATCATCATCGACATGATCAACGCGCTGGATTTTCCGGAAGGCCCGCGCCTGCTGCGGCAGGCGATCCCCGTCGCCACCCGCATCGCCCGGCTCAAGCGGCGGCTCAAGGCCGCCGGCATCCCGGCGATCTACGTCAACGACAACTTTACCCATTGGCTCGAGGATTTCGGCGAGCTGGTCGCGCTGTGCTCGCAGGACGATGCCCTGGGCGCGCCGCTGGCACGCGCGCTGCCGCCGGAGCATGACGACTACTCGATCCTCAAGCCGCAGCAGTCGATCTTCTACAACACGCCGCTGGAAGTCCTGCTGCGCCAGCTCGGCGCCGGCACCGTGGTGCTGACCGGTATCGCCGGCGACGCCTGCGTGCTGGCCAGCGCGTTCGACGCGCGGATGCGCGACCTCGACGTGGTGGTGCCACGGGACTGCATCGCCTCGATCACCGCCCAGCGCAATCGCAATGCCGTGGCGGTGCTGAAAACGATGGATGCAAAGGTGACCACGTCAGTCCGTTTGCGGGTCGCCTGACCGGGCCTCATCTCGCCGCGCTGGCCCCGCCTGTTCCCCGGTACCAACGCCAGACTTCCCCCGGCAGCAACGGCTCCACCTCGATCCCCAGCGCCCCGTACGCATCCAGCGTGTCGCGCACCATCCGTTGCACCGGCGTCGGCCCCGCCAACCCGTCCAGTTCGTCCGGCGACAGCTGCGCCTGGGTCCAGGCGAACAGCGGATCGCTGCGCGCCAGCAGCACCGGCCGCAGCCAGTCGCACAGCGGCGCATGCACGACGTGGCCGCGCTGGCGCAGCCCTTCCACCGCCAGTTCCAGCTGCGGCGCCACGCCGCGGAACCATTCGGTATGCCCCGCGGCCTCCCGGCGCACGGTCAGTGGCGCCTGCGCATTGTGCTCGGCCAGCGGCCGGCGCAGCTCCAGTTCCAGGTCGCGCGCATCGCGCACGGTTTCGGTTTCGACCAGCAGCCCACGCTCGATGTCGAAGAATTCGTACCAGCGCCGATGCAGCTGCTGCAGCCGCGACAGCGGGTCGCGCGAGAACCCGATCTTGCAGTGGTCTTCCCACGTGCACGGCAGCACGTAGACGAAACAGCGGCCACCCGTCACGACTTCACCACACACCGTTCGCACCCCGCCTCGTGGGAGCGGCTTCAGCCGCGAGCCCTTCCCCGACGCGCGGGGAGACACCCAGGCAGCGCACGGGCCCTGCTTCCACCACCTACGATGCCTCCGCCCCGCCCCGCGGCACGAACGGCAACATCCCGTGCACCCGCGTCGTGGCGATCGCCGCCTGCCCCACCGCCACCGAGATCTGGTTCAAGCCGCTGACCACGTCGCCGATCGCGAACAGGCCCGGCACGCCGGTCATCTGGTCGTCGTCGACGATGATCTCGCCGCTCTCCGACAGCATCGCGCCAGCCGCGGCGGCGATGCGCGCGCTGGTGTGCGAGCCCATGAACGGATAGATGCTGTCGAACACGATGGTTTCGCCGTCGCCGGCCGTGTAGCTGCAGCGCTTGCCGTCGAAATCCAGCCGACCACCGGGCGCCAGCACGCGTACGCCGGCGTCGACCGCCTCGCGCATGTCGTCGCCACCCGCGCCATCGTCGGTTGGCAGCAGGTAGACCCGCTTCGAGTAAGCGCGCAGGAACAGGCCATGTGCGCCGATGTCACCGCTCGGCCCATAGACGCCGATGCATGAATCGCTGGCCTCGTACGCATCGCAGATCGAGCATAGCCGCAGCGCGCCGCAGTCGACCGCGTCGGCCACCCACGGCGCGTCCGGCAGTTTGTCGGCCAGCCCGGTGGCCAGGATCACGCAGCGCGCACGCCACGATCGCGCGCCGTCCGACAGGAGGAAATCCCCATCGCCGCGCTCGATTCGTTCGACCTTGGCCGCCTCGAAACGCGCGCCGAACTCCATCGCCTGCGCCTTCATCCGGCGCAACAGCTCCACGCCGGCCACGCCATTCGGAAATCCCGGGCAGTTGTTGCTCTCCGGAATCCACTTCGCACGGCTGTCGCCCGCATCGAGCACCAGGCACGAACGCAGGAAGCGACCGAGATAGGTGGCCGCGGTCAACCCGGCCGGGCCGCCGCCGACCACCACGACATCGAGCGGCGACGCGGAATCCGCGGAACTGGGCATGCTCTGGATTCCTGGGCCGGGGATCACCAGCCTAGGCGCCGCGGTGTCACGGCGCCGTCACCCTCAGGCAAACGGATCCTGCAGCACCATCGTGTGCTCGCGGTCCGGGCCGGTGCTGACGATCGACAGCGGGCAGCCGGCCAGTTCCTCCAGCGCGCGCAGGTAGGCGCGGGCGGCGGGCGGCAGGTCGTCCCACTCGGTCACGCCGTGGGTGTTCTCGCTCCAGCCCGGGAACTCCAGGTACACCGGCTCGCACTCGTCCCAGCCCTGGGCGTCGAGCGGGGCGTACTCGGTTTCCTTGCCGCGGTAGCGGTAGGCGATGCACATCTTCAGCTTGTCCATGCCGTCGAGCACGTCGAGCTTGGTGATGCACAGTCCGCTGATACCGTTGATCGCCACCGCGCGCTTGAGCGCGACGATGTCGATCCAGCCGCAGCGGCGCGGGCGGCCGGTGGAGGCGCCGTATTCCTGGCCGCGGTCGCGAATGCCCTGGCCGACGTCGTCGTCGAGCTCGGTCGGGAACGGGCCGCCGCCCACGCGCGTGGCGTAGGCCTTGCAGATGCCCAGGACGTAGTCGATCGCGTCCGCGCCCACGCCGGTGCCGGCCAGCGCGCCGCCGACGGTGGTGTTGCTGGACGTCACGTACGGATAGGTGCCGTGGTCGATGTCGAGCAGCGCGCCCTGCGCGCCCTCGTACAGCACCTTGCGGCCCTGCTTGCGCAGGTCGTGGAGGATGCCGGCGACGTCGGACTTCATCGGCTCGACGTATTCGCCGAACGCCAGCGCGTCGTCGAGGGTCTTCTGGTAATCGACCGCGTCCGTGTCCAGGTACTTGGTCAGCACGAAGTTGTGGTAGTCGAGCGCGCTGCGCAGCAGTTCGGCCAGCTGCTCCGGGTAATGCAGGTCGGCCACGCGGATGCCGCGGCGCGCGACCTTGTCCTCGTACGCCGGGCCGATGCCGCGCCCGGTGGTGCCGATGGCCTTGCCGCCGGCGGCCCTCTCGCGGGCCTGGTCCAGGGCGATGTGGTACGGCATGATCAAGGGCGTGGCCGGGCTGATCTTCAGCCGGCTGCGCACTTCCACGCCGGCTGCCTCGAGCTCGCCGATCTCCTGGGTCAGCGCCGCCGGCGAGAGCACCACGCCGTTGCCGATCAGGCACAGCGCGTCGTCGCGCAGGACGCCGGAGGGGATCAGGTGCAGCACCGTCTTCTTGCCGCCGATGACCAGCGTGTGGCCGGCGTTGTGGCCGCCCTGGAAACGCACCACCGCGCCGATGTCCTGCGTCAGCAGGTCGACGATCTTGCCCTTGCCCTCGTCGCCCCACTGCGCGCCGAGCACCACCACTGACTGACCCATTGCGAAACTCCTGCTGCGAATTGGTGGAGCGGCCCCGGCCGCGACCGGCCTGGTCCCACACGCGGAAAAAGCCGGCGGTCGGTTCGTTGGAGAACCTGCCCGTCCGGCTTTTGCGCATTATCCGGGTTTCACTGCCTGCAGGCCAGCCGGCAACGCCCCTGGACAAGCAGCTGAAGCCCGGATGTACCGCATGCCGGCCGCACCTGCCGTTCCGGCGGCGGATCGCCGCCCACGGCCCGCATTGCCGCCCACCAAGGGTTGGCCCCAGATGCCGCGGCCGAGGGCGATTGCCTAGGGTGGAAGCGGGTCATCCTCCGGATCGCGCACATGCAGATCGGTTCCATCTCCCCTGGCCTTTCCACCCTTGCGCTCCAGGCGCCACGGGCAGAAGAGCCGGCGACCACGGTCGCCACATCCGGCGACCTCGGGCCCAGGCTCGTGCATGCGGGTGATGGATCTCCCTGGACACCGCAGGGCCAGGGCTACCTGGAAGGCAGCGGCAGCCGTCCCGGGCAGATCCTGACCACCTACAGCGGTGGCCGCTCGGACGGCGTGCTGCTTTCGATCCAGGACATCAACCAGTCCCCGGACAGCGATGCCGACCACGCCGTGATCCTCGGCGGCCTGCCGTCGACGACGGCGTTCGGCGCAACCTCTCCTCCACCGGACAAGGCCGGGGGCGTGGCCACCGACGGCACCCATGTCTACGTGGCCGATACCGAGGCGGTGTACGTCTACCTGCTTTCGGACATCCAGGCTTCCAGGGCCGGGCTGTGCGGCGTACCGGTGGCCGCGGTGGACCGGATCGAGATGCCCGATGGCGCACGCGCGAGCTACCTCAACATCAAGGACGGCAAGCTCTACATCGGCGAGTTCAAGTCGACCGTGGATGCGCTGAAGGAAAAAATCGGATCCGAGAATCCGCCCCAATCCCCCGGTGTCCTGTTCGGAAAGGTGATCCTGCCCACTGTGGAGGCGTTCACTCCGCTCGAACTGGGGCAACTCGAGGGCCATCCGCAGATGCTTGTCTACGACATCGACGCGGCCTCGGGCAGCTTCGATCCGGACCAGCCCGCGCAGTCCTTCGAAATCCCCTTCGATACCCAGGGCGTGGCCATCACCGACCAGGGATTGTTGTTCACCCGTTCCTACGGCAGTTTCGAACTCAACGTGGCCCACGGCCTCAAGATCGATGCGCCGCACGAACTGACCTTCCTCGAGCGCGAGGGCGACGGCTACGAGGCTGCGTCCGATGCCAGCAAGGTGGCCGACCTGGACTACTACGCCGAGGGCGTGAACATCATCGAGGGCGAGGTCTGGGTCACCTACGAGAGCGCGGCGGACAAGTATCGCGACAAGGTCGAGCCGCAAGAGAACATCCAGCGCATTCCACTCGCGGACGTGGACATCCCGGATCCGGAATGACCCTCCCTGCGTGCATGGCACGCCCCGTGGCCGGAAGGCCACGGTGACCGCCTGCCTGTGGGTCGAGCGCGACCCGATCGCCCCGACCTAGGGTCCGCACCAGCTTTTTCCGGTCCCTACGCCCCCGTATTTTCGGGATATCCAATCCGGGGAAGCATGGACATGGGCCTGACCGTCGGAGACTCCGCGCTACGCAGCTACGTACCGCCGCCGCCGCGCACCGTTTCGCCGCTGGTCGCCGACCGCGCCACCGGGCCGGCCACGCCCTACGTCCCCGAGCCGAGCTACCACCCGCAAGTCAATCCGCCGGGCACCTGCGGCCCCGGCCAGGCGATGCCCTACGACGCGGCCGATTTCTCCGCGTACCTCAGCGGCACCCAGGGTCGTCAGGTCGACGTCGACATGATGCGGATGTCGCTGGCGACCTACGAAGGCGGCACGCAATCGATCTGCGGCTGGACCGCGCTGGACACTGGCCAGCTGGAAGCGGCCGGCATGGACCCGGGCAAGCTCGACGTGCCCGGCAGCCAGTTCAAGGCGATGGTATTCACCGACGGCCAGGGCAACTACGTGCTGGCCTTCCGCGGCACCCAGGAAGGCGGGCCGCTCGGGCCGGACTGGATGACCAACTACGCCCAGGGCACCGGCCAGGTCACCGACGAGTTCGACCGACTCGCGCCGCAGGCGGCGCAGGAGTTCGCGCGCGCCTTCGGCGAGCGCGGCGTGGATGGCGACGGCAACCCCACCTTCACCAACCTGGCCATCACCGGCCATTCGCAGGGCGGCGGGCTGGCGACCGTGGCCTCGGCGGTGACCGGGATCCCGGCGGTGACCTTCGATCCGTCGGGCGTCCATGACCGCACCCTCGAACGCCTCGGCGTGGACGGCGAGCTGTTCCGCCAGCAGGCCGGGGACGGCCAGATACGGCGCTACTCGATGTTCGAGGATGCGCTGACGCAGGTACAGGAAGGCTGGTTCACCGCGGCGCTGGCACCCGACGCCATCGGCCACCAGATCGTGGTCAAGCCCGAGGGCGAGCTGGCCGACAGCGTCGTCGGCTACGGGCTCGAACGCACCGGCATGGACCCGACCGCGGCCGGCCTCGTCAACGACATCGTCGAATGGCTGCCGAACCTGCCCGGCCCGCTCGGCGACCTCGGCGGCGGCGTGCGCTATCTGGCGCGCGCGGTGAGCAGCCACGAGCAGCAGGTGATGATCGACACCATGCTGCAGCAACAGCCGTGGCAGCCGGGCTACGAGAACCCGGTGAGCACCGAGCGCACGCTGATGTCGCCGTTCAATTCGCGCGAAGTCGAGCGCCGGGTGACCGAGGAAGTTGCGCAGGGCGTCGACGAGGTCCGCGCCGACATCGCCCAGGGCCAGGCCGACATCCAGCACATCCGGGACACCGACGTGGCCGCCGGCCGCCACGTGCAGGCCGGCTGGAGCATCGCGGGCGAACAGTTGCAGACCGGCCTGAACGTCACCGGCGCGGTGGTGTCGTCGGGCGCGGACGTAGCCGCCGGCACGGTCGAGGGCCTGACGACGGACGCGGGCAACGCGCTCGATGCGCGTGCCGATTCCGCGTCCAATCCGGTCGAACGCGTCCTGCTGGAAGGCAGCGCGGATGCGGTGAGGCTGTTGGGCCAGGCCGGCGGCGCGATCACGCGCGCAGGCGGCAATGTCGCGCAGGGCGCGCTCGATGCCGCCGGCTGGGTGGCCGACAAGGGCTCGGACGTGGTCGGCAAGGTCGGCCAGACGCTGAGCGACGGCTGGAACCGGCTGTTCGGCCGCTGAGCGGCGCGTTGAATCCGCGGACCCATCATCGCGAACCGGCGATGGCGGCGTTCGTCCTGCGCGACGCGCACTCGACCACCCGCCGCCACCCGGACACAATGCCGCCGTGCGCCTGCCCTGCACGCCGACGTTGATCCTGCTGTTGCCGATGCTACTGTCGGTGACTGCCTGTCGCGGAGATCCCATGGACGCACCGTTTACCGACGCCGCCGCCTCCGGCCTCGCCGAGGCCGCCACGCAAGGCAACGCCCACGCCATCGCCAGCCAGATCCGCGACGGCGCCGATCCCGATGCGCAGGGCAAGGACGGCATCAACCTGCTGCAGTACGCGATCATGGTCGCCAACAAGGCCGGCTTCGAGGCCCTGCTCGACAGCGGTGCCCGGCCCGACGCGCCCGGTTTCAACGGCACCACCGCGCTGCACACCGCCGCGATCGCGGACGACCCCGAATACCTGCGGATGCTGCTCGCCCGCGGCGCCGACCCCGACGCGGCCAACCACCGCAGCGGCGAGACCGCGCTGGCGGTGGCCGTTTCCCCGCGCACCGACGCGCAGTTCCGGATGCTGCTCGACGCCGGCGCCGACCCGAACGCGACCGACCAGCAGGGCTACACCCCGCTGCACCGGGCCGCGATGATCAACGCCGGCGAACACGTGCTGCGGCTGCTCGACGCCGGCGCCGATCCGCAGGCGAAGAGCGTGCAGGACGCCACCTTCCAGGCCTACTTCTTCACCACCCCGGAAGCGACGCTGACGGCGCAGGCGCGCGCCAACCGCGAGGCGGTGGTCGAATGGCTGCGCGCGCACGACGTGCCGCTGGAAGCGGGCGTGGGCGAGTAGGCACCGGCGGCACGGCGCCAGGCTGTCGTGCTGTTGTGAGAGCGGCTTCGGCCGCGGGCTTTCAGGGGGCGGACAAGAGCAATCCCCCTTTTTTTCAAATGGACCATGTCATCCCGAGCGCAGCGAGGGATCTGCTTGCTGCGTGACGCGGATGGTGAAGCAGGTCCCTCGCTGCGCTCGGGATGACAGCCCCGTGCTCTCCGATTCCCGGTTCCCCATTCCCGGCCGCAAAAAGCCCGCGGCTGGGCCGCTCCTGCCGAGAGTGGCGGTTCAGGCCAGCCGGCGCACCAGGTACAGGGCGACCAGCCCCGCCGCCAGCAGGAGCGCACCGGCGGCGCGCAGCTGCCGGGGCTCCATCGACTGCATCTGCTCGGCCATGCGCTTGAACGCATCCGGGAAGGCGAACAGCACCAGCCCCTCCAGCACCGCGACCAGGCACAGCGCCGCCCACAGGTCGGACATCACTACCTGTCGTTGCGCATGTACTGCAGGAACGGATCGCCGTTGTCGAGCACGATCACGCTGTCGCCGTCCTCGAACGCCTTGCGATACGCCTCCAGGCTGCGCTGGAAGGCATAGAAACCGGCGTCGCGGTTGGCGGCCTCGCCGTAGATGCGCGTGGCCTGCGCATCACCTTCACCGCGCAGCTTCTGCGCATCGCGCTCGGCCTCGGCCATGATCACGGTGCTCTCGCGGTCGGCCTCGGAGCGGATCGTCTGCGCCTGCTCCTCGCCCTCGGCGCGCAGGCGGCTGGCCACCTGCTGGCGCTGGGCGCTCATGCGCCGGTACACGTCGCGGATCACCTTGCTGTCGGTGGGCAGGTCGATCTTCTTGATGCGCAGGTCGACGATGCGGATGCCGATGTTCTTGGCACCGGTGTTGATGTTGTCGAGCTGGCGGCCGATGACCTCGGACCGGTCGCCCGCCACGATCTCCGACAGCGTGCGCGCGTTGATCTCGTTGCGCAGCGAGTCCTTGATGATCGGCGCCAGGCGATCGACGGCGATCTGCTCGCTGCCGCCGGTGGCGCGGTAGAACGCGCGCACGTCCTCGATCATGCCCACGGCGAAGAAGTCCACCGACACGTCCTTGCGCTCGGAGGTCAGGTAGCGCTCGGGCGTGGCGTCGAGCACCTGCAGGCGGCGGTCGAACACCAGCGCGTTCTCGATCAGCGGCCACTTGAAGTGCAGGCCGGGGCCGATGTCGGTGCGGGCGACGCGGCCGAGGTTGAGCACGATGGCGGTATGGCCTTCGGCGACCACGTAGACCGAGCCCAGCAGCCCGAACAGCACCACGATGACCAGCGGAACCAGGATATTGAGTCTCATCGGCCGGCCTCCTCGCCACTGCGCGGATTGCGTCCGGGGCGGATGTCGTCTTCGGTGTGGGCATTGACGGTGGGCGCGACCATGTCGGGCGTCAGCAGCGGCGGCGCCGAAGAAGACGCGCTGCCGGTCTTGCCCATCGGCACGTAGATCAGCTGGCGGCCGTCGCCGACGATGGTGCGGTTGTCGGCCAGCACGCCCTGCACGGTTTCCAGCCACAGGCGCTTGCGCGTGACTTCCGGCGCGCCGCGGTATTCGTCGAGCAGCAAGCTGAAGCGCTCGGCGTCACCGGTGGCACGGGCGATCGCGGCGGTCTTGTAACCCTCCGACACGGTACGCACGCGGGCCGCCTGGCCGCGCGCCTCGGGCACGATCTTCGCTGCGTAGGCACGCGCCTCGCTGATCAGGCGGTCCTTGTCCTGCTGGGCGCTGTTGACGTCGTCGAACGCGGGCTTGACCTCTTCGGGCGGGCGCGCGTTGGGCAGGTTGAGCTCGGTGACCAGCAGGCCGGTGCGATAGGCGTCCAGCGACTTCTGCAGCATCTGCCGCGCCGAGACCGCCAGCGCCTCGCGGGCGCCGAGCACGGTGTCGAGGTCGGAACGGCCGACCTGCTCGCGCACGGTCGACAGCACCGCCTGCTGCAGCATCTGGTCGGCGTCGCGGGTGCCGAACAGGTACTTCTGCGCATCGTTGACGCGGTACTGCACGTTGATCTCGACCTGCACGATGTTCTCGTCGCTGGTCAGGATCGGCACGTTGTCGCTGAAGGTCTTGATCTGGGTGGCGGCGACCTTGGTCACGCGCTCGACCGGCCACGGCAGCTTGAAGTGCGGACCGGGTTCGAGGACGCGCGAGAACTGGCCGAAGCGCAGCACCACGCCGCGCTGCTGCTCGGCGACCAGCACGAAGCAGTTGAAGGCCAGCCACAGCACCAGCGCCAGGCCGATCCAGCGCAGCGGGCCGCCGCCGCCGCCGCCACCGCCGTCGAACATGCCGCGGAAATTGTCGAACAGGCCACCCAGGCCGTTGCCGCCCCTGCCACGGCGCGGTTTCCAGGGGTTGCGGCGGTCCTTGCCGGATCCGCCGTCATCGTTCTTGCCGGGAATGTTCCAGGCCATGCCTGCTCCAATCGGGGGGTGTGGCGCGGCGACCGGGACGGTCGTGCGCTGGACAGTTTACAAGGTCGGGCCGGGTTCGCCCGGAAGCAATGGAATCACCCGTTTTTTGCAGGAGCGGCTTCAGCCGCTCCTGCAGGGGGTGGTGGGAATTACAGGGCTTCGGCCGCCAGCAGCCCGCGTAGCGGTGCGCCGTCCTCGTCGGCGGCCAGGCGCTGCGCATCGGCGGCGGGCAGGTCGACGGCCAGCGTCCAGCCATGCTCGTCGTGCATCTCGCCGCGGATCGCGTCAAGCGCGTGGAGTCGCGCGCGCAGGCGCCCGGCCGAGGTGGGCAACCGTACCTGGGCGACGATGCGGCGCAGGCCGAGCCGGCCGGCGATCGCGTTGCGCAGCAGGTCGAGGCCCAGTCCGTCGCGCGCGGAGACCCAGACCCGCTCGCGCGTCGCCGCATCGGGTTGGTCGCCGCCGGGCCGGTCGTGGCGCGGCTGCAGCATCCGCCGGGGTCCGGGCCCGCGCTCCGCGCCGTTGCCTGCGCCCCCGCCCCCGCCTCCGGGTGCAGCGTCGCCGTGCGCCGCTTCGTCGACCTTGTCGATCTTGTTGTAGACCAGCAACTGCGGGATCTCGCCGGCACCGACCTCGGCCAGGACCGCGTCGACCTGGGCGATGCGCTCCTCGCGCAGCGGGTCGGCGGCATCGATGACGTGCAGCAGCAGGTCGGCGTCGCGCGCCTCGCTCAGCGTGGAGCGGAACGCGGCGACCAGTTCGTGCGGCAGGTCGCGGACGAAACCGACGGTGTCGGCGATCGCCGCGTTCCCGCCGGGCAGTTCGATCCGGCGCACGGTTGGGTCGAGCGTGGCGAACAGCTGGTCGGCGGCGTATGCATCGGCGCCGGTCAGGGCGTTGAACAGGGTCGACTTGCCGGCGTTGGTGTAGCCGACCAGGGCGATGCGCGGCACCTCGCGGCGCACCCGGGCACGGCGCATCTGGGTGCGCTGCACCTCGACCTTGTCGAGCCGCTTCTGCAACTGCTCGACGCGCTTTTGCAACAACCGGCGGTCGGTTTCCAGCTGGGTTTCACCCGGGCCGCGCAGGCCGATCGAACCGCCGCGCTGGCGCTCCAGGTGGGTCCAGCCGCGGACCAGGCGCGTGGCCATGTGGCGCAGCTGGGCCAGTTCCACCTGCAGCTTGCCCTCGGCGCTGCGCGCGCGCTGGGAGAAGATGTCCAGGATCAGGCCGGTCCGGTCGACCACGCGCCGCTGCAGCGCCTTCTCCAGGTTGCGCTCCTGGCCGGGCGAAAGCGGATGGTTGACCAGGACCAGGTCGGCGCCGCTGGCCTCGGCCGCGGCCTTCACCTCGTCCAGCTTGCCGCTGCCGATCAGGGTGGCCGGGTTGGGCCGGTCGATGCGGGCGTTGACCAGGGTCGCCACGGTGGCGCCGGCCGAACGGGCGAGATCGGCGAATTCCTCCAGTGCCCCCTCGTCCGGCGGTCCACCGGCGTGGGGCTGGATCAGCAGGGCGTGCTCGCCCTTGCGGGAACGTTCAAACAGCGTGGTCGGCATCGTGCGCCCAGGGTCGGATCAAGTCCCGGATATGGCGGCGCCGACCCCGCGACGCAAGCCTCAGGCCTCGTCGGCGCCTTCTTCGTTGTTTTCACCGCCCTCGGCCGGATGGACATGGCCGCCGCCCGGGCCCACGCGCACGTTGCGCGCCGGCACCACGGTGGAGATCGCGTGCTTGTAGACCATCTGGCTGACGGTGTTGCGCAGCAACACGACGAACTGGTCGAAGGACTCGACCGTGCCCTGCAACTTGATGCCGTTGACCAGATAGATCGACACCGGCACGCGCTCGCGTCGAAGCGCATTCAGGAAAGGGTCCTGCAGCGATTGCCCCTTGGACATGATGTTCCCCCAGCTTGGTTATTGTTGTTCTGGCTTGCGCCCCGCGTCGCCCGACCCGTTCCCCACGGCGGCGACAGGCCGATGTTATACGACAGTTCAGGGTTGTGGGGGCGGTGTGCGTGACCCAGTTCGCAGCTGGAGACGGTTGCCGTCGGGGAAGCGGCGCTTTTCGCCACGAATCAATGCGGATGAACCCGGTTGAACGCGGATCAGGCAAACTTCTTGCCGGAACGCCTTCCAACGCCTTATTCGTGCCTATCCGCGTTGGCCCGTGGCCAACCGCTCCCCAGGAACAGCGCGAGCGCGCCGTCCAGCCGGGACTGGTCGGTCGCGGGGTCGAACCAGCGCGCGTCGAGTTCGCCGCGCAGCCAGGTCAGCTGGCGCTTGGCCAACTGGCGGGTGGCGAAGATCGACCGGTCGCGGAACTCGTCGGCCGACGTGGCCCCGCCCAGGTGCTCCCACGCCTGGCGATAGCCCACGGCCCGGATCGCCGGCAGGTCCAGCGGCGCGCGATGCACCCGCAGCTGCGGCGTTGCCCGCAGCGCGCGCACCTCGTCGAGGAAGCCGGCAGCCAGCATCGCGTCCAGGCGCGCGGCGATGCGCGCGTGCAGCACTGCGCGGTCGGCCGGTGCGATCACCAGCTTCAGCACCCGGCACGGCAGCCGCTGGCCGGGCGACGGCGCGCGCTGCCAGTCGCTGATCGCCCGGCCGCTGATGCGGAACACTTCCAGCGCGCGCTGGATCCGCTGGGCGTCGGTGGCGTGGATGCGCGCGGCGGCCGCGGGATCGACACGCGCCAGCTCTGCATGCAATGCCGGCCAACCCTGCTCGCGCGCCTGCGCGTCGATGGCCTCGCGCACGGCGGCATCGGCTTCCGGCATCGGCGACAGCCCCCGCAGCAGCGCGCGGAAATACAGCCCGGTGCCGCCGGCCAGGATCGGCAGCCGGCCGCGCGCGAGGATGCCGTCGATGGCCTTGCGCGCGTCGGCGGCGAATTCCGCCGCCGAATACGCCTGCCACGGGTCGCGCAGGTCGACCACGTGGTGCGGCACGGCCGCGCGCTCCTCGGCGGTCGGCTTGGCGGCACCGATGTCGAGCCCGCGGTAGACCAGCGCCGAATCGACGCTGACGATCTAGCCGCCCAGCCGCCGCGCCCAGTCCAGCGCCAGCGCGCTCTTGCCCGAGGCGGT